>Ga0114930_10005183_pt1 | contig 10797 bp, 10 predicted proteins | sample AnhtaG_FD_87300 | JGI IMG/M metagenome (GOLD analysis project Ga0114930, IMG submission 87300) | Deep subsurface microbial communities from Anholt, Denmark to uncover new lineages of life (NeLLi) - Anholt_01485 metaG | ecosystem: Environmental > Aquatic > Marine > Oceanic > Sediment | place... | reverse complement strand
CGACTTCCTCGCGCGCCGGCACGGCCGCTCGGCCTACGAGTATCCGCACCCCGTGCTGCGCGAGATCCTGGGCGAGACCTACGGCGTCATGGCCTACCAGGAACAGGTCATGCGCATCGTCAATCGCCTGGGCGACATCCCGCTCGAGCGAGCCTACAAACTCATCAAGGCCATCTCAAAACGCAACCGCGACGTCATCGAAGCCGAGGAGGAAGCCTTCCTGGCCGGATGCCGGAACCACCGGCTCGGCGAGAGCCTGGCCGGGCAAGTCTGGGAACTCATCACCCACTTCGGCGGATACGGCTTCAACAAGAGCCATTCGGCACGCTACGCCCAGATCGCGTACCAGACGGCGTACCTGAAGGCCCACTACCCGGTCGAGTTCATGGCGGCACTGCTCACCTACGAAATGGGCGACTCCGACAAGTTGGCCGAGTACATGGACGAGTGCCGCCGCATGAACATTGAGGTCGCCCCGCCCGACGTCAACGAATCGGGGGCCGACTTCACCGTCGTCGGCGATCGTGTCCGCTTCGGCCTGGCGGCCGTCAAAGGCGTGGGCGAGCGCGCCGTCGAGGCCATCGCCCATGCACGCGACCGCGTCGGGCGGTTCGATTCGCTCTTCCACTTCTGCGAGCACGTGGACCTCTCGGCCGTCAACCGCGCCGTCGTCGAGAGCCTCATCAAGTGCGGCGCCTTCGATTCCACCGGCGCCCGCAAGAGCCAACTCGCCGCCGTCCTGCCGAAGGCCCTGAGCGCCGGCTCACAGGCCCAGGACGACAGCCGTCGCGGCCAGATGAACTTCCTCGACACCTTCGCCGCCGACGCTCCGCCCGACGACATGGCCCTGCCCGACATCGCCGAGTGGCCGGAAGAGAAACTCTCGAAGTGCGAGAAAGAGGCGCTCGGCCTCTACGTCAAGCATCACCCGCTCGGCCAGTACGAAAAGACCCTGCGGCACTTTGCGACGGCCTTCAGCAGCGACCTCGGCCACATGTCGCAGGACGCCGACGTCGTCCTGGGCGGCCTCATCAAGAGCGTCCGGGTCATAATCACGAAGACCGGGAAGAACGTCGGAGCGAAGATGGCAGTGTTCGACCTCGAGGACCTCGCCGGAACGGTCTCGTGCGTCATCTTTCCGCGCGATTACCAGCACTTCGAGCAGGTCATCCAGCCGGACCGCATCGTCTTCGTCCGCGGCCAGGTGGACCGCCAGCGCGAGGAACCGCAGATTCGCACGTCCGAAGTCTTCGACGTGGCCGACGGGCCGGGCCGGCTCTCCAGCGCCGTCGTCGTCCGCCTCGGCGCCGACGGCCTCGACGACGCCATCCTCACCGCCGTGCGAGACGTCCTGGCGGCCCATCCGGGAGAACTCCCCGTCTTCCTGCAACTCGAGACCGCCGGCAACGGCAAGACCCTCATCCGTGTCGGCGACCACCTCCGCGTGGCGATGGACTCGGCTCTTCAGCGCGACCTGGCGAACCTCCTCGGCGACGGCCACACCGTTCTCGCGACCAACGGCACCGGCATCATGGTCGAACTGTAGCGGCCCATCAGGAATGCCATTGCGGGTACAGGGGTGGCAAGTAGAGCGGGTGGCATGGCCACGCTTGCATGGCCATGCTGGGCACTTCAAGGCACTCAACCGCATGGCCACGCCCGCCACGGCGGGTAAACTTGCGCGGCCATGGGCCTCACGAAGGGGGGCAGCGCGGGACTTTATGCCCCGCGTGGGCCTGCGCACGGCGCCCGACGCGCTGCGGCCGCTCCCTTACGGTCGCGGCTAGTGAGGGCCGCGCAAGCAACGTTCGGCGTGTGGCACGGCTGGCTTGCCCGGCCGTGCGGCCGCCGTTACAGCAGCGACTTGAGGTGGTCGATGCTGGCGGCGGCCTGGTCCACCGTGCCGCACTCGACGCTCAGGACGAGGTCGCGCGGTGCCTTTCGGCAGACCTCGATGACGGCCTTCCAGTCGATGACCCCCTCGCCGCACGCGCACCCGACCGGCGTGCCCGTCACCTTGCCGCGCTCGTCCGCCGATTGCTCGACCGAGATGTCCTTGGCGTGGACGTGGACGAGGCGGTCGCGGACGCGCTCGAGCCACGCGATGGGGTCCTCGCCGGCCAGGTAACTGTTACCGGTATCGAAGTTGATGCCGATGGCGTCGCTCTTGACAAGGTCGTAAATCTTGTCGAGACCGTCGGGGCTCTTCGAGTACTGCTGGTGCGGCTCGATGCCGATGAGGATGCCGCGCGGCTCGGCCACGGCCGCGGCACACGTCAGCGTGTACTTCATCAGCAGGTGGTCCTCGTCCACGGTGGTCCACTCGGGCTTCGGGCCCTCGTCGGTGTTGACGACGGGCGCCCCGCACTCGGCGGCAAAACGGATGGCCTGCTTGAGGTACTCGGCACCGATCTCCGGCTTGCACAGCGGCGTGTGGGCCGAGAGGCCCGAGCACTTGATGCCGTGCTTCTCGCAGGCGCGTTTGATGCGCAGCGGGTCGTCGAGCATCGAGACGCTGTGGAAGTAGCCGGCCTCCGAGAGCAGTTCCCGCCCCCAGTGGACCATCGGTTCAACGTACTCGTAACCGAGGGCGGCGGCCTTCTCGATGCCCCACTCGAAGGACTTGTCCGCGTGCCGCACGAACTCCATGTTGATGCCGAGTTTGATCTTCCCCATGGATCCGCCTCCTCTTGCCGGGGACTGTTCGTTTGCCTCTTGTTTACAGCCAGCCGCCAGTGCCGGCACGGCCGCAGCCGCCGCGGCCGCGCTGTGCTGCATGAACTGCCGCCGCGTCACATCCCTGTCTGCCATGATGGCGTTCCTGCTCACCTGGACTGCCGACACACTCCCCCTAGCCGAACATCACCTCAGAGGCTACACGAACGTCGAGCCGACGTCAAAAGATTTGCCGCGCGGGGCGGGGGCGGCGCCCGAAGCGCTGCCCCCTCTGGCCGATCGCACGGCGAGATGCTTCGCTGCGCGCGGCATGCATGACAACACGCCAGCACACAATCAATGCCGCTCGTCTGGCTTGCGCCGAGGGCGGTTTTTGGTTGACACTCCCTGCGCCGCAGGCGATAGTTCCGGCGGCACACGTTTCCCGCAAACACCTGTAGCGATTCATCCCTCGCAGCAGCGCTGCTGCGGAGAACGGACACGCCAATGTCCGCATCATCGGAAGTCCGTTTCGAACAGTATATCGTCGAGCACGGCCTCGCGACCGAGGCTGAACTCAAGGAGGGCCGCCGCCTGCTCAACAAGGCCGTCATGGACGGCGATGTGCTGACGCTGCCCGAGGCCCTCGTCAAGGCCGGCGTCCTCACACGCAACCAGGCCCGGCGGGCCCAGGCGGCGCTGAAGGAAGAGACCCTCTCGCCGAAACTCAAGATCCCCGGCGTCCAACTCATCGAACGCATCGGCCGCGGCAGCCAGGCCATCGTCTACAAGGCCAGGCAACTGTCGGTGGACCGCATGGTGGCCGTCAAGGTGCTTCTGTCGGAGATGGCCCGCGACCCGATCATGCGGGAACGGTTCATCCTGGAGGTCCGGGCGGCTGCCAAACTCGCCCACAACAACATCGTCCAGGCCTACGACGCCGGCGAGACCGACGGCTACATCTACTTCATCATGGAACTCGTCGATCCGCCGCGCACCGTCGCCGACGCCCTGAAGGAACGCGGCGGACCGCTCGACGAGGACGAAGCCGTCCGCATGATCATCCAGGTGACCGAAGCCCTCGCCCACGCCCACTCCCGGCACTTCATCCACCGCGACGTCAAACCCCGCAACATCATGCTGACCGCCGACGGCGTCGCCAAACTGGCCGACATGGGCCTGGCGCGCCACATCGGCGAGGGCACCTGGGACGAGATAGGCAAGGCCTTCGGCACGCCGTACTACATCGCCCCCGAGCAGGTCGTCGGCAACCCCGACATCGATTTCCGGGCCGATATCTACTCCCTCGGCGCCACCTTCTACGAGATGCTGACCGGCCAGCCGCCCTTCACGGCCAAGACGCCCCAACTGATCATGCAGAAACACGTCAAGAGCCGACTCGTGCCCCCCGACCACGTCAACCCCGACCTCTCAACCGGCGTCGGCGAGGTCGTCGAACTGATGATGGCCAAGCGGCCCGAGGACCGGTACAAGTCCACCGAGGACCTGCTCGTGGACCTGCGATGCGTCGCGGCCGGCGAGCCGCCGCGCATCGCCCGCGCCCGCATCGGCAAGCAACTCGAGATCATCGCCGGCCTGGCCGAGGGACAGGGCGTCGCTCGCGTCGATGAACGCGGCCTGACGCCGCCCGAGGAGCCCAGCCCGTTTGAGGTGAACCTCTTGGCCGTCATCCTCATCGTCGCCCTGCTCGTCTCCATCCTCGTGAACATCATCCTGGCGGTCAGGTAGGCAGTGGGGTGCCATGCTTTCGCTTGCGAAAGCATGCGCTGCCGGCGCTTCGAGGAAGCACGCTCTTGCGAGCAAGAGCCTGGCTCCGCCGTGGCAAAGCCCGGCGCCATTCTGAAACCTGAGATCGAGAATCTCAAATCCAGCGTGCCGCCATGCCCGACGTCGAATACTTGACCGGCTCCGATATCTACGACCGCGTACTGGCCGACCTCATTCCGTCGGCCGCCGACAGCCTGCTGATCGCCACCGCCACGCTCAAAGCGGCCCGCGTCATCCGCGGCGACGGGTCGGCCGAAAGCATCGTCCACCTGCTGGCGCGGATGGGCGAGCGCGGCGTGGCGGTTCGGATCCTCCATAGCGGCGTGCCGTCGGGTCCGTTTCTGGAGGAACTGAAAGCGGTTGAGCCCCACGCCTTCGAGATGCGGCGCTGCCCGCGCACCCACTTCAAGGCGGCCGTCATCGACGGAGAGCAACTGTACCTCGGCAGCGCGAACCTGACGGGCGCCGGCCTCGGGGCCAAGAGCGCCGGCCGCCGCAACTTCGAGATCGGCCTCGTCACCGACGACCCCGGCCTCGTCGATACGGTGGCCGACCTCTTCGAGGCCATCTGGTCCGGCGCCCTGTGCGAGTCCTGCCAGCGCCGCCCCCACTGCCCCGTGCCGCTGGAGTCGCCGTGGGATGACTGATTTCGGATTTGGGATCTCGGATTTCGGATTGGCGGGCTGGGCTCGGTCGTCTATCGCTCCGTCATTGAAACGGGAAATCCGGGTCGCTGATTGCCCAGAAGAACAACGCAATAAATGCCACGATTAACAGGCTTCCAACGACGCTGATGTACCCGAGAACCAAGCCCACCAGAGTACAGGCTAGGTCTCCCGGCCGGCTTGCACCCTTACGCATTCGCCACAAAGCGATGTGGCCCAGGATGACCGTAGGAAGGCCCGCCAGGATTCCCACGACCAGCCACGTTGCGAGTAAGTAAAACAGCATGCTTGGCGGATAGGCCACTGCAGCCGCAGTGACCAGAAGGCACGCCACAGGCGTGACGAGCCCGGCTCCGAGAGTCACAGCGGCTAAAGGTTCCGCCGCCGCTTCGGGGTTGGGAACTCCCTGACCAGGCTGGCGGTTATGCATGCGGCAATCCTAGCCTGGTTTGTCGGCGGCCACAAGCCTGTCGCCTCGCGCCAATCCGAATTCCGAAATCCCCAATCCGAAATGGCTTCACCACCGCCGCTCACGCAAGGTCCCGCGGCGCAGGAACAGCCCCGTCACGAGGTACCGCATCGCGTCGATGGGGTGATCGGCGCCGTCTTTGGCGGGGCGTTCGCTGCGCCGACCATCGGGCGACTCGTCCCAGTGGTACTCCTGAAACGCCCGCGTGAGCCACCGGCACGACGGGTCGATGACGAGGCCCTCCGCGCCGCCCGGCCGCGGTTTCAGCAGTCGCCGCACCAGTTCCACGCCCTCCAGGATGCCCGCCCGCGGCGTCCGGACGCGTATTCCCAGCCGCGCCAGTTCCTGGCACGCTCCCGTCCCGGTGACGTCCGACCGCTGCCACCCGGCCGGGTCGCCGAAAGTCGCCATGACCGGTCCGGGATCCCGTGCGGCGATCGCGCGGGCGTGGTCTGCGATGGCCCGCTCCCGCGCCACGTATTCGGCGACGACCCGCAGCCGCACGCGCGACAGGTCCACGTTGCTGTCGAGCCCGACCCCACGCTCGGGGCCATTCTCACCTGGCGCCGCGTCGATGCGCGCGCTCGCCTCACCTTCAACCTGCACCCACAGGCACACGAACGGGTTGGCATAGCCGAAGTCGAGCGTCCGATAGAGCGGCAGCGACGGGTTGTACGCCACCGGCGCCACGTGCCGCGCGGTGTCGAACTCGGCGAAGACCAACCGGTCGGCGCGCGGACGCAGGCACAGCATCTCGGCCTCCCAGGCCTCGCGGCTGGACCGGGCCTTCTGGGCGATGGCGTCGTCGATGGGCAGATAGCCCTCGGCCTCCCGCGCGCGGCCCTCGCAGTCGGGCCACAGCGGGCATCGGCTGCACGAGCGCTCGGGCGGGCACGGCTCGATCACCTCCCACAGGCACCACACAAGCAGCACGGGTGCCGAGTGGCTCGCGCCGTCATCGTCACTAGCCGCGACCGTGTCGTTACTAGCCGCGACCGTAAGGGAGCGGTCCCCCCGCTTACGCTCGGGGCTAGTCACCCCGCGTGGGGTATCGCCCGGCGAGAGCCGATCCACCAACTCCGCCATCGGCCCGAACGGCCGGTGCATCGTCGAGAAGACCTCCATCTGGGCGGGGATCCACGCCCCGTCGCGCCCGTGGCCCGACTGCGTGACGAACTGCGCCGCCTGCCACACCTCGGGCAAGAACTCGTCCACCTCATCGCACTTCAGGCGGTGGACACGATGGCCGCGGACCGAGCGCGGCGACTGTGTCAGCACCTCGACGCCCGAACCGTTCACGAGTTCCGTCCGCCGGGCGGTCGGCTCGCGCGCCAGAAGCCCCGCGAACGCCCCGTCCCACTTGCGAAGGAGGTACTTGTACATCCTCTCCGACTGGTCGAGGCTGCCGCCGAGGATCCGCGTCTGGCACCCGGGGCGCAGGATCGAGTCCAGGTGCGCCGCCACGCTCCCGAGTTCGGTCTTCGCCCCGCCGCGCGACGCCCACACCACCACGTCGCGGCCCGGATGCAGGATCGCCCGCACGAGGTAGTCCATCGGCGCCGCATGGCCCGGGCAGACGGCCCGCCGCGGGACGGCCAGGCCGTAGGCGCTGCGGACGAACTCCCACAGCGCCTCCGGCGACCGCGGCCGGGCCCGCGACAGCGCCATCACCAGCCGCGCACGAAGTTGCGACATGTCCGATCCACTCTCAGAAGATGGCATGCGATAGCGTCTCCTCGTTTAGATGCTGTTTCAGATCCCCTCTCCCCTGGCGGGAGAGGGTAGGGTGAGGGGGATAAGCGGGCTTATTCGGGGTTTGTCACCCTCACCCCATCCCTCTCCCATCAAGGGAGAGGGAGTTATAGAACAACCTCTTCGCCGTCGCCGGTCCATGTTGGAAAGGACCCCTTTGGGGCACGGCGACGGCCGTGGACGCGCCGGAGCACCCGCGGCCGGCCCCGTCGGCGCAGGCGCCGACGGCTAAACGATTACGGCGCCGCCCGCCGGCCGAACGGTCCATCACCGAAGGCCTCGCGACTGAAGGTACCACAGGGCCAGCCGTTCCAGCGCGTCGGCCCGCTTCGGGCGCGGCGCGGCCGCGCCGTCACCCGCCACCGTGTCGCTGCGGCCGGTTTCGCGCAGCGCCTCCGTGACCAGGGCGTGCTGCTCCTCGGCCAGGAAGAACGTCATCGGCCGCGCCGGCGGCTCGATCGCCTCGGGCGCCAGCGGCGTCGGCGGCGGCTGGGCCAGACGCAGCAGCCGCTCGACGGCGTCGGGCGGCTCGGGGAGCAGACGGGCCAGGTCCTGTGCGCTGCGGCCCTGAGCCAGGTGCGCCACCAGGTGCGCCCGGGCCGAGGGGTCGTCGCGGCCTTCCAGGCGGTTGAGCGTGGCCAGCAGCAGCCGGGCCTCGTCGTCGTCCACCTCCCACACGTCGCATCGGGCCCGGGTGTGGCCGAGTTCGCGGAGCACTCGCGCACGGTGATGGCCGTTGAGGATCTGGTAGCGGCATCTGAGATCTGAGATCTCCGATTCCAAGTCGTCGCGCGACGCCCTCGAGCCCGGAGCGGCAGCTCCGGGACACGTTCGCGTGGCCTCGCCGGCACCGATTGGTCGCACGACCAGCGGCTCGTACAGGCCGGTCCGCTCGATGTGGGCTTTGAGTTTCTCCATCAGGTGCGCGGGCATGCGGTTTGAGTTCTCGGGATGGGGCTCGAGCACCCCCAGCGGTATCCACTGCAGCGTCATGACCGGGCCCCTTTCGTGTTGGGCGAGGTGGGGCGCTGCGCAGCACCCGCCGCCTCGTTCAGGATTCCGAGGACGCGCGCGAGTTGGTCGTCGGAGAGGGCGGCCACTCGGCGCCCCAGCGGGTCGGCGGCCGCGACCGTCGGTTCGTTGACGTCCCGCGGCCCGTCGTCGATGGGTCGGACCAGTTCGCGCTGCGTATCGAGCGCGAGTTTGAGGATCTCGCGAGCGGCCTGGCGGGCGTCCGCCGCCGACTCGCTGTCAAGGTCCCGGATCAGGCGCGACACCGCCACCGGCGCCCACCGCAGCATGGCGCTGGTGGCCTGGAGGATCGGCTCAAAGGAGTCCTCGGCCAGGAGTGCCCGAAAGTCGGGGTCGCGGAGCCACCTCCGTAGCGTGCCTGGCCGCACGTGTTCGCGCCGGGCCACGTCGTCGAGTTGCCCGGCACACTCCCAGATGGCGTGCGCGATCTTGCGATGGCGGGGTGTCAGGTTCATGGCATCTCCTCTCGTCTCCACAGGTAGTACACCGGCGCCGAGTCGAGATGCCGGGCCACCAGGTCCAGCATCCGGCGTCGGTCGGGCCGGTTGGTTCGATGGTTCTTGGCTCCGAGGTACGACCGGGCCCAGCGGTTGATTTCGCGCCAGGCCAGGCGTGCGGCGTCGGGGGCGAGGGCGTCGAGGGCGCTGCCGAGGGCGTCGGGGCTGCGGCGGTCGCCGCGGCTGATGCCGACCGCCTCGAGGCACGCCCGCAGACGCTCACCCTCCACCGACGGCGCCTGCGGGTAGGCCGTCATGCCCGCCCGCTCGAAGAACGGGTGCACGCGGCCCATGGCGGCCATCGCCTCGACGTAGGGCGTGCCGATCTGGGGCAGCGCCTCGGCCACCAGACGACTCGCCAAACCCAGCCCGCGCCAGTTCGGCACGATGACGACGCGGCTGATGACCCGGAGTTCGCGGTTCACCAGGTCGGCCGTCGCCACGCGGCCCATCCCGGCGGTCCGGTATCGACCACCCGTCGCCCGGTCGCGTGCGCCCACCGACAAGGCCGACCGGCTGACCACCAGGACGCCGACGAGCACAGCAGCCCCGAGGCCGGCGTTATCGACCCCGGCGCTCTCGAGCCCGGAGCGGAAGCTCCGGGTCACTTTCAGATTGCCTTGGCCGCGCCCCCCCGCCCCCTCGTACACCACCCGGAACACATCCGTCACCGCCCCCGCGTGATGGCTGCGGTAGTGCAGCGGCGCCAGGGCTCGCCAGTCGGCAGGGGTGCCCCGTTCGACGCGGATTCCCGCCAGGAGGGTACACTGGCGTTTGGTGCGCGGCGGCGTCATGGCGTCGCCCTCTCCCGTGCCGGGTCGGCGTAATGCACCTCGACGCGGTCGCCGGCGTGTTTGACGACGAGGACGTCCGGGGCCAGGTCCTCGGCCAGATCGTCGTGGGCGCTGGCCGCCAGGACCGTCAGGCCGTGCGTGTCGGCCAGCCGCCGCACGCGGTACGCCACCGCCCGGGCACAGAGCCGGTCGAGCGTGGAGCAGAACTCGTCGGCCACCAGCAGCCGCAACGTTGGCTTGCCGGCGGGACGGGCGAGCAGGGCGTCGAGCGCCAGGGCCAGGCGGAGCCGATATCGCTGGCCGTCCGACAGTTCGCCGGCGCGCCGCAGGAGCAGAAACGCATCGGCCAGACCCGCAGCGCTCAGCAAGCGAAGGGCCTCGTCCAGCGGGCCGGCCACAAGGTCGATGACCGGCCGGTCCCCTGGCACGCGGACAGTGGCCAGGTTGACCACGTGGCCGCCGTCGGGCAGAGCGTCGCGGATCGCCCGCCCCAGCCGCTCGAGCAGCACGCTCTTGCCGCTGCCCGACGGCCCGGTCACAAAGACCACGTCGCCGGGACGGACGTCGAGGGCGAGGTCCTCGTACACGACGACCTCGTAGGATTCATCAAGGCCGATGCCGAACATCTCGGCGACCTGGATCATGCGGTCGGTGGGCGGTCGGCCCGGCCGCCCGCGAGGCGCAGCCTGAAACTTTTGGTTGATCGCATAGAGGGCCATACGTATGCTCCTTTCCGTGATCCTGTTGAAGAAGAAGTTCCTGGACCTGGTCCGGTCGGGGGCCAAGCGGCAGACGATCCGCGTGTGGCCGCGGCGGCGGCTGCGCCCCGGGCAGCGGGAGTTCATCCCCGGCTTGGGGCGCATCCGGATCACCGCCTTCGAGCGCGTCAGCCCCGAGGACTTGACCGACGAGGACGCCCGGCTCGACGGGTTTGAGTCTCGCGAGTCGCTCCTGGCGGAACTCGCGGCGCTGTACGGCGAGCGGCTCTCGGAGGTGCCCTGCTTTCGCATCCGCTTCACCTATCCCGCCGACCAGTCCGAGTCGGGCGACGGTGGCGAGACGTCCGCCCGCTCCTGAAGCCGCTTCGCCTGTCCCCACCGACCGGCCTTCCTCCGGATTCTGCGCAGCATGGCCCGCAGCGTCTT
>Ga0114930_10005182_pt1 | contig 10798 bp, 11 predicted proteins | sample AnhtaG_FD_87300 | JGI IMG/M metagenome (GOLD analysis project Ga0114930, IMG submission 87300) | Deep subsurface microbial communities from Anholt, Denmark to uncover new lineages of life (NeLLi) - Anholt_01485 metaG | ecosystem: Environmental > Aquatic > Marine > Oceanic > Sediment | place... | reverse complement strand
TTATGATATAAGAATTATGGGGGAAACTCGGAAAGCGGAGCTAGGGTATTACCGTTTGCCAATAGAGATGACTAGAGGCGACCCTAGGTTTGCCAATCTTGAGAAAATTGGAGTGCACCACTATGATTTACTACCATAATACTACTATGATTAAATACGATTATTACCTACTATAACTAGCTTTTTCCACTGTTGATAATAGCGGTAAGTTGACTCAGGTTTAATGCCCAGAGTTTTGACTTCGGAGTCACTCGGCCTTTTACCCTGACTAAAAAGCTGGAACGCTCTTGCCTTCTTGCTATCTCTTCCTTTCTCTTCTGAAAGTGAAGTTTTTTGTTCCACCTCGAGTTCACCTGATTCACTTTTAACGATGTCTGCGATCTTGTCGGTCATAATACCCATACTAACCATCTCATCAATGCTACCTATACTTCTCAGATAACCAGCAAAACTATCAGGGATGGTGACTTCCTCTTTACACTTTGGGATTTTGTAAATAATCATGCCGTCTGAGACTGCCGAAATTGTGGTCCCGTTAGGTTTTGTCTCACCATTGAGTAATCCCCTTAAAAGAGCTAAAGGAATACTTTGCCAAGGCACATAACCACCAAGGTCTTTGGGCGTGAGCACGAGGTAATAATAGCCAAGAAACTTCGGCTTTTCTAATGGTGCAGAACCATTCCCCCCTTCCATCACTGGTAGGCTAAAAGCATAGCCGCTGAAGGTTTTGTGCACCGGCTTTAACCAGATTTCTGCATAGGCAGTAGCAAAAATGTCAAAACAAAAATCGAGACATGCTATTCCTTCAAAACTATAGTTAGTTGAAGGCAATGGGAAGTAAATCCTATAGTATTGGGATGGAATATCGATAAATTGGCGTAAGTCATTTGGGATAAGCTGCTCTAGTTTTTTGTTGGCGATGCTGACCAGAGTACCATCAAAACTGTCTTTCTCCTCAGGAGAGAGAATATAATCAAAGTTATGACCAGTATACCGCTTATCTCTAATTTTTTTCTCAAACCAGGCATTGAGGTCTTTTTCACTTGGCCACAATACTGACTTTAGCCTTACTATTTCCTTGTTGAGGCGTTGGTTATATTCCTGCGCTGCCAAATTAGCTGTGATTTTTTCTTGTTCTTTCTTTCGTCTGTTATTGATTATGCTAATCCAAGCCAAATAGTCATTTGCTCTCCTATCAAGGATATAAAATTTACCTTTAACCAAGTATGCATCCACAGCTCCGAGAATACTATCTACGAACTCTTCATGCTTGTCAGGTTTGAGATATTTGAAGGCATCATCGGCAGGTATATTTAATGCTTTATAGGCAGCCCACCATCTTTCCTCCGCCTCGGCCGCCTCCTCCCTTCTCCTTTGTTCTTCCTTTACCTTTTCTGCTTGCAGTCTCTCTTCCTCCTCCCGCTTCCTTTGTTCCTCCTCTGCCTTTTCGGCCTTGCGCTTTTCCTCCTCCGCCCTCTTTCTTTCCTCTTCTTTAGCCTTTGCTACTCTACCTTCACAAATCTTTTTTAGTGGAGGGACAATATCAAATTCAATATTTAACAAGTCTCTTTTAAGCTGGGATATAACCCCCTTGCTAAAGAAAATGTCCCCAAAATAGACATCATAAAGTTTATCCCCGTCTTTAATATCCTTGCATTTATTTAGGCATTCAGAAACTTCATAAATGCGTTTAAGCTTAATTATGTCAGCGGCTGATAGAAATTTCAGATCATCATTATTCACTTCATCAAGTTGTACTTGACGCTGAACATCAGCTATCCATTCATGGATGAGTTTTCGTGCCTCAGGGTGTAATTTCTTCTCAAACTCATCGCTTATAACAAAAAATTCACCCAATCTGCTTCCCCCTTCATCTTTCCTATATTCAAGATTTTATAATGTTTCAGATACTATCATGGGATAACCTGTCTCTTCTTCCATATCGCTATATGTATGGCCAAGTAGGTAGTACTGAGCTACTTCAAGCTTCTTTGTTCTTGTTATTTCTTTCATTGTTATACCTCCTGTTATCTTGGTTTTTATTAGAAACCATTTGACTACGACCCCTTGATTAATGATATTCTCAACAGAACTCAGATCTAAATAGGCAGTTCTTTACGGTTCTAAACCAACAATGCTACAATTGCCCTCAGAATAGGCTTTTTCTCTTGATAGGCTCGCAGAGAGATTCTGAAGTGCTTTTACGAGGATCTAGAGGGAAAACGTGCACGAAAGTTTTGCCTTTCGTACCTCTCGGCCAAAGGAGAGGGGGAAGGATTAAAAAGAGGGGCTTCGCCCCTCTTAGACTCCCTACATCTGCTCTCCGTGGAGAAAGGTGATTATAGTTTCTGAAGGGGCTTGACCCCTTCAACCTCCCCTTAATAAACAACCTCTTAATTGCCTTCTTGGTTAGCTTCTATTAAAATTCGGTTAATATGAGAAGGAGGTTTTGATATGGCTCGTGTTCGCTTGATAGAGAAAGAGCAGGCACCACCTGAGGTTAAGGAAATATTCCAGAAGATTGAGGACAATGGAGCCAAGATTCTCAATCTTTACAAGGTAGCCGCCCACAGCCCAAAGGTTTTCCTCAATTTAATAAGGTTGGGCAACTCAGTTATCGGGCGGATGGAGCTTCCTCCAAGACTGCGGGAAATAGTCATCCTGCGGGTAGCAACCCTTACCGGCAGTGAATATGAGTGGGCACAACATGCGCCGCTGGCGCTACAAGTGGGGGTAAGTCAAAAGCAACTCGATGCTATTCCGGATTGGAAGAATTCACCTGAATTCACTGACGAAGAGCGTGCCATTCTGCAATATACCGACGAAGTAGCCCAGAATGTGAGAGTTACCGACCAGACTTTCAATATGCTAAAGAGTTACTTCAATGAGCAGGCTATCGTTGAGCTAACGATTACCATCGGTTATTATGGGATGCTGGCCAGGCTGCTCGTGCCTCTCCAGGTGGAAGTGGATGAGATTTCTGCCGGCTCAGCTAGCGAGCTGATAGGTCGGCGTGACAAATCAAAATAGGATTTTTGTCTTTCATTCACCAATTCCGACTCAACAGGTAAGGTGGAGGGCAGCTACTACTTTCTGGGAATGACAAAGCTGGTTATATATGTCACATGCCTCACCAGTTGGCTCGGCAATAAGCTTAATGCCTTGAGCTTCAAGCCTCTGTTCTACCTCAGGCAGCACCTCCATCAAACCTGATGCTCCAGTGCCAACTACCAACACCTCAGGCTTTTCCGCTATGGCCTCGCTTAACTCGTCAAGGTGGAGTTGATGACTCGTCTTTCTCCTCCAGTTATCGTTGACCCTGTCCGGGAAAATGATTACGTCTGAGGTATAAGTCTTGCCGTTGACTACTATCTGACCAAACCGATAAGAATCGATTATGTTCATAGCCAGGATATTGCCATGCCTCCATCCACGCCAAGAACCTGCCCGGTGATATACCTTGCCTCCTCCGAAGCCAGAAAGGCAACTGCCTCAGCTACATCACGGGGAGAGCCAATGTAACCCACAGGGATTCGCCTTCTCAGCTCTTGCTTCCAGCCTTCTTCCAGCCGCTGTGTCATGCCAGTCTCAATGAAGCCCGGGGCAATAGCGTTAGCCGTAATGCCACGGGAAGCCACCTCTTTGGCAACCGTGCGCGTAAAGCCAATAATACCCGCTTTAGTTGCAGCATAGTTTGCCTGTCCCGGGTTACCCACCACCCCTACAATACTGGTAATACTGATAATCCTGCCCCAGCGCTGCTTTACCATATACTTTAGCACTGCCCTGGTACACAGAAAAACACTGTTCAGGTTAACCTTTAATACCTTGTCCCAGTCCTCATCGGTCATTCGCAGCAGCAGATGGTCTCGGGTAATGCCGGCATTATTCACCAGAATATCAATCCTGCCATAAGTAGACACCGTTGTTTCCACCAGCCTGCCTACATCTTCTGACGAGCTCACATCAGCCAGAATAGCCAGGCTTTGCCTGCCCGTAGCCTTGATTTCCTTAGTTACGCTCTCTGCTGGCTCAGCCTCGCCCACATCATTTACCACTACATTAGCTCCAAGCTCAGCCAGTTTCAGGGCAATAGCACGCCCTATACCACGACCACCACCAGTTACGATAGCTACTTTATTAGATAGGTCCATCATTGCTCCTCTGGTTTAGCGCTAGCTCCTGATTATACTTTTAACTGACTCAATATCACCAATATTTATCAGCTCAACACTCTTATTTATTCGCTTAATGAGACCGGTGAGTACCTTGCCCGGTCCTATCTCAATAAAGGTTGATACCCCACTATCTATCATATACTCAATAGAGCGCTGCCATTGAACACAATTGCATAGCTGTCTGAGTAACTCCTCTTTAATCGAATCAGCCGCGGTCAATGGCTGAGCAGTAGTGTTACCAATAATAGGGATAGCCGGGTCACTAAAAGAAAGAGCGGCTATAATCTCAGACATACCGTCTACCGCCGACTGCATTAGTGGTGTATGAAAAGCGCCACTTACCTGCAGCGGAACGACACGATGAGCCCCTCTGGATTTGGTTAAATCCATAGCTTTGATTAAGTTCTCTGCTGCACCGCTAATTACCAGTTGGCCCGGGCAGTTAATATTGGCAATCCTGGTGTCAGTCTCCCGGCACACCTCAGTCAATAAAGACTCATCAAGACCAATTATCGCCGCCATGCTTCCGGGTTTCTTCTGCCCAGCTTCGTGCATTAACCGCCCTCTCTCTCGAGCCAGATAAACGGTAGTAGCAAAATCAAGCACCTCGGCGGCTGCCAGTGCGGTATACTCACCCAGGCTGTGACCAGCTAGAAAAACAGGGGGAGGCAAGTCATTGTTACCATTTACTTCTTGTATAGCCTTCAAACAGGCAAAGCTAGCAGTTACGATTGCCGGTTGGGCATTAATAGTCTGTCGGAGCTCATCCTCCGAACCATCAAAACACAATCTGGAGAGAGGAAAATTCAAGGTCTCATCCGCCTGTTGAAAGACTGCTTTGGCTAAACTGAAATTCTCGCAAAGGTCACGCCCCATACCTGCAAATTGAGAACCCTGACCGGGAAAGACATAAGCCACCTTCATCAGTTTAGCCTCTACTAGCCGCCTTCTTCGGGCCTTCAATCTCGATGACTTCCCTACCAGCATAACTACCACAGGTAGGACAAACGTGGTGAGACAGTTTGGGGCTATGACATTGAGGGCAATAATCCAGTGAGGGGGGGGTCAACTTAAAATGACTACGCCGCTTGCCCTGGCGTGCCTTAGCATACTTTCGCTTTGGTAAAGCCATAATCTACCTTGCTCCTTTCAATCCATTTACTACGCATTATTGGCTAAAGTCAATTTATTTAGCTCAGACCAACAAGGGTCTACTTCCTGAGGCGGACAACCACAAGGTCCCTGATTAAGATTGCGCCCACAAGTGGGACATATCCCGGCGCAATCTTCACGACAAAGCGGCTTCATAGGGCTAGCTAATATTGTATACTGGTGTATTGCCTCAGTTAAATCAAGAACATAACGCTCATCTATGGTGAAATAGCTGGCCTCTTCAGGTAAAGTTAACGAAGCACCACTAACTACATCCGTAGTAGGGAAATACTCCTCTTCAATATTTAGAGTCAGGGGACAACTAAATAAACTCAGGCAGCGGCCACAGATAACCTCAACCTCGGTACGCAGTGTGCCCTTAACTAGCATACCCTGGCCAGTACGCACCAGCTTAATCTCGCCCTGAACCTCATAGCTGCCACCGCCAACATCAAACGTCTCATTTATTTCATACTGTCGTGTTGAACCGATAGGTTCCTTAAACAGTTCAGATACACTTATCTGCATTACAACCCCTCCACTACTACAGCCAAATTCAATCTATTATAAGCCAATCCGCATACTTACCGCAAGCTCGTGGAGAGAGGACCACTGTAGTATCTACTCTTCAAAATCAAAGATACAGGTTTTGAAAGGGACGAAGTCTCTTTAATCTGCTCTTGCCAACCATCTATGGATTTCGTGTTCGTATTACGGTTATCAATCTATTGGGATGACCCCTTTTTTCTTCGAGAAGTTGATTCTTCTTTAATATTTCAGTTAATCCGCCTTGTTCAATGTAATCTCGGAAGCACCTATAATGTTTCCTTCCCGCCATAAATTCTATGGCTTTGACTAAACAGATATACAAATCCTGGGGGAGGGGAACCTGAAAATCAATAAAAATCAAAGCGCCCCTCTTCCTCACCACCCTTTTCATTTCAGAGATTATTTTATCTCTGGCTGTCCTTTCTTTTTCATGCAGGGCAAAGGATATGGATGCATAATCAAAGAAGTTATCCTTGAACGGTAAATTCATGGCGTCGGCTATTTGAAATGAAACATTCTTTAAACCCTGGTTTCTTTTACGTTTTTCGGCTAATTTTATCATACCAGAGCTCAGATCTACTCCGGAAGTAACAATACCTCTTTTTGCATAGTGAAATGCTTGGTCTCCTGTGCCGCAGCAAACATCCAATACCCTATCTCCAGCTTTCATTCCCGAAAACTCTAGGGTATAAATCCTGATGTTTCGTAATAACGGGTCTATTACTGTTGTGTAGTTGAGGATAAACATACTCTTACACCCTGTTAACGCAGCGACGTATTAAACAAAGTTAACCGTGTCAAAAAACGCCGCTAGGCAATTTCTGTAGCTCTCACAATGGTCTATGAACGGGACTTCGAGTAGAAGATAGGGATTAACAGGAGGGCTGCTATTGAAGAGACAACCATGGCCACCCACATCACAGATGCTACCTGCATGTGAAGTCGCAAGGGAGAAAAGAAAAGAACGGAAAGCCCGATGGCCAGACCAAAGGCATTAGCCAGAATCGGTTTGGAAACACTTGATAGAGCTGAATTGACCGACTCTCCCCCACCCAGGCCCCATTTGCGGAAATAATAGATACCACATATCAGGTGAATAGAATAATCCACGCCCACGCCAATGGTGATAGCCGACAGGTTGGCAGTCAGAATATTGAGATTGAATTTACTAATGACCAGCATACCCAGGATAGCAGTGATGGTGATGACTATCGGTACCAAGGCAACAAGAGCCGCTCTAAGTTTTCTTATGATTACTAAAAGCATGATAAATATCAAGACCAAGGCTAAACCCAGGCTCCGAATCTGACTTTGTACCACCAGCCTGTTCATCTCGTTAAAAAGCACTGGCATGCCGGTAATCAAACGAATGTCAGGGTGCTCGCCAACAAAATCCTCCAGCCTACCCATATCATCAGAAGTGAGGGCTTCAGTTCTAATCATCATCCTGAGGCCGTCATCCGAAACCCAGGTTTCCAGGTCTTCGTCATCTATCCGCATCAACAGTCTCTGTACGACTAGAGGGCTTTCAGGATAATCATCCCGTCCAGTTATCATCTCATTGATGCCAGCTATCATATCAAAAAGCGAGACGGCACTCTGCACCCCAGGTAATCTCTCTAGTTCCCTCTCGGTATCTAAAACCTCATCAGCAAAATCGTAATCTCTTAAAGTGCCTATGCCTCTATCGGAAACTATCTCTGCGGTAAGGGGTAAGGCCCCGCCAAAATACTCTTCAACCTTATCAAAGGCCTGCCTAATTGGTGAATCTTCCTTGAAGAACATTAGCTGATCCGATACCACTTCAAGCCTGGGTATATTGAAGGCGGAGACAGACACGATAGCCAGAAAAGCCACAACAATCAGAGCCCTGTGTTTGGCTCCCTCCAGAACAAATCTGGTCAGGCGGCTTTCCTGGACTTGTGGTGGTTTTGGGGGTAGCTTTATTCTGCACAGCACCGCTGGCAGAAAGAAGAGCGAGAGAACGCCCGCATAGCCAATACCCAGAGAGACGAATATTCCCATCTGCCTCATAGGCAGCACTTCGCTCCAGGTCAGGGAAGCGAACCCCGCCATAGTAGTTATGGTCGTCAGGAATATCGGCATGCCAACCATACGCAGGGTCTCTACGGTAAGTTGCCGGCGGTCAGAATATCTACTCATGTTGTCCATAAAATGACATGTATAGTGAAGCCCATCAGCCGCACCCATCACTACGACGAATATAGGGCTGATGGCTGTCACCGGGTTCAGTTCCTGCCCGCTCCAGAAAATTGTGCCAAGGGTCCATAAGGCACCAAACCCTGCCGGAATCATTGCCAGGATAGTAAATTTACGATTTCTGATTACTAAAAAGAAAACTAGCAATACGAGGATAATGGCACAGGGCGGCAGGATAAAGATTATCCTTATCAGGTAATTCCAGAGGGTATCTTTGATGATTTCGTCACCGGCAAGGGAAAGGGTCAAGCCTGCTTCATTTTGGGCTATCCCCTTCAGCGACTCCACTACATCTTCAGCCGTAGCGTCCAGTTCCAGATTGATGATAAGAATACCCTTGCTGTCATCAGAGGAGAGGAACTGCTCTGTGAAAAAATACTTGTCCTCAATAAAATCCTTTAGAAGGTCAGAGTGCCTATCAATAAACTTCTCGTCGACTTGGAAAATATGGCCTTGCACGGAGATTTCTGAGGGAATAAAGCTCTGTACCCGAGAGATACCGTCAATTTCTTCAATATTTTTCTGAAGTCTAAAGACATTCTGAAGATTCTCTTTGGCAAGCAGAGAATTATCCTGCTCGATAAGAACCGAGATAGCCTCACCAATCTGATATTTTTCATTCAGTAAGTCATACTCTTCTGCCTTGGGATTTCCAGCAGTAAAAAGACTGAGGAAGTCTGTATCAAGTTCGAAGCGGAAAAAGGAAGCCAGGGCGACAATATTCAAGATAGCTACCAGAATGATAATTAGCTTGGACTTGTTGTAGATAAAATTGGCAATTCTTTCCACGGTTGCACTTTATCTGGTCGCCTCATCTTTCTAATATTTTAATCAGCATGGGCACTACCTTAGATAGTTCCCCTCCCCGGTCAGAAGCGGTATACATGATTCACTAAAATACCTTTTTCTTACGCAGTTCAGAAGCGATGACACTTCTCAGAACCTGATTAGTACCTTCGTATATCTGGGTGATTTTAGCATCTCTCATCATCTTCTCAACCGGGTAATCACGCATATAGCCAACGCCGCCAAAAATCTGCACGGCATCAGTGGTGACTCTCATTGCCACGTCTGAGGCGAAAACCTTAGCCATGGCTGATTCCAAGGCAACGTTCTTTGCCCCGCTATCAACGGTCCTGGCGGCTGCATAAACCAGTGCTCTGGCTGCCTCCACATCGGTGGCCATATTGGCCAGCATGTGCTGAACTGCCTGAAACGAAATGATAGGGTGCCCAAACTGGATACGCTTCTTGGCATAGCCTACTGCTGCCTCCAGAGCCCCTTGGGCAACTCCAACCGCTTGTGCCCCTATTCCGGGACGCGAGAGGTCAAAGAGCCTCATCGTCATAATGAACCCCATCCCCTCCCGGCCAATAATATTCTCCGCTGGAACCAGGCAATCTTCGAAAATCAACTCCCTTGTTGCTGAAGTGCGAATACCCATCTTTTTCTCTTTCCTGCCGAAAGAGAAGCCAGGAGTGCCCTTCTCCACTAGGAAAGCACTGGCACCACGGGGTCCTTTTTCTTTGTCAGTCAGGACGATAATGGTGTATATCTCAGCTTCACCACCGTTAGTGATAAACTGTTTGGTCCCATTAATTACATAGCCTACATCCGTTCGTGTAGCCGTTGTCTTTATAGCGCCAATATCACTACCAGCTTCTGCCTCAGTTACCGCAAAAGCAGTTAGTCTTCTGCCACTGGCAACGTCGGGCAGATATTTCCGTTTCTGTTCTTCACTCCCGTACCCCAGCAGGGTGAAGGTTCCCAGTGCATTGTCAGCATAGCTAACACCTACTCCAGAACACACTCGGCTTAGCTCCTCGGTAACCAGGCATAGTTCCAAACAGCCACCACCTAAGCCGCCATATTCCTCAGGGACAAAAACTCTAAACAGGTCAGTATCGGCAAGGTATTGCATTATAATCCAGGGGAACTCTTCACTTTCGTCAAGCTCTGCCCGAACCGGTAGTATTTTTTCCTCAGCAATCGCTCTCGCCATTTCCTTGACTGTCTTCTGTAGGTCATTAAGGAAATACTCCAAGATAATCCTCCTTCCTATTAGTCAACTGCCTATCAATAGCCAATTCTGAAGAAAATATAAGTAGTTTAGCACTAAAATTAATGATTAGCTTTCTCGGCAGTTATCCCAGAGAACTCAAAATTGGTAGATTTCTATTGAAGCAAGTCTATTATAAGCTGAGCTACATGCTTACTGTCAAGCGCTAGCTAATCTAAATTCACTCCTTGTCAAATATGATTTACTCTTTCCCAAAGCCTTACCCGCATAGTGCCTGGCATTGACGTGGTGTCAACTATAGATTATTATTAACTACACCAGTTTATTCAAAGACCCATAACTGGCTAGAGCAGGATAAATAGCGCCATGAATTGATGAAGCAGGAACTAATGAGGTACCATAGAATTTTCCCTATCCTGGTATTAAGTATTATCCTATCACTGGTGGCAGCATTCCCCACCACCCCAGTTCATGCTGCCGGTGAGAATATTCGTCTCTCGCCTGAAGAGGGCGAAATCGGCGATAAGATTGATATCGAAGGCTCCCGTTTTGAGGCCAACAAAATATGTCGTATCTATTTCTCCAGTGATAAAGCTGATGATGGCGATGACATTGACACTGAGGTCACCGCCTACGAACATGTCATGGCAGTTAAGACTAACGCTGATGGTGATTTCAC
>Ga0114930_10005179_pt1 | contig 10799 bp, 11 predicted proteins | sample AnhtaG_FD_87300 | JGI IMG/M metagenome (GOLD analysis project Ga0114930, IMG submission 87300) | Deep subsurface microbial communities from Anholt, Denmark to uncover new lineages of life (NeLLi) - Anholt_01485 metaG | ecosystem: Environmental > Aquatic > Marine > Oceanic > Sediment | place... | reverse complement strand
GGCCGATTAAGACCGTCGCGTCTTTTCCATGGCAGCATGAACCTCGGACGGATTCGCAACGTGCCGACGCAATCATGCGAATTCTCGCACAGAGGCCATTTTTCCAGGAAACACCCGCCAATTCGCAGGTTGCTCCGGGTTGGCCACTGCCATTGAGCGCCAACCCGAAAGCTGCCGCAACTAACGGCGCTCCTACATGGGGAGAAGGCCGTGCCAGCGAGCAAGCGGGTCTCCGATACCTTCCGGATGGGCGATCGGTTCAGTTGGCGTCGGCCGGTGCGGTCCCGGCCATTGTTCTTCGGATGGGACAGGCCGGCATTGCAGGGCTGCGGGCCTTGGGTGCGGGTGCGAGTGCGGCACTGACCGGGATTCTTCAATCATTTCAAAATAGGTTGGGGCGTCCACCGACACCTCAGGAGCTAGACGCGGTCCTAAACCAGCAATCCATCAATGTCGAAAATGAGATGCCGGTCGACGACGACGCGACAGCTTCGAATGCCATGCCGACACAAGAGCCGGAGCGCGATGATAAGCAAGAGTGCGAAGACCGCAGACGAATCGAGCTAGCAAAGTGTAGAGGAATCGGCAGTGTCTTCGGCAGGCGGGCACACAGAGTTTGCGCGGATACGGCGGCAGAGCGATATTCAGAGTGCCTACACCGCGGTCCTGCGGGTGTGTCGACGCCACTTTTCCTAGGATATTGAATCAGATGCAGCGTCTTTCGATTTTCAGTATGGTTGGAAAGGCGTGCTGCAAGTCCAACCAGGTCTAGGGCGCGCGGGTCGCCATGCCCCTCTTGAGGTGTCTCATGCCGGTTCTCGAAAACGAGCTCTTGATCAGCTTTCATGCCGAAGGCCCGAAACTTACAGTTCACTATGTAACGCTGGACGATGGCGTACGGAGTAAGTCCACGTTCCTCTTCGACATCGGTTTTTCCGACCTGCGCTCGATTCGCCCAGAAGACGCAGAAGCAAGGATCGGTCGGGCATTGATCTTTACTTTCCCCAAGCTTTGCCGCGCCGTTTACCGCAAGCGCAGGAAGAAGACAAAAAAGCGCTGACGGCCAATGCTGCGACGAACGCCCGCGAAACTCAGCGCGCCCTTCTTGAAGCGTATCGTTCTGAAGGACGGGGTCGCCGGCGATCCCAAGGAATACCCCTTCTCGGTGCCATTCATCGCGCGGAAGACCCTAGACCTCGCTTTCTCCGAGCCAATTACGATCATCGTCGGCGAGAACGGGACCGGTAAGAGCACGCTGCTGGAAGCGATCGCCACGGCTTGCGGCTTCAATCCGGAGGGCGGCAGCGCCGATCACCGGTTCGGCGGCGCCAAAGACCGCCGCTGGCGGATCATCTGCGCTTCTCCTGGCTGCCCAAGGTCAGCCGGGGGTTCTTCATGCGCGCGGAGAGCTTCTTCAACCTGGCGAGCTACATCGACGAGCTCGCCCGCGAACACCCCAGCGCCCACGCTCCCTATGGCGGCAAGTCGCTGCACCAGCAGTCGCACGGCGAGGCTTTCCTGGCGCTGTTCGAGAACCGCTTCGGGCGAGACTCGATCTATCTCCTGGACGAGCCCGAGGCCGCCCTGTCGCCGAGCCGGCAATTGGTGTTCCTGCGCGTCCTGCGGATGCTCGAACGGCAGAACTGCCACGTGATCCTGGCGACGCACTCGCCGATCCTGATGGCGTATCCCGGCGCGGAACTTCTTTCGATCGAAGGGAACGGGTCGATCCGACGCATCGCGTTCCGAGAAACAACCCACTACCTTCTCATGCGCGAATTCATCAAGGACCCTGCCGATTTCGTCGGCCAGGCGCTCAAGGATTGAGCGGCGGCAGCGGGCAGGGATAGAGCGCCTGCAGCGCGGCCTTCACGCCCACCGGCACGCGCGCGCCGTGCATCTCCGGATGCTGGTCGGCCCAGCGGCGGAACCCGCGCTGGATCTCCGTCAAGAAATCGTCGCTGAACAGGCGCTCACGCGGCAGGCAGATGCCGTCGAAGGCGGACGGGTCGCGCAGGCCCTGCCGCATCAGCCGGTATTCCGGGCGCTGCGCCATGTCTTCCACGCGAACCGCGGCATAGCGCTGGATGTAGGCGGTGAACTGGTCGTCGCAATACAGCGCCTCGTCGCGGCAGCGCTTCAGGAACTCGCCCGTGTTCTTCGGCCGCGCCGGCACGTAGGTATGGGGGTTGCGCAACAGGTCTTCGTTGTTGTCCGCGCGGCTTTCTCCCGCCACGAGCAGCCCGGCGGCCAGCGCGAGGGCAAAAAATGCGGCCGGGGCGCTTGCGCGACCCGGCCAATCGAATACAGGGAAGGGTATGAGACGATGCATCTATAGCCCGGCCGTCAACTCGGCACTTTGATCCAGATCAAAAGAAACCGGCCCCGCTGGGGCGCAATTCCGCCAACCCAGAGCCGCGCGGCGCCCGGAAAAAGCAGGTCGGCCGCCCGGTATGGCAGGCCGGGCCCTTCTGGTCCACCTTCAACAGAATCGTGTCGCCGTCGCAATCCACCAGGAAGTCCACCAGCCGCTGGGTGTTGCCCGAGGTCTCCCCTTTGCGCCACAGCGCGCCGCGCGAGCGAGACCAATAGCACACCCGGCCCGTGCGCAGGGTCTCGCCGACGGCTTCGCGGTTCATCCACGCCATCATCAGCACCGCCCCCGAATCGTGCTGCTGGGCGATCGCGGGCACCAGCCCGGCCTGATCGAACACCACGGTAGACAGCACTTGCTCGATCGCCGCCCCGGAAACAGGCGGAACAAGGGGCTGGGAAGAAGTCATGGCGGGGCTCCCGGTTTGCCTCGGCGCGGAGCGCCTATGCGCCGCGGCGCCGTGTTATACTATATCGCATCGAATTGGCGAGGTTCCCGCGATGGCGCCGAAGCAGGCGCGGCCGCCGCAGCCGCTTTCCCCCGACCATGATCATCGGCTGTGCGTCGGCGACGCGCTGTCGGTGGCGACCGAGCTTTGCCAGCGGCGGGGGGCGCGGCTGACGGCGCTGCGCCGGCGCGTGCTGGAGCTGGTTTGGCGCTCGCACGGCCCGGTCGGCGCTTACGAGATCCTCGATTGGCTCCGGGTGGAGGACGGGCGCGCCGCGGCGCCGCCCACGGTCTATCGCGCCCTCGATTTCCTGATCGAGCAGAAGCTGATCCACCGCATCGAGTCGATGAACGCCTTCGTCGGCTGCGTCGATCCGGCCAACCCGCATACCGGGCAATACCTGATATGCCGGGACTGCGGAACCGTGACCGAACTGGACGACGACGGCATCAGCGAGGCGGTGCGGCGCCAAGCCGATCAGCGCGGGTTCGGAATCGACCGGCAGACGGTTGAAGTGCATGGCGTCTGCCGGAGCTGTGCCGCCAAAACCGCCGCCGCGGGTGGGCGGGCGGCCCGCGCCGCCGCGCCCTAGGTGCGAACCATCAGCCGAACATGTCCTGTGTGATCGAGGCGTACCAGCCCTCCGCGTAGGTAGCCTCGCGGCCGCGGACAGCCGCGGGAGCGCCCGCCGGGCTCACGCCGCCTTCCACGCTGACCAGGCCCTTGTCGGTGACGCGATACACATTGGCGACCGAGATCCCGTATTTCGGCGCCACCAAGCTGTAGCAGGTGTTCGCCAAAGCCGGCGAGGGTGGTTTCTTGCCCGAGAGGCCCAGGATGATGGCGATCGCGGCAACCTTGGCCTGGCTGTTGGCGGAGAAGCCCGACTTGGGCATCTGCCCGGCGATCGAAGCGTCGCCGATCACATGGACGTCCGGGTTCATCTTCGATTGGAAGCTGTCGAACTCCACCGGGCACCAACCCGCATCGTTGGCGAAGCCCGCGGCGCGCGCGATTTCCCCGGCACGCTGCGGCGGGATGACGTTGATCACCGCGCCCTTATGGTCGCCGAATTCGGTCTTCACGGTCATGGCCTTGGCGTCGACCGACAGAACCTTGCCGCCGGCCTTTCCCGGCAGCCATTCGATCATGTTGCCGTAGACTTCTTTCCAGCCCTCCTGGAACAGCCCTTGCTTCGAGAAGCTTTCCTTGGCGTCGAACATCAGGATCTTCGACTTCGGCTTTTTCGATTTCAGATAATGCGCGATCATGCTCGCGCGCTCGTACGGTCCCGGTGGGCAACGATAGGGGTTGTCCGGGCATACCATGATCACGGTGCCCCCATTGGGCATCGCTTCGATCTGCCGTTTCAGCAACAGCGTCTGCGACCCGGCCTTCCAGGCGTGCGGCAGCCGGTCCGCAGCCGCCCGGTCGTAGCCGGGCAGCGCGCCGAAGTTGAGGTCCATGCCGGGCGACAGGATCAGCTTGTCGTAGTTGACCGGGGTGCCAGTGGAAAGCGACAGGCGCTTGGCCGTCGGGTCGACGCCCTGCACCGTGGCGTGCACGACCCGGACGCCGCCCTTGGCCAGTCCCTCGTAACCGTGCGTGATGCTGTTCATGTCGCGCAGCCCGCCCAACACGAGATTCGAGAACGGGCAAGTAACGAATTTCCGGCTCGGCTCGATCAGCGTGACATCGAGCTGCTTGTCGAGGCGCTTCAGATAGCGCGCGGCCGTGGCGCCGCCGAAGCCGCCGCCGACGACCGCCACGCGCGCGGCCGCGCCGAAGGCGAGATTGGGCATCGCCAGCGCCGCGCCCGCAGCGCCGGCCATGGCGGTGAACGATCTGCGGGTGATGCGGTTCATCGGTATTCCTCCCGCCTATTTCATTTTCGAGAAGTATTCGGCCAGGGCGGCGATCTCCTGGTCCGTGTACGCCTTCGCCATCCGGTTCATGACCGTGGATTGGCGCGTGCCGTTCTTGAAGCCGGTCAGCGCTTCCTTCATTTCCTTGACGCTGCGGCCGTCCAGGGTCGGGATCGAACCCGGGCTCTTGCCGTCGGTGCCGTGGCACGCGGCGCAACTGAGGGCCAGGGAGGTAGGCGGCGTTTGGGCGGCGGATGGCATTGCCGCTGCCGCGGCGCCTGCCAATGCCATGAGTGCCGGCATCCAAGTGCGGGCGATCATCTTCTCTCCCTCCCCATCGGCCTTCGCGAAAGCGGATGGTACCAGTTTTGCTGTCTGTATTCTACATGAAAGTCAGACTTTCTCCGCGCCATAGTACAGCATGACCGTGTGCTTCGCTTCCGCGAAGAAGAGCCAACGCTCCACCAAGGCGCCAATCATCGCGGATGCGGCCGCCGTCATGGCCATAATGGTGGCGAAGCGCCCGGTAATGGCGATCGTCAGCCCGGCCAGAACGAAGGGAACGAAAAACCCTAGAAGCAGGGTGACGCGCCTGAGCTGCCAGGCGTGCTTGCGCGCGAGGCGGTAGCCCATCTCTTTCGACAGGAAGCTGTCCTGCGTATGCGGCGCGTCGACCATGCGCACGCGGCCGTATTGGTCGAGACCGGTGGCGGTTTGCGGCGTCGAGCGCGCGCCGGTCGTGTCGATATAGCGCCAATACCCGATCTTAAGCAGGAAGCCGATCAGCGCGGCGGCGGCCGCGATGCCGGCGACCGAGGGTCGGGCGAGCCCGCGCGCCTGGAGCAAGGCGTTCACCCACAGTGCGCCGGTCAAGATCGCAATCACCAGGTAGCCCGGCACGATCCAGCGGTTGTGCCATTGGTGGATCGGCTTCAGCGACGCGTAGATCATGCCGGTGCAGAACACGGTCGCCAGCGCCAGCAGCCCGGCGATCGCGCCGCACAAGGCGAAGACGCCGGAATTGTTCCCGAACAACGCCCAGCCGGCGGCGAACGGCAGCGTCGGCAGGAAGGTAAGCAGCGCCGCGCTGCCTTCGCGCGACAGCCAAGACGACCGCCATTGCGACACGGCGCGCCAGGAACGCGCCGGCCGGCCGAGGTGGAACAGCGACGCCAGGAGGCCGGCGACGGTCAACCCCAGGGCCACGCCGAACGCGGCCAGGGCGAACCTGGGGTTGGGCGGCAGCAAGCGCGTCGCCGCGCCGTAGCCGAGCATCGCCAACATGCCATAGCCGGCGCCGGACAGGACCGTGAACACGATGATCGAGAAGCTGGGGTGCATGGCCTCTTTTTAGCGCGACAGCAGCCGGTCGAGCCAGCGCACCAGCAGCCCAGCGCCGGCCAGGTCGTCGTCGGCCGGGGCCAGGGCCGCGGGCGCGCCGGTGCATCCCGCCTCGGCCTTGCGCGGGCGCGGCGGCAGGTACTTGTTGACCGGCCGGTAGTCGAGCTCGGGCATCAGGTCGTACCCGCCGCGCTCCGCCACCAGCCGCGACACCGCCGATTCCGGATCGCCGAGGTCGCCGAAATGCCGCGCCCCGACCGGGCAGGTGGACACGCAGGCCGGCACGCGGTCGATCTCCGCCAGGTTCTCGTTGTAGATGCGGTCGATGCACAACGTGCACTTCTTCATTACGCCGTCGTCCGCGTCGAACTCGCGCGCGCCGTATGGGCACGCCCAGGCGCACAGCTTGCAGCCGATGCAGGTATCGGCGTTGACCAGCACGATTCCGTCTTCCGCGCGCTTGTACGATGCTCCGGTGGGACATACCGTCACGCATTCCGCCGTTTCGCAGTGCAGGCAGGATTTGGGGAAATGCACGGTGCGGCCATCGGCCGTTTCGCCCGCCTCGAAGCTGTGCACGCGGTTGAACCAGACGCCCGTGGCGTCGGGCCCATAGGGATCGAGGTCGGTAAGCGGCGCGGAATGGCCGCCGGTGTTCCATTCCTTGCAATTGACGGCGCAGGCGTGGCAGCCGACGCAGGTGTCGAGGTCGATCACCAGCCCCAGCTTCTTGGCGGCGGCGTTCTGCGGCAGGCTGGTCATCGGCCGGCTTGGCCCTTCGCCCGGCCGAACCCGGCGCCGTAGCGCAGCACATCGGGCGGCTCCATCATGCCGCCCGGCCGCTTGACCGCGACGAAGCGCGGCGTGGTTTCGCCCGCCTCGGTTTCCTCGGCCTTCTCGATCCGCACGCGCAGGTCGTACCAAGCGGCTTGGCCGGTCACGGGGTCGGCGTTGGCGTAACGCAATCCGTCTCGTTGCGGCGGCAGAAGTTCCGCGATCAGGTGGTTCATCAGAAACCCGCGCGTCGCTTCGCGCGCATCGACCGCGAGGTTGGCGGCGCCGGCGCGGCGGCCGACGGCGTTCCAAGTCCACACAGTGTCCGGGTTGACGCCGGCTACCAGCGCCACCGGGGCCTTGATCCGGCCATGGTGGCTTGTCACCCACGCCCAGTCGCCGTCCTTGAGGCCGAGGCGCTCCGCCGTCGCGCGATGGATGTAGAGGCGGTTGTCGCCGTGGATCTGCCGCAGCCAGGCATTGTGCGAGCTCCAGCTGTGGTACATCGCCATCGGCCGCTGCGTGACCGCGCTAAAGGGATAGTCCTGCGCCGACAGCAGCGATCCTTCGAACGGCGCGTACCAGAACGGGATCGGATCGAAATAGGTCTCGATGCGTGCACGCTCGCTTTCCGGCGGCACGGCGTCTCCATGGCCGCGGGCGGCGAGGCGGAAGCGCTGCAAGGTTTCGCAATAGAGCTGAAGGACCACCGGCTCCGACGCGGCCAGGAAGCCCATGCCGACGGCCCAGTCCAGGTATTGCTTGTTGGCGTGCTTGTAGTAGCGCTGCGACGGCGCAAGCTCGTGCCGCCAGAAGCAGCCGTTGTCGATGTAGCGGTCGAGCTGGCGCGGGTTGGGCGCGCCGCGGCCATAGTCGCCGCCGCTGGCGCCGCGCCAGCCCGCGAGCATGCCGAATCCGGGCTGGCGCTCGTGATTGATGATGTAGTCGCGGTATCCGCCGGGATAGCGCGGCCTGCCGTTGCCATCGACCAGCGCGGGCAGCTTCAGCCGGGCGCCGAGCTCGAGCAGCACGTCCTGGAACGGCCGCACGTCGCGCGACGGCGGCACCACGGGCTGGCGGATCGCGTCGGCCGCGCCGTTGGCGTCGGAGATCGGCCGGTCGAGCAGCGAAATGCAGTCGTAGCGTTCCAGGTACGTGGTGTCGGGCAGCACCAAGTCCGCGTAGGCCACCATCTCGGAGTAATAGGCGTCCGAATAGATGATGCGCGGGATGGCGTACTCGCCGGTTTCGGCGTCGCGCGCGGCCAGCATCGCCATGGTGCCGGCGGTGTTCATGGCCGAGTTCCAGCTCATGTTGGCCATGTACAGGAACAGCGTGTCGATCTTGTATGGATTGCCCTTCCACGCGTTGTGGATCACCATGTGCATCAGGCCGTGGGCGGCGAGCGGCGCTTCCCAGGAATACGCCTTGTCGATGCGCAGCGCCTTGCCGTCCGCGTCCACGAGCAAATCCCCGGGTCCCTCGGGGTAGCCGAGCGGCGCGCCGTGCATCGGCTGGCCGGGCTGCACCTCGCCTTGCCTGCCATACGGCTTCACCGCGGGCGGGACGGTCTTGGGATAGGGCGGCTTGTAGCGGAAGCCGCCCGGGCAATCGATCGACCCGAGCAGGATCTGCAGCAGGTGGATCAGGCGGCAGGTATGGAACCCGTTGGCGTGCGCCGAGATGCCGCGCATCGCGTGCATGCTGACGGGCCTGCCGATCGTCTTCTCGTGGTGCCGTCCGGCCCAGTCCGTCCACGGCACGTCGAGTTCGATCTGGCGCTCGAACGCGGTGTGCGCCAGTTCGGCCGCGAGGCGCTTGATGGTCGAGGCCGGCACGCCGGTCCGTTCCGCCACGGACTCGGGCGCGTACTGCGGATCGAGGAACCTTCGCGCAATCAGTTCGAAAGCGGGTGTCGCTGCGGCGCCATCGGGCAAGGTGTAGCGGCCGACCAGGGCCGGGCGCATGTCCGCGAGCAACGCGTTGCCGGGCGTGCCGATATCGGGCAGCCAGCACAGCGGATTGCCGGCCTCGTCGCGTGCGATCAGTCCATCGCGCGCGGTGCCCGGCGCGTCGATCACCAGCCACGGCGCGTTGGTGTAGCGCACCAGGTACTCGAAATCCACGCGATCCGCGTGCAACAGCTCGTGGATCATTGCCGACACCAGCAATCCGTCGCTGCCGGGCCGGATGCCGATCCACTCGTCGGCGATCGCGGAATAGCCGGTGCGCACCGGGTTGATGGAGACGATCTTGGCGCCGCGGCCCTTCAGCTTCCCCATGCCGATCTTGAGCGGGTTCGAGGAATGGTCCTCGGCCACGCCGAACAGCACGAAATATTTCGTGTGCTCGAAATCGGGTTCGCCGAATTCCCAGAACGACCCGCCGATGGTGTACATGCCGGCAGCGGCCATGTTGACCGAGCAGAACCCACCATGCGCGGCGTAGTTAGGCGTGCCGAACTGGCTCGCCCACCAGTCGGTCAGCGCCTGGCTCTGGTCGCGGCCGGTGAAGAAGGAGAGCTTGCGCGGGTCGCTGGTGCGGACGTTCCCCAGCCACTCCGTGGCAAGGGTCATCGCCTCGTCCCATTCGATCTCTTGGAACTCGCCGGCGCCGCGCTCGCCCACGCGCTTCAAGGGCTTGGTCAGCCGCGCGGGCGAGTATTGCGTCATGATTCCGGCCGAGCCCTTGGCGCACAGCACGCCGCGGTTCACCGGATGCGCGCGGTTGCCCTCGATGTAGCGGATCGCGCCGTCGCGCAAATGAACCTTGATGCCGCAACGGCAGGCGCACATGTAGCAGGTTGTGTGCTTGATCTGGTCGCCGACCATGGGCGACAGGTCGACGTTCTCTACCGCCGTCGCCAGCGGATTGAATTTCAAGCGATGTCTCTCCCCGGACTTTTCTTGTCTTAGGTCAGCGCGTCGATCTGCTCGTTGGTGAGCTTGCCCGGAACCACCGTGATCGGAACGCGCAGCTTGCCCGCCATCTTGCCGACCAGGTAGCTGACCAGCGGCCCGGGACCTTCCGGGCCGGTGCCCGCGCCCAACACCAGGATCGATATGCTGGGCTCCTCGTCGATCAGCTTCATGATCTGCGCCGCGCGCTCGCCCTCGCGCACATAGACCATCGGCATGGTGCCGGCGATCTCGTTGACCTGCGCCGATAGGTCCTGCAACAGCTTCTCCGCCTCCTCGCGCCGTTCCTCTTGAATCAGCGATTCCACCGCCATCCATTGCTGGAAATCGGCCGGCTCCAGGACGTAGAGCAGCGCCACGCGCCCGGCGGTCTTCTTCGCGCGATTGCAGGCGAAGCGCAGCGCCGAGCGCATCTCGGCGGTCGCGTCGACCACGACCAGGAAGACGCGTCCGGTGGGCACCTGCGCGGGCTTCGGCTCGGGCTCGGCCATGCTCCCTTATGCCTTCCTGAACAGGAACGCGGCGGACGATCCTGCCACCAATGCCATCAGGATCGCAATTGCGCCATAGATCGGCGCGTCGCGGTGCGCGAACAGATAAATCTCCGCGCCGAGGCCGATCTTGCTGATCACCAGCGGCGCGGTCTGCGCGCCCGCGACCTCGCCGTTGCGCAGCAGGAACACCTCGACCGTGTAGGTGCCCACGGGCACGTTGGCGGGAAACACGATCTTGGCGCGGAACAGCTGGTTGCCGAGGAACTGCACCTGCTCGGTCTTGACGGGAAACAGGCCCTCGTCCTGCTTCAGGCGGATCAGCGCCTGCGCGAACTCGCGCCGGACCGGGTCGTCCTCGCGCCCCGGCGCTTCGAGGCGGAGGTTGTCGAGCCCGATCTGGTGCCGCGCCAGCACGCTTTGCGGCGCCACCTCGCCGAGCGGCTTGCTCGCGGCGACGGCGTAGAAGCTCGGCACGCGGCGGAAGGCGTAGGATTCGCCGTGCATCCAAATGCCGGCCACGCGCTCCTTGCGGCGCACGATCTCCTCGCGCTCGGGCCCGCGCACGATCGCCACCACGTCGCCTTC
>Ga0114930_10005177_pt1 | contig 10801 bp, 9 predicted proteins | sample AnhtaG_FD_87300 | JGI IMG/M metagenome (GOLD analysis project Ga0114930, IMG submission 87300) | Deep subsurface microbial communities from Anholt, Denmark to uncover new lineages of life (NeLLi) - Anholt_01485 metaG | ecosystem: Environmental > Aquatic > Marine > Oceanic > Sediment | place... | reverse complement strand
TGAGCTTCATGTAATGAGCGCATTAGCAAAAGATAAATTTTGGATGTGTTTTACACCATACAGACCCGAAGTCGTGGGGCAAAAAGAAGAAGTTATTTTTGGACCCACTACGCTTCATGGAGATGCAATCAAAATGAAATGTGAACAATTAGGTTTGGATAATTATGACGTTTATTTAGATGAAATTGTAAGGAACGTTCATTCCATTGTCACTGAGAATAAATTCATTACAGAAGAAGATTTAGAAGATTTGATAAAGAGAATAATTAATTAAAAAGGTCAATTAATATCGTAAGTAACGATCTAACTGAACTATCAGAACTAATTATTAAATTTATAAAGGGAGAGTCTAATTCTACATTAAAATCAATAAGAAGGAATCCAAGAATTATTCATTACTATAATGAAATTGTGAGGTTTTATAATAAAATTAATTTCATAATTAAGAGAGCTCTGCCTAATTATATCACACCCACCACATCTCAATTAGCACATTTTTTATATGTGACATATAGAATATTTTGGGAAAGGGCCTCTGATAACACTATCTATAGAGAAATGAAGGGAATTGATAAAAACTTTTTAAAAAACCTAAGGAAATTTTCATGGGAAAAGGCTTTAAAAAGAAAAGATGAGAAAGAGAAGCTAAGTATATGTGAAGCAGTTCCTAGTTTTATGATAAATCATCTTTCACCCGTCTTGTCCCTAGATTTTATCAAGGATAATATTCAAGCCATGAATGGTTTAGTTGAGATTGATAGAACCTTTGTCCGAATTAATAGACTGCTAGAAAAGAATCTAGCTCAAAATTTAAACACAGTCATTAAATCTGAATTTGAAAAGGAAAAAATTCCTTTTTATAAAGACCCGCATGTTGTAGATTTACTTACAATTCCAATCTCCATGAAAAATAATGTAATAAAAAACCATATTTATCAAGAAGGCTATCTTATTTTCCAAGATAAGGCTTCAGCTGCTGTAATCCAAGTACTATCTCCTCAGCCAGGAGAATTAATCTGTGATATGTGTGCTGCTCCGGGAATGAAAACGAGTTTAATTGCCCAGAATATGGAAAATAAAGGGTGCATAATAGCAGGAGAATTTCTCAATAAGCGTACAATTATAATGAAAGATTTACTCAATTATTTGGGCGTTTTAAATACGCATATTTTAAACACTGATAGCATAATTTTTCCATTACGATTTGAAAATATCTTTGACCGTATATTATTAGATGCTCCTTGTACCGGGAATGGCACTTTCTTAATTAATCCCGAACTAAAATGGCGACAAAATGAAAACTTTTTACATCAAAATACTGTTTTACAAAAGAAATTATTCGAAAATGCTTTAAAACTGTTAAAACCAAATGGAATCCTTGTATATTCTACATGTAGTCTTTATCCAGAAGAAGGAGAATATCTAATCATGAAATTTCAAGATTATTTAGAACCTCAGACCTTACCAAAGTGGTTCTCTCCGAGTTACAATATTGACGGTTCAGTTTTGGCTGGAACTGGTAGATTATTTCCTGCAATCCATCACTCACAAGGATTCTTCGTTTCTAAATTTAAAAAAAAAGAAATATATCATTAAATATTAACAGTTAGTGATGTGAACAATTTTATATGCCACCAGAAAATAGAAAATTCATTACTATTGGACAAATTGATGCTACGGGTGTAAGAGGACCTCATGAGAAAGAATTAGAAGATATTAGCAAAGCAAAATTCTCTATCTTCATAAATGTTGATTTAAAAGCCCTTGAGACCATTATTAATAATGAATTGGGGGGAATAATTGAAAACATTGGCTTCAATGAGGATTGGACTATTACTATTGAAATGTTTCCTGAAGTTAACATCCATATGGCCTATTTTTATTTTGGTAATGAATTTGGAGATGGCATTGAAGCAGGATTTAGGTTTTATTTCTCAGGAAGGTATATTACTTGGGTACCTGGTGAAGACAGTGCGACATTTATCGATATTGTTATGAATTTTATTGAGAGAAAGCTAAAGGGAGAAGAACCATTTGAAAAAAATTATAACTCAAAATCAGATTTGATGCAAAAAGTATTATTACAAAGAGGGAAACCATTCAAATTTTTACAAGAAAAAGATCAGGAAAAACTTGAGAGTTTTCTAGGAGCTAAAGTATGGAAAACTGTTAATGGTTGGCGAATTAAAAAAGAAATATTTCCAGAAATCTTCACAGAAATTATGTGGGATGAAGAGAATGGTTTAGATATAAAATTCCATGGTGAAAAATTAGCAAAAAACTTAGGGAGTTATCATGCAGAATTTATTGGTATATTTGTTTTAAATCATATTCTTCGATTTATCACAGTAAATAACCTAGATAAAGACTTACCTGACATTTGCTATATTATGTTCTCTCGATACTATACAAAAAATATTGGAAAATGGGATCACAGGACAAGATAAAATAAAAGTGGAGAATTTATATCGCTGTCCAAAGTTGAGCTCTCCCTTTTTTTTCCGCACGTTTGATTTTTTTAGAATTCTCTAAATCAGACTTAACCTTCCAAATTTGAGAGTTGCTTAATTTAAAGTATCGTCTTAATTCTGGAGTTGACATTTTGACATCTGTTAATAAATTTGGAATCAATCTTTTTATTTCTTCTACGGTATTTTCATTAGAATCTTTAAGTTCTTCAACTTCAGGTTCTGCTATTAATTCCATCTCCGAAATAATTCTAGATGCTACCTTATTTAATTGCCTAATATTTTCATCAATATTTTGAGGTTTCATAAAGAGGCAACACAATTCTAAATCTTTTGGAAAAGCTACTATATAAAAGTTATCATATAAAATAGCTCTGGGTTTTTTCCCTGATGCATTTCCACCTCGAAACGCAAGATAAAAATTCATTGCAAAATCATCTAATTTTACCATGTTTTTTGTTTTGTTATATTCCTTTTTCCATTTAAGAAAAGGGCCATCAATCATATCAAATCCAATTAAAGCAGCCCCAAATAATTCTTGTTCATTAAAATTCATTTCGTTAATCCCCTCCTAATTGCTATTTTTTCTAATTCATTTTTTATTATATTCATTAATTTTATTCTTTCTGCTGGATTTATAGCAGCTAATCCATATGTTTTCACATGTAGAAGATCCTCAACTCTTTTAGCATCCATTCGACCATCCTGCAAATCCTGCTTATTTGCTATTGCTATAATAGGGCATTCTTTACCTATAAAGTGACACGCATAATTAATTAATTCTCTAGAGTTTAGCACATTTCGAGGTGTTGAGTCTGTTACTACAAAAATGATATCAGATCCGAGCAAATAATCTTTTGAATAAGCCCTCAAATAACTGCTCTGGCCTCCTAAGTCCCATAATCTTAAATAATAATCATTAAACTTTATAGACTTTAAATCTAATCCATGTGTTGGAATATAAAATCTATCTAATATATTTTCTGACAGAAGTTTCACTATGGTAGTTTTTCCTACCGCTGGAGAACCTATGAGAGTTATTTTTACCAGTTTTTCCAACTCTGAACTTAACATAGTAGTAATATCATAACTAAAAATGAGTTATTAAGAAACAATGATTTAAAGAAAAATATGAATCTGGATAATATCGACGTATTACCAACTAGTTTCAAATATTATTGTTCCATAAAGGTTTAAAAACACTATTTTTGTTTTAAAAAGAGTTGTCTCATCCATTTTGGAAGAATGAATCCCCCATACCAAAATAATGCGCTCACAATCAATAATAACCTTGTAAATACTACTGATATTTCATTCAATGGTATTGAAGAGTCCAATAAAGCTCCTACTAAAAAAGCAGTATAAGCTACGATTAATAATCTTCCTTTAAGTTTAACTTCAGGATCATCAGATTTCAAGGATAACCGAGCAAATAATACACCACTAAAGACAACTATTAAAACAAAAACTAGTAGAAATATCATTATGAAATGTTTGTAGCTTACATCAACAGGAGGATTTAATGTGCCAATTAAACTAGGATTTAGGAAAAGCAAACTAAAGAAAATGATTTCAAATACTATACCGACTAAAGTAAATATTAATAATATTAATTTACGTTTTTCAGTAAATAAAAATTCTGTAAACGCTAATAACCAAAGGGCAATCGCTAGAGGAACAAATATATTTCCTATGAGAAAATAAACACTTGATGTTAATCCCACTCCATTGTTTAGTGATACTAAAAAGGATAAACTAGAAGGCCACCACGGCTCAGATATGAAAATCCAGGTAGCTCCTACTAAAAAATAAATTTTCTCTTTATATTTAAAATACTTAGATAGTATTAGAAAACCAACAAATAAAGAAATGGCGACAAAAATGAAGCTAAAAATCCCACTTATAATATCAAACGGTTCTAATGACATAGCCTAATCAAATTTTCCTTTTTTTTTGTATAAATAAACAATAAGAGAATGAATTATATAAATATTGAATTATATTCAAGATAAAATTTTTAGATATTATAAAGGAAAAATAATAATATAAGCGAAAAAAATGTAGGTATTATTAAACTAAAAGTTAATAAGCTCTGTGAAACTCTAATACCTTCTTTAAGTGTATCAATAATAGCATTAAAGTATCGCGGATTACCCCAAATCTTAACCTTACGTTCTATAGAGTCACTATAATAAAACTCAACGGGTTCCATATTATTTTCTGCTTCTTGGATTAAAGAATCTAATTTTTTTAAAATTTCATCAATTTTTATTTTATCTCCAATAGGGGAATAACCTCTAGCTGAAAATTGTCTTGCTACAGTATGTGAATCAGAGGTAGTAATTTCTCCTCTTTCTATTCCCCTGTTTTGTAACATATTTAGGACATAAGACCGAATATCTATGAACGCATTATTCCCATCAAAATGAATTAAAGCTGTTGTCTGATCAGTATTGGAATTTTGAAATAAATGGACAACTATGCCACCAAAACCTATTCCATCTTTTTCTGAGTAATTTTTAAATGCACCTTTTGCTACCCCATATAGCATTGGAACCTTTTGAGAATTTTGAACTTTTTTACTTTCAATATAGTTTTGGGTTACATTAAATAAATCTTGAGCTTCAATCGAATCCCTTTTGATTAATATCTCATCGCCAATAATGGCATTATGAGAATCAACAATAATGATATCTTTAAATCCCTTTGAAATAACATATTTTCTTATCCGATCTCCTACACTTGATTCAATATCGTCAGAAGGAAGCGGATGTCTTGTAATAAATATAATTGGGGTATTATCAACTTCAATTCCAATGAGTTTAGCAGAATTTGAGATCTTTCTTGTAAAATCTTTGACTTCCTTAACCCAATTTATATTTAGGTTATTATTAATAGCATCAATATCTTGTTTTATTCTCTTCATAATGATTTCAACATACCCTTGAGATGTTAAATTTTGAGTATGATCATTAGTCGTGTGATATACAGTGGTGCCTGGGATGTGCTCAAATGCTTTATATATCTGTTCAGGTAAGTCAGAAGAACCACATGTCTTAAATGGACCAAAATGAATATGTGGAACAATGAATAAGCCTTTAATTTCTTTTGAAGATGTACTTCGGATAACTAAATACTGAATTCTGACATTAGATTTTATCCCAACCCTCTCAAAGTAACTTTCTATAAGCTCATCATTCCCCTCTGTCATCATAGAAAGAATAAAAGCTCTAATAAAAGGATAACCACTCATACCAGTTGCTTCCCTATATATATTGCTCACTTGAAACAAACCTCTTCGATATGGGAATGCAAACAACATAGCACATGCAACAAAAAAGATTATAGCTCTTACAAAGAAATCATGATCAAACTGTCCCGTATAGAGGCTATAGAGGGTAATAGCAGTTAAGGGTTGTAAGAGTGATAAAATCATGTATCCAGGACGACCTACAGTAGTAAATGAAAAAAAAATGACAAAAGCAACAATATAAGATATAATCGATCCCATTATAAAAAATACTTCTTGATACCAGATGTTTTGGAGTAAAATTGCGACAATTTGGCCAAAAATAAATGTAACTTCAATCATAGCACTAAAATATACGTTCATTTGGATTGACCATCCATTTGGAGGGGCTCGCAATATAGGTGCTTTTTTTGAATAAAATAACATAGAAAAACTAGCACCTAAACCTGAGATCAGCAAAAATAAACCTACAAACCTAAAGAAATGTAAAAAATCTAAGTCATTTATTAGAATATAATTTAATATCAACGACAATAGTCCAAACACAATTGGAGTTCCAAGAAAAGTAGAATAAGCTAACTTTCTTGACTGGAAAAATTCCATATATGAAATTATTCCAGGGATTTGACGAGAGGTTTGCTTTTTAATAAACATAAACTTTTAAGCTTATAGTAATTCTTATCTGAGAAAATACATTCTAGAGTAATGAATAAATTGATTATTATATCTTTATCTAAAAAATTATAAATAAAATATTTTTTTATAGAGAGTATGGAAAAATCACAAAGATTAGTTGATCATGCGAACAAACGTTTTTCTGATATTATTTTGGATGGACTCAAACTATTTTTTCAAAATTATGGGATCATAATTTTACCCCTTGCCTTCTTTCAAGTATTATTAATCATTTTAGATATCTTTATATTAACAGATCTTAAATGGTATATTGATTCCATAGGATTAAATTTATCAGATATACTGGAAAAATTCGCCGATGAGGTAACTCTTACTGAAAGTGAATGGAATTTATTAACATCCTTTCTATTCTTGAATATTGGCTTACTGTTTCTTGAAAATTTAATTGGGGCAATAGTTGTTACATTAGCGATGTGTTCAGTTAGTAACTATATATTAAAAAGGCACCTACACATAGAAACGCGCTTTATACAGTCTTTCAAATCAGCATTTAATAAGAAAATATTTTTAGTTATTTTAATAATAGGGATATGCATACCATTAGGTTCTTTGCTGTTTTTTATTCCTGCCATTATCATATTTGGTTTTTATATTTTCTTGGTCTTTACTTATAATATGGAAGATATTGAAAATCCCATCTCAGAAGCACGGAGTGTCGCAAAGGGAAATTTCTGGAAAATAATTGGTATTTTTGTTTTCAATTTTATCTTTATTTTCATATTTAGCTTTATATTTAATTCGATTATAGATTTATTTTTAGATCCGAGTTCAGATACTTTTTTATATAATTATAATTCATGGTTGGCTCCTAGTACGAGAAACTATGGAATGATTATACTTTATCAGATACTTGTGAACTTAGTTGATATATTACTTGCCCCATTATTTATCTGCCTCTTAACTTCATTATTTACGTCTCTAAAGGCTAAAAAAGATTTAGGTTTTAGCTATCAAAGGCAGGATTTACCCGTTAGAGAGAAGTATGAAAAGGTATATTCACAACCTGTAGGATTACCTCAAAGCTCAGATGAGTCTATTGACGAGGTTTCCACAACAAAATTACAGTTAGAAGGTGAATTTTATTGTCCCTTTTGTGGGTATAAAATAAACACGCCTAAGAGATTTTGTCCGAATTGTGGAGAAGGATTTTCATTTATAAATAAATAATTATAGAGGAATTCATGAAAAATGTATATAAATATAGAGAAAAAGTTTGATCTAAAACCAGAGAATATTAAAAATCCAGTTGTATTGATTGGATGGCCCGGAATCGCATTAGTTGCAAAATTAGCTATCACTTCTATAAAAGATTCTATTAAGGCTAAAGAATTTTTAAACATTCAATATTTCGATTTTCCGGCAAAGTCTGTAGTAGAGGGAGGTGATTTACAAATACCGGTGGCACAGTTATTTTATAAACCAACAGAACAAGAAGATGGAAGCGACTTCTTTATTTTAACCGCTACTTATCAACCACAGACACCAGAAGGTGTTTTTGAGTTTTCTAAAATATTTTGTGAAGAAATGGATAAAATCACAGGAGGGAAAATTAAAATGTATCTAAGTACTGGGGCAATGATCTCTGATATTGTCCATGATTCTCCCTCAGTATATATATGTGGTACGAATCAAGATCTTGTAAACACTTTCCTTGAATATGAAAATACAAAATTATATGAGGGTGGATATATTTCAGGAGCAAATGGAATAATACCTGCTTATGCTGGTGCAAATAATTTTGCCCCAGGAGTTTGTTTGTTGGCAGAAACATTACCATTACCTATGATGACTTTAGATCCTCGTTCATCAAAAGCCCTAGTTTCCTTATTGAAAGATTATTTCTCCATAGAAATGGATTTCAGTACACTAAATGAAAAAATAAAGGAAATGGAAAGTGTTTTTGAATCATTTAAGAAACAAGCCGATCGTTTTATGAAACCACCTCAAGAAGATAGAGGTCCAGACTCTTATTTTCGCTAACTTCTCGTATTTTATCCTTTAGAACTCTAAGATCAAATTTTTTTCTTTTATAACAAATTTAAAATTCTTATAAAAATTCAAAATTAATAATATTTAAAAATAAAAACAGAAAATATCTAAACTATGAAGTTTATAAAACTTTTTGAACCATTAAAAATAAGAGATGTAGAGATTCGTAATAGAATTGTAATGCCCGCTATGGCACTTAATTATTCTCGTGATAGAACGGTAAATGATACAACTATTGATTTCTATGAAGAAAGGGCTAAAGGGGGAGTCGGGCTTATAATCCTCGGAGGATGTGCTGTAGAAGCCAGAGGAGGAGGTCCAACAATGTTGTCGATCGATGATGATAAACATATCCCAAACTATACAAGATTTGCAGAGAGAATGCATAAACATGGAGCAAAAACCATTGTTCAATTATACCATGCAGGAGCATATTCAGGAATGCCAGGTATGGTTTCTTCTTCAGCAGTTATGTCAAATTTAACAAGAGCCGTTCCAAAGGAACTAACAATAGATGAAATAAAAGAAGTTCAAGAAAGTCATGCATTGGCAGCAGAACGAGTAAGAGAAGCAGGTTTTGATGGAGTAGAGTTATTGGGATCAGCCGGATATCTAATTAATCAATTTCTTAGCCCGATGACTAATAAGCGGACTGATGAATACGGAGGTTCATTGGAAAACCGTCTTAGATACCCACTAGAATTAATAAATCTGGTACAAGAAAGAGTAGGTAAGGATATCTTAGTAGGAATGCGAGTGGCAGGAGATGATTTTGTCCCAGGCTCTAATACATATAAAGATACTGCTGTTTTTACAAAGCATTATGACGAGGCAGGGATTGATTTTATAAATGTAACTGGAGGATGGCATGAAACACGAATTCCACAACTCCCTATGATGGTACCCCCAGGAGCATATGTTTACCTAGCAGAAAATGTTAAGAGAAATGTTAATGCTCCAGTATTTTCTGCTAATCGAATTAATGATCCAGTTCTTGCTGAACGAATTTTACGAAATGAATGGGCGGATGCCATCTGTATGGGAAGAGGACTCATCGCAGATCCATATTTACCCCATAAAGCTAAGGAGAATAAAGTATGGGATATTAGAAAGTGTGTTGGTTGCAATCAGGGATGTTTCGATCATATATTTACCGGTAGGTCAGTTGAATGCATGCGAAATTATATGGCTTCACGTGAAGGTAAAATAGATCTTGATCAAAAAACAAAAACCCCTATGAAAGTAGTGATTATTGGAAGTGGGCCAGCTGGATTAGAAGCTGCTCGTGTTGCAACAATTTTAGGTCATGATGTTACGATTTTTGAGAAAAAAGATGAAATCGGTGGACAAGCAAATGTAGCCTGGGTTCCGCCAGGACGAAGAGATATTACTGAAGTTATTGACTATTACAAGTCTCAAATTAAGCACCGTAATATTGATTTACAACTGGGTACAGAAGCAACTTTAGAAAAAATCAATGAATACAATCCAGATGCAGTTATAATTGCTACAGGAATTAAGTTCGATATTCCTGATATTCCGGGAATTGATGGGAGTCTTGGGAGTACCATTTACTCTGCCATTGATGTCCTTACTGGTGATTATCCTGTTGGCAAAAATGTGGTTGTTGTTGGAGGTGGGTCCGTAGGTATGGAAACAGCAATTTGGGCTGCTGAATTAGGCGCTTTAGACTCAGAAATTGCACGATTCATTAGTTTCTATGATTTAATTCCTAAAGAAGAAGTTCTTGCTAAATGGCTTAGAGGTAATAGAGATGTAACTATTATCGATAAACTTCCAAAATTAGGGACTAATCTCGGGAGAACCACGCGTGGTTTTATGATTGGTCATACAATGAAATTGGGAATAAAAAGAATTTTGGGTGCGAATATCACAAGATTTGAAGGAAAAACTATGGATTATGAATTAGAAAGTGAGAAGAAATCATTAGAAAATATTGATACGTTCATCTTAGCAACGGGAGCCAAACCAAATACGGATTTATATGATGCTATCGAATCTACGAATCCTTCATTTAAGATGTATAAAATAGGAGATTGTAAAGAACCTAGAATGATGATGGAAGCGATACATGAGGGATTTGAAACAGCCTATAATCTGGATAAATAATTAATAACAAATCAAAAAATAAATACTTACAATTTTTAGTATATTTATAAATCTTAATTGATAATATTTAAGAGAAGTTCCTAATAAAAACATTAACCTAACTTTATTGATTTGAAGTGCAAGATACGAGTATCATAAAAAGCATTAAAGTTTTCGAAGAGAAGATTTCTAGCAATCTCGAGGGAATTAATAAGCAATCCCGTAATTACATTAAGGACATAATAACTCTTGTTAATAAAGAGATTGGAATCAACAAAATTTTATCAAT
>Ga0114930_10005173_pt1 | contig 10805 bp, 7 predicted proteins | sample AnhtaG_FD_87300 | JGI IMG/M metagenome (GOLD analysis project Ga0114930, IMG submission 87300) | Deep subsurface microbial communities from Anholt, Denmark to uncover new lineages of life (NeLLi) - Anholt_01485 metaG | ecosystem: Environmental > Aquatic > Marine > Oceanic > Sediment | place... | reverse complement strand
GGCTCCGCGCCGCCGCGGTCCGGCGCCGCGGCGGAACGCAGGGACCTGAGCGAGAAATCGGGCCGCGCGACGTTGTCGTCCCGGGCGATGGCGTCGGCGTCGTTCCAGGTCGGCGCGCCGTTGGTCCAGCGCGGGTACCAGCCAGTGGAATCGAGGTGGTAGGCGATCGCCGGCGCGTAGACCTCGACGATCACGTTGAGCGGCCGGCCGGCGTGGCGCATCACGTAGTGCCGGCCGAGATAGGGGCCTTCGGCGCCGAAGCGCCGGTCGAGCGCGGGGCCGCCCGCCAAGAACAGCGAGCACACCTCGCGGCAGTACTCGGATTGCGCCTGCCTCATGTTGGTGCCGATCGGCAGCGCCGGGTTCTTGAGGAACCGGCCGTAGTCCTCCTTGTTCCACCACGACACGGCATGGCTGATCACCGTGCCCGAGCGCGTCTTCAGGTACACGGTGCGGCGCAGGTGCGGCCGGTCCAGCAGCGCAAGCTCGGGCGGGGCGAAGCGGTCTTCGCCCACTTCCGCCACTTCCGCCAGCTCCGCCTGGATGGTCTCGCCCGTGAGCAGCGTCAGCGCCCGCGTGGCCGAGCCGTCGCTCAGCATCAACAGGCGCCAAGCCGGCGGCAGCTCGGCTAGCACGGCCTCGTCGCGCCCGGCGGCGGCGTGGGCGCTGGACCAAACCACCCGCTGCTGGAGACCCGGGAGATGCCAGGGGGAGACCGGAAACGCGCGCATCGTGCGGCCGCACCTTCATGGTTGACGGTGGGTCAACACTACGCACGCGACGAAACAAATGCAACGATTACATGTGTTTGACGGTAATGCTTCTTAACCCATATGAAGTATGCTCGATAAAGCCCCGACTCTACGGCTAGCAACTCGATGGCCCGGAGCGGCGCCGGCCGCCAACTATTTTTGCTCGATCTTCACCTTGAGGTCGCTGCGTTCGCGCGCGGCCTCGCCCAGCGTCTTGACCAGGCGCGCGAGATCGGCGCGCAACGGCGCGGGCGTCTGGGCCGCGTTGCGCAGCACGATTTCCACCGGCCCCGGCACGTCGCGCGTCAGCGAATCGAACAGCGCGTCGAGGTTGGCGCCGAAATGCGCGGGCAGGCGGAGCTGGCGCGAAAGCTCGCCGTACAGCGCCGCGACGCTCGCGATCTTCGCGCAGTCGATGGTGCAGCGGATCATCGCGGCACCTCGAGGAAGCTGCGGTAATGGTCGACCGTGACGAACCTCAGGCCGTCGTTGGAAAACACCAGCCGCTTCGCCCCGCGCGCGCCGCAGGCATAGTCGAGGTCGGCCTCGCGGTACTGGCGGCCGGGCTTTTCCGGCAAATGCCGCTCGCGGTTCGAGAAGCGGTCGCCGCCGATGGCCTTGCCCGGCGCGGCCTTGCACAGATCCTGCCCCGGCCTCCAGCCCAGTTTCTCCGCTTGCGCCTTGGCGAGGTAGCGCGCCGGCAGCCTGCCGGTTGCGTCGATCGCCTCGACCGCCGCGACGAACCCCTCGATGTCGCCCAGGCCCGCCCTGGCGGCGAAGCGCGCAAGTGCCGCTTCGTCGGCGGCCAGCGCACCGCAGGCGAACAGCAGAAGGACCGCGAAAAGCGCGCCGAGCCGCCGCACGGTCACACCATCCCCGCCGCGCGGGCGATGCGCAACAGGCCGGTCGCAGCGGCGTCGGGCGGCGCCAGGCCGGCGGCGACGCCGCGTTGCTCCAGCGCCGCGCGGTAGGATCGGGCAAGCGCCGCGCCGCCGATCACCGTGACCCGGGTGGGCGCATCGTCCAGCCACGCCAGGGCTTCCGCGAGCTCGGCCCCGATCAGAAGCCCGCTCAGGTACGAGCGCAAGCTCGCGCCCGGCAGCTTGCCGAGCAGGCCCAGGGTGCGCGCGCTGAACAGGCGATGCAAAAGCCCGCCCCGGCCCTTTTCCTCCAGCGCCGCGTGCGCGACTCCGCGCGCGAAGGCGGCTTCGTCGGGCGCGCAGCCCTCGAACAGCCGGCCCAGGATCGTGTGCTCGGAGAGCGCGGCGAACGCCTCGCCGGTCATGAACGTGGCGAAGCGCCGGATGCGCCCGCCCTCCACCAGCGCCCACTTGCTGTGCGTGCCCGGCAGCACGGCGATGCCGGATTCGCCCGGCCCGCAGGCGCCGAAAATCTGCGTCTCCTCCCCGCGCATCACGTCGGGCACGCCGTCGGCGTCGATCAGGCTCACCCCCGGCGCGATGCGCAAGGCCGCGCCCTCGACCGCCAGCAGCCTGCGCGCGACGTCGCCCAATCCCGCCGGGCATTCGACATAGGGGGCTTCACGCCAGCCCTGGCGGCTGCCGATCATGCCGGCGGCGAGCGCGGGCGCCCGCGGCCAGCCCTCGGTCGCACCGCGGAACGCGCGGGCGAAATCGCCGCCTTCGACGTTGAGGATGCCGAGCGGCGCTTCCCTGCGCTCCAGCACGGCCCCGTCCGCGCCCAGGAGGTACGCGCGCAACGACGTCGTGCCCCAATCGAGGGCGATGAGCTTCGCTCTATCGGCCATGAAAGCCCGTCGCCCTCATCCCGAGCCGGTCGAAGGATGAGGGCGACGGCATGCGCAAACGGCCTCGTCCTTCGACCGGCTCAGGACGGGGAGTCGTTCATTTGTTCATCCGGTTGTCGACCAGGTCCTTGACCACCGCGGGATCGGCGAGCGTGGAGGTGTCGCCGAGGTTGGAGAAGTCGTTCTCCGCGATCTTGCGCAGGATGCGGCGCATGATCTTGCCCGAGCGGGTCTTGGGCAGGCCCGGCGCCCACTGGATCTGGTCGGGCTGCGCGATCGGCCCGATCTCCTTGCGCACGTGCAGGCCGAGCTCCTTGCGCAAGCCGTCGGTGGGCTGCTCGCCCGACTTGAGCGTGACGTAGGCGTAGATGCCCTGGCCCTTGATGTCGTGCGGATAGCCCACGACGGCGGCCTCCGCCACCTTGGGGTGCGCCACCAGCGCGCTTTCCACCTCCGCCGTGCCGATGCGGTGGCCCGAGACGTTGATCACGTCGTCGACGCGCCCGGTGATCCAGTAATAGCCGTCGGGGTCGCGCTTGCAGCCGTCGCCGGTGAAGTACATGCCCTTGTAGGTGGAGAAATAGGTCTGCACGAAGCGGTCGTGGTCGCGGAACACGGTGCGCATCATGCCGGGCCACGAGTCGGTCAGGCACAGATTGCCCGATGCGGCGCCTTCGAGCACCTTGCCGGCGCCGTCGACGATCGCGGGCTTGATGCCGAAGAACGGCCGCGTGGCCGAGCCCGGCTTCTGCGGGATCGCGCCCGGCAGCGGCGTGATCAGCACGCCGCCGGTCTCGGTCTGCCACCAGGTGTCGACGATCGGGCAGCGGTGGTCGCCCACCACGCGGTGGTACCACAGCCAGGCCTCGGGGTTGATCGGCTCGCCCACGGTGCCCAGAAGCTTCAGCGACTTGCGGCTGGTCTTCTTCACCGGCGCCTCGCCCTCGCGCATCAGCGCGCGGATCGCGGTGGGGGCGGTATAGAAGGTGTTGACCTTGTGCTTGTCCACCACCTGCCAGAAGCGCGAAGCGTCCGGGTAGTTCGGCACGCCCTCGAACATCAGCGTGATCGCGCCGTTGGCGAGCGGTCCGTAGACGATGTAGCTGTGCCCGGTCACCCAGCCCACGTCCGCGGTGCACCAGAACACGTCCCCGTCGTGGTAGTCGAAGATGTACTGGTGGGTCAGCGACACGTAGACCAGGTACCCGCCGGTGGTGTGCAGCACGCCCTTGGGCTTTCCGGTCGAGCCCGAGGTGTAGAGAATGAACAGCGGGTCCTCGGCGTCCATCTTCTCGGGCGGGCAGTCGGCCGGGACCTTGGCGGTGACCTCGTGGTACCAGTGGTCGCGGCCGTCGACCCAGCCCACCTTGCCGCCGGTGCGCCTGACCACGATCACGTTCTTGACCGTGGGGCATCTCTTCAAGGCCTCGTCGGTGTTGGCCTTGAGCGGGATCGGCCGCCCGCCGCGCAGGCCCTCGTCCGAGGTGATCACCATGTTGGAATCGCAGTCCACGATGCGGTTGGCGAGCGACTCGGGCGAGAAGCCGCCGAACACCACGGAATGGATGGCGCCGATGCGCGCGCACGCCAAGACCGCCACCGCGGCCTCGGGGATCATCGGCAGGTAGACGGTCACGCGGTCGCCCTTCTTGACGCCCAGCGCCTTCATGGCGTTCGCCAGCCTGCACACCCGCGCGTGCAGGTCCTTGTAGGTGATGCGCGCGTCCTCTCGCGGGTTGTCGCCTTCCCAGATGATCGCGGTCTGGTCGCCGCGCTTGGCCAGATGCCGGTCGAGGCAGTTGTACGACGCGTTCAGCACGCCGTCGTAGTACCAGCGGATGTGCACCTTGCCGGTGAACGCGACGTCCTTGATCTTGGTCGGAGCCTTGTACCAGTCGATCCGCTTGGCCTGCTCGGCCCAGAATTTCTCGGGCTCGAGGATCGAGCGTTCGTACATCTGGACGTATTTCTTGGTGTCGATCCAGGCGCGCTTGGACCACTCCGGCGATACGGCGAACAGTTCGTCAGCCATGGCGAATTCGGCTCCCCCATCGTGATTGCCGGCGCCTGCCCCGGCGGCCGGGCGGCGCTCTTCTCCTATGCGCCGGGGATTATTGACAGATTTGCTGCGGGGCACAAGATGCGCGCCGCACAACCGACCCGCGGGGAATCGCCGCAATGCGCCTGCAGCTCTCGACATGGCCCGAGGTCGAGGCCTACCTCAAGGCCCGCGACCACATCGTCGTGCCGATCGGCTCGACCGAGCAGCACGGGCCCACGGGCCTCATCGGCACCGACGCGCTCACCGCCGAGATGGTGGCCGAGGGCGTGGGCGAGGCGGCGGGCGCGCTGGTCGGCCCCACCATCAACGTCGGCATGGCGGTGCACCACACGAGGTTCCCCGGCACCATCACGCTGAGGCCCTCGACGCTGATCGCCTACGTCCAGGACTACGTGAACACGCTCATGGGCCACGGCTTCCGGCGCTTCTTCTTCGTCAACGGCCACGGCGGCAACGTGGCCAGCGTCACCGCCGCGTTCTACGAGATCTACGCCGGCCACACCGCCCTCGGCGGCGCCGGGCCCGGGGACAACCGGCCCGAGCCGCGCTGCCTGCTCGCGAACTGGTGGGAGTGCGAGGAGGTGAAGGCGCTGTCGAAGGAGCTGTTCGGCGCGCGCGAGGGCAGCCACGCCACGCCCTCGGAGGTGGCGATGACCTGGTACAAGTACCCAGGGCACGTGAAGTCCGCGCCGCTCGACCCGCCGCAGGCGCCGGCGGGACGCTTTTTCGGCGCCGCCGACTACCGCAGCCGCTTCGCCGACGGGCGCATCGGCAGCGACCCCTCGCTCGCCACGCCGGAGAACGGCAAGCGCGTGTACGAGGCGGCGGTCGCGGGGATGCTCAAGTCCTTCCAGGCGTTCGTCGAGGCGGCGTGAGCGCGCGTTAGGCGCCGGGCCTCAGAAATACGGCTCCTCGCGCCCGGCCTTGATCCAGTTCCCGAGGATGCGGATCAGGCCGTCGATCCAGCGCTCGCGCAGGATTTTCTCGAACTTGGCGCGCTGGAACGCGCGCAAGCTGTAGCCCTCGAGCTGCACGTCCTGGATTTTGTACTGGCCGGGCTTGACCTCGCGCACGTACCACCCCAGCTCGGCCTTGTCCTTGTCGCCGTACTCGATGGTGGTGGTCACGAAGCTGGCGTCGCCGAGGTCCTTGGACGACACGATCTCGAAGTTGCGCAGCTCGAACTTCGCCAGCATGTCGGGGTAGGCCATCATCACGTAGGCGCGGAACACCGCCAGGTACTCCTCGACCCGTTTCGGGTTCGACTGGCGCAGGAACGGCCCCAGCGCGAAGCGGCCCAGCGCCTCGACGTCGAGGCCGTCGTCGATCAGCTTCTTGACCGCCTCCCGGCGGTCCTGGCGGGTCTTCATGGTGGCGAGCGCGCGCTCGCCCAGCTTCTGGATGAACTCGCGCGCGCCGTCGGGCGAGGCGAGCGCTGAGGCCGGCGCGGCCAGGGCGAAGGCGGAGGCCCCGGCGAGCAGGGCGCGGCGGCTCAAGAACAAGGGGCGTGGCTGCATCGTATCCGGTACGTGTCGGCGGTGGACGGTCGCCCATCTTATAGGCCAAGGCGGTGTGGATAGGTTGCGCGTCGTGGCGCGGGGCGGGCCCAAGGAGCCGGCCACCTGTGGCTGATCGCGCCGGGGGCTTGCTATACTGACGGTTGGGGGCTGCCGGGGACCGACCGCGCCCATGCAACCAATCGCGCGGCGGGCCGTAACTCGCGGAGGAGCATGAGACCGATGAAAAAAATCCTGATCGCCCTGGCGGTGTTGGTCGTGGTGGCGCTGGGCTTCGTGATCGCCCTGCCGTTCTTCATCGACGTCAACGCCTACAAGCCCACCATCGAGGCCAAGGCCAAGGAGGCGCTGGGCCGCGAGCTCAAGCTCGCCGGCCCGATCAAGCTGTCGCTGTGGCCCAATATCGGGGTCGAGGCCGCGGACGTGCATCTCGCCAACGTGCCGGGCGGCCAGGCCAAGGAGATGGCGAGCCTGAAGAGCCTGGTGGTGTCGGTGAAGCTGCTGCCGCTGCTCTCGCGCACCGTCGAGGTGGACAGCTTCGTGCTCAACGAGCCGGTCATCAACCTCGAGGTCGACAAGGCGGGCAAGCCCAACTGGCAGTTCGGCGACCGGAAGGCCCCGGCGGCCGGGCCGGGCGCGGCCGGGGGCGCGCCCGCGGGCGCGCTCAAGCTCGGCGACGTGCGCCTGGTCAACGGCAGGCTCGGCTACGCCAACTTGCAGACCGGCGACAAGCAGCAGCTCGAGCAGATCAACGCCAAGGCGCTGCTGCCCGACATGGACAGCCCGTTCAAGCTCGAGGGCAGCGCGGTGTGGAACAAGGAGAAGGTGGAGCTCGATCTCGGCACCGGCCCCTTGTCGAAGCTCCAGGCCGGGCAGACCACGCCGGTCAAGGCCAGGCTCGCGAGCAGGAACCTGACGCTCGAGTTCGACGGCAGCGCGACGGTCAAGGAAACCTCGACCGCCGCCTCGGGCGCGGTGTCGCTGGAAACCCCGTCGATCAAGGACCTGGCGGCGTGGACCGGCAAGCCGTTGCAGAACGTGCAGCCCAACACGATGGGCAGGCTTTCGATCAAGGGCAAGCTCGCGCTCGCGGGCAAGAAGCTCGACTTCACCGACGCCAGGATCGCGCTCGACGCCATCAACGCCACCGGCGCGCTGTCGGTGGACGCGACGCCGGCCAAGCCGTTCGTCAAGGGCAACCTCGACGTCGACAAGCTGGACGCCAACCCCTATCTCGGGCCCGAGCAGCCCGCCAAGCCCGCGCCCGCGGGCCAGGCGGGCGGCGGGGAGTGGAGCGACGCGCCGATCGACGTGTCGGGCTTGAAGGCCTTCGACGCCGACCTGGCGGCCGGCGCCGGCCAGGTGATCGTGCGCAAGATCAAGACCGGCAAGGCCACGGTGAAGCTCGCGGTCAAGGACGGGCGCATGGCGCTCGACCTCGGCGTGCCCAAGCCCGGCCTCTACCAGGGCGAAGGCACGGTCAACGTCGTGGTCAACGCCGCGCCAAGCCCGGCGGCCTACGAGGTGAAGGCGAAGCTCGCGGGGCTTCAGGCCGAGCCGTACCTGAAGGACGCGCAGGACACCGACCGGCTCAGCGGCACGCTCGGCGCCGACATGGCGATCACCGCGCGCGGCGCCAGCCAGAAGCAGATCGTCTCGGCCACCAACGGCAACGGCATGATCAAGTTCACGGACGGGGCGATCAAGGGCATCGACCTCGCGGGCGTGGCGCGGCAGTTGGGCGAGGCCGGCAAGGGCGCCGGCACGTTCGATCCCTCGCGCATGATGGCGGGGTTCAAGAACCTGTTCGGCGGCGGCGGGCAATCCGAGAAAACCGACTTCAGCGAGTTCGGCGGCACCTTCACCATCGTCAACGGCATCCTGACCAACAAGGACATGGCGCTGAAATCGCCGTTCGTGCGCGTGACCGGCGCCGGCACCGTGTCGCTGCCGCCCAAGACCATGGACTACAAGATCAACATCGCGGCGGTGGCGACCGCGCAGGGCCAGGGCGGGCAGGATACGGGCGGCGCCGGGATTCCGGTCAACTGCAAGGGCCCGTGGTCGGGCGACAGCTGCAAGCCCGACCTCGCGGGCATGTTCATGGGCGACCCGTCGAAGCTGATGAAGGGCCTGGGCGGCATGGGCGGACTCGGCGGCGCGGGCGCGGCCGGGGGCGCCGGCCTGGGCGGCGCTTTGCCCAAGGCCCTGCCCGGCGGCGGCGGCCTGCCGGGTGCCGGCAGTCTTCCGGGCCTGGGCGGCGGCTCGACCACCACGGCGCCGGCAGCCACCACACCGGCGCCGACGGGTGGAACCACGGGCGGGACCACTGGCGGCACGACCAGGCCGAGCCTGCCCGGCGGCTTCAAGCTGCCCGGCCAGTAGCGGCCGGTTTCTTTGCGGCGGCGGCGCAGGACGCCCCGGGGACGGCCCCGGGGCGCCTCGCGGCCGTCCGTGCGCGTTCGGCCGGGACCGTCCCGGAGCTCGCCGCCGGGACCGATTCGCGCCGCGCATCGACAAGCGACGGCGCGGCTGACAACCTAGGTTTCGTATGGTATTCAAAGCTTAACTCCAAGATATGGTAGGGTTTCGGTAAGGTCTGGCCGGAATCCGCCGGGGTCAGGGGTCGGGTTTTGGAACACCGCCGAAGCGGCAGGATCGGGCGTCACCGCCGCGCTGCCTGGCTTGGCGGCGCCGTCGCGGCCGGTTTGGCCGCGCTGGCGCCCGGGGCCGGCGGGCCGTTCGGCGCGCCGTTTGTCGCCCCGGCCCGCGCCACCACGCTGGAAGAGGCGGTGCAGCAGGCGGTGCTGAAAAATCCCGATGTCGGCGCCGCGGCCGGCGACAAGCGCGCGGCCGACGAGCAGATCTCGCAGGCGCGCGCCGGGCTGTTCCCGCAAGCCGACCTGCGCGGCACCATCGGGCCGGAATGGGCCAACACGCCCTCCACCCGCTCGAACTCCAGGCCCGGCCAGGACGACAGCACCTTCTTCCTGGGCCGCACCGACCAGTCCTTCACCCTCAGGCAGATGCTGTTCGACGGCTTCGAGACCTTGAGCAACGTGGACCGGCGCAAGCAGCTTTCCGATTCCGCCGCGGCCCAGGTGATGCAGACCTCCGAGCAGACCGGCATCGACGCGATCGAGGCCTACCTCGACGTGCGCCGCTTCACCGACATCGTGCAGATCAACCGGGAAAACGTGCGCACGCACGAATCCTACGTGGCGGCCTTGCAGCGGCGCATGGACCTGGGCGCCGGCGACGTGAGCGACCTCAGGCGCGCGCAGTCGCGCCTCGCCGCCGCGCGCAACTCGCTGGCGCAGAGCGAAGGGCAGCTCACGGACTCGCAGGCGCGCTACCAGCGCGTGGTGGGCGACCCGCCGGTGAACCTGCGGCCGCCCGCGCCGCCCGAAGCCGCCGTGCCCCCCGACGACGAGGCCGGCATCGCGCTGGCGCAGAAATCGAGCCCGCGCGTGGTCCGCGCCTTGAGCGACGCCGAGGCGGCGCGCGCCAACCTGCGCGCGGTGCGCGCGAGCTTCCTGCCCCAGCTCGACCTCGAGCTCAGCGGCCAGACCGGCGACAATCTGCGCGGCATCCGCGGGCGGGAATCCTCGATGAACGCGCTTCTGGTGATGCGCTACGCGCTGTCGCGCGGCGGGCAGGACCTGGCGCGCACCCAGGAAGCGGTCGAGCGCCTGTCGGCGGCGAACGAGCGGCTGGTCGCCGCGCGCCAGGACGCCGAGCGCGACATGCGCCTGGCGATGAGCGCGCTCAAGACCGCGCGCGAGCGCCTGGCGGCGGTCAACCAGCAGGTCGCCTCCGACGCGCGCGGGCGCGACGCGTTCCGCCGCCTGTTCGACGTCGGCCGCTCGCGCATCCTCGACCTCCTGGACTCCGAGCGCGACTACTACAACTCGCTCTCGACGCGCACGAGCCAGGAGGCGACCGCGATGTTCGGCGTCTATCGCGTGCTGCAATCCGGCGGCGTGCTGCTGCGCACGCTCAAGGTCCGTCCGCGCGACGAGGCGTTCGGCGAGGACGAGCTGCCCTGGGCCGCGGAAGTGGCCGCGGCGTCCGATGCGCGCGCGCCCGAGGCCCGCATCGGCGCCCAGCCGCCGGTGTTCGAGCCGCTTCCCGGCGTGGCGCCGCCGCCGACGCCCCAGGATCCGGCGATCGTTCCGCAGGGCCGCGCCGCGACGCCCACGGCCGCGATGTGGCTGCGCAGCCGCCGCGGCGGCGGCTATATCGGCCCCGCCAACATTCCGCCGATCGACGACACGCCCGAGGCGGCGGTCGCGACCTGGCCGCAGAAGATCGAGGACCTGCCGCCGCTGACCGACAAGCGCCCGCAAGGCCCCGCTAGCCGCTTCGGCATGACCCAGACCCCGCCCGCGCCCAAGACCCCCTGGCCCGACACGGTGCGCCCGCCGCCGCTGGGCGACAGCGCGCGCGCCCCCGCCCCGCTGCCGATGCCCGGCGCCGCGCCCAACTGGCCGTCTTACGTGCCGGTGCTGCCGCTCGACGGCAAGGGCGAGGCGCCGCCCATCGATCCCGCGAAGGCCCGATTGCCCGCGCCCGATCCCAAGGCCTGGCGCTACGGCGTGCCGCTGCCGCCGATCGGCGACGAGCCGGGCACGGCCAAGGCCGCCAAGCCGCAGCGCAATCCCGCGGTCGAGGCGGCCGAGGCTAGGGCCGCGGCGAGGGCCGCG
>Ga0114930_10005172_pt1 | contig 10806 bp, 4 predicted proteins | sample AnhtaG_FD_87300 | JGI IMG/M metagenome (GOLD analysis project Ga0114930, IMG submission 87300) | Deep subsurface microbial communities from Anholt, Denmark to uncover new lineages of life (NeLLi) - Anholt_01485 metaG | ecosystem: Environmental > Aquatic > Marine > Oceanic > Sediment | place... | reverse complement strand
GTCTGTGCTCTAATTTTGATACGATACTTGTATATGACACCTCCCCTTCTTTACATTAGTGGCTCGATCTGGACCTCCACCCAAAAATGGTTCGCGTGATACCAGCGATCGGAGTTTTCGTGATACCAACGATCAAAATTAGACGCACTCTCACGGCAGAACTGTATATCCTCATTCACTAGGGGCAAAGCCTGGGTGAGAAATGATTTTAAACTTCCCAATAGCTTAGGAGTCAGTCGTCGTATCTGCATCGATCTTCTCTCATTTTACGCCGACGGTTCGTTGGTGGCAAGAGAGACACAAGGAGGATCAAGAGTCAATACAATGCTGCAGCGTTCAACAGGAGCGGCCGGTCTTGAGCAAGGCGACAGATGGGCTTGATTTAACAATAGCGAGTGTTGTTGCCTAGCGCTTCGGTGCACTATAGCCCTTCTTGTTAGGGAACCAAACAGTTGCACAAATGTTGAGCCGGTTGCACCAACTGTGGAATCTCGTCAAGCTTAGCCAACGATCTCTAACTGCGCAACACGATCGATAATCTCTCGGATATTCGCAAGTTCACCAAACTTGATCTGCCAAACCCCCTTGCAACCTTCCGAGTATTGACGAGCGTTGTATTCCTTTGGCGTGGCAAAAACAATGGAAGTATCTTGCCTCATGTACCAAAATAGGGCAATACCGAGAGATTGCATCTTGGAACCTAGTGGAGAAAGAGTGACATGATACTTGCAGTCTCGTGGTTGATATATTCGTTCTAGGCTCTCGATAGTCTTTTTGTAATAAAAGGTAGATACCTCGTATGAAGGCGCTGAAGCTGGTATCTTATTAATTTCCCGAACTGCATCTACTCGCCAATGATCTTCTGGCAGGTGCGGATCGCCAACAATCCAAATGACTCTATCCTTTGGTCCCATGACAAGAGATTCATCAATCTCTGCGATAACAGCTTTGGCCCTCTCAGGCTTGAATGTAGGGAAAACAACCACCACTTCCTGTAGTTTGTCACGCCTATATCCGGGATGCTCCACACCAGGAATAACAGTGCCAACTCCTCTCGCAAGCCCAAACCCTTCTTCAGTAGTCCACTTTTCAGGATCGCTCTCGTATTCCTCGCGCCTCGGATGATATACTTCCGCTTCTGAGTACAGTATGCGAAGACTTAGATTAGACTCAAAGAGCACCTTTAGTGCTAACAACAGCAACTTTGAGGAGCACACGCTTATGTCGAATATGACACTGGGAGTTTGCCCTCCAGCGCAGATACGCGATAATGCTTTCCTCAAATTCGTTGGGAAATCATCAGTGTCACATGGCATTGTATTCACCGAGGTACCAAAGCTCTGCAAAGCTTGCAACAATCTAGGTTTATTAATCTCATTGTCGTTCACATTAGTCGCATATTCAAAGTATATAGCCTCAGTACATTTGTATCCCTTTGCTTTGGCGATGAGTTCAGGAATTGAAAGACACCTATCCTCAAAGCCAAGCGCGCATAGAAAAAGACCATCTTCTTTCCCAAGAAGATCACGCTCTACATCTAAAGGCTCTATTTCAGGCAATTGTGACAGGACATCGATCAGCTCTACCTGTCGAAGATGAGCCATATCAACTTACCTCCTCAACATCCTCGTTAGTTGCGCTACCGCCGGAGGCAATCCATTCTGCAGGGAAAGCTATCTGCTCTTTTGGAGCAGCCTGCCTTGCTTTTTGCCACTTTTTCTCAAACTCATCAGCACAGGCTTCCTTGGGATTCGTAAGGAAATATTTGAATTGGGCGGGAGCCCACTTGACTGCCGTGTTCTTCGCCAAACTTGTTCCAAAGGTAGGACAGTATACCCGTCGTAGCTGCCAGCGGAGCGTTGGTGTGAAACCATGGCGTCCCCGCCCTACCTCCATCTCTATGAAAACTGCGCGCCGAACTAGCTCAAGCATCAGTTCTCGCTGTCCAGTTGTCCAATCCTCTCCGAGTTGCCCTGGAACTTGGTCAATCTCAATGCGAGATGTTTCACAGGGTATATAATATTCTCCCTTCTTCTGCAGGTAGCCCTCACGCAAAATGCGCCGTGACAAATGCCCAAACCAATGGGCGATGCTGTACATCTCCTCTCCGCGAGGAACATAACTCTTTATAAGATTCAATAACTCTCGAGAAACAGCCTCAACCGCCGCGTGCTGCACATACTTAGGCACCATTTCTCTGCTCTGCTCATTTACTCTTCCCTCCTGAAAGATTCTTCGGTAGATCTCTAACAGCACCGAAATATCTCCCGAACACAGATCCGCAATGGTCTCAAGACCGTAATACTGGTCATCTTTTCTCCCGCTTTTCTCTGCGCGTGTGCGAAGAGCCTTACCCAATGAGCCTTCTTCATATTTTGATTGGCCTAGAATTTCTTCTGGTGTTCCCTCATACCCTGCCAACCCGAGTCGCGTGGCAAGGAGCTCTCGAGCAAATTGCCTGCTTGCACTGCGTAGGTCCCTATCACTAAGGTCAATATAAAACTGACCGCAGTCTATTTCACGAAGCTCACGGGTCGCTTCTGTTGTTCCATTAAGTATATCAACTACAGCCGCTCCATACTTCTCGGCAGATAGTTTAAAGACATGAGTCGCTTGTCTATCCCATATCACTGGATTTAGGACAACCTGAACCGGCTCTGGTATTCGATGCACCGAAAAGTCATCGACTAGGAATGTCAATCGCCTCTGGTTGAAGTACCTAATTTCTCTACTGAGGCAGCGAGTCAGGTCTGATAGAAAGGTAGTGTCTGTCCCTCGCCCAAGGCTCACACCTTGAATCATCCGTTTGTAGCACTGGTCCATTTCACTTTCCACTATCTCAAGAGCGTGCTCCATAGGTGTCATGCCCTGAAGACGAAGACGCTCTGTCTCGGTAGTGCCTAGCTTTTCCATAAGAAAAGAGTGGACTTTGCTCTCCTCACCTCTTCCAAAACCAAATAACGATTCTCGGTCGTCTCGTTGGCCAACAGCAATCAAGGTTTGTAGGACTTCACGAGTTAGAAGGAGGTTAAAGTAGTGGACAATCGCTTTGTGAAACCTATGGGCCATCCTCTCTGTGGTCAACCAGCCAAAACGGTTCCGCAAATCAGCGCTACATGAAACATAGAAGCCTGCAATCTGGGATTCCTCAACATCCTCCGCACTCTTATAGAGCAACGCTTTCAGGCTTAGACGTCTGAAGACCATTGATTTTCCGCAGCCGCGCGGTCCTGTAAGAAGGATAGGGTCCGGACTGGAGACAAGTTTCAGCCACGGACAAGATTCTGCGAAGAGATTTACCAACAATTTGTCGCTGGATATATGTTCTGCTGCAATATAATCGAAAGGGTCTTGAAGCCTTATTGTTTCCTCTTCTTGAGGATATTGGTACCTTGTCCATGTGTGGTCGAACTGGGCCCAGACCTTTGCCGGCTCCCAAAGAGCAATTGCTTTGTCCTCCTCCAACATGGAATTTAGCAGAGGCATTGTCTCCTTTAGAAAAAGCCTTTCAGCGAGAGAAAGGGTTTTCCTTCTCCGAATCGAGTTCCAAATACTAACAAGATGCTCAGTGAACCGGCGTATGTCGTCCTTCTCTCCACTTTCGAATGGGGCTTCTATTGGCTTAAGCGAGCCGGTATCAATTATCTTCACGATAAGCTTAGACGTATCGAGAGTCCCCGGCTTTGGCTTTGCAATCATAACGTTACCTTGGTGCAAGTCACCGTGCCTTAAGTTCAGCGTTTTTAGGATATTTAGAGCCTCGCACATGCCTTTTGCATAGTCTCTTAGGAAGATACCTCCTATCTCGTGTTGCTGGAGGTAACTCTCCAGAGTCCATCCATCTATCCATTCCTCCATAAAGCAAACAAATCTTCGCTTTTGGTCGTTTGGCAACTTCAACTCGACAAGGCCGACATTATCGAATCGTGCAAAGGAGCCTGGATAATCTCTTAACTTACTAGCTCTATTCGCTTCTTCCAAGTAGGAGCGATCTTCATAATCCTCAGAGATAGTAAACTTAATAGCAACGGGATGATTGTATTCGTCACGCCCTTTCCAAACAACGCCTTTGGTGCCTGATTTAACATGTTCTTTCGGAAAATACTGTTGGGAGTTGATAATAATACCTTCTAGAGGCACAACTTCGTCAGACTGGAGAAACGCTTTGGTTTCTTCATCAATTTCTATTCTCTTTCCTGTCATTCCCTGCCCCCATCAAAGTCCTATGTTAGGGATAGTGTATTATTCATCCGTTGACCAGAGCCTATATGTGTCGCGGCGAAAGCTCCGGTACTCTGGCATACGCTGGGCTCTTGGTAGGAGCCAACGCTCAAGGAATCTCTGGGCGAGCTCGCCCGCAGGCCAATCATTAAAATCTGGCTGACTAATCTCACCCCGTAGAAACTGCTGTGTGTTGTGAGCCAACGGAGCCACGTATATTTCCCGCTGGATGCCATGATAGATAAGATTTGTGGAGAGGCCAATATCAGCCAGGCATTTCTTGAGGACCTCTCGCCTGCTGCGAAACCCCTTGCCCCAAGAAGGGTCCTTCGCAGTAGGTTCACAATTCGATTCCGCATAAGCCCTGATTTGCTCATATACCCCATTCGAAAAGTGGAATTCACCCGATCCTTGGGTAAAGCCAACGCTCCTCCAAAACTCGTAGCCGTCCAGCTTAATCCTATTGTAAATGGAAGATCTTCCCAAGGCAGAAGTTGTTGTAATTAAGGTAAGCCAAGGTTGCCTCCTTTGTTTGCGAATCAGCGTTTTGCTGCTGGCATACTTCCGGCTGAAATGCTCCCGCACCTCGTTGCTTAGTGTCAGGAGAGCTACGAGCTTCCCACCAAGCAACATTGAATATGGCGGTACAGCGCCGAGAACATAAGCATCCATGACATGGTATAGCTTCTCCTTCTTTATCCCCGAATCCCAGTCAATCCATTTGTCTCTAGCTTGGATGGCGTATACGGGATCCCCAAGTCCAAACAACCCCATGAGTTTCCCATTTGATTCGTCTACCACGAGGAAACGCAAACGTCGTCCATAGCCAGAAGAGACGGGAATGCTCCAGTGGAGAGACGCATAGCGGAAGAGAAGTGCTTCCTCACTTTCGCCCTCTACATAGACCAGCTTCGGTTGCACTCGTGCCGGGGAAATTTCTTCCCCATCAGCGATGTAATTGATAAGTCGATCCTCGTATTTTCCAAAGACTGGTTCAGCCTTGGCAATCCTATGAGCAGTCGCTAGTTGATTCATAGAACGAAGATCATCCTTAGTAGCGTCTCTTGGAAAACTTATCGAGTGCCTACCTACCTCATATCCCTGCAAGCACAGCATACGAATAATATCTCCTCTAATCTTCTCAGGGCTCAAGCTCGTTGTATTTTCCATATTCTGTCCTTGTTCTTTGCCACTTTCTCAAAGGATAGCTAGCTTACAACTCCAACAAAGTTTTTCGCTGCTGAAAAAGTTGGTTTTCCAGCCACCTCTCATGTGATGACCGCGCCCATTCCTTCCAAAGTCTCTCTGCGTAGTAACCTGGCGATGCCTAAGTCCTCCTCAAAACTAGTTTTGTGTTGTCGGAGTATTTCATTAAGCTAGTCGGCCAGTCTCCATTCTACACCTGGCTTTGTTCGGATGCAAGATGGGTTCCGCAAGGTAGCTAAAGCAAGCACCTCGCTCTCGTTGTACAAGAGATGTACCAACCGTATACGCCAGATAGCAGGAGCAATCGAGGCAACATACGTCAGTTTTGTTCAACAGTCGATTCGTACTCCGTGGAAGATGATTCGACCCCTTCCACAAAGCGCTATTTCGTGCAACGCAAAGCTGAATTACCTGGCAGTTAAGACCTAACCACTAATGCGTCACAATCTACTATTTAGTTACCTCAAGCACGCCGATGGATTGTGTGCCGGTCATATAGCCAGAAACCTAAACCAACAGAAATGCAAACAAGGCGGTCAATGTAGGATAACTTTGTGAGGTACTATCATTTCCGTCACACGTGCACCGGTGGGTGTCTCGTCATCGACTCTTGAATAGCCAGTATTCTGGCCATTTCCAGAGAATTGAAAGCAAGAAGAAGAAGGCTGAGGGTATGTCCAGCCAGAAACTCCACACAAACCCTGATATGAATAGGGCGACAAACGCAAACAGACACACGCCCCGCGCCACACGCCCTCCAATCCCTCTCTCCATCGCTTCAGCAAAGTGATGCACTTTCTCTTTCCAGCCCCGTTGGTTACCCCTCACTACAGCCGACGGACCGAGAGAGACCTTGACGATCTTCTGACCTCGCTTCGAGCCCGAGAGCGAGGGCCAAGGACTTACGTCCACAGTGCTGGGAATGAAAAAAGCGGAGTACTTTTCCCAGTCCGCGGCACCCACGACCGAATGATCGAAGTAGTCTTCCCTTAATCTCAATCCCTGGCGATATCGAACCTTGCCTTCTCCTTTTACCCAGTTATAGCGGACAATCACTGAAGCCCTTCGCTTAAATGGTCTCACCTTCAAGCTGGCCTCTAAGAACCCTTCCAAAGCTTGCTGAAGGCCAGCTTGGACTGTGTCACTAGGCTGATGGCGTTCTGGGGCCGTCAGGAAACCAACGACCGTCTCGAAAGCCTGAGCCCATTCGGCCCCTCTGGTATCGTTTTCCTTTCCCAAACCCAAGTAGGTCGTTGATCCGTTTGATGTGAGACTTATCCTACCCAGAACAATCCACGCGAGAAATGTCAACTGAGAAGTCGTGGAGAAATTGAGCAATGTCGCTTCATGGATGGGATGTTCCGCTATTCCCTCGAGAGTTACAACTAGGCTTCGCAACTCAGGCTGAGGCACAACATCTTGCAGGGATTTTGGACCCAGTCCGACACCAGTCGGGCTGACTAAGACCCTAGCATAATCTTCTTCTCTAGCAGTTGACAGCTTCCGGAGACTCGATATTAGCTCGCGCACTCTCTGATTGTCGCGTGCACATGCCAACACGGTCGAACCCTTAGCTAACGCCTCGGCTTCCAACCATACGGCACCAAGCAAAAGGTCAAAGGCCACGTTACGGGTGGAAACCGCCCGCAACCTCGGACTTGCATCAGAAATGCTGGAGAAGCCCTCCGCGAGAACTGCGAGAAGCTTGGCCGCGAACAGCATGTGGCTCAGGTGTCTCTTAGCTACAATAGTACCAGACGGCGTCCGTAGCGGATTGGTTAGGAGATTCAAGTCTTTATTATCACCCTCTTGCGATATTTCCTTGAAATACTGAGCGGCCAGTAAGTACACTCGGTGCCGCAGACCAGCCGTCCTCAGCCTAGGGTTCCTGGCGGTCACCGATAGACGGAAAGAAAGATAAGCGGCAACATGGAACAACTTGTCAGAAAGTGAAGTCTCTACGGGGCAGGTGTCATAGATTGACTTAGCGGCGTCAATATCAGCACACGCCAAGTCCCATGTATCGTACCGGTACTCTGGATTGGCCTCGGCAAGCCTGAGCCAGATGTAACGGAGTGGCCTGATAAGTCTCCTACCCTGACTCTCCAAGAAGTCCCTGCCCGTCTCGCGCTGTTCAGGCTCCCGTCCGAACAACAACCACGCGGCAATGTGCGCCAAGTGGCGTTGATACACCACTGGAGAGTCTTCGTATACTCTTGCCGCCATCGGAACTCCATAGACAGGCGTCGCACACGCTAAGGCTAGCCCTATGAAACGAATCCTTTGTGCAACATCGACTAGTACCGTCACGGGCGTAATCGATTGAAACTTCCCCTCCGCCCACTTGGTAGACTCCACTTGGCGGCCAATGTTTGCAAGCAACTCGAACACCCAAGCCTCATTGTGGACTCTGAGTTGTTCACAAATCGACTCGAGATCGCGGAATCCCTCAGGCACATGGTATATTGTGAAAACCGTGCCCTTATATTCGGTCGAGGTAGTGCGAAAGGTTACGCCGTTATTGAACTGCGTCCGTAGATACCCTTTCCAGCTATCCAACCCTGCAAATCCTTTTCCTCGTAGAACACTTACATCCACAGTTTCTAGATAGCATTCTTGCCCATTCTCATCATTTACCCTAGTGACCCTGACAGCCGAGTCTGCACTGCTTAGAACAGATGAACCGTAAGTATACCTGACCCCATTGACCGAGATGACGGGTGACGTACCTTCTATCCCAATTAGGCCCGAAGCATCCTGCCGAACCGCCGTCTCGAATAGGAATAGAGCGTTTTGCGCTAGCCCTGGTTTCTCCTGCGATTGGACAACCTCCCTGAGATTGAGGACTGCTTCTGACTGAAGAATCGTCTTCAGTGAGTCTTGGAACTGCCAGTTTTGCGGATTGGCCAACTCGATAAGAAGGCCAAGGTCTTCCTGGTCCATGGCGTGCTGATAAGCAGCTCGAACACCTATCCTAAAGATTTCTACCTCTACATCCGACAAAGTAGGAGCCCACGCATCAATCACCCGACGAACCAAGCCTAAGTCACCGGAAAGAAAGGCGCTCTTCAGAAGAGCCGGAAGTCCGGCTAGCCCAGCCTTGTCTGATGTAGTTTGCCAGAAGAACCCCAGCAACTTCCTACTCGGCACTTCGGACAGGAACGCAATGGTTGCTAGCGCGCTCACCTTCGACTGCTTTGCTGATAATGCCGCTAACAAGGGAAGCACTGTATCCTCCGCTCCTGGGATCGTTCTCAGCACTGTGCCTCCCAGTCCGTATGCCATGACAATCGACCGGGTCTCTGCGTGATGGTCAGATTGATACGCGAGTAGGCTAGAGATTTCCTGCTGGGACAATGACAAGGTGCCGGCATGACGGTACAGCGCAGCAAGTGCCAACGTTCTAACCATCACGTGGCTGCTATAGGTTAGGCTCAGGAGCACGTCTTTGGGAGCTAGCACTCCCGCCTCCTCGATCATGGCGCGGAGCAGCGCAAGTTGGGCTAAGTGATTGGGGTCAGAAATCAGGTTCTTGAACCTGTCGTCTTGCTGGAACCCGTCCTGTCCAATGATGAAGAGGGTCGAAATCCTGCATAGCGATGGTTCGGCAATACCTGACAGTAGTGTTTCGTACGCTATGTTCACAAGTTCTTGCTGCAGACCGAGATCTTTGTAGAGCCTGAGAAGAAACCTCGTGTGCGGGGCCACCTTTGACACTTCTCCAACATCTTCTAGATCCCACAGCGTCTTGCTAAACAGGTCCCGGATCTGCTCTGTGACGACCTCTTCTTCAGGTTCTTGATGGGCCAAAAGACCAATCCTGTATTTTTGTTTCCTTACTTCGTCTATGACGTTCTGGGGGTCGCTAACAGGAGCTTGACGAGTCTTTGATTGATTTAGCTGCAAACCCAAGGTTCCCAAGGTTTCCTCCAAGGAACGCTGAGCGTCTCGAACGTCGGTCGAAGGAGATAGGACCATAACAATATCATCCACATACCGAGCGTAGCCCAGCGCCCGCCCACTCATAGCGGAGTCCACTTCAGAAAGGTACAAGTTTGCAAATAAATGCGAGTGGGCCGGGCCAACAGGGAGGCCCCGGCCAAGGTGAGTAACCGAATCCGAAGTGGTCACCTGATACCGAATCAAGGGCTCAAGAAGTTGGAGAGTGCGACTGTCGTAGGACAAGAGTTGGCTCAGCTTTACAAGGAGAACATCCTGGTTGATGCAGTCGTAGAATGACTCAATGTCGACTTTCAGAAGATTACTATCGGAGGATAAGGTTAGGAACGAATCCACCGCGGATGAATAATCGCTGTAGCTCCTTACCCATGTTTGATACACTTTTGGAGAAGCAGTCTGTGCCGCCAGGCGATAAGCAAACGAATTCGGGGATATCTTGGACGCCACCAGTGACCCTATGATGTTAAGTAATGCGTGTATGACGATGTTGTCCCGAAGGGTAGGTATGGCCATCTGCCGAGTGCCTCCACTAGCTTTCGGGATGATCAGAGAGTCGAACGGAGAAAATAAAAAGGCACCCGAGGCTATTTCTCTCTGTAATACCAGAAGTTCCTGAGTGATACGGCCCTGGAGGTTCTCTACCTCCACCGCATTATGGTTGGGAAAGTAGTCCTTTCCCCAATTAACCGCCTGATGCCATGCGCTCTCTAGATTGGTTATTGCAATTACTTCATCGAACAACATCTGGTTTTTCCTTGCTGCTAAGCCATTCGGTCATCATTTGCGTTGAGCCGTCTAAATGGCTTGTACTCCTTACATTGTTCACAGCGAACTTTTTCACGGTAGAAATGATGTGTATTGACCTTCGTAATTATAATCCATTCTGGGAGAAGCTCGCAATTGTACCAGAAAGTGCGGCAGCCCCCATTGCGGCGGATCAGCGCATATTCTGCGAGAAACATTTTAGATTGAAAAAGTAGCGAAAACCCGGTTCCGAGATAGGTTCCCTCTGAAAGCAGCTTGTTCAACGGAGCAGACTTGGTAGACTTTTTGTTTTTCCGTTTCCTTCCACGACCCCTGGGGAGGGTGATAAACAAGCTAGTTCTTGAAATTTTACCTTATGACTTTTTGTTCAATAGACGGAGATTGCACAAAAGTCAGTTTTGTTGCCTCGCCATGTTGCTCTGCTTGTATGACAGAACGCTATCCGGTGCAATGGGGCAGTCTTCTGGATTGGCCCAAACGGGAGCGGCACGGCTTGAGGTGAGTCGTTCACTGTTGTCGCATTGAACAGTTTGGACAAAAGTTTAGCCGCGACTTAAAGCAGCCTTGGATGGCTTGCCTGAAGGTGGACGAACAGTTACAATGTCGCCAGGAAGCAGGAGGTGCTCAAATGCAAGAAGGGCAAGTAAGAATCTT
>Ga0114930_10005171_pt1 | contig 10807 bp, 7 predicted proteins | sample AnhtaG_FD_87300 | JGI IMG/M metagenome (GOLD analysis project Ga0114930, IMG submission 87300) | Deep subsurface microbial communities from Anholt, Denmark to uncover new lineages of life (NeLLi) - Anholt_01485 metaG | ecosystem: Environmental > Aquatic > Marine > Oceanic > Sediment | place... | reverse complement strand
TTAGGGTCGTCCACAAGCTGCTTCTCTTTCAGCAGGTGCAGAAGCCTCTCATCTGCGGCCGCACACTGCCGCTCACAATCTCCTTTCACCACCATAAGCGCTTTCCTCCGAAAAGGTTGCCGAGGAGACAACAGCGTCATCTTCTTCACTCCAGTCTCCTCGAAATATCTCGAATCAACAGGGACATCTGTTCTCGGCTCAGCGACTTGAGGAACTCCTCCGAGAACGTCTCGACGATCTCTTCTTCGATGCATCCGTCGCACAGTCGCCCCGAACCTCTGCCCGCTGAGGGGATGAAAGAGAGTCCGCAACACGCACATGACCGGTCACATAGACAGAAATCCTGCCTTATTCCATCCTCGAAACCGACGCGGGCCCCGCAGTGCTGGCACCGGGCAGCCGAGAATTTCTCCGTCACTTTCCGCCCTTTCATCTCCTGAGCTTCCATCGGCGCTCGCCTGTCTGTGTTGCCGTCAGGCAACAACTCTTTCAATATGTTACGTATTGGCAGGACGATGCCACAAGAAATCGCTCCTCAAGTAGAGAACGCAGAGGACGCCTCTCCCTTCTACCGCACCGTTCCGCGCTTCCCCTTGTGCGTTCGCGTATCTTGCATCCGCCGCCCTACTCTGCATCATATTCGCTTTATGTTCGCCTGTCAATAGAAAACTCCATAACTTGAGCTTTTTCCTAACGTAAGCCACCCGTGAGCCTCTCTCTCATCGTGCCAGCAGCGAACCTCGGTGAATTCGCTATTCTCTTCGCTGGTGGGGCACGACTCCACCGCCGCCAGGCTGACCATGGCGCAGCACCGACCGAGGCGCCTACACGTCGCTCCGCCGGCGTGCCGGTTCTGTTCGTTCTTCATTCGACCCCATGGTGCCCCGAGCAGCAAGGGATTCCGTTCCGGACTCGATTTCCGCGTTGACCTGCTCGAGCTCTTTTGGATCGAGCTTGATATAGCGCGCGGCAGCTCTTTTCTTCAGAGCCTTGTTGAACGATTCAGAAATGTTCATCCCCAGCACCGCAAAATCGTTCTTCAAGTCCTCAGCAACATCGCTGATCTTGAAATCAATCGGGTACTCCACCGTCGGCCTGAACCCTTTTTTACCGCCCCATAGCCCCCAGATGGCCCCGATCTCCGTCTCAGCCTGTTCGAGATTCTTGGCCTTCTTGACGAGGTTTTGATTGGTTTGGTAGAGATCGTATGCCTTGGCGATACCCGAAAGGCTCTGAGGCTTGTCCACCCCCCACGTCGCACCGAGCACCGCCAGCCTGTAGATTTGCCTTATCGCCGCGTCAATGTTTCTCAGGAGATACTCTCCCGGCTCCACCGGCGGGTAGATGTAGTGCGGCGGGCGAGCGGCGTCGATCGGATACGTCAGGGCATTGCCTGCGCCGATTTTTCTCCTCTTGACGCCCGGCACCTCCGGCATTGCCAGAATGTTGAAGCATTGCCTGTACAGGAACTCATCGTTCAGCGAACACCAGTTGTAGATGGACCGATTGATCGGCGCAATGTCCGAAAGAGCCGACACCCCAAAGCCGGGATACTTCCTGCTCTCCACGTTGAAAACCGTCACCACGGGCACGCGTCCGAGCTTGTGCTCGTCCGTCTCCATCAGATTGCCGTCCTCATCGTGCAGAAACCATCTCTCCCTCGTCCACGTCCGGTAAACATACTCGTCGCCGCCCTCGCCACCCTTTTCGTAGAAAGGGTCAACCTCCTGCTCTCGCGGTTCCCTTACTCTCACCCATAGAAAGCTTCCCCGCGAGTCCAGCCGGAAGTCCATCACATCCCGCGGGTCCACCGCCACAAGATAGGGCCTTATTCCCCTTTCTCTCTCCTCCGCCTTCGAGTTCAGCTCTCCTTTGAATCTCGGCTTGTCCACGACGACGAACACCTGCCCGAAGATCTGCGCCGCCGGAGCTACCCGCTCCTGCATGAAGGTATTCATGCTATTTCCCCTGGCGTCAACGTCCGAGAGGAACCGCTCGTAGTCGCCCTCCGCGTCTCCTCGGCGGTAGATCGAGTTGACTTTTCGGAATATGTGGGCGACATACGTGTCCACCACCGTCCGGCAGAAGTTGTAATAGTACGACCTCTGGATCCTGTCCCGGAAATCCTCCTCGTCCTCCTTCACATGACGAAACAGATAGTTCGCTTTCAGATAATCTTCTCCTCCCTCGTAGCTGTCGAGGTAGAAAGTCCACCAGCGGCAGAACCCTTCGTGCGTCCCATGCGTCTTTTCAACGAAGCTTTCCATTGTTTTCCTCCATCTCCTTGCGATGTTTACCGGGCAGCACGCACAGTTCGCGGATGGCGGTGAGACCACCAGCCGGTCCTTTTGTCAGCGTTTCGCCCTTGCCTATACTCTCTGCATCCTCTGCGAATTCTGTGCTTCTCCTTTATTTTTCCCTAACCAAAGAAAAAGGCAGATTTCTCAGTCACTCCAGCTTCCGTTGCAGTGACCGAAAAACCTGCCCTGTTCTCTTTTCAGTGGCAGTGCCCGACCGCGGCGCCTCTAAGAGCCGCGTACCTCCCCCCAAGGTCCACCAGGCTGCACGGCCAGGACGAAACATCCGCCTCGTGAGCTGGCCGTGGCGGTCTATTCGGCATCAACCAGCAGCATGTCCTGAAGAACTATGTGCTGGTACGCTTCCTCAAAAAAGTGTGTAATTTCTTCTTCGGCAAAGTCGTTGTTCTTCTCGGCGGGCGTGTTGATGTCAATCTCCACCACCAACCCGCGATCATCCTCTGGATCGTCCCTTTTCCGCATGGGCCGGAGCCTGAGCCACCGGTTGATGCTAAAGCGCCCCATGGATTCCTTATCGAGCACACTCAGATGGAACTCGTAAGCGTTCCCAAAGCGGTCGTCCCTGAGGTACTTTTCCCGGAGATAGGTGTTGGCGCTCCCGCCCAGAACCTTGAACAAACGCACCACCAACCCCAGTCGCCACACCCTCGTCGGATTCTTCTTCTTAAGATATTCCGCCAACTGCCTTATGATCCCCGAGTACTCATCCCAGAGGATGCCGATGGAACTTGGCTTCTTTCTACTTCCGTTGAACGCGAGGTCAAGCCGCTCCGCTGAGATTTTGCATTGGTACCTTTTCAGCGTATCATTCAGTATGATTCTCGGCACGTTCTCCGGAGCGTTCGGCGGCACAGGGAAAACCCCCGGTTGGCCATCGAAGATTCCGCCGGCTGCACGCCGAATCGCTTGCGCCATTGACAAGGGGTCGGAAAACACCAGCCCGCGAACAAATATCGCTGACTGAATGGAAAGTGGTGTGAATTGCTCTATATCCGCCGCCATTCTCTCCAGCCTCGATGATACAATCCGCCCTTCCGGGAGGACAACTGCGGGGCCCGACCTCGTGCCTTTCTTTTCGGGCCGCAAGGGACCGGCAACAGCACGCACACATTGTTCCTCCATTTCATTCTCCCAAAAACCGGCCTATCTGTCAACACACTTGCCCATCTCTGCGCCCTTTACTGTCTTTTCGCCTTGTCGAGCGCAGAGTACCCTGAGAGCGCAGAGAAAGGTTCTCCTCCTAAACTCCCCTGACATACACGACATTACACGCGCTTCCCACATCTTTTGCGACCTGCACGGCAATAGCCCGCGCCACCACCCTATCATCCCGGCATCCCGCCTGCGCGCCCCTTCCGCTTTTCTCGTCATAAACGTAAGTCAGGCACTCTCTCACGAACTGCTCATCATTGACGACGATCAGCCCTTCCCTTATGGCCTCGTCCAGGCCGTCGATCATGACCGGCTTGGAGCGGCTGTTCGTGTCCCACCCCAGGATTCTCCGACTTCCCCTTTGGTCGTACCTTTGGTAATGGTAGAGGTACGGATAGTGCAACTGGTTCCGCAAGGTGTTCAGGACGCTGTGCCCGTGATTGTTCCGCTCCACTGCCAGCACCGCGTCGTTGTATTCGCGGCACAGGTTGTGACATTTTCTCGCGAACACGTGCGCCGGCCACCGGCCGTGCAATTCCGCAACCTCTTCCCATGAGCTCTTGTCCAGAACCACGCAGCAGTCGTAATCCCCCTCCGGCAGCCCCTCCGCACAGTCCGCCCCCGCGACATACTCCCTCTCCCGAACCGGCCTTTTCCATATCTTCAATTGCCCCGAATCGCGCACCTCCACCGGTTGCTTTCCTGCAAGCTGAATGAGCATCCGCTTCAGCCTTTCCACGTCGAAAACCGGCCTTCCTGAGGATAAGAACGCTTCCATATCGTTTCCCGGGAACTCCTGCGGAAACTTCCCCCTGAGTTCTCTTCTCCGTTCCCTGCGCCATTGGATCTGCTCCAGAGAAAGGGAGTACGCCTCTCGCAGCCCCATTTCTTCCTCGGAGAGTCCCAGTTTCTCCTCCCCCAGCAGCCTCGTCTGATACCTCTCATCGGCATGCCAGGGAAAGAAATGCGGCTTGAACCGGCTATCTCCGCTCTTGGCGCGTTCCCATTCATCTCGGAAATCATTGAACCCGTTCGCCGTGGACTCGATGCAGATTCTCCCTCCCTCCCTCAGCGCCTGCATAGCTCCCATCTTGATCTTCTCCGGTTTCGGGTAGAAGGCGTACTCCGAAAGGTGCAGGTTATCTATATCCTTTCCCCTTCCGAACTCGTAATTCCCAGCCGTCCCCACCGCGTACCTCGAATTCAGAAGCTCGCCGAAAGGGGTTTCCGTGAAAACCAACTCCCGTCTGTTATTCCGTTTTACCTTCGGACTCAGGAAGTCCGGAAGCCGTTCGAAGAAGAGCTTAACCCGCTCGAACAGCTCTATCGTAGTGTCGAGATCATGAGCGATCACCGTGGTATTGGTATTCGGAACGAAGATCGTGTCGTGGAAAAACTCCGCCCCCTTGTATGTCGAAATCCCGACCTTTCTCGCTTTCAGGACGATGTCGAAGCGAGTTTTCTCTCTGTGATAGATACGCTGCACTGGATTGAGGGTGAGCGTTTGCAGCTTTCGCACTCTGTTCACGATCCATAACCGTTTCTCCGCAAAATGCAGAAAATCTCGTTTGCAGCGTTCCCATTCCTCTCTGCCTTCTTCTCTTTTCATTCCTGCTTCGCTTTTCCCCGTGCGCCGGTGGGGAAGCCCCGCTGCCAGCCTATTTCCGCTCTTTCAATAGCGGCCTGAGTACCGCGTGCGTTTCCTCGGGCGGCGCCGGGTGCTCCTTCTTTCCAACCGATGTCGCTCAAAGGAATATCGGGAATCAGCGCGGGCCACTCGCCTTGTCCCGGCGTCTCGTGTCACGTTCGCCAGAGCCACAAGCGCCCGCCCCGGCGGCTCATCACCGCACGGACCGCTGACACCGCCCATGCCTGCTCACCCTTGCCCCTGCGTTCTTTGCGATCTTTCCTACTCGTTTTCCCTACGCCTCTACATGTTGTTCAATCTTCAAGCGCGCCGCAGTCCAAAAACGAACAGGGCAGAACCGTCCGCAATGCGGAAGGCTCTGCCCTGTCTTCTTTTCAGTGGCAGTTGCCCGAGACGGTAGCCGTACTACGTACCGTCCCCGAGGCACAAACGTGAATCCACCTCCGGGCACATGCCGCGCCTGATTACCGCGTGGCAGCCCTCTCCATCAATTTGGTAACACTATAGCATAAATGTGGTCATCTGTCAATAGCGTTGTTGTTCGGAAGTCCCGGTACGGAATTCCGCCTGCTTTGCGCCTTCAGCGACCTGCCGGGTTGAACGAACGCGCCACTTTCCTTTGCCGGGCCTCCCCCCTGCATCTGAAGGACAAGCTCCTCCCCAGACTCCGTGCCCAACGAACTCTCACGACGTGGCCGCTACCACCCTGCTTAAGAGGAATCCCAGTGCCAAAGAGATACCGATAAAAAAGTGCAGAGCGATCGTCGCGGCGTTTGCTGGGAGAAGATCCGGGTGGCTTGCATAGCACCGCCTGGAAACCGTGATGGCTTTATACCCCAGGGGAACCGTCAGGAAGGCCGCCAGGCAGAAGATCGGGAAGACCCGCGCAACCACCATCGCAGCGATGAAGACGTACGCCAGCACGAGCAGCGAGTGATACACTCGAATTGCCTTTTCCCTGCCAAGCAAGACCACCAGCGTTCTCTTTCCCACGGCCTCATCCGCTTCATAGTCGGGAAACTCATTGATCAGCAGGACCAGTATGATGAGAATCCCTATTGGTACGGACGCCAACGCCGCGACCGCGTCGAACGAAAAAGTTTGAATCCAGTACGAGCCTATGAGCGTCAACGGCCCGAACCCGAATCCTACCGCCAGCTCTCCGATGGCGTGGTATCCGATCCGCACCGGCGAAGCCGTGTAGAAGAACCCGCATAGAATCCCCGTCAAGCCGAACAGGACAATCTCTGGTTTCCCCATTGTCACAACGAGGTACACCCCCAGAACCGTCGCCGTGCAGAAACACAACAGAGCTGCGAACAGGATATGCCTCGCCGCGATTTGCCCGTTTTGAATGACCCTGCTGCCGCCGCTGAACGGCGAGAACTTCACATTCACCTCATCGTTGCCGCTGAGGTGATCGTAGTAATCGTTCGTCAGATTCGTGCCGACATGCACCAGAGCCACCGCCATCAGCGCGGCCAGAAAATAGACAACATTGAACCATCCCGTCCCATACCAGGCGACCGCCGTGCCCAGCACGACCGGCACGAACGTCGCCGTCAGAAACGGGAGCCTTGCCGCTTTGATCCAGATTCTGGCTCGTTCCAGGCTCGCGGAGACACTCTTCATCCAAATCCCTCGCAGCTCTTCGGTGCAGAGAATTCCGGATATCGGACCGCAGAGGACGCGGTGAAGGGACGTAGCCCTCCAGACAGGAAGTGTACGCATCCGCGACCCCTGCGCTCTTTCTCGTGTTGCGTATTCCGTTTCGTAACTGCACGAATCGCCCTGTCTTCTCTGATTCTACCGCGTAGTCTGACAACGTGCAAGCGGGCAGCATTGATAAGATGCCGCGCCTTGTCCTCTCCCACTCGGCGCTCGCCTCCGGCGGCTCATCCCAAAAAGGGATTGACTTTTGCCCACGATGTTTCTATTTATTGATGGGATTGTCGTCAGGCGAACGCTTGTATAGCCGCTCATTTTCTCGTCCGGAAGAGAAGCTTTTCCGGTTGCGGTGGCAGTCAGCGTTCTTACGCGTCGAGCGAATCCATTTGACAAATACCGGGTGGCTCGCGCATACGCAGGAAAGCGCCTGCCGGGGTTGCCGCTCACTCTGCTCTCCCGCGCCTCCGGCGTAGTGTGCAGCCAAAAGCATCTCGTTCCGCATACTCCGCGGAACAATCGCGCAGGCGGAATCGGAAGGGAATACGCCCAGTCCCGAGGGGGGAATTGGATGATTACCCGGATTCGAGGAAAGCTTGTTCTCATGGAGCTGACCAGCATCGTGGTTGATGTCGGTGGGGTCGGATATGAGATTCTCATCTCCCTGGCCACGCACAGCATGTTACCTCGCGAAGGGTCTGAGGTGGAAATCCTCACCCACCTGCATCACAAGGACGACAACATGGTGCTGTTCGGTTTCAGCACGGAAGAGGAACGGGAGCTGTTCAGGATGCTGATTGGCGTATCCGGTATCGGCCCAAGGGGTGCTATGCGAATCCTCAGCGGTATACCGGTGGATGACTTCAAGGCCGCCATCGCCAGGGGGGATGAGAAAATGCTGAAAACCGTCTCCGGTATCGGCCCGAAAACAGCTTCTCGCCTCATCGTCGAACTTAAGGAAAGAATCGGTCTGGTCCCCGCGTATCAGGCTCTTTCCAGGGAGCTTGAACCGACTGAGGAGCAGAAACAGTTCTACGACGCGGTTCTCGCTCTCATCAAACTCGGTTATACCCAGGCTGCCGCGCAGAAAGCGCTGAAAAGGGTTCTCGAAGAAACAGTAGAGAAAGCATCTCTCGAAGAAATTGTCAAGAAAGCTCTGAAATATGTTTGAATCTCGAACATCGTCCAGGGCGATTGTGTGCGGGATGCAAGGCATCCAACCCCAGACGCATATCCAGAACGTGCCGAGAGTCTTGCAGCCCTGCACGCTGTCGAGAGCGACCGGACCCCTGTTTCCTTCAGAGCGGACGAACGGCTCCTATTGCCTTACGCCAATTCCTCTTATAGCGAGCAGCTGCTCAAGTGCCGGCGGAATTCATGAAAAAACCGAATGAAAGGTTCGTCACCTCCACTCTCAAGCGAAGAGACGTACAGCTCGACGTCTCTCTCAGACCTCAATCCTGGGAGGACTTCGGCGGCGGACAGAAGCTGAAGGAACGATTTCAGATCTTCATCCAGGCGGCCCGCGGCAGGGACGAACCTCTCGATCACACTCTCCTATCCGGACCGCCCGGACTGGGCAAGACAACCCTCGCCCACATCATTGCTCGCGACATGGATGTCAACGTGACTGCCACCTCCGGCCCCGTTATCGAAAGGCCCGGTGACCTTGCCGGACTCCTCACCAACCTTCAACTCGGCGACATCCTTTTCGTGGACGAAATCCATAGACTCAGCCGCGTCGTCGAGGAGTACCTCTATCCGGCCATGGAAGATTTCAAGCTCGACATCGTCATAGATTCCGGACCGAGCGCCCGTTCCATTCGCCTCAACCTGAAGAAATTCACCCTCATCGGCGCCACCACGCGCATTGGCCTACTGACGGCCCCTTTGCGCTCCCGATTCGGCATGACCGTCCGTCTCGACTATTATTCCCCCGATGAATTGAAGGGAATCGTTCAACGCTCTGCCAGAATACTCAACGTCCAACTGGACGAGAATGGCGGCAGCGAGATCGCCCGGAGGTCCCGCGGAACCCCCCGAATCGCCAACACTCTCCTGAAAAGGATAAGGGATTACGCACAGATCGAGGCCAACAATTTCATTACCGCCGAGGTTGCTGACCGCGCCCTTCGGATGCTCGGCATTGACCGGGAAGGGCTCGATGATATGGACAAGCGAATCATGGAGACGATCATCCATAGGTTCTCAGGCGGGCCCGTCGGCATCAACACAATCGCCGTCGCCGTCGGCGAAGAGTCGGACACAATCGAAGAGGTCTACGAACCCTATCTCATACAGAAAGGATTCCTGAAGAGAACTCGCAGAGGGAGAATGGCCACCAACCTCGCCTACCAGCATCTCGGACTGAAACCAACGGCGGAGCAAAGGGAGCTCTTCTGAGGCGAGATCGCGGATTTCGAGACCCGTGAGGCGGCCCTGAGGCCGACTCCCTCGGCTACCATCTCTGCGGTATGGGATGTGATCACTATGAACATTCTCTTGCACCTGTGCTGCGGCCCTTGCGGCACCTTCCCGGTCAAAAGCCTTCTCGAGGCGGGACACCGCGTCACCGGCTTCTTCTACAATCCCAACGTCCATCCCTATACCGAGTTCCGCAACAGGCTCGAGGCCGTCAAGAACTTCGCCCAGCAAGTCCCCCTGCACGTAATCTACCACGATGAATACGACCTTCGGGGATTCTTGCGAGAGGTTTTGTATCGGGAGGACGACCGCTGTCGTTTCTGCTATCACATGCGCCTCCTCCGAACCGCAGCGGTCGCAAAGAAAGGTTCTTTCGATGCCTTCACCTCCACTCTCTTCGTTAGCCCCTATCAGGACCACGAGCTGATGAAACGCGTTGCCGAGCAGGTGGCTACAGAGGTCGGCGTGCCTTTCCATTACCTGGATTTCAGAGAGGGCTACCCGGAAAGCTGCCAGCTCTCAAAGGACTATGAGCTTTACCGCCAATCCTACTGTGGATGCGTCTTTAGCGAGTACGAACGATACGCCCGGAAAAAACCTCCCCGTCGGAAATCAGCTACGGGGCTTCGTTGAACAGCAAAGAACACCGAGGACGCCGAGAGTGGGAGGAAGGCTTATGATGGAGTGGGAGAGCGGTTCTTTTCTGCGCTCTCTGCTCCCTCTGCGGGAGAGATACACAGATGCGTCGCAGGTTGCTCCTTTTTATCAGCGTGATGGCGTTGTTCGCCAGCGGTTGTGCCCCCACTGACAGGCCGGCCCGTCGTCGATCGGTTCGTGTCGCTCTGCTCCAGGGAGCCAATGTTCTCACCCTTTCCTCGAAAAGCGCCCTGACCATTAAAGACGCGCGTTCCGGCAAAGTCCTTTCCACCGCAAGGAAGGGAAAACCCATAACCGTATGTTTCGCCCGCAAGGGATTGGACATCGCCGGATCCACCTATGCCGTCCGAGGCCTCCACGTCAAGAGCAGTGCCAACGAGATCTCCCTCGATGGGAAGACCTATCCAGGAAGCCTCAGAATACTCCGGCAACAGAGCGGCCTCCTCGCCGTCAACCTCGTCGATCTCAACACCTATCTGAAAGCTGTCGTTCCTTCTGAGATGTTGCCCACCTGGCCTCAGGAGGCGCTCAAAGCTCAAGCCGCCGTCTCCCGGTCCTTCGTTCTCTTTCACGCCCTCCGCAACACGCGGAAAGATTACGATATCTCCTCCAGCACCCAGGTCTATGACCCCCGTAAGTGCGACAGGCGAACCAGCAAAGCCGTTGATGCCACCCGAAACATTGTCCTTTTCTACCGGGGGCAACTCCTTCTGCCGTTTTTCTCTACCTCCTGTGGGGGGATTACCGAGTACGCCGCGAACGTTTGGCAATCGGAAGGCCAGTTCCCGCCCCCCGTTCAATGTCCCTTTTGCCGGGAGGTCGCTGGCTTCCGCTGGCGAGCCCGGATGAGCTCGACCGAGTTCCGGGAAAAGCTTCGTGCCGCAGGCATTCCCGGCGCCCGCTCCATCGCCGTCCACCGCAGGAGCGCTTCCGGCGGGAGAAT
>Ga0114930_10005170_pt1 | contig 10807 bp, 14 predicted proteins | sample AnhtaG_FD_87300 | JGI IMG/M metagenome (GOLD analysis project Ga0114930, IMG submission 87300) | Deep subsurface microbial communities from Anholt, Denmark to uncover new lineages of life (NeLLi) - Anholt_01485 metaG | ecosystem: Environmental > Aquatic > Marine > Oceanic > Sediment | place... | reverse complement strand
AGCGTCCTACGATAGTGAGCCGCGGGGATGAAACCCAAGTAGGAGAGAAAGAGAATGCCACGAGTAAGCGACCACGAAGAGTTCCTGAACGCCAGTATGGTCGAAGAAGGGGACATCATAGTGTTGCTGGACGCCGGCGAATATCTCAGTCCTGAAGAAACCCAATTTGATCGGGAGGTTTTTCAGATCACCGTCGGTCTCCCTGATCAGAGAACCAAGTTATGGGGAATGAACAAAACAACTCAGAGAACACTTGCTGCTGCATATGGCGATCCCACTGAAGGCTGGGTAAACAAAGGAGTCCGGATAGAAATAACAAAGCAAAAAGTCCGAGGACAGACAAAAGATGTGCTTTATGGACATCCAGCAGAAATACCCGATGCACAAAAACCAGAAACAAGAACAGACCTGGAACAATATGACACGTTGTTCCACGACATAATGGAAGCAAATCCCAGTCTAACGTCTGATGCCCTTGAAAAACTAGTTGCCGCAGAAAAGGAAAAAGTCCCACAATTGACCAATCTGGTAGCTCTTCATCTGGTTGCAAGCGATCTAGGTACAGAGAAGTAGAATCTATCTCCCCCTTTTTTTTTATGGTGATAAAAAATGAAAGCGGTAACAGGTGCAGCTACTATCAATGAACAAGACATAAAAAGATTTTACAGAAATCTTGGACACCGAGGCCACGAATTTACAGAGCTCCGGGCGATTGCATACCCTCCACCAGGATCTCCGGTTATTGCCTTCGTAAATAATGAAAACGATTTCTTGGATTTTTGCAAAGAATGGAATGGAAAAAGGCACGTCTATTCAGGGGTAAATCCAAGGAGAGTAAAAGGAGGAACATCTGAAGATGTTTCGAGGATAACCTGCATCCCATTTGATGTTGATTCGGCCCACCCAAAAAGGGAAGCAGCCACAAAGGAGGAACTAAAAGAGGCTGAAAAAAAAGTCAATGAATTAATGCTATGGATGTTAAAAAATAATTTTAAAAGACCATTCATTTCGATGTCTGGAAATGGTTATCATCTACTCCAGAAAGTTGATATTGAAATTACTGACTTGGATGATCTGAGAAAAAAACTAGAAAATTATTTTCGCCAAGCTCCATCAGAGGGATTGGATTCGATTTTTGACCTTCCCCGAATTATCAAAGTTCCTGGGACAATGTCATTAAAAGGGGATGATAGTTTAGAAAGGCCTCGTCGCCTAAGCTATATCGTAACCGAGGGTGATAGTGAAAGCGATGATAAGCTTGCAGATCATATTAAAAATATCAAGCCTCATTTTGTAGGTGATTTAAGCAAAGAAAAAATCGACAAAAAAGAAACAAAAGATGAACAATTAAATAAAAAGCTACGAAAGCTAAAACCTTGTTTCAGAAGGTTTGCAGAACGTGGTGGTCGTCTAAGTGAAAACAGGAGCGAAGACCATCTCCTAAGATTAGCTCTAGTCCAAGAAGCCCATGTATGTAGACTCAATAGAGACGAGATAGTAGACCTTTTCAGAAAATCAATAGATTTTGATGAGAAAATAACGAAAGATAAAGTGAATAGGCTACTAAAACAAATAGCCAAAGAGGGAGCAAAGCCTTGGAGTTGCGGGGCTATCCGCGAACACGAAGGATGTCTAGGGAGCATCTGCCCAGAATATTCAGGGGTTTCCAGAAAAAGCGCAGCCACAAAACTAGTAGAATATTGCTTAGAGTCTGAAGAGACCCTTATCTACCTATTTCACGACCAGCATAAACAGCCCTATGCGAGAATAAAAACACAGATAGAAGAAAATACCATAATAAACAAAGACATAGCCCTCAGATCAAGAGAGTTCAAAAGCTGGCTAGCAAACTTAATGTGGGAAAAAGAAAGTAAAGTTCCCTCAAACTCCGCTCTGCTAGACGCAATTAACATCCTAATAAATAAAGCAACCAATGGCCCACAATATTTCCTGAATAACAGAATCGCCCCAGCTAAAGATGGAATATGGATCGACATAGCTGACAAAAGAAATCGAGTCGTTAAAATAACAGCTAACGGATGGGTCATAATTGAGAATCCACCAATTATATTCAGAAGATTTCCACACCATAGACCACTGTCGATGAATAAATTAGTCAGAGACCCGTGGAATGCTTTTGAAATCCAAGAATCGGGGGACGCGGGGGACGCTTGGGACGCATATTACTCTACTGAGATTTCGCATACTTCCCCTCCACCTCCCTCTCCTCTGAAAAATATATCCGGATCCCCGCAGAGAAACGCTACACACACAAAAAAGAGAATAGAACCATGCGTCACAAGCGACCCCCGCGACCCCCAAACTGATGAAGACCGCTCCGTCTGGATGCTTTCAAATTATCTTAACATTGTCGAGCAGGATACGTTAATTACTATTGTTCATATAATTCTCGCGTTTATTCCCAATATAGCTCATTCTATCCTAGATATTTACGGTATCCAGGGTTCCGGTAAAAGTTTCTTTTTACGAATTTATCGTAGTCTAGTGGATCCTTCTGCTACTCCTTTGCTTTCATCTCCCAAGAATGAGACCGAGGCTGTTCAGCAGCTCGCCCATCATTGGTGTGCTTTCTATGATAACTTGTCTTATATTCCTCATTGGCTTAGTGATTTATTTTGCCGTGCTGTTACTGGTGCAAGCTATAGTAAACGGGTTCTGTTTTCGGATGATGATGATTTTCCATATAATCTTTTGAATAATATAGGGTTGAATGGGATCAACATCCCGACTAATCGCCCTGATTTTCTTGACAGGACGTTATTGATTAAGACAAAAGACATTGATAATTCTGATAGAAAGCTGCAGCAAAATCTCTGGGATAATTTTCAAAATAATCGGAATGAAATTCTACTTGATGTTTTCGATGTAATAAGTGAGGCCATCAATGTTTATCCTACTATTTCTCTTGATGAATATCATCGAATGGCAGATTATATGAAATGGGGTGTGGCTGTTGCTGTTGCCCTTGGTAGAACACAGGAAGAATATATAAAAGCCTTCGATGACAAGGTGAAGGCTCAAATTGAAGAATCAATAATGGCGAGCCCTGTTGGGACTGTTGTTTTTGATTATATAACTAATGTCACCGACGAATATTCTGGGACTCCTGCTGATTTTTATAGAATTATGGTTGACCGAGCAAAATTATTGAATATCAGTACACGTGTGAAAATATGGCCTAAGGCCCCTCACATTTTGACACAGAGACTCAATGATTTGATACCTGGATTCAAATCATTAGACATTGAAGTTATTACTGGGTTTAAGTCACATGGTGTTCGTTATACGAAAATATTTGATAATTTGAAACGGGCTAGTGGTTCTAAAATCGAAAGATTAATGAAAGCCATAGACAGTTTGGAAGAATCTTCTAGTGAAAACTTCCCACTTGATTATTTGATAAATATAGGGATGTTTGAAAAAGAGGCAAAAAACGTCATAAAAGGGCTTGAGGAGGCAGGAAAGCTTGTACAAGATAAGAATGGTAGATGGTCGGTTGGTAAAAAGAGGTAATTACGATGAAACGAAGAATCTTTGAATGCCCATTTCCTTATTGTGGCTGTAGGTTTTTTTCAAAGCAAGACTTAGCTTTTCACTTAACTACGCCACACCCAAAGAAAAAAGAGAAAATGAAAAGATACAGGCAAAGCGATGCCGAGTATGCTAGGCGAGTAAGATTATTTAGATTAAATTATGTTTCGCCTTTTCCGTTTCGACCTAAACTTGTAAAAGGAGCTTTGAAAAAATGACGGTAAAAGTCGGCTTCGAGAACCTACCTGCGCCAATTGTTCTCCATCTTCAGGATAGCATAACTACATGGCCTATTCAACCTCATGTCTATCATGTTACGTCTCTTATACGATGTTTGAAAAAATCCTGGTATAGGCGTACTCACCCTGAGCGTGTTGCGTGGAGCGTGCGGTCTCTCTGGAATGTCTACCGCGGATCCACTTTCGATAATAAATGGACTTCCCTCTTTAAAATTCATCAGAAAAACTATAGGGCGAACCGTCGGGGAGTTACGATCTCGGGAACTCTTGATTTCGTGTATGATGATGGCGACGGACCCGTCCTTTATGATCTTAAAATGCCGTCTAACGTTGATTCCAAGAAAATATATGGTGCTGGTCAGGGCTATCGGCGTCAGGTGCAGGCATATCTCGCCCTCGCTCATCACAATCGCGAGCTTACTGACATACATAGTGCTCGCGTTCTTATGGTCGGGGGCTCTGGCGTGGCGGTTGAGAATGTTCCTGAGTGGACGGATATGCTTGAGGCGTATCTCTGGCCTCGGGCGTTTGTCCTAGACGCTGCGCTTCGAGTTGGTAGTCCCATTAGTCTTCCCCCGGCTGAGGAAGGATGGGAGTGTAGCGTCGACCCTGAGGGCGCTCCGTACTGTCCTGCGGATCTTCACTTTAGGAAGACGTGTGAAATGGCGAAACGTAAAGATGGATCGGAGTTTTCTTCGGAGTTTCTTATCAACAGATTTGAGAAGTCGGTGGATCCCAATTTTGTGAAGGAGATGAAGGAGTTGTTGGATTAAGATGAGTGTTCCTAGCAACGGGGATAATAATGATGAGAAGAGAAGGAAGTTAAAGGAGTTCACAATAACTAGAGATCACGAGGAGATAAGGAAATTTATTAAAAATTTTGTGGCCAGAAGTAATAACTTCGATTCATTGAAGGAATCGATAGTTAGAGCTATTTATGGTGGTGAGTGGAACTTTTCCCCTGAACACCTTCTTCTCAATGAGGAGGAAGTCGTCCTCGACATATTTTTGATGATTTCTGAAGAAGCTTACACCATATTATCTATAATTCCCATGAATAAAGCGTTACCCGCAATTGAACATAGGCTTGAATTGAAGGAAAAGCATCAGAAGGAAATAGAGGAGATGTTTAAACGGGAACGTGAGGCTTGGAAGTGATTTCGGGAGAGAATTGTATGAAATACTTACGCGTATGCATGTTGTCTGAGGAAGAGATCTCCATGGAGGAGGTGACTTACTGATGACTATTTGCAGGCTCCTTGAATGCGTCAATAATGATAGGTTGAACGATCCCCGTTGCACGCTGGAGCAAGAGACAGAAATAGGCGATAGGGGTCAGTGCTTGATGTTCAAAACTGACTATCAATACCTCACGGAGCAGTTCAGGGAGCGCCACGGGGTCACATCCAGACATATAGAAGCGCAAACGTATGAAAATCTTGTATTTATCCACGCCCCAAAGTTGCGTCGTATTATGCGAGGTGGAACGGCATCTAGGATATTGACGATGAGTGAAAGAGCCACACTCCGCCGAGAGTCGATAATCGTGAGAGACGGGCGGTTTCTTGTAGTGTCGACCCGAGCCCAGGCGATACTGGAGACAAACGCACGTGAGCGCGTGGAGGTAACCATATGACCATAAGGATGCAAGATCGTGAGGCTAATATGATTAAGTGTACCAAATGCGGGTCAAACTGTCTTAGCGTCATCATTCTCGAAGGCGCGCGCGCAAAGATTATGAGGAATTAGAAAGTATTTCAAATGATTTCAATAAAAAGCAACCTAAGAGCGTGTGCGCGGTGATTCTATAAATGGGACTCAAGAAGCGGAAAAAGGAGAGTCGGATTAAGACCAGAGCAAAGGAGAAACTTAAGGCCAGGCTCAGCTAGGTTTGGCTCAAGGCTAAGGAGATGGGCTTCAAGACCCCTGAAGAGTACATATTATTTGAGGCACTTAAGAAAAACGACATAGACATCCGGCATAATGTCCCCCTTCTCGGAACGGAGATCGACCTCTATGTGCCGCCCAAACTCGTCATCGAAATCGGATTCAGGGACAAATATTTGATGGAGAAGTGGAACTCCTTTGAGGAGGAGGGGTTCTCCTTCCTGTATTTTCCGAACGTTGAAATCCATGATTCTGACCTCTTGAAGAGGTGCGTTGGAAAAGTTATGACCCTCATACATGCTGAGACGAACGAGTCTGCCCACGACGAAGAGGAGGAGGATCCACCGGCCCTGAAATCTCCAGCTGAGGTTGTCCCCAATTTGAATCATTTGAAGACATACGACAAGAAGCAATTCAAGAAGCTGAGAAGCTACCTCAACAGGTGCAAACAGATCCTGGAGAGCGAGATTGATAACCTTGAGAGCATTCCTGACCACGATGAAGAGAGGAAGGCCGAGATCAGAGCCCACAGAGACACCATAGAGCTCATGGACAGCCTCCTATCCCGCATCCAGCGGGCACATGAAAACAAAAGGAGATAGAAAAAATGGACTTTGAAAAATTCATGCGGGAAAAACATGATCGAGCATACGAAAAGGCCCAATCCTATTATACAGATACATTACGTGATGAAGAAATCGAGGAGTTGCTTGATAGCTTCTCATCCGATTTTGGCGTTACAAAGCCTGACTGGGAAGTTCTTCCCTTTGAAGTGGGCAATCCAGATCCAATCTATGCCCTCAATTGTGAATGTGATCTAGGAGGCTATTACAAGGAAAGGAGAAGAATCGAGTTTTATGTACGACCAGATATAAAGCTGGCTTTGCACGAGTTCACTCATCATCTAATTGCGGAGACATTAAATAAATTGCGACAGAGGATAGAGCCCGATTTGAGTCCAAAACAACTCGAAACGCTTGAAAAAATCATTAATGAAATAGATCCAGGCGTTGACCCGAACGACTCCATTGAGTTATTTAAGAAAATGCCGGAGCAGGAAATTTACAGAAATATACGAGAAGGCTGGGAGTGAATCAATACGAGTTCGCGCGGATAAGATTTTTTCAAAATCCTATTATTGGGCTTATTAGATACAAGTCCATCGGGGCGTGTTTAAGGACTGAAAACCCAAGCTGTCAAGATAATACTCACCGTGTTCGAGAAGACGTCAGCAGGTCCTCAGTGGGACGTGAAGGTCGAGGGTGATAAAGATCTTTTTCTAACTAATGACGAATTAATTATCATTTTTGGACATAAGCGGCCAGCGATAAGATTTACGCATAAAGGGATGTCCACGATATGCCCGAAGTGTGGTGGCGAGGTTCGCTATGGGATCAAGGACAAAGTTCCCAGTTGGTGGTGCGATGAATGTGGGCACCAAAGAATCTCTATCGTAAGAGATATCGCTCATGATTTTGCATCTCAATAAGTTCGTAAAATTTATATCGGTATTCCCATTGATGGGTCTATAAGATGTCGCCGAAGAATATTCCTGAGCTGCCAAGACAGACGATCCGGATGGATGATCGAAGCAGGATAGTTGTTCCAGAATATATGAGGGAGGCCCTAGGATTAGAGATCCCCTGCTGGGGTGGATATTGAGCGCTATCCCGCTGAGGGCGAGTGTAAAACACTATTCTTGAAGAAAGCCTAGACGCTCACGCGCGTGTGTGCTTTAATTTTTAAACAGCCTAGACGTAGATTCGTCTGTACCTCGGTGCGCAGTCGGTGTGGATTATCTTGAGCTCTCTGCAGAACTCGACGATGTGCCGGTGGGTCTCCGTCCCCGGCTTTAGGGTGATGGGCTGGCCACAGCTCGTGCAGGGGACGAGTAGGGCATAGTCGTTTTTACCCTTCTGATAGCCCTCGTCAAACTGCCTCTCCGCTTCGGCCTCAAGCTCCTCTTTCAGCTCCCGATCATCTCGGTACCCTTTCATATAGATATCGAGATCATGTTTAAGATCAGCCGCGTATCCCTGTTCTTCGGCGATGATTCCTGCAAACGTCTTGGGGGCCTCGGCCTCAGGACAATTTTCTTTCATAAGTTCTGTATATTCTAGTCTGTATTGTTCGGCAACCACTTGATCTGCATAAACAATCTCGAGCATCTCATCTATGCTGTTGGCGTCGAGGAGTTCATGCAGCTGGTTTAGCCTGCTCATCGCGCTTTTGGATAGGATTAGTCCATCGGTTTGCGCTTGCGTGTATTTTTGTGGATCAAGGGGTTGCTCGTGTTGAATATTTTTCTCTAGTTCCTTTTCTGGTTTTTCTTCCTGCTTTCGCTTAAAATATGCTTCTCGACGATTTGCCACTGTTGTTCTATGGACACCTAATTTCCTAGAAATCTTAGAATCTTTATATCCTTGGTCAATTAACTCAACGATTTTTTCTTCGACTTCCCTGCGTAATCTTGGCATTATACCGGCCCAACTATGTTAAGGAATTTAAAGCGACATAAACCTTACCTATAACGACAATACCGACATTTTTACTGACAAGTTCCTGAGTTAAGGAATAAAACCGACGTTTTACCGACATATTTCCTATCTTTAGCGACAATACCGACATATTTCATACTTTTAGAGTCAAAAAACGACATTAAACCGACAAAACATCAGTTTTCTTAAGTTAAAAATGCCCCGTTACACTAGCGTAATTGATGTCTGTCTGTCCCTAATAATACCTCAACTTTATCAACATGTCGCTATTAAATATTCTTGGAAAAGATGTCGCAGATAATATGCCCGCTATGTGGCAAGTTCACCAGCGCTAGGCTGTATGATCCAGAGGATTTTGAAGAGGACATAAAGCGTGTCCAAGTCCGGGGTCTGGGCCGCGGAAAAGGGACTGAGAGAGAATGGAGCGTAAGCATTTTCGAGGATGAGGACGATCCAGTATTTATCAAGCTCAGGGATAGAATCGTCAAACTTTATTCACTCTTCTTCGACGATGAAGATAGGAGCGAGGAGTGGAATGATCTTCTTGATGATATAAACGCCGCTCTCAATCCATATTATGTTGATGCCTTTGATAGTTTATTCGATGCCTCTGAAGCGCTTCTAAAACAATTTAATGATTATGAGGAGGAGGACGAGGAGTCCGAGGGAGAGCATTCTGTCGTCCTCGAGGACGAGGAAGAAGAGGATTTTGAATCTTTGAGCGAGCTTGATAAAGAAATTCTATTAGCTGAGCGTGAAGAGGAGGAGGACGAGGATGATAGCTTGGATGATGAAATTATTCTTTGAAAATCCGTTTTTCCAGGTATCGTTTCTTACTTGGTCTTTGGCCTTCAAGGACATCATCTAGACTCAGACATTCACCTATAATTCTAGCCCTCCACCCAGTCACAGGATGCCTTTCCCATATAACTTTGCAAACGTCCTTTGACTCAGCCATGGTTCTAATGTAAAATATGCTATGGAGTTGAAAAATATATCTCAAAAGTCATGCTTAGCCATGGTCTTCATATAGTAAATCATAGATAACAGAAACCCGGTCACTTATCAGTTCCAGAAGTTCCGGGTTATCTCCGCGCGCGCAGGGATATTCTCTTGACCCTAACCTTGAAGGGTACCCTTAGAGGGTGGTAAAGCCCCTTGAAGGGTATCTTTCAATACCCTTTGGGGGGTCCTTAAAGGTAGGCATATACAAGGGGGATATATCCCTTCACCCTACCCTTTAAGACACCCCCCTTAGGGTCAAAAAGACCCTTTAAAACACCCCCCTTAGGGTCAAAAAGACCCTAGAAGGGTACCCTTCTTAGATGGGAAAGCCCCTTTGAGTGTACCCTTTCGATACCCTAATTACGAGAGATTTAAGAGAGATTGTTATCAAGAGTATATTAGAAATGTTCCGATGCGAGATTTGCGACAAGACATTCAAAAATAAGGGCGGGCTCGGAGGGCATGTCACCAGCGTGCATGAAGTAAAATGGAAAGATTATCAGGCGAAGTACACAATCGTCGAGCTGCCGAAAGCCCAGAGAAAACCCAGGGACAAAGCCGACGAAGAAGAAGAGGCATCGGAGCCTGGTGATACCCATCTTGCCGAGAGGATAGATCGCTTGGAAAATATGTTCAACACGTTTTTCGGCGGCTATACCACAACTGGCAATCCCAGTGGGATCACCGATTTTCCAGGTGAATCTATTGAGGTTGTCGGGGAGAAGATCAACTACAAGGTGGCCCTTGACCCTGAGATTTTCTCAACGTACAACAAGTTCAAGGCCGTCTGTGTGAAGAGGGGCACTCCTTGGGATAAAGATTTTAGCGATTTTTTGATGTTCTCCGTCAGGGACGCGATGGCAATGTATGGGGTATATGACGTGGTAGTGGAATACAGAGGGGGCAGCCTTCTTTTTGATGCTCCTGAGTATAGGTGAGTTAGATTGGTAAAGAAGAATGCGCGCGCGCAAAAGTGCAAGTAATGGGCAAATGCCCAATGCTTGCATTCCTGAGCCTACTGAGCGCGCACGTTCAGCCTGTGATTTCTTCCATGATTATTACGCACGCTTAATATCTTAATAAATTCGCAAATCTTATATCGAGATTCCCATCATTGGGCGCGTGTGCAATTCATGCATTGGCTAAATTGATTTCAATGAGTCTATCGAGATACTGATCGGAATTTGACTGAATCTCTTCGATCATTTCATTCTGTTCCGCGCGCGAAAGAATACCTCAATTCAACGTTGGTCATCATTTCCAGCCTTCTCCCACAGCTGGACATCCCCGTCTGATAATACCATGAAGCAGTTCTTGCAATAGAGTTTAAACTTCAACACAACCCCACTCCATGTATCGGCAACGATACCCATGTCTTTAAGATGAAAAGTTCCACCACACTTTACACAGATTCCTCTTTCTACATCGGAGAAGAGACTAATTCTTTTTGGGCGAATTAAATCCATCCTTCTTCAGTCTCCTTGTGCTTGGGCATTTTAGACATCATCTGGTGATTTCTTCCAGGGATATTACGCCCGCGTCTATGTAGCTGCGGACTATGGCTATGAGTCTGTCTCTCACTTGCCCCGCGATACCCGAGAACTCAGGATTCTCCAAGGCCTCTTT
>Ga0114930_10005168_pt1 | contig 10812 bp, 9 predicted proteins | sample AnhtaG_FD_87300 | JGI IMG/M metagenome (GOLD analysis project Ga0114930, IMG submission 87300) | Deep subsurface microbial communities from Anholt, Denmark to uncover new lineages of life (NeLLi) - Anholt_01485 metaG | ecosystem: Environmental > Aquatic > Marine > Oceanic > Sediment | place... | reverse complement strand
TCTGGGCCAGGGATTGTGGATTTTGGATTGAAAAGATCTCAAACAATTATTTTTTTAGTTCTGTAGCCACTTAAGGTAGGCATCGATAAATATATCAATATCCCCATTCATTACCCTGTCAACATCTCCAACTTCAAAGTTTGTCCTGTGATCTTTCACAAGCCGGTAAGGGTTGAATATATAAGACCTTATTTGATTGCCCCATGCTATCTCTTTCTGGGATTGGTGTCTGAGCTGTTTTTCTCTATTTCGTTCCTCTTTTTCCAATGCATAGAGCCGCGCTTTAAGAATTTTTAGGGCCAGCTCCTTATTTCTATGCTGAGACTTTTCATTCTGGCACTGGGTGACTATATTGGTTGGTATGTGAGTAATCCTTACAGCAGAGCTGGTCTTATTAACATGCTGTCCACCTGGACCACTCGCCCTGAAGGTTTCTACCCTGATATCCTTTTCATTGATATCTATTTTTATGTCGTCTTCAATCTCTGGCAATATTGATACTGATGCAAATGAGGTATGTCTTCTACCATTGGCATCAAAAGGGGAAATCCGGACCATCCTGTGAATGCCATTTTCCGATTTCATGTAACCATATGCATAAGGGCCACTAACAGTAAAGGTGACGTTTTTAATCCCTGCCTCGTCTCCAGCCAAGTGATCGATGATCTTGGTTTTCATATTTCTGGACTCGGCCCATTTGAGATAAAGCCTGAACAGCATCTCAACCCAATCTTGGGCCTCTGTTCCTCCTGCGCCTGCATTTATCGCAACAATTGCATTTCTTTTATCATCTTTATCCCCGAGAAGTGTTTGAAGCTCGTACCTTTTTATCTCTTTTTCCAGCTCAAGAAGATCTTTCCTTGTTTCCTCAATCATTTCCTCATCATTTTCTTCCTGGGCTAATTTGGTTAGGATATCGAGCTCTTCTAACTCGTTTTTGTATCTATGCCACTCCTCTAACTGGTTACTGAGCAACCCTCTTTCCTGGCTTAGTTCGGTTGCTTCATTCTGGTTATTTTGCCAGAAATCAGTTTTGGATAATATTTTTTCTATTTTTTTTAGCCTCTCTTCACCCTTGATGAGGTCAAAGATGCTCCCATATATCATCTAATTTCCTATTCAAGGAATCTATTTTTTCTATTGTCTCTGCATAATACATAATTTCATCTCCTTTTTATTATTAATATCCAGAAAAATCTAATAATCACTATAATACTTATTAGTATAGCAAAAATATCACCGAATTGTGAATAAAATGTTTTGTTTTGCTTTAATTTTATTTCCTGCTTTAATGCCTCTCTCACATATAGTCCGCTTTTATTTACTATCTTTCCATTTGCGAGTATAAATGCGCTAATTCCAGTGTTTGCAGCTCTTGCCATTGGCAGAGCATTTTCTACACACCTAAAGACAGCCATGCTCAGATGTTGATAGGGAGCGCTGGTACGGCCAAACCAGGCGTCATTGGTTATATTCACTAAAAGTTCAGCTCCCTGGTCAGCGTGCTTTCGAGAGATATCAGGAAAGATAGCCTCAAAGCAGATTAATACCCCTATCTTGGAATCCGGAGCATTTATTGGTTTAACATTCTTGCCAGGGGAGAAATCTCCTGCCGCTGGAACTAAGCGATGTACAAATGGGAGGTATTTTTTTAGTGGAACATACTCCCCAAAGGGGACGAGATGAACCTTGTCATAATAATCAAATACCCTATTTTCAGATATTATATATGCCCTGTTGTAATAGATGATGCTATCTTTATTCTTTAAATATGCAGGGGAACCGAAGAGAATATTTGAATTAGTTATTTTGGCGGCATTAAAGACTTCTTTAGAAAGGTAAGATCTGTCCTGGAAAAAAAATGGAACTGCAGTTTCAGGCCAGATAATAATTTGAGGTTTAAAATCTACAAATTTGCCAGATAGCCTGTTATAAATAGCCAATGTCTTTTCTTGATAATCCGGGTTCCATTTTAAAGATTGATCAATATTCCCTTGGACAATAACAGCCCTGAGCACCTTTCCCTTTGAGCTAATATCTGCCTTTTCTTTCAAATTATGGTATCCATATAAAAGGGTAAAACCTATCAGAAAAGAGGTGAGAATTATTTCTATTACTATAACACGCAAGGAGTGTACGTTGTGCGTTCCCTGCCCATCCCGCTCTGCGGGACGAGTCGGGCGGGTCCTTTGTCTATTATGTTCATAATCCCTAACTCGTAAATCATTGCGGCCCAAGACCTTTTTCTTAAACGCTATAGAAACTATATGATAAATTACAAAATTTACCAGAACGATAACAAATGATATGCCATAGACACCGGCAATATCCGATACTTGTATCAGCGGCAACCTCAAATATTGGCTGTACCCCAAAAGGCACCAAGGAAAACCAGTCATAACATGAGCTCTTGCATATTCCAGTGCAACCCAGATACTTGCTCCCCAAAAAGAAGATAGTCTATTTTTTTTAACGCTAACTAAGATAAGGGCAAAAAAGCCAATATATAGTGATAGGTAGAGGGAGAGAAGAAACATAACTACAAGGCTCAGGATAAAGTTGATATTGCCATAATGGGAAAGTACTACAACTATCCAGTAAATAAGGGTTAAATAGTGGGAAAGGCCAGTGAAAAGTCCCAGTTTGAACGCAACCAATAGAGATTTATCCTCAAGGCTAATAAGCAGAGGGATTAGTGATATCCACACTATCCAGTTCAGATCGATAGGGGAGAAACTGGCTGTCAACATGAGACCTGAAAGCCCTGCTAGGCACGCATTTTTTAAACTACTATTGGTCATTTTGAAAGGCAGTTTGTTCTGTTTTTTTAAATCAAAGGTCTTATGAACTCCCATGACCTTTTGGTCACAACGAAGCATGAAAGTGTAGCGCCCGTTCCCCGAACGGGCCGATGAGGGCATCGGCCCCTACACTTTCATATAAATACATATACATATAGGAAATTCTATCCGTCTAAGGCGAAAAATAATATTGGTTTGTTTACCAAGTTGCAAGCCCAAGATGAAGAATGATGGATATTTGGTTTATTGTATTATAAATTATGCTTGACTATCTATAGATATTTTATTATAAATCTATGTGTTGGATTGGGCGGGCATATCTCAGTTGGTAGAGTACAAGCTTCCCAAGCTTGGTGTCGCGGGTTCGAGCCCCGTTGCCCGCTCCATATATTTGAAAGAGCGTTCTGTTCCCTTTTCGAGGTAGGCAATTGTTGTGGGCATAAGGGTTGTTACTTTGAAAAGAGGAGGAGCCAGTTTATTTACTGTCTTTTGAATCTGGCAACAATTGAGTTGGATTTGAGGGAGCGGGCCTTTTTAGCCCGCTTTTTATGTTCGAGGTATCTTGGTGATATCAGAATTTAAGAGGATTGTTAATGAGGTATCCCTTATAGCTGAGTCTTTTTTACATGAATTTGGTATGGAGGTGGTGGATGTGGAGTTCCTGTTTGAGAATGGTAGATGGATACTCAGGGTTTTTATAGATAAGGAGAAGGGGGTTACACTTGACGACTGCGCAAGCGTTAGTCGTGAGCTTGGTGATTTGATTGAGGCAAAGAATATAATTGATTATCACTATGTACTTGAGATTTCCTCCCCAGGGCTAAATAGGCCTTTAAAAAAAGAGAGTGATTTTATGCGTTCGATCGGTAAGATGATAAAATTAAAGATGTTCAGACCTATCGATAAAAGGAGAAATTTTGTTGGACGCGTTACTAATGTCAGGGAAGGGATGATAAGCCTTTTAATTGATGATAGCAATTTAGTCGAGTTACCCTTAAATGAGATAGATAAGGCGAGGCTAAAATATGAATTTAATAATTGATATTTGGCTGGAGAATAGAAGATGATTACAGACTTATTGAGAACTATTGATCAGGTCAGCCGAGATAAAGGGATTGATTCTAAGATTCTAATCGAGGCCCTGGAAGAAGCAGTTCGCTCAGCGGCTAAAAAGAAATTTGGTCCCGACTTTGAGTTAGAAGTGAGCTTTAACAAGGAGATGGGAGAAGTTGAGGTTTTTGAGTTCAAAGAGGTAGTAGAAAATGTAAAAGATGAGAGACTTCAAGTATCCTTGAAAGAGGCCAAAAAACTTGATCCAGAATCAGAGATAGGGGATAGTTTGGGCGTGAAAATGGATACAGATACCTTTGGTAGAATAGCGGCACAATCAGCTAAACAAGTAATAATGCACAGGCTGAGAGAGGCAGAGAGGGATGCTGTTTATGATGATTTTAAGGACAGGAAAGGGGAGATAGTTAACGGTATTGTTCAACGCTTTGATAAAGGGGCCATTATTGCTACTCTGGGTAAGGCGGAGGCTGAGCTTCCAGTTAAAGAGCAGATCCTGAATGAGACCTATACCCAAGGCGATAGGATCAGGGCCTATATATATGATGTGAGACAGTTCAGTAAGGGACCTCAAATAATATTGTCTCGAACACATCCTAACTTTTTATCTGCCCTGTTTGAAAATGAGGTACCGGAAATTTCCGAAGGCATTGTAACCATTATGCAGGTAGCTCGAGAGCCTGGAGGCAGAGCCAAGATAGCTGTGGCTTCAAAAGACAGAGATGTTGATCCAGTAGGAGCATGCGTTGGCATGAAAGGATCGAGGGTGCAGGCTGTAGTACAAGAACTAAGGGGGGAAAGGATTGATATTGTACCTTGGGATCCTGATGAAGCAAAATTTGTGTGCAAGGCCCTAGCCCCTGCTGAAATTTCAAGGGTGATAGTTGATGAAGAGAACAGGACTATGGAGGTGGTTGTATCGGATGATCAACTATCTCTTGCTATTGGAAAAAGGGGTCAGAATGTTAGGTTAGCATCACGGGTTACAAACTGGAAATTAGATGTAATCAGCGAGTCAGAGTACAATGAGGCCTTAAAAGAGGGTTATGAGTCCTTGCTTAAGCTCTCTGGCGTTGGCAAAAAATTTGCCACCACTCTTTACGGAATGGGTTTTAGATCAGCAGAGGATATTACCAAGGCCGAGGTAGCTGATTTGGCAAGCATAAAGGGGATTAGTGAAAAAAAGGCTGAAGAGATTATCCAGGGGGCCCTCAGTTACATGCAATCATTAAGCTCTGATAAGGGGTAGAATTGGATGAAGAAAAGGAAGGAGTTTGTCTGGAGGATTAAATGAGTAAATTAAGGGTTTATGAGTTGGCCAAAGAAGTAAAAATAAGTTCTAACGAACTGGTCGAGCGATTGAAAAGTGCTGGTTTCTCTATTAAGAATTATATGAGTTCTCTTGACACAAGTGATGTAGGCCGGGCTAAGGATTATATTTCAGGGGCAACCAGTGAAATTTTTGAGGAGAAAAGGGTAAAGCCAACTATTATCCGCAGGCGTAAGAAGATTATTCCCAAAGTGGAGGAAAAAGTTCAAGAAGAAGAACAGAAGATTGAAGAAGAAGTTAAACCACCCACTGAAGAGGCAGTTTCGGTACCAGAGGAGAAGATCATTGAGACTTTAGAGGCGGAAGGTAAGAAGGAAGAAAAAGAAGAACCTGCCCCTGAAAAACATCTTAAAGAGGTTGAGACTAAGATTGAAAAGAAGAAAAGAGGGAGGCCCAAAGCTGTTCCGGCAAGGATAATAAAAAAGGCACCTATTCAACCACCTGAGCCAAAGATCCAAGAACCTGAAGTCAAGATACCATCAGTTGAAACCGAATCTATTCTAGTGGATTTGGTTAAAAAAGAGGTAGAAACAAAAAAGAAGAAAAAGGATAAGGAGTTAACCCTTAGTAGGGATTATCATAGACGAAAGAGAGAAATTTTTGAGCGGAAGGACCTTTATGGGGTTACTGAACATAGGTTTGCAGGTAGGGCCAGAGAAAAGAAGAAAGACAAACTTGATAAGCAAAAATTTAAGCAAACAGAGATAACTGTTCCCAAGGCAATAAAGAGGAGGATAAAGGTTCCGGGTGCGATAAGTGTAGCTGAACTGGCAAAGAGGATGGGTGTCAAAGGAAGGGATGTAATTAAGAAATTGATGGAAATAGATATGATAGTTAACATCAACCAAACAATTGATTTTGACTCTGCCTCTTTGGTAGCAAGTGAGTTTGAATACGAATTAGAACTGTCATCTTTTGAAGAAGAGGAGATCATTAATGAAGAGGCCGACAAGGCAGAAGATCTTCTTCCTCGACCACCGGTTATTACCATAATGGGGCATGTAGATCATGGAAAGACATCCCTCCTTGATTATATAAGGAAATCAAGGGTTATTGATAAAGAAGCTGGTGGAATAACTCAACATATTGGGGCATATTATGTACACACCTCACATGGAGATGTTGTTTTTCTTGACACCCCTGGACATGAAGCCTTTACCGCAATGAGGGCTCGAGGTGCGAAGGTAACTGATTTGATTGTATTGGTTGTTGCTGCTGATGATGGAGTAAAGGAACAAACCATAGAGGCTATTGATCATGCTAAAGCAGCTAACATTACAATCATTGTGGCCGTTAATAAGATCGACAAACCTGATGCAGATCCAGAAAAGGTCAGGAGAGAATTATCAAAATACGGCCTCTTAGCAGAGGAGTGGGGTGGTGATACACTGTTCAGTTATATATCGGCTAAGGAAGGACAAGGAGTGGATGAACTTCTTGACAGCATACTTCTTCAATCAGAAATATTGGAGTTGAAGGCAAACTATAAAAAGAAGGTGAGGGGGACAGTTATTGAGGCCAGGCTGGATAAAAATAGAGGTCCATTTGCTACTATTCTTATTCGTAATGGTACTCTTAATCAAGGTGCCTTTTTTGTTTGTGGAGAAAGTCATGGCAGATTAAGGGCGATGCTGAATGATATGGGACAGAAGATAAAATCAGCAACGCCTTCTATGCCCGTTGAAATCTATGGTATTTCTGATGTACCTATGGCCGGAGATGATTTTATAGTAGTTTCAGATGAAAAGAAGGCAAAATTGATTAGTGAGCATAGGAAAACTAGGGCCCGGTTGGAAACAGTATCCAGTCAAGACTCCATTAGCCTCGATAATCTTTTTGACAGGATTAAAGAGGGTGATATTAAGGAGCTAAATATTATAGTTAGGGCCGATGTTCAAGGATCATTAGAGGCCTTAGTGGATTCTTTGATTAAACTAAGCACAGAAGAGGTAAAATTAAGAGTCATACACGGCGCAACTGGAGCTGTGACAGAGAGCGATGTAATGCTGGCCTCTGCCTCTAAGGCTATAATTATTTGTTTTAACGTTAGGGCAAATCCAGTTGTAAGAGCCATTGCAGAGAAGGAAAATGTGGATGTAAGATTTTATGATGTGATCTACAAGGTTATAGAGGATATACAGTCGGCTATGGCTGGACTTCTTGAACCAGTTTACATTGAGAATATTATAGGGCGTGCAGATATCAAAGAGATATTTCATGTCTCCAAGGTTGGCACTGTTGCTGGTTGTTATGTAACTGATGGTAGGCTTGAAAGGAGTGCTAAGGTACGCTTATTAAGAGACGATGTAGTTGTATTTGATGGGAATATTAATTCATTGAAAAGGTTTAAAGATGACGTCAAGGATGTTTCCTCGGGTTTTGAATGTGGTTTAGGATTAGAAAATTATAATGATATAAAGCCTGGGGATGTATTGGAGTTTTATACCATAGAAGAGATGAAGGCGGAGCTTTGATTTGGTGGTCGGAACTCTTAAACTTTCTCTGTATATCCATGATAACCACTCACTTAAAGAAAAGAGAAAAGTTGTAAAGAGCATTGTGGCCAAGGTGCAAAAAAGATTTAATGTCTCCATTGCCGAGGTTGGTTTCAATGATAAATGGCAGATGATAGAGTTAGGGATTAGTGCTGTAGGTAATGATAGGAGATTTGTAAACTCCATCCTCGATAATATACTCTCTTATATAGATTCCCTTTACCTGGGGGAAATTATCGATTCTAATATAGAGATACTAAACCTATAAGTGCCTAAAGTGACCTAAAGTGCCTAAAGTTGGAAGTGTCTGGTTGAACCAGAGCCATAAGACAACCCAACAAACCCAAAGAATACAAACATGCTTGCAGGTAATAGATCACATAGGGTTGGCGACCAGCTTTTAAGGGAAATATCTGACCTTCTTTTAAGGAAGGTAAATGACCCAAGGCTAAGAGGGGTTACCCTAACTGATGTGAGGATGACCAAAGATTTGAGACATGCCTATGTTTATTACAGTCTTTTTGGTCGTGATGAACAGAAAGAACAGGCTCAGGCAGGCTTTGAAAGCGCGAAGGGATTTATACGGAAAGAGATAGGTGAAAGGCTACACCTAAGATACGTTCCAGATATTCAGTTTAGATATGATATATCTCTTGAATACGGGCAAAAGATGGAAAGGCTTTTGGAGAAACTGGAAACTGGAAACTTGAAAATTGAAAATGGAAACCAGCAACCAGCAACAAGAAACGAGGATCTTGAATAATATTGCGGATATTTTGAAAAATGGTGAGAGGTTCTTTTTAGCCAGCCATAAGGATCCTGATGGAGATGCTATTGGCTCCATATTGGCCTTGGGTGAAGCGTTGGAGCTTTCCGGAAAAGAGGTTGTGCTATTTAATGAGGGTCCCATTCCAGATTCTTTGACCTCCCTGAAAGGCATAGAGAGAATAATAAATAACTTTAATCCGAAATCAGGGTTTGATGCCTTTTTTGTCCTCGACTGTGGAAGTCTTGAAAGGGTGGGAAGGACTTCCCTCCATCTATCCAAAATAAAGCCTTTGATAAATATAGACCATCATGAAAATAATTCTCAGTTTGGCGATTTGAATCTGGTTGACGCTAATAAATCCTCTGTTGGCGAGATTATTTACCAGTTGATAAAATTAGCGGACTTACCCATGAATTTAAACATAGCGGAAAATATTTTTGTGGCTATGCAAACAGATACCGGCTCATTCAGGTATGAAAATACTACCAGAGAGGCATTTATTATTGCAGGGGAGATGTTGGGTTGGGGTGTCAATCCTTGGAGGATATCACGCAAGGTCATGGATGGATATACATTGAAAAAACTTAGACTTCTTGAGTCGACCTTGAAAACATTAGAATTTCACAATGCAGGAAAGGTTGGATTAATCACTGTTACCAAGCAGATGCTTTTAAAAGCAAAGGCCGATAACTTTGATAGTGAAAGGTTTGTTGATTACCCCAGATTTATTTCCGGGGTTGAGATAGCTGTTCTTATAAGGGAAATCAGGAAAGATTATTACAAATTCAGCCTGCGTTCCAATGATTGGGTAAATGTGGCTGATTTGGCGAGTCATTTTGGCGGTGGTGGTCATACAAGGGCAGCAGCCTTTACAAGAGAAGGGAGCTTGGAGTTAGTAAAGCAGGAATTCCTTAATAAAGCTCATGAGTTTGTCATTGGTCATTAGTCATTTGTCATTTGCAATCTGCAACAAGCTGCTAAGGACTTAGAAATAAGAATGGCAATGCCAATTAAGAGTGAAGAATTATGAGTTATTTTTTCAATTGTTTTGATGTAGTCATAATGGAAGGTAAGGGTTTTTCTTGACTAATGACCAATGACAACAGACGGGATTATAGTAGTAGACAAGGAGTCTGGACCAAGCTCATTCAGGGTTGTTGAAAGGGTTAAGGGTCTGATAAAGGCAAAAAAAGCTGGTCATGCAGGCACACTTGATCCCTTTGCAACTGGGGTATTAGTGGTTCTTTTAAACCAGGGAACCAAATTGTCACCCTTTTTAATGTCTCAGGATAAGGTTTATAAGTCGGCTCTCAGGATTGGAATAGAAACAGATACTAATGATTTAACAGGAAGGATCATTAAAAGAGAAGACATTGGCATGATAACAAAGGAGGCTATTAAACATGAGACACTGCAATTTTTAGGCACCATAAAACAGGTACCACCTCAATATTCAGCAGTTCATCACAATGGGAAGAGGGCATACGAATTGGCGCGGAATGGCTTAGAGGTCAATCTTCAACCCAAGGATGTTAGGATTGACTATATAAATATCTTATCTGTAGATCTCCCTTATGTTTGGATTGAGGTAGGCTGCAGCTCTGGTACCTATATAAGGAGCCTTGCTGCAGACTTGGGCAGGAGTTTGGGTACAGGGGCACACCTTACTTTTTTAAGAAGAATAAGGAGTGGCCCGTTTCTTATTGATAATGCCTTTACTGTGACACAAATATCTCAACATCTATCCAATAATACCTTTGACCAGGTGATAATACCATTAAAAGATGCCTTGAAAGGTATGATGGAAATCGAAATCCCTGATAAATTGGCAAGAAAGATTAGAAATGGTTATAAACCCCGTAAAGGGGCACTGTCTCGGGAAAATATATCATCTTTAAATTCCGGTGACTACTTTAAGGTAGTAATGGGGCATGAACTGGTTGCGATTTTAAGGCAAGACAGTAATGGATATGAGATAAGTAGGGTTTTTACATGAACAAGTTAGTTTGTTTTGCTCATAATTGGAATACTGGAATGATGGGCATAATTGTTATTATTTGTTAATGGTTATTTGGAACATCCTCAATAAAGTGTGGAAAATGTAGGGTCGGCTTGCCCTGACGCGACAATTCTGGGTATTGTATATCTGAATCATTCTTTGTAGGGTCGGGTTTAAAACCCGACCGCAAACCGGTGGCATGTAAAATACGACCCTACATCTGGATGTTGAATTGGGTTTTATACCCGACCTTAAACAGGTGGCATATAAAATGCCACCCTACATTTGTATGTTGGTTCAGGTTTTATAACATACAATAAGTCCACAGGATATTGAGCAATTGCGGTATT
>Ga0114930_10005167_pt1 | contig 10814 bp, 9 predicted proteins | sample AnhtaG_FD_87300 | JGI IMG/M metagenome (GOLD analysis project Ga0114930, IMG submission 87300) | Deep subsurface microbial communities from Anholt, Denmark to uncover new lineages of life (NeLLi) - Anholt_01485 metaG | ecosystem: Environmental > Aquatic > Marine > Oceanic > Sediment | place... | reverse complement strand
TACCTCGCTCCCGTACTGCACTCCCACATACTCGACTTCGAACTGATAGGCATAGCCTTCCGTGTCGAGACCTTCGAAGCGGAACCTCCCGTCCTCGTCGGTTGTCGTCTCGAAGGAACTCTCCTGCTCTTGGCCGGCGAAGGCCCAGAGGGTCACAGGCAGTCCCCCAAGTGGTGCTCCGTCTGACGAACCGTCAAATACCTGACCCTCGATCACGCCCGACCCTTGGGCCCAGGCTGACGTCAGCACACCGAGTAGCAGGAGCAGAATCGCAATGAAGGTAGCCAACCGAATGCGCATCTCAACTCGCCCCAGCCGTCGTTCTTCTTCCTGGCCAAGCGGTGATGACTGTGCCCATCAGCATTACTCCGCTGCCGATCCAGATCCAGTTAACCAGGGGGTTGATGACTATTTGAAAGGCGGCTAAGCCATCCTCATCCAGGCTGGCCAAGATGACGTGGAGGTCTTCCTTCAAGTTGCTGCGTATGGCGACCTCGGTTACCCACGGGTTGTCCAGAGCATAGTGATAGTTCTTCTCTGGGACCAGCGTAGCTACCTTGGAGGCGCCTGCATAGACGTCCAGGGTGGTGGAGAAGCGGACTCTACTTTGATACGTCTCGGGCTGTGGGTTCAAGGTCTCAACAGCGTAGTCGTGATAGTGAAGATCATAGCCCGCGATGGTAGTCGATTCGCCAGGATGAAGAGCGATGAGTTGCTCGCTCTTGTAGGCCATCGAGCCCGTGACTCCAATGGTGATGAGAATAATACCGAAGTGGACCAGATAGCCGCCATAGCGGCGGCGAGCCTTGGAAATGAGTGTCAGGAAAGCCCGGGGATACTTTTCGCCCGTGGAGCGGTGCCGAGCCACCAAGTCCCTTGCCACGACTGACAAGAGTGAGAGGACGACGAAGGCAGAGAGGGCGGCGGAGATGAGGGGGAACAGGTCCCTCACGCCCAGGATGTAGATCGCCAGGGAGAACGCGGGGCCTCCGATAACGCCAGGGAGGAGGCTGCGCACGTTCTCGCCGGTCAGTCGTCGCCAGCCGATGACCGGACAGATACCCATGAGGCAGATGAGGACCATCGCCAGTGGGCCGGTAGCCCGATCATAGAAGGAGGCATCGAGACTGACCCGAAGCCCTCGAAAGGCCTGAGCGAGGGTTGGATATGTCGTGCCCAGGAATACTATCAACGCGATGCTACATAGAAGCACGTTCGCAAGTAGAAAAGCTCCCTCGCGGGAGAGAGGGCTGTCCATTTCCCTTTCGCTTCGGAGTTGGCGCCTACGAAGGTAGATGAGGAAGAAGGCAAGCCCGAGGATGATGCCCATAAATGACGCAAGGAAATAGGCGATGGGCTGTAAATGGCTCGAAAAGCCGTGAAGGTCGGATACGATGATGCCACCCCTTGTCACGAGTGTCGCGAACAGGCACAGAACGAAGCAAAGTGTGGCTAGCACCATGGTCCAGGCTTTCTGCATGCGTCGTCGCTGCTCCATCATGGCAGAATGGAGGAGGGCGGTCCCTGTTAGCCAGGGGATAAGGGAAGCGTTCTCCACCGGGTCCCAAGCCCAATACCCACCCCAGCCTAGTTCGACATAGGACCACCAGGCCCCGATGATGATCCCTATGCCTAGAGAGAGCCACGCAAAAAGGTTCCAAGGCCTGACGGCCCTTATCCAAGTCTTATTGAGTTCGCCACTCATCAGCGCAGCCAGCGCGAAGGCGAAGGGCACTGTGTAGGCGGCGTAGCCAAGGAAGAGGACCGGTGGGTGCAAGACCATGCCGGGATTCTCAAGCAGGGGCAACATGCCCACCCCTTCGGTGGGCTTGATGGCCAGGGTCTCGAACGGATTGCTGATCAGAACCAAGACCAGGGCGAAGAAGGCCTCACTGGCGGCTAGAGTGGCCAGGATGTACGGTCCGAGCTTGCCCAGCCTGCCACTCTGTAGTACTGCTATCGCCGTCAGGATGGTGAGAAACCAGAGCCACAGGAGCCAAGAGCCTGCCTCGCCAGCCCAGAAGGCGGTGACAGTGTAGATGATCGGAAGGTGGGTGCTGGTATGACTGTAGACATAGCTCACCCCGAAATCGCGCGTCACCAGCAAATAGAGCAGGATGGCCGAGGCGATGGTCACGAGAACTGCTGTCATCAACAGTGCATTCTTTGCGCTTTCGACCAACTGGCGAGACGTGCGGCGAGCCCCCATGAAAGAGGCCACCGCCCCGTACGAAGAGACGATCAAGCAGAGCACAAGAACCCAAAAGCCTACATCAGACATCATTCCTACCTTTTCGGAGCGGGACTATGAGCAAGCTAGTCCTCGACGTACTTGGAGGGGCACTTGAGGAGCAGGGTGCTGGCCTCGAAGAGACCGCTAGAGGCATACCTTCCCTCTACCACGGTCTGAGCGCCGTCCTGGAACATGTCGGGGCGGACGCCCTGGTACAGAACAGGGAGGCTCCCATCTTCGCCGGCAATCTCGAATCGGAGAATCAACCGCTGAGGATCCCAGTCAATCGTATTGCCGACCACGAGGCCGGAGACTCTTACCATCTGATCCGATGGTCCTTGAGCCAACAATTCTTCCACGGTCAGGTAGTGGGCAGTGGCGCCTTCGATATTGGTAAAGATGAGCCATCCCAGGACGACAAGTATGATGGCTGCGCCCACGAGAAACTTCAGCCGTCCACCAGCGACTATACCCCGCGCTGGGAGCTTGGAAACAGAGCTTGATTGGCTCATCTATCGTCCATTTGTTGACGGTGTTGAGTAAGTGTAATGGCAAGGAAGTTCCTTGTCAAGTAAGGCGCCGGGTGTTGGCTAGGGTGAGTTTGCGGCCATTGTCGACAAAGCAGGTCCAGATCTGACCTCGTTTTGACCAGAATTGGACCCGCTTTTGACCTTTGTGCTGTACACTGTATGCTGCATGGTGGCAGTGAGGCCGGGGCAGTTTTTGCCAAGCAGCGGCGCGTGTCTTCGCCGCAGTGTCGCGAACTGGGGCGCTCAGGGTCGGTTCTGGGTGGCTGACGGATCGGTCGGCTAGGTGATGACACGCCACAGCGAATCTGGTAAACAGGTACCCTCTGATAAGATCGGGATTCTCGATCCGGTCGGAGGGGTATTCTGGCGTAGGGACAGAATACTGAATCATGTCGAGGAAGAAGATCATCGTGATCGCCCTTCTGCTGGGGATGGTGGTCGTAGGTGGAGTGGGTGCTGTGGGTTTGTGGCAGTACCACGAGCAGCCTCAATTCTGTGCCACCTGTCACATCATGGAGCCGTATCTGGAGTCGTGGAATGGATCGGACTTACTGGCAAACGCCCACGCACTAGAGAATGTGACTTGCCTGGACTGTCACGAGCCCACCTTGCAGCAGCAGATGGACGAGTTGGTGGTGTACATGCAGGGGGACTTCACGGTCCCTCTAGAGGAGAGACAGTTTGAGACACAGTTTTGCTTCGACTGTCACGAGCCCAATGAACACACAAGTTATGAAGAGGTCATCCAGCTTACGGAGGCGCTGGAGCTAAACCCTCACGATTCGCACCTTGGTGAGATGGATTGTGACATCTGCCATAAGACGCATAGGCCTTCAGAGGATTATTGTGCTCAGTGCCATGGCCCCGTGGCGACAGGGCCGGGGTGGACGACCGAGGTGACAACAACAGCGGAGGTCGATGTGTGGGCTCCTGACATGGACTGCGCTGTGTGTCACGTCATGGACCCTTATTTGGAGTCATTGCAGGATACTGACCTGCTGGCATATGCCCACACCAAAGAAGGGTTGGCCTGTCTGGATTGCCATGAGCTAGAAGCAGTAGAGCAGGTACATGAGGAGGCCGTTGCCGGGAAGCCCATCAGGGCGCGGAAGTTTGAAATGCAGGTTTGCTTTGACTGCCATGTTGCCAACGAGCACGCGAGTTACGCAGAGGTCATCGAGCGCACCACAGACTACATCATAGATGACGAGAACATCAACCCGCACGACCCGCACGCAGGCGTGGAGGATATGGAGCCAGTTGAATGCTCTCGCTGCCACCAGATGCATGAGGAATCGACGCTGGTCAAGGGCTGCTATTCGTGCCACCATGCGGGACTTGTCAGTTGCAGTACGTGTCATTGAGTGTCATGGGGAGTGAACACCAATTAGGCACTTCTACTTACCTAGGCAGGTAATTTGGCGGATTCAAATCCAGATTAGGGCGGACTATTATGGTATTATACTTGACTCTACTGAAACGGGAGGTGATAAATCGGCTCTAAGGATGTGGAAAAAGGGCGCGGGAAGCGCCGCTGGGCGCACCCTGAGTAGACCGAAGGTCGTATCGAAGGGGCAGTCCAGCGGTGAATAGTAGTGCAATATTGCACAGAATTGCACAAAGGAGGGTCAAGGATGAGTAAGGAACAGGGCAGCGAAAGTGCAGTATCACGTAGACAGTCCATCAAGGAGGACGAAATGGCAAAGGAAAAGGAAGCACCGAAGGGACCATCGCGGAGGGAGTTTGTCAAGGGGGCAGCCGTTGGCGGTGCAGGAGTAGCCGCGGGCGTGTTGGCCAGTTGTGCCCCCGCCCCTACTCCGACCCCAGAGGTGATCAAGGAGACCGTGGAAGTGCCAGTCGAGGTGATCAAGGAGGTTGAGGTAAAGCCGTGGCTTCCCGAAGCGTGGGACGAAGAAGCCGATGTGGTGGTGGTTGGATACGGGTATGCCGGTCAGTTCGCAGCCATTGAGGCCAACGATGCTGGGGCAGAAGCTCTGATTCTGGAGGTAGCGCCGGAAGGGCGTGAAGGCGGCAGTTGCCGAGTCTCGGGCCAGATGATCCTCATGCCTACGCCCGATTTGGAAGACGCGATGTTCGAGTACTTGCAGAACCAAGACTTCGGGCATCTGGTCGAGGAGGATGTTCATCGGGCGCTTGCAGCAGAGATGACGAAGATCGAGCCTTGGGTCCTCAGTGAGGGCGGCACGACGGTTCCTTGCTACGATGATCCAACCGGCGGCTCGCCAATATGGGACGTGCCGGGGAACCAGTCCAACTTGCGCAGGTACATCAACTCTGAGGTGGGTGTCGGAGGATTGTCGCGTGGGTGGTTGTTCTTCGACTCGATCGTCAAGGACCGGGGGATCCCAATCCGCTACAATACCCGAGCCCGCTCTCTGGTAGTTACCCCCGAGGGGGAAGTCCTGGGCGTACGCGCCGAGGATGCGGACGGCAACGAGGTCTACGTTAAAGCCCGGCGTGGGGTCGTGCTGGCTACGGGCGGCTTCGAGGCGAACCCGGACATGCTGAAGAACTATGGAAAAGCCTGGCCAACAACCAGGAACGAGAACCTCTTCTGGGGGAGTCCGTACTCCAGGGGGGACGGGATTACTATGGCCCAGGCCATAGGCGCAGAGATCGTAGCCATGAACAACATCCTGGATCCCATGGGCGCCGGGGTCGTCAAGGTGCCCGAGTACGAAGCCACCTTCGGTATCTTTGGATTCCCTGGGACCAGCTTCTTCATGGTGAACAAGTTTGGCAATCGGTTCATCAACGAGTTCAGATATAACGTTTACAGCTATGGATGGCAACATACCATCCTCTTCGAAAAAGGCGAACATATGCCCCTGAACACATGGGGAACGATGACCTTCCCAGTTATCCCCTTCTACGTGGTGTTCGATAAAGCGGTCTTGGACGCTGGCCCCTTCGTGTGGAATAGCATGGGCTGGAATCCCATCGTAGAGGGCTATGAGTGGAGCGTGGACAACCAGGCGGAGCTCGCCAAGGGATGGATCCTCCAGGCAGATACCATCGCCGATCTGGCTGCCAAGTTTGTGGATCCTGACAACTATGGTCCGGACGGCGAACCGTCTCTGGATCCGGCCACCTTGGAGGCAGCCTTTACCAGGTACAACGAGTATTGCACTGCAGGCAGCGACCCGGACTTCGAGAGGCCTGCGGAGAAGCTGGCACCTGTACAAGGTCCACCCTTCTATGGACTGAAGCTCTGGCCGATGGTGCACGCGACGGGAGGCGGTCCCAAGCGCGACGCGAAAGCGCGCGTCATCAACGTCAAGGGCGAGCCCATCCCGAGGCTATACAGTTCTGGTGAGATGGGCACGTGGTGGGGAGCCGGCTATGATGGCGGCTGCCACGAGGGTCCATCCTCCGGCCGCATCGCTGGGGCCAACGCTAGTGCAGAGACCCCGTGGGCTTAGAGGCGTGTGGCCTACAGGACACCTCGAGAGTCGTGAATTGTGAGCCAGGGGGTCGGGGTAACCCGGCCCCTCTGCTTTGGGCCTGCCTGGCCCGGGGAGGGGGACTTACATTAGCGAGGAGTGGCTCATGACGGAAGAAGCGAACGCGCACCACACTAACACGGAGATGATTCTGTCACCTCGTCGAGAAGTGCTCGCCGGGACCGACATGGCGCTGAAGGTCGAGGTGTCGTGCCCTTCTGGCTGCGACCTGCGAAGCGGGACGGTGAGAGTCATCGCTCAGGACGGTACCGTGGCGAAAGAGGTCCCCCTGATCAGCTTCGAAGAGGGAATCAATGGGACCGGCGAGTTCGCCCTCAAGGCTCCTGTCGAGGTTGGGGAATGCACCTGGAATGTGGCGTACCCAGGGCAAGAGGTTGGGGGAGTTTTTCATCACCCAAGCTCCACGCAATTCTCCTTTACTGTCAGCCCGCACCCCACCAGCATCGCGGTGTGGAACCTGATTTCTCCCATCGCACTCGGTAATAGGTTCAAGATCAAGGTGGGCGTCAAGTGCTCCGTTGAGTGCAAGCTGACGGGCTGCGAGATCGCAGTCTACGGCCAAAGGGGCAGGAAAGTGGCAAGTGAAACGTTGAGTGACCTCCCCTGGCCGGGTAGCAGTGCGCTATACTGGACAGACGTGGAACTTGAGGCCCCCTGCGCCGAGGGACATTACAAGTGGCGGGTAGGGTTCCGGGACCCGCACCTCGAGGCTCCACACAGCGACGCCTCCTATCGCTTCGCCTTCGCGACTGCGAGGCCGCCTGAGCACATCCTGACAGTACACGTAACGGACAAACACACTAAGAGCCCGATTGAAGGTGCGCTGGTTACTATACGCTCGCGTGGTACCCCATACAGGGCTCGCACGGATGCGGGCGGGGTCGCAAGTATAGGCGTGCCCACAGGTGAGTACAACATCTATGCTGTAAAGCACCGATACGCGGACTTCAACACAACTGTCGAGATAGGCAGCGACTTAGACTTGAAAGCTGAGCTATTGCTTACTCCGCCCTCCCAGTGGGGTGGTTGGCCAAACCGCTAATCCTGTCCATGTAGGCTTGGCCGCCAACTCCGCCCGGGCGTCTGCACGGTCTGGAGCGAGAGCTGGCAAGCACGAGGTGGAGCCCCGCCAATATCGAGGTGCGCTGCGTCACGCAACGAACGCTGGGTAGGAGTCCTGCGAATAGTGCCCTGACGGCACCAGTGGTGCCACTGTCTTCTACTGAGGAGAGCCCGAGAGATCGGGCTCTCCCTTTTGTTTGCTTCCCAGACCCCGAGTTTGACCAATTCCGCACCAGAATCGGAGCTCATTTTGACCTTGGGGTGCTATGATCATGGTGGCAGTGGTTTGTGTCTTGTGAAGTGGTGTAGATTTGCTGGTGCTTCCATATGATTAGTCGTTGGTTCGGAATCGACCTCCTCGTGCCTCCGGCAGGCCTGTTCAGTGAATGGGTGCCAAGTGCAAACGACTGGGCAGAGCCATCTCTAGCTCCTCCGGTTCTTTCAGGTTATGCATCGACTCCAAGCTGAAGTATCGCCGCTCTGCCTGCCACTCGTCATGGATCTCTATCAGGACCGAGCCTACCAGTCTCAGCACCGAATCCGGGTTGGGGAAGATGCCAACCACAGCTTTCTTCGCGTTCGTCGTTGGCTTCGTATGTCGTGGGACGCTAGCCGGGATGCGCATCCGTAGTGAATTGCAGGTGAGCTACGGCCCCTGGTCAAACGCCGACGACTATCCACGTCTGTCTGAGCAAGGACCAGGTACCATCAGAGTTGGTGCTCAGCCCGGCAGAACTCCATGGCTGCCGACGAGATCTGAATAGACGGTTTCGATCGGGCGATGACGTGTCTAGTCGGATGGTTTGCGCAGAGGGCTCGCCTGTGGTATGGTTGGCACCGAGATAGTCAGGGGGTAACTAGTGATTATCGAGAAGAAGATAGAGGTGTTCCTGGCCGTGGCTGACGCTGGCAGCTTCAGTGGGGCCGCTCGCCGGCTGTCGCTGAGCCAGTCAGCCGTCAGTTTCCATGTCGATACCCTGGAGAGGGAGCTGGGGACCAGTCTATTCCGGCGGAAAGGGCGCACCATCTCACTGACGCCAGAAGGAGAACTGCTCCATCAGGAAGTGAGGACGCTGGCCCAAGAGGCCCGACGGGTAGAAGACATCTTTTCGGAGGAATCGGCGAGCATCGCCCAGCGCATCAGTCTGGCCGGCGGTGCCTTGACCTGCGCCTTCACGGTGCCGTGGGACCTGGCCGCGTTCCAACAGAAGTACCCAGAGGTCGTGTTCACATATGAACGTCTGCGACAAGATGCGCTGGTGGACAAACTGGTGAGCGGTGAACTGGATCTGGCCTTCGTAGGCTATCGGATACGGCACCGCAAGCTGGCCACCCAGGTCTGCCTTCGAGATGAGATTATCCTGGTCGGGGCCCCTGACAGGGCCCCGGACAGAGTTACGCTGGAGGAGCTGGGCGGTCTGCCGTTGTTGTGGGTGATCAACGATCGGGGGCTGGAACTCCTGGTGAGTCAGAGCCTCTCCGAGGCTGGGCTACCCATGTGGAAACTGAACATCGTGGTGGAGGTGGAGGACCTATCCACCCTGAAGACCGCCGTGCAAGCGGGACTGGGGCTGGCTTTCCTTCCCCGAGTGACGGCGGCTCACCAGCTACGCTTTGAGGTACTGAAGGAGGTCTCGGTAGAGGGACTGGAACTGAACCGGCTGACCTATCTGGTGTATAGCAAAGGGAAACATCCTCGGGAGGTGGTGCGCCGGTTTGTCGAATTCATGCGACAGCGATGTGCACAAAAAGCGGTAGAGGCGGAAGCAAGGAGCACGCCATAAAGGTGGCGTGAGCAGTAACAACTGGAATGACTGCGGACACCGGGGACCGTGGCTTGGGCGTACAGAGAGCGGCTCGGGCCAAGAGCGCACCCTCGTGACCCGCGTCTTCTTTGCCTCGTTGTGAGCGGGGAGGATCGAGGCCCGAGGACCGGCAAGAGGAAGGATGTGATCGCTGAAGTGATCGTGAGGTCTCCTTCCACGAGTCCGGTCAATCGAGGCGCTTCCTGGGGCCTAGTCGCACACAGTTCGAGGGTGGTAGCTTCATACCAGTGGCAGACCGGGCGATTCCTTCGCGCCAGCAAGCACTTCTGCAATTGCTAGTGCTAAATGGCACTGGTTCAGTCCGGTTTAGACCTGGTGAAGACCAGACTAAGAGTTGAGCTAGACCTTGTAGTGACAGAACCCTCCGTGTGCCGACTTGACAGGGTCTATTAGCCTGTCTATAATATGGTAGAGTTGTTTTTGGGATAGTGAGGGTTGTGGATCGCCGATTTGGCTGTTCACATCCTATGAGAGTGTCTGGTTGTGTGTGAGGCGAGGATGCCATTCGCGTCGTCGAAATCTTGCCTGTAGTCCGTGGCGTTGCGCCAAACGAAGGCCCCGAGGCTTCTTTGGCCTTTTCTTTGCAGCTGATCAATATCTGCGTTCAACAGAAAGGCTTGAGTTCATGAAGGGAGGTGATGTTTGCTACACGCACTGTCGCTATTGCTAGACATTGAACATTCTAGGAGGTTAAAGGTATGCGAAGCATAACTAGGAGACAGTTCCTGAAAGGTTCGGGAGCCGGTGCAGGTGCTCTTCTTCTACCCCCGGTCATGCCGGGGTTTCAGGAGGTACCGGCCTTTCCACTGCACAAGAGGGTGGGCGAGTCACGGACCATCTGCCCGTATTGCTCATGCGGGTGTGGTCTGCTTATCGCCACGGACAGCTCAGGACACATACTCAATTCCGAGGGCGACCCGGATCATCCCAACAACAGGGGTGCCTTGGACCCCAAGTCCATCGCGGTACGCCAGTTGTCCACTAGCCCTCACCGGCAGAGCAAGGTCTTACACCGGGCCCCAGGCGCCGCGGAGTGGGAGGAGATGACCTGGGAGCAGGCCATCCCCCTCGTTGCTCGCAAGATCAAAGACTCACGCGATGCCACCTTCCAGACCACCGATGAGAATGGGGTGACGGTCAATCGGACCAACGGCATAGCCTTCATCGGTGGTGCAGCCAACAACGACGAGGATTGTTACATCGGCGTGAAGTTGGCTCGCGCCCTCGGCCTGGTGTACGTCGAGCACCAGGCACGCATATGACACTCCGCGACGGTGGCCGGTCTCGGCCCCACGTACGGTCGCGGAGCGATGACCAACCAATGGAGGGACCTCAAGAACACTGACGCCGTCTTCGTTTGTGGCGCCAACCCCGCGGAGAACCATCCAGCTTCGATGGCCCACATCAACAAGGCGCGGGACGAACGGGGCGCCAAGTTGATCGTGGTAGACCCTCGTTTCACCCGTACCGCTTCCACAGCGGAGATCTACGCCCCCATAAGGAGCGGCAGCGATATCGCCTTCTGGGGCGGCTTGATGAACTACATCCTGGAGAACAACCTCTATCACGAGGAGTATGTGGTCAACTACACCAACGCCTCCTTCCTGATCAATGAGGGGTTCCAGGGGCCGGCTGACCTGGATGGGTACTTCGCTGGTTTCGATGCGGGGACTCAGAG
>Ga0114930_10005165_pt1 | contig 10814 bp, 7 predicted proteins | sample AnhtaG_FD_87300 | JGI IMG/M metagenome (GOLD analysis project Ga0114930, IMG submission 87300) | Deep subsurface microbial communities from Anholt, Denmark to uncover new lineages of life (NeLLi) - Anholt_01485 metaG | ecosystem: Environmental > Aquatic > Marine > Oceanic > Sediment | place... | reverse complement strand
CGCTGAGCATCGCCTGCCGCCGACCGATGCAGGCTGGACAGTATCCGCATTGCTTGGCCGCAGCCCGGACAGGATAGTGCACACAAGACACCGAAGATAACGCTACTTCCGACAGACCATCTTCCGCCAACGCGCGCACAAGCTCCGCTTTGGTCCGACCACGATGCGGGAGCACATAGTCAATTCGTCGCCCCGCGACGCCGCTTAATATGTCGGTCATCAGCCGCAAGAAACGGGGATGGGATGACTTCGTAGTTCTCGCACCAACCGCCATTCCGGGCATGAGCGGAACGTTGATCGCTCCAACTCCGTTTTCCAGCACCATCACCTCGGACGAACCTTCCGCGCACGCAACGGCGCCGGCAATTGCCGCAAACAGAAACGAGCGGCACCGCTGCGTCGGCTCCTGTCGCTTCCATTCCGGCGGGTTTACGAGTGCTGCCCTCGGGATAATGGGCCGTAAGTCGGCCCCGTATCGCGCGGAAAGGCGGGCGGTATGCTCAATCACCCGGCGGCGCTGAAGCGCCTGATGCCCGGTTGTAACAGCCAGAATGGGACTTGGGTCCTGATGGAGTATCCTGGCCAGGCCCGCTACCGAGTCCAAACCGCCGCTGTACATGCACACGCGAGGCGCAGAGCCCTCGTCTGTATACAAGTAGTCGAACTCGGGCTCGCATCCGTGGAATTCGAAGTGCCAAGTGTCACTCCCCACTAGTTCCATAATTTCGATCAGGAGCCGAATCACGGTAGCGTCTCGCCAGAAATCAGTATCCGTTACATTCACGCTCAAGCGAATGACGCGTGACCCGCCTGAATCTCGCCTCCAATCGCGCCGAGCCATGCGGTCCACCGCAAAGACACTCAGCGCGATGCGGATCAAGTCGCCAACCCGGGAGCCAAAGCGATGGAAAACAGACTTGGCGAGTTCGTATTCCGCAAAGCGCACCCAAGTGTCGGATGTGACCTGCCCCACCAGGTAGTCGGCACCATCCTTGTGACCGCGCCGGCTAAACGTCACGGCGAACTCATGTTCAGTGCGAGGCATCCGCCTAACGCTCCTTATGTCGCAACGATAGCAAGAGAAGTTTCTCATGGTCCTGCTGTCGTTGCTCGGCTGACCTTGGCGGAAGGCTCGGCTTCCGATCCGGGTGCGCCGCAACCTTGCGCACCAGCGCGACTATCGGTCCGTTCATCAACGACTCGATCGCCGGCCGAGCTAGGCGAAGGCGCGCAGATGTCGGCCAGTCCACGCGAACCTGGATTCGTCTTAGCATGGCCCTAACGATTGCGCGAAGGAAGGAATCGAGAATTGAACTGGCGTCGCGGTTAACACAGGCCGCCTGTTGAAGGAGCTCGGCGTAATCGCGGGCATCCTTGCAGCGATATCGGACTATGTTCGCTAGCGCGTCCTCGTCGTTTCGCTTGGCGGCGTCCAGAAATTCAGCAAGCGGAATGCGTTCAACGACACGCTTGACGGCAGTGATCAGGCAACGAAATAGCTCCTCGGCGACCTCCTCCGGCCTGGCGCCCCCCTCAATCGTCTTTTGGAGGATCCGCCATCTGCCGCTGTTCCTGTGATCAAGATCTAGGGTCTCGTTCTCAGCCATTCCTTGGCTCCTGTTGCCTCCTCCCTATGACATGAACTATACCTCACGCCAATGACAATGTCAATCGAAAAACAGCCAAAACCCAGAAAATGTCAAAACCTGGCGTCTGCCAGTTCGGCCGAAAACGAGCACGCCTCGGCTACCTCGCCCAGCCCCAGCGCCCCTCCGGACGCACGTGGGGCAGGTCTGGACTGCGGGCTCCATTCCTCCCTACTGTCCCGATGCGTCTTCGTCCCGGCTCCCCGGGACGCCGCGGCCAAAGGATGCGCGCAAAACGCACAGAAGTCTCGGAGTAAGCGTCTAATGCGGGCGGGCCCGCAACCCAAGTAGCGGCCTGCGTCCCCGCAGGCCGCCGTGACCTTCGGCCGGCGAGACGCCGGCCGCTACCCAAGGCACGCGTACACCGCCGCCAAAAGATGCGCGCAAAAGGCACACGTGTTTCGCCGTAAGACTATGACGCGCTACTTGCCCGACCAACCCTGTATCGTCGTCCCTGCTTGGATCAGCAGAGCGCCGTCGACAGCCATGACGGCACGGACGTCGGAAAAGGAACCGAGTTTGAGCGCGCCGCCATCAGGGGGAATGAGACCGCTGGCGTTGCGGTGGTCGTAGAAATAGGCAATGCTCTCGGCTTCGGCGAATCCGTTCGGTACATCGACCGCCACCACGTAGGATCGCGTCAAGAGGCGTGTGATAAACCGCGGATGTTGAGGCGTCGCCCCTCGCCAAAGTGTCAACCCCGTGACGGCATCCACGGCGCCTACGGACGACGCAGTACTGACGATGATGCTGTTGCCCTCCCGCTGGACTGTCAAATCGTCGTCACCCCGGCCGGCGAGTCGTTCGGACTCCCACAACTGGTGACCGTCCTCCAGGCTGATCTTCTGCACCTTCCGACCGTCGCTGGAGAAATAGAGCACGTCAAGATCGAGCAGCAACGAGGGAGGCCTGATATACCCGCCCGGTGCGATCCGCCAGCGCCGCCTGCGGAGGTCGGGGTCATAGGACGCGATCGACTGCGAAGTGACCAGGATAAGCTGCCCCTCCAACGTCACGAAGAAATCCTCGACCGGTCGCGTCTCATCGGTCACGATCCCGTCGATCCAGGTACCGGTCGCAGCATCGACAAGGCAGAGAACTGCCTGATCGTCCTGGATCACGTGATAGACCACCCATGGGCCGGCAAGACGCACTCGCCCGACCGGCTCGGGCCGATGGGCCTTGGACCACATCAGCCGTCCGCTGTCGATCAAGACGCAATTCATCTTCCCGGCATCGCTGACACTCACCAATCGGTTACCCGCAATGGCGTGCGTCCGAAAAATCTCCTCGTCCTCCCAATCAGCGTCGACCCGGTCCAGGTGTTTTGGCAATTCCCCATATGACCAGCGCCGCAAGCCTGTCACGATATCCAACGCGAAGATCTCGTAGAGCGTGGCGATCACAGCCACATCCGACGTGGCGAGCAGCAACTCCACGTTGCCTTTGGCCTTAGCAGGGTCGGACCACAGATCGGTGCCGGTTCGGGCGTCGAAGGCACGAATCCCCCGGGCAGTGTGCACGAAATATCGGGACCAGCGAGAGTTCGGCAGATCACCGAACCTGGGCACAAGGAGTAAGACCGTCTCCCCAAGCTGTTTAGCGAACTGGTCTTTGAACGGCAAAGCGATGTTCGGTCGAGACGGCTCTATCTGATCTCGTACGTGGGACAATCTCTCGCGATACTCACGGAATGTAACCGACCGCCCGTTATCTTCGATGCGAACACTCGGATGTTCGCGGGCCGCTTTAGTCAGCCACAGGTAGGCGTACTGCACCTTGCCGGCCAGCTCATACGCGTCCGCGATCTTCCGCAACAGCAAGGGGCGGTCCACCTGCTTGGGATAGCGGTGATAGGCCTTGGCGAAGCATTTCGCCGCATCTTCCGGTTTGCCCCGGCTAACCAACAGGTCGCCGTGGGCGGTCAACGCCAGAGGCGCCGCCTCGCTGTTGGGGAAGGTTAATGCAAGACGTTGAAGCGTAGCCTCGTCGCCGGTGGCCTGTGCACTGTCAAGCCAGCGTCTCGCCTCGGCTTCATGTGACGCGTAGACGGACCGGCCATGTTGGGCGATGAGTCCCGCGATTCGAGACTGCGCGAACGTGCCGGCCGATTCCGAGCCGGGGGCAGAGGGATCGACCAGCATCTCACGAAGCGAACGATCCCGAAGAACCTGCTGATAGAGCCGAACCGCCCGCTCGGGCTGATCGCGCGCCTGGAACAGTTCCGCGAACCTGAACCGATAGAGCAGGTGGGCCGAAGCATCGGGCGCGTACTGCGAAGCCTGCACAAACAGTTTGTCAAGGAGCTTGGCGTCAAGGATGGAGTGGGCTGAAAGGCGTTCAACGAACATCAACACGTCATCAAAGATCCGTCGTCCAACTGCCGGCTCCATCGGTTCGCCAAGGCGCTCGGCCCGCCGTACGGCCTCGTCCATAACACTCACCGCTTCGGAAAACTCACGGTTGCCCAGGGCAATTTCCGCCAGCTCCAGTGCCGGGAGCGGGTCCGCCGGCGCGGCGGCCATCCGATCACGCAGCGCCGCCCATATCTCCTTCTTCTTGACGTATGCGGTGATGCGCCCGCCACCGGCAACAAGCACCTGGTCCGGCGTGGCCAGGATATTGCCGCCTTCATCTTCCGAGCCCCAGGCTACGTCGGTTCGCTTTCCGTCCGACACCCGGAATGTGCTCAGCCACTTGCGCGTCGGCACCAGGAGACGGTCATCGGCCCAGATGCCCCGCCCGTCCAGGCTCGCCTCTTCAGGCAGGGGTGTTGACCAGCGGAGACTGTCAGTCGCCAGATCGTAGCAGACTGCTTCATGCCCCACGCCACACAGGATCTCGCCTTTGACGCCGAGGATCATTTCGAGACCCCCGAGCTTGTCGACGGGAATCGATTTGCTGAGCTTCCCGTCATCGGCATTTAGAACCGAGACGTTGCTTCCGTCAGTCGGTAGGACGACGATCCGTCCGGAGAACCAGATCACCGGGTTGAAGTGCCACGGCTTGGCATGTTGTCCGAACCGGCTGAACCCCTGGTCATCATCGTCTCGCTCGCGTTCGTACAGCGTAAGCCAACGAACTGTCCCGGTATGAACCGCGACGGCCGCGATCGAGCCCAGGTTCGTGCAGACGTACACGCTGTCCCCATGCATTGCGGCAATCGATTTGGTCGCCTGCCGGGACCCGAACGTGCCCGTCGATGCGCTGCCCACGTGGGCCCGGAACACCAATCTCCCCGTCGAAGCAGTGAAGCAATATAGATAGCAATCCTCGAAGCCGAACGAGCGGCGGCGCCGTCCTACCACGAACAACCGACCGTGCTGGATGATCGGCGTGGAATCGAACGTGACCTGTGCAAACGCCTCCTTGATGGTTTCCTGGTCAAGCCGCCAGATGACTCGACCGGTGTCGGCGTCCAGGCAGACCAGCTCCGGTGGCGTTCGAGTCGACTCATAGCTGTAGTATGGTATCGAGTCGCCTGGCAGCGACGCGTATACCCGGCCGTCGTGGACCGTTACACAATCCCAGGCTGGTGGTTGCTCCTCCAGATAGCTGACCGAGCCGGAGCCGGCTTCATCCGCGCGAAACCGCCATGCTACCGCACCCGTATTACGGTGCAGCGCCACTAACTCCCGAAAAAGCTGCCCGAACACGAGCCCGCGACTGATCACCGGATATACGGATAGCTCCTGCCCACGGTTGCGCTCCCCACCGATGGATACCTCAATACGGTCGCCCTCCAGGCTCTCGCTCCGGCTTTCGAACGCTCCGAACCGCCATAGCAACCCGAGTTCGTGGACATCAGTGGAAGCCCGTCTGTTGCGGCTGGTGTCGCCACCGAATATCGGCCACTCAGAGGGCAACGGCGGCGCCCGCAAAGCCGAAAACCGCTCGCTCACCTCGGCGATCACGTCGCGAACGACCCGATCCTGACCCATCCAACGAATCTTGGCCTCTTCATCGAATTTGGCTGCATCGGCGTCAGGCTCACCGCGCATAGCGGCCACTACGGCAAGCATCGCCCCATAGGCCGGCGCATAGCTGAAACGGTCCGGATGGTGCTCCAGCACGCGCCGGTACACGTGCTTCGCCAGTGCCAAATCGCCCGCCTCTATTGCCGCCTGCCCGATCACGTCGGCGAGCCTGGCCGCAGCTTCCGTACAGAAGTAGCGATCAAACAGCGGCAACAGCTCCTCCGCTGTTCGGACCGCTGACGGCCCCGAGAGTGACGCTGCCATCTCCCGCTCAAACAGGCTTCGGTAAGCGTTGATCCCTTCGTCGGGCCAACGAGCAATCAACGCGTTGATATGGTCACGGATGCCCACATAGCGGCCTGGTGAAACGCGCACCAGCTTGTCGCCGGCTGTCTCCTGTGTGCGCTGCAGAATCTCGGCCGCCTCGCTCCAGCGACGGCGTGCTCCGAGTGCCTGGGCCTTGGCAATGGCGTCAGCGGCTTCCAGGCTGTCGTTTACATATACATCGTACGTCAAGTCGGCGTGCAACCCGTCCGGTACGTCGGCACGGGGTATCTCCTGCGCGCACACAGAGACGGCCGCACCACAGCAGCAACCGACTGCAAACAAGAATCTCGTGTGTAGGCCGTCCAAACGAACCGTCCCCGATTTCCGGCCGGATGCCCTGCTACGGAGCACTGTCATCATTATCGGTCACGTACCGGCCGATGAGTGGTTCAAGCCGCTGCCTTACATCCGGGTCGATCTGCGGCTTGTCAGACCAGATCGCCAGCTTCAGGGCGTCGTGGCAACGGCAAGGAGGTGGAGGACCGTCCATGAGCTTCAAGGCCTCATGGATCAACCTGGTGGCGTTATCGCTGGCGCGATGCAGATTTTCCAGGATTTCGCGTAACAGCTCGTCCCGGCCCCGACCCGGATCAGGCGGACGCCAGCAGTCGTAGTCGGTCGGAAGGGCCACCAGCGCGTAGCAGATTTCCGCTTCCCGAGCCAGCTTGGCCTCAGGCATACAGGTCATGCCGATAAGGTCTCCGCCCCATTGCCGGTGCACCTGCGACTCCGCTCGAGTGGAGAACTGAGGCCCTTCCATACACACGTAGGTGCCCCCGTGGTGTACCGTGGTTGCAACGCGAGCTTCTGCCTTGGCAAGCAATGCCCGAAGCTGCGGGCAGAAAGGCTCAGCAAGCTCTACGTGAACCGCCACGCCTTCATCGAAGAAAGTGCTCTTGCGGAGGAATGTTCTGTCGATCACCTGATCGCAAAGCACCAGATGTCCCGGCTCGATGTCCTCGCGAAGGCTGCCGGTGGCCCCGCTCGCGATGATTGCCGACACACCAAGTTGCTTTACCGCCCAGATGTTCGCGCGGTACGGGACGCGTGACGGATTGAGTTTGTGTCCGGGCCCATGACGTAAGATGAAGGCTACATCCACGCCTTCCCAGTTAGCGAGAATGGGCATGCTGCTCGGCGGTCCGAACGGTGTGTCCATGCTCACCGTTTCACCGCCCACTTGCTTTAGAAGTACGTCACCAAGTCCCGTCCCACCGATAATGCCGATTTGTGCCTGGTTCACGCGGCTATTCATCCATTTGCGCAGACAAACCCGAGTTTAACGGCGGTTCAACACCGTCAGTTTCGACAGCAGTCCCGGAACGATCGAGACAGCCCGATCGATCTCCTCCTGCGTGTTGAACCGTGACAGACTGAAGCGGACTGCACCGTAAGCGATTCGCTCCTCGATGCCCATGGCTTTTAACACATGCGACGGTTCCAGCGATCCACTGCTGCAGGCCGCGCCGCTGGATGCACAGATGCCGGCTTCGCTAAGCAGAATCAGAATGGCTTCCGCTCCCAGGCCCTCAAACGAGATGTTCGTTGTGTTGTAGATGCGTTCGGCACCTTGCCCGTTAACGTGGGCAAAGGATACGTTCGACAGGATTCCGGCCTCCAGGGAATCACGCAGGGCGCCAACCGTTCGGACGACGTCGGCGCTGTCTCTTTTTGCGATCTCGGCCGCCACCCCCATGCCGACGATTCCGGCGACGTGTTCCGTACCGCCGCGCAGCTTCCGTTCCTGGCCACCGCCCATAACCAAGGGAGCCACACGCGTGCGCCGCCGAACATAAAGTGCCCCCACGCCTTTGGGGCCGTGGAATTTGTGGGCCGCAAGGCTGACAAGCTGTACCGGCCAGGACGAGACATCGACCGGCAGTTTCCCGACGGATTGCGCCGCATCGACATGGACGGGCACGCCCCGATCAGCGGCGATGGCGGCCAAGCGGGGTACGTCAAAGATCACGCCTGTTTCGTTGTTGGCATGCATCAGCGTGGCAAGTGCGGTCCGGTTGGTAAGCCTGGCTTCCCACTCGGCTTCGTCCAATCGACCATCACGATCAACACCTACGTAGTGGACCGTGTACCCTTCCGCTTCGAGTTGTTCGGCGACGCGCAGGACCGCGGAATGCTCGACGGCCGTGGTCACAACATGACGACGATCGGGCTGCACGCCTAGCACCCCACGGATGGCAAGGTTAATACTCTCCGTGCCGCCGCTGGTGAAGATAATCTCCTTGGACGTAGCCCCGATGAGCCGGGCCACTTCCTCTCGTGCGCATTCCACCTGATGCCGAACCGATTGTCCAAACTGATGCACGCTCGACGGGTTCGCGTACGCCTCCCGCAGGAAGGGAAGCATAGCCTCGACAACCTCCGGCAGCGGCCGGGTCGTCGCGTTGTTGTCCAGGTAAATCACGTCTTGCATACCGGTGTATTGTATACGCGGCCGGTCGATTTCTCACGTCCTGCCGGATAGCGAGCAGCGAATGGCGAGTAGCGAATAACCGTGGTTCCAAGATTCCCGGCGTCCTGCGACCATACCTGCGCGGCGCCCTCCCCAATCCGCAATCCGCAATCCGCAATCCGCAATCCCAAATCCCCAACCGACAATCCCCAATCAAGCATCGCCGCCGTCTGCCGTACGGAAAACATCCGCCCACTCGTGGACGTTGAATGATTCGGGGCGGCGTTTAGCGTCGAATCGCTGACACACCCGGTCTCGGGAGGCTTCGTTCAGAACGTATCCTAAGGCCGATCGCAGCGTTTTTCGGCGATGTTTGAAGGCGCCGCGCACCAGAGCAACGAACCGGCAAAGCTCCTCCTGATCGCTAAACGGCCGATCTCCGACATCCATTCGGATCATCACCGAATCGACCGACGGCTGGGGCCAGAACGTGTGCGGCGGGAGTTTCGCCACCGTTTCGATCGAGCAAAGTGACTGCGAGATGATGCTCAGCGGGCCGTACGCCTTACACTCACAGGCGGCTGTGATCCGTTCGCCCACCTCCGCCTGGACCGTAAAGCACAGTCGCCGAAACTGGGGGTAATCCACCAGCAGGTTCATCACCAAGGGCGTGGCCACCTGGTAAGGCAGATTGGCAACCAGCTTGACACAGCCGGTGGCTCCGCCGCCGTGCGTGCCAATCGTGCCGGCAACCTCCCGCCTGATCCGGTGCTTGCTCTCGAGGACGTCGCCATGCAGCAGCGTGACCCGTGCTTCGTCGCGGAACCGGTCCTCGAGGATGGCGTAAAGGTCGCGGTCCAGTTCCACGCATACGACTTTTCCGGCCCCGGCAGCGAGCAGGTCGGTCAGGCCTCCCGTGCCGCCACCCACTTCCAGCACCAGGTCGCAGCGGTCCAGCTCGGCGCAGCGAACCAGGCGGCGCATCAGATTGCCATCTATCAGAAAATGTTGCCCCAGCCGTTTCCGCGGGCGTATCCCGGCGGCCTTCAACAGACCTGCAATTTCTCGCTTGGTTTGAACGTGCTCTGTGTGCAACCGGTAATACTGCCTCGATGCCTCGTGGATGTCGACCACCAGACCCGGTAGTATAACTCATGTTTTCTGATCGGCCTTGGTTCCACAGTTGTGCCGGGCCGGCTCCATAAGTCACATGGGACCTGGACCGGAAGTCAGGAGTTGCCAATGCGTTCCGACGAGGTTCTCAAACGGGCGGCAGATGCCGTGGGTGTCAAGGCCCTTGCGGCTGAGCTGCGGCTCTCGCCGGCCCTGATCTACAAGTGGTGCCAGGAGTGGGACCCCAACGATCCGGATATAGGCGGGGCCCGCAATCCTCTCGACCGCCTTGCCGACGTTGTCCGTTTGACAGGCGACCGCGACGTGGTGAGCTGGCTGTGCCACGAGGCCGGGGGATTCTTCGTCTCAAATCCCTCGGAGCTGGCCACGGACATGAGCACCGAGTTGCTCGTCAACACCCAACGACTCGTCAAGGAGTTCAGCCAGCTACTTCTCACTGTGACCAAATCGATCGAAGACGACGGTAGGATCGAGCCCCACGAAGCCGATCGAATCCGCAACGCGTGGGAGCTGTTCAAAGCGACTGTGGAAGCCTTCACCGTCGCTTGCGAGCGCGGTGTCTACCGCACCAAGCAGGAAAAAGATCAGTAGCCCCTTCGACTGAGCGTGGTATAAAAAGGCCGCGCCGCATTCGTTGGAGAGAAACGAATGCGGCGCTGAGGTCTACGCGTCACGGGAGGAACATCGTGACGCACAGGGGAGGGAGAGTCGGACTCATCCTAGAGAATACACTTTCGGTTGACTCACTCTGTGAATCCTTTCAACCACAGAGAGCAACAACGGCGCCATACATCCGAGGCGCAAACATTACAGCCACCATGCAGTGGCACCATACTCCTCTCGGGAGTTTTACATTACGAAGGCAACGGGGCGGCCCCGTCAAGGTAAGGTAGTAGGGTATGAATGATTCCCACTGCCGCCGTAGGGATTATAGGCCAACGTTCCGGAGGTGACAAGCGATTGCGGTTTTTTCTGCCCCTCGGCCCTAGTCCTGCACTTTCTTGAACCCGTTGCGGGCCCGAATCTGCTCTGGGTTGAGCCAAGCCGCCACCGCGACCGATGCTCGAGCGCCTGCCATTTGCTGTACAAACTCCTCGCGCGTGTCCATGAATTCCTCGTCAAGGGCGCGTTCTGTTTCGAGCCACCTCACCACCATGACCGTGGCCCGGTCCTTGAGTTCGATTATCGCGGTCTTTTCGTAGGCTTCATCGAGTGCGAAGCATTGATCGATTACCGCACTCGTAACCGGCCCCATCCCGCCGGCCATGACCATTTTCTTAGGTCTTTCGCCGCGGACCGCGTCGAAGCGGGCGACCCGGG
>Ga0114930_10005164_pt1 | contig 10814 bp, 12 predicted proteins | sample AnhtaG_FD_87300 | JGI IMG/M metagenome (GOLD analysis project Ga0114930, IMG submission 87300) | Deep subsurface microbial communities from Anholt, Denmark to uncover new lineages of life (NeLLi) - Anholt_01485 metaG | ecosystem: Environmental > Aquatic > Marine > Oceanic > Sediment | place... | reverse complement strand
CCCTGCTTGCGCTGTGGCGACAGGGCGGGTGGACAAACGCCGAGACGGGTGAGCTTGTGAGCTATGCGTTTGTAGCCCCAGTGGTCATGGGCACGACGCTCGAATATCCATCGGAGCCAGTGCAGTTCCTCGGGAACAAACTCAAAGTTGTCGTTGGGGCCACGCTTGTATCCGTAGGGCACAGTGCCACCGAAGACAGCCAGTCCCCGCTTGGTGATGCGTGCTCTCTTGCCAGCCATCATTCGACGAGTGCGAGCACGGTTCTCCATCTCGCTGATGATGCCGGACATGGCCTCCATCACTAGGTGAGAATCGCTGCCGGAGGCCAAGAGGTCGGGGCGGACGGGCTCGACAGGCTGATTGAGAGAGAAGACCTGGACGCGCTGCTCGCGGGAGAGGGCGGTGACTTGGGCGCGGAGAGCGTCGGTGCGCCAGAGGCGGTCGTAGTCTCGGCACACCACCAGGTCTACAGTGTCAGATTCGACCAGTTGGACCCACTGGCCGTAGCCCTCGCAGTCGCGGATGATCTCATGGAGCCAGTTGTAGTTGCGGGAGTGACCGGGGATAGCCACCTCGTCCACGACGGTCCAGCCACGTTGTTGACAGGTCTCACGACAAGCGGCCAGTTGACCAGGGATGCTGTCCTTCTCTTCGCTGGCTTGCTCAGCACTGGACACGGCGGCGACGATCACAGCGCGCATCGTTTCCCCACCTCATCCGTCCACACGAGGAAAAACATGATGGCCAGAAGATAGCCCACCAAGGCGAATTGGAACTGCGGACTGAGCCGGAAGGTGATGAGCCAGAGAAGAAACACGATGGTGGTCATGCTAGGTCTCCCGCCGCTCCTCACAGCAACTTTCCCTGCTCCCCCTGCTCCTTCACCCTCTCGGTCCGGCCACGGCGATGTTGGTCGGAGGCACGACGAGTCGCCGCGACAAAGCCATTCGTCGATGGCCCGACCCTTCCCACCCGCGGGAAGACCCCGGTTGGCTAACTCATCGCCGGAGGCGTGAATATAGGCCCACGGGGGGCAATCATCAGCCGGAATGCATCCTCTCGCACGTTCACCGGTTCCTGGTCGCCATCCCGCAGCCCAACCAGCCGGTCCAGCAAGACTCCAGCGTGCGCGCGACCCTGGCGATGGCTACAAAAGACGGCTGCTCGGAGCTTTGGGTTTCCCAGCGCGGATTCTATAGGAATGAAGGATTGGCAAGCGCCGGGTCGCGAAAACGAATCACCGATTGCTCTGCGTACTGCTCTTCGATCTCAATTGAAACCCAGCGGCGTCCATGTTTCTCAGCACAGAAACCCGTGGTGTTGCTGCCCGCAAATGGGTCAAGCACGAGATCGCCAGAATCTGTCAGAAACTGGATGAAGAACGTGGCCAATCCAGCAGGCATCCTACTAGGATGCGGCGTAACCTCCTGGGCTCGACATTCCCTGTGGAAGAAATCGTTTGACTGCGTGTTGGACATGCTGAATGCATTGGGCAAGCGCACCTCCCGAGCCTCGTCCAGCCGATCAAGCTCAAAGAAGTTGTGAGCAATGCTCCCTCCGTGATCGGACAGGAATCCTTCTTCGCTGACATCATGCCCCGAGGGCCGCCGGCCTGAATTGTACGTTCGACGCCTCAGAAGATCCTCCATGCTATGGCTGTAGGGCCGCAGAACTTGGCGATTATCCGCCTTGGGGAAATCCGACTTCGCCATCCACCAGACGTGTGTGTAGCTGTCCGTCACGCGTATGCGCCGCACGGTGACCCATTGTGCTGGCGACGGCAGCCGCGAGGGATTGTAGCATACGAATTGCTGACAGAGACAGAGACCAGCGGATGGGTGCTTCACGAACCCAACCAATGAGTTGAGCGGCAACAGTGACTGCACTGGGCGACCGGGTGCCCATGCATTGCCCATTTCGATCACTATGGACCCATCTGGCGTGAGCAGATCGGAAAAAAGGGGGGCTAGCTCAATGAACCATTCTCTGTACTCGTCCCCCATGAGGTTGCCATAGCTCTTCTTGTTGTTCAGTAGGAAAGGTGGCGAAGTCAGGATGAGCTGGACTCTTGCTCGGAGCATGTTCCTCAGACGAGTCCGCAGCAGATCAACAGAGTCACCAACGTAATAGGCTCCCGAATCAGTCCTGTGCCAGGGCCTGATCCCCCCTGCGTCGGCAACCGGTAATGGATCTTTCTGTGCCACAATGATACTCCCGTCTCGGTTCCCAGATGGTCTGACTAGAATTCCACCTCCGAAAGCACCCGTAGAGCTAGCTGCCCAATCGTTCGTCCTTTCGCGCACGGATGAGATCGAGCTCGGGAGCGAACGTCTCCAGCAGAAAGGTGTGAGTGTCTTTCAGCATCCGGAGATCCTCTTGGTCACACGCCATATCCCTGGAGGTCAACACAAGCGCGCCCTTGCGCCGAATGAGTTCCTCCACTACTTTGAGGACCGCCTCCACGCTGCTAACGCGCACCTTGAGGGTGCTGGCGACGGTCCGGGACGAGATCTCCCAGAAGCTGCAGGCGTCCGGAAAGATCATCGACCCAAGGGCATCGGCCCTTGCCTTGCGCACGGCCCTGGAAGATAGGAGTCTGGCCAGCAACATCTGCTGCCCACGGGGCAGATCCGCATCCACAGAACTGGCCCCCGGTCGTGTGCCTCGGAGATTGTCAGCCGCGATTCGCCCGGCCTCGCTTAGCTGATACTGCTTCGTCCCAGTCTTCAGAATCCAACCACGGCTTCGCAGAGGTTTGCTGCCCATGAGCTCGGCGTACACGCGGTTGGAGTCCGGGAATCGAGGATAGCCCTTTAGTGCGAAGGCATCACGGTACTTCCGCCAAGCCTCCACAACCAGATCCTCCGAAGAGAAAGGACGCACACCTCTTCTTTCGAGATCAGCGGCCGCCAATAGCACCTGTTCGGCCTTTGTCAAAGAACGCATCACATTCATACTAGGCTCCTGGTAGCTGACCCTCTTTGAGGAAACTCTGCAACGAAGATACGGCTTGTGCCTGCATCTGGGCCGCCACTTCCCCACATCTTCTTTCCCACAGGTCGTAGGCGATCTCCTCTCCCGGCTGGTACTCTAGGTTCAATCTGATTCTGGCCATTGCTTCGATGTAACGCTCAAGGTGATAGCCCCGCCACTGTGTGGATTCATAACCGTAGCCCGCCTCTTTGTCAAGGTATAGTTGCGCCAGGGGAGAAGCGCTGTTGATCCAGTAGATGTGCCGAGGAACATCCTGAACCCGTTGCTCGACAGGGGCAGCTTCGAGGCTGAATGAGACGAGTTCCTGCGTTTCGGGATCGGGATCAATCTCCGAAATGAGCACTCGGGGATAGGCGCGTCCTCGCCTTCCTCCGGGGCCATGCCCTCCCGAGGCTGGAAGGACTCTCACCTTCGCTGGTGCGGAGGATGTGCAGTGGTCATCCATTGCATATACGTCGGTTTCGCCAGGCTCTCGGCCATAGACCAGGCCCGCAGGACTGACTCCCGCTATTGAGTCGTCGTTCACGAGCCAAAGCACATAGATGTCACTGGTCGTTTCTCTGTCCGCGAGGGTGGAGACAGCATTCAGCCTTCGACGACTCCCAGATGGCAGTTCTAGCCTCCGAGGCTCGATCGCGATTTCATAGATGTGAACGATCTCGAGTGTGATGGGGTTTGACCGAAGCCCACTATCCAAGGCCTCAGCATAGATCTGGGTGCTCCCGAAGGAGAAAGTGTTGATCGACAAGAGGTCTTCATCGACCATCGCGATATTGGTGTCGGTACTGACCCAAGTATAAGGGGGAAGTCGTACCCTCTGTCCCTCCCTGTCGATTGCCTTCAGCACTGGCCGTATTGATACACCTACCCCTGCCCTGGAGTGAGACGCCGTGAGGAGAAGGCGATCTGCGGTGCCGCTGGGTAGTCGTTCTACAGAGGGACGGACAATTCCGGAACCTTCTCCCCAAAGCCCCTCGCTCATTTCTTCAAGAAAGCGGTTCTTCCACAGATCGAGGGCTGCGTTTATCCGGGTCAGCGCGTCCCTCTCTGATTGGGTATAGCGTCTCCGATCTCGTTCCTCAAACTCGTGGCAATAGGCTTCGATTTGTTCACGCATCCACTGTCTGACAGCTCTTGTCAGCGGACTGACGGTCAGCTGTCTTCGCTCGCTCTGGCAATACTCGTCCAGTGCATCCAACATGCAATCGCCGTACATGTTGTCCCTGTACTTTGACCGAATGTCCAACTCGGTCATCCCAACTTCACCAATGAAATCAGATCGAGCTAGGAATCGTATACTGTGTCGATACACGCGAGGCCGCCAGCGCATGCTCTTCTCCGAGGTCCGCAACACGAGCTTGCCAGCAGGGAAGCGTCCTGTATCAGTCGAGGATAACGGCTCTCGAGTGTCGGGATTCGTGAGTATCTCGGGGATCGGAGTCTCCCTGGGTTCTTCGGCCCCTGCCATGGGAGGTATCTCAGGAAGTGCTAATGGCTCGCCTGGATCAAGTCGGCCATTGTTGACAACGTACACATCACACAGCTGCAGGCTTCTTGTCATCTGAGAATCACCAAGGAGTGCGTCCCTGAGATGGGGAACAGGTATACGATTCCCGTAGCCCTTGGGTCCCAAGCCCTTCACGAGAGTAAAGCCGTCGGCCTCAGCAATGGCGTCGAGCACTGCACTGGGCAGGCTGTGGAGTTGCGTTCCCATGTCTGCCAGAGCCTCTCCAAGCTCGCCACGCAAGTCTGGGACCGCGAAGTCTCGAGCGTCCTCCGCGTTCGGCATGTAGCCAAAGTGGACAGTGCCAGCAGGCACAGCGTACTTGCAGCCTTTGTTCCGCTTCACGGTGTGGATGTAGGCATACGCGTCGAACATCTGCACCATGTAGGCCTTTCCCCCGTGCCCATGGCCTCCCTGCACTGAGCTGGTCTCCTGGCCTGCTGCAGCTGCGTTGGGATCGGCCCAGCGACGAAAGTACGTCTCTATGTCCCGACTGGTCATGCCCACAAAATCCAGGCAAGAAATCGAAGCAGGTCGGCCTCTGTGACTATGATCGAAGATGATGACAATGAGCCGTCTCTCGCGGGGCGTCTCGCTTCGTATATAGGCGTCTGCCGAGTTCTTGACCCATTCGGGTATGCCACGCGAATGCTCTGCAAAGCGCTGAACGAGCTGTCTTATCGCGTTCTCTTGGTGAAGCGTAAGCTCCTTGTCTGGGGTGTACTGCAGTTCTGGCATTCCTGTATCCTCCTACGAGAGAGCAAGGTGTCGACACCGGGTCACGCCTTGCAGCTATCGTTCGCGCCTGGGACAGAGATCGGCCTGCCTGGCGATCTACTCCCGCCGTCTGTCCCGGTTGTCGCCGTAGTAGAGGGCGTTGTCTGTCATTGCCTTCGACAGTATCGAGACGCCACTGAGAACACTGGGTTCTCCCTGCATCGGTGGCCGTAGGACCGATGGCAATATCCGTTTCGTTCCATGACCCCTCTGATGAGCAAGCCAGTGTACTGCTTGACCCGGTCCTGCCTGATGCGGTCATCAAACCGTCGGTAGAGTTCGGCGGCGATGGCTTCGGCCGCCGGTCTCCCTGAATCCGATGCCTGCACCATTCGAGCCACGTTGTCTCGCTCGTTGAGAAAGGACCAGAGTTTCTCACCCCAACAGGGAGCCACATCGTTGAACATGGGAACGATGTCCCATGGCTGACGCGTAGACATCATTGCTACCTCCTATCGCTCAGATACTCGAGCAGGCGCTCCGCCGTTGGGTTCCTCCGGACGGAAGCCAGCCGCATCGGTTCATTCAGAAGGTCCTGCAAGTGGTGAGGTGATTGGGTCCTCGCTCCGCAATGCAAACCGCTATCAGGGACTCTAGCGAGGCCGACGCTGCTACTTGTCCCGGATCGCTTCACCAAATTCGCGCCAGAACGACAGCAGTGCGCTGAAGTACTGACCAAGATCACCCGCCGAGACATACATGTCCTCACCCGCTAGGGGCATCTCAGGCGGCAACGGGAAAGCCCACAGGCTGTCGCCTTCTGTGCCGTCTCGTTCCCATGGCGGGACAAAGAGATCTGGCCGCAGGTTTCTCAAGTCCTCAGCCGATGGTCCCTCACCGTGCTTCACCGTGTTTGCAGCCAAGCGCAGTTCGTCAACCTTAGTCCACGAAGGGAGCTTCTCTACATACACTCTTGCCTCGGCCAGACGGTTCTTGAAGACTCGCCACTTGTCGAGCTCCTTACATCGTTCCTCCGCTGGATACAGCACTTCTTTGCGGTGGAAAAAGTGCCACTGCTGTTCGTACAGATGGTAGAGCCACACTGCTGCAACGTTGAGCAGACCTTGGCGAATCCCCTGCAGGGTCTGGTAGTATTCGAGACCCCTTTCAGTGGCCTGCTCAGCGAGTTCACCGGGATCGGGGCCATCTTCGCAACCAGGAAGAGACATCAACCTGTCCCACTCTTGGTCAGCGACTGCCTCGGCTTCCTTGTCCAGGTCATCAAACGTGGCAAGGACGCGACCCAACACAGCTTGGCGTAGGGACGAAATGTGTCTACAGAAAACAGCGTCGAAATAGCGATTCCAGTACTGTCCGTCCAGTCGTCTCATTGCTGCGCTCCTTCCTGCAATTCGCCCTCCAGCTCCGCCTCCGTCAGCTTGAAGCCATATTGCAGTGTCTTGCTTGCCTCGGTTCTCATCGCGATGGTCTCCCGATTCTGGCACTAGGAGTCCTGTTCGAAAGAAGCATGCTGTGGCCCCTGAGTTCCTATTGGAGCCATGTTCAGGGCATGATTGAACAGCTATCCCTCTTCGTGGTCGAACTCTCTGCCTACTGTCGCAACCACGTCGCCAAATGTTTCCCTTATGTTTCCCTTCGAGAAGCGAATCTGATTGATTCCCAAGATGTTCGAGAACTCGTTGACCCCCTCTTCGAGGAGAATGATTGCCCTACCGAACCCAAGCCGGCCTTGGAAAAGGCCAACCTCGTGCACAACGTTCTCGCGAGCATGTAGCTGGCGATTGGCATCAAGATCCTCTCCCGTAAGAACGAGAAGGGCAAGCGAGGATTCGTCGAGTATGCTCTCGAGAACTTCCTTGACACTCAGGCCTGCCCGTGGCCCGCGGTCATACGCAACCACCTTCATGCCATGCAGGTCCTGCAGGTGATCTTTGAGATCGCGCCACTGAGGTGAGTGGCCGTGTCCCACAAAAATCGTCACCGGCTTGAATTCCGGCTTGATCTTGCTGTCTTCGGCCTCCCGTTCGAATACCTGGAAGACCGATTCGATTGAGGACCTTTCTGGCAGTCTGACGAGCGCTAACGCATGCCTGGGTCCCTTGGACTCCACAAGGAAACGATTCCTCTGTGTGGAGTAGGAGAAACGATAGTGGTCGCATTTGGGATACTCGACCAGAAACTCATTACGCGTGTCAACAAACCACGTCTCATGACCGATCCCCAACTTTAGGGTGCGCCGAACGCGCATCTCCTCCTCAGAATGGGCCCTCGAAAGAAAGACATCATGCGCTTCTTCGATGACCCGGGCTCGGAATCTTGTGTCCGGGTAAAATCTCAGTTTCTGCATAGCCACCGCCCAATATGACCTAGTGAATCCTAGCCAGCTGCTTCAACACGATCCAGACAGATGGTCTTCTCCTCGTAGTTCTTCTTGCACAGACTGCTGCTCCAACTCTGCCACTGTTCAAATAGCGGTCCACAGGTCCCATGCGAACTCGGCACTCTGGACATCTGAGCATGCGCCACCCCCATTTGGTGGCTGGTCGGCGTCCCCCAGACACGCCGCGAACAGAGTCAACTTGCGCTGCTAACTGGTTGCCGCTCCCAGCCCCGTTTGGCCTGGTTCTCGCTCGACACCCGGATGTAGGCCCAGACACTCGGGGGCACGATTACTCATCCACAAGACCTATCGGCTTGGCCACATACAGCCGCAACTGGCATAGGTCACTACCAACTGGTCCATCCGAGGACCCGCGATCCTCAGCACACTTTCAGGCCAAACAGAAGACCCGCGCCCAAGTGTTTTGACACCTAGCGCGGGCCGTGTTACCCTATCCTCGCCTGGGTGCCACTATCACCTGGGCCATGCTCCGAGTGGTGATGACACGTCGGAGCTTTTCCCTGGGCGGGCCTAGTCTCGCCCTTCCGGGTAGTGCTCTAGATGCGCAAATACTGCCTGCAACATTGGAGAACTGCTTTGATAGAAGTAGGGGTCAGGCAGACTCCAAGCTTGCCATCTTTCAAGAAGCCCCTGTGAACCGGCTGAATCTGTCGGAAGTCTAGATAGCATTCGCCAACATCTGGATAGTATGGGTCCTCAGGAAGATAGAAGGCATAAGGCAGCTCGCTCTCTCGAACCCGACTTACGAAAGATGGATTGCCTGTCTCGTGGAACGTGTAGGCTGGCGCGACAAGGATCTGTCTCATTGTGGGATGCTGGGCCTCAACATCAGCGGTCAACACCACGATGTAGCGTCTCTTGGCGCGAGCCATCACAGACTCCTCGTTGTTTTGGTCGCCCATCCGAAAGGCATTCGAGACCTCACTGCACCTGTAGAGGGAGGCGTATGCTGGCCTACTCAAACGGACGTTGCGAAGCAGCCATAGAGGGGGTTCCAACCAGGGGATGGGACGGTACTCGTAGATGGCACCCCGGTGCACACGTTCCAGAGGGTCTTCTTCATAGAGGGATACAACCGCTGCTGCCATGCCGGACATCTGCCCTACAGCTCGGCCTCACGAAGGTGGATATCGTCAAGTATGGCTCCGAACTCTTCCGGCGTCATAGGAGCTGGTTCTCTGTCATACGCCTCAGCCCAGGTCTTAACCTGGTCCATGTACTCAACAAAAGATGGCGGCCTTCCGCGTGCCTCTTCTTGCTCAAACGTCTCAATGCTCCCTACGAGCTGGAAAGAAAGGGAGGGCCACTCTATGTCAGCGAAGGTCGACGCAGGCGCATTCCAGAACACATGCTCGCGGCCTTGACGCACGATGGACGCAGCCACCCATGACAGCGCCTTCAGAATCGGAACCCTCTGCTCCGCGACAGGGTAGGGCTCTGGTTGAACGGGCAACACACGAAACGCGGTCTCTGTCACTCGTGGAGTGTGCATGGCTCAAACCTCTCCATCAAATCCCCTTCGATTAGCTTGAAGAACCAGTCGTCAGTCAGCTCGTGTGCCTCACCCAGCCACTGACCAATTCCCGCTGTTGTTGTGGGCGTGTGTTCACCTCGAGTTACCAGGGTTGTCTCCCATAAGAGAGCCTCCCTCCCCTTTCTCTCGCCTCGCGCGAATCGTAGGTTCATTTCTCCCTCAGGCCTAGTCGAGCGAAACGCAAATCGGAGGTCGAGGTGTACTGGTGCGTCATCCACACCCGTGTCTTCAAAGAGAGACGGAAGAAGCCCTAGCTGCAGTTTGAGCTTGTCTCCTAGGAAGTCAAAGACACTGTCCCTCTCAAAACCGAAGTCAACGGCATCAATGTACCGAAGCTGTAGGAAGTTGACTGCAAGGGTTTCGGGAGCGGGGTATACATCGAAAAGGACATCCACCAATCGAGCGCACCTGCGCTTAAAGCTCTCCCAGGTGTACCCGTCAGTATTATTCAGGGTAACGACGCCCGGCCCCACTTGAACTAGGGGCCATTCGCTCTTCGCTCTCCTGAAGCGATGTCGCACCATGTACGGGGCCATCATGTCTGGCACGCTCGCGAGAGGAAGCGGCTCATGGAATGGATACTCATCCAGCAGCCTGTCATACATGCGGCCAACCAGCAGATGCATGTGAGGGTCAGCCTGAATCCCTCCCTCTCGCTTCTCAAGCTCCCAGTGCAGCTCAAATATTGCTTCTACAAGGGGCTTATTCTTGAGAACAACTCCGGCCATGTTCTTCGCTCCAAGAATGATTGACTGGTGGTGAGACGAACCACGGTCACCCACGCCACCGCTTCACTTGAGCCATAGTAACACAAGTTCACCAAGTAGAGCAACCATCCAAGTTATCGGCATCACCAACGTCGGCCAGCAGGACGCAAGCAATCAATGCGACGAGAGCGCGATTCTTGGCCATATGCAGTACTCCCAGAACCACCGTGACCAACACTCTCAGGTCGCGACGAAGCGGCAATGACTATCACTATCCACCCTAACACAGCGTGAGGCACAAGTCAACCCAGCGCTCACTCCCCCTCGGTGGAGTACCTCGGAAAGTCCAGCAGGCACCGCGCCAGGGTTCTCACGGCCACCTTCCCAGCGCCTGCCTCAGCCAGTCCAGCAAGAACGCCACGGCCAGAGCCGATGGCCCCCTTAAGGGGGAAGCCCACCAGGAGGCCGATGATCACCGAATAGACCTCGCGCCACGATCGGGGATGGGGCCAGCGCCACGGCCTCACGTCGGCCCCCCGTTGGCGTACCTCACGAAGTCCACGGCCCCACCGCCGTCCCCCTCGTCGGTGCCGATGTAGCTCATGGTGGTGGTGATGTCCGAATGACCCAGCCAGGCTTGCACCTGGGGCACTGGCGCACCGTTGTCGTAGGCGTTGCGGGCCGCCGTCCTTCTCAGGTCGTGTGGCCCCAGCCTTCCCTTGCCATGCAGCGGGGCCAGGCCAGCCTTGGCGCCATACTCGCCCACCAGCCGGTTGACGCTGGCAGCGTTCAGCCCCTTGCTCCCGATCGCGCCGCCCTTGTGGACACCCACGAACAGCGGCCCCGCGCCACTGCCAAAGCCCCGGCCAGTCAGGGCCAGCCAGGCGTCCAAGCTCTCCCACAGCTCGTCGTGGACTTTGACCTTGCGCGTCCTCT
>Ga0114930_10005163_pt1 | contig 10817 bp, 8 predicted proteins | sample AnhtaG_FD_87300 | JGI IMG/M metagenome (GOLD analysis project Ga0114930, IMG submission 87300) | Deep subsurface microbial communities from Anholt, Denmark to uncover new lineages of life (NeLLi) - Anholt_01485 metaG | ecosystem: Environmental > Aquatic > Marine > Oceanic > Sediment | place... | reverse complement strand
CGCGCGCAGCAGGCCGCGGCGCCGGCGCCGGCCCCGGCGGCGAAGACGGGCGCCGCGTTCGTGGTGATCAGCTCGACCGCCGACAGCCTGAAGAAGGGCGACCGCATCGCCCCCAGCCAGGCGATCTCGGTGCCGACCGGCACCCGCGTGGTGCTGATGGACGGCGCCGGCAAGGTGATGACCGTGCGCGGGCCGTTCAACGGCGCGCCCGGCGCGGGCGAAAGCTCGGGCGTGATCGGGCGGCTGAGCGAAGCCTTGAGTCAGTCCGCGGACGCCCCGCGGCGCGTCGGCGCGTTCCGCGGCGTGGGCAAGGGCATCGGCATCAGCGGCGCCGGCATGGTCGACCCTTGGGCCATCGACACCGCCCAGTCCGGCAACTGGTGCGTGGCGGCCGAGCGCGGCGTGACGCTGACCGGCGGCCCTAGCGGCGCCGCCGGCGTGACCGTGGAGATGCTGCCGAGCGGCCCGAAATCGGACGTGCCGTGGACCAAGGCCCAGGCCAGCGTGGCGTGGCCGGCGAGCGTGCCGGTCAAGAACGGCGGCACCTACCAGATCCGCTACGGCGCCACGACCACCGCGATCACGCTCCACATCCTCGAGCGCAAGACCGCCTCGCCGGGCCAAGTCGCGCTGTGGATGGCGGAGAAGGGCTGCTCGACGCAGGCCTCGGCGATGATCGACAGCCTGGAGCGCGGCGTGGCCGGGCGGCTGTTCGACCTCGAGATCGGCGGCGACCGGGCGCAGGCCCGCTACCGGATCGGCGAGGAGCTGAAGCTGTCGGTCAGGCCCAGCCGCGACGCCTACGTCTACTGCTTCTACAAGGACGCGGCGGGGGAGGTCACCAAGATCTTCCCGAGCCAGTACGACACCACCGCGCGGGTCGGCGCGGGCGCGCAGCCGATCCCGGCGCCGAACTGGGAGGCGCCGATGCAGCTGACCGGCCCGGCCGGCCAGGCGGAGGTGCGCTGCTTCGCGGTCGACAAGGACGCCTCGGCGCAATTGCCGCCCGAGATCGGCAAGCCCGGCTTCACCGTGCTGCCGGCCCCGGTCGCGCGATCGCTGATCGACGTGTTCAAGCGCGTGCCCGAGGGCAGCGTGGCGACCGCGGCGATGCCGATCCAGGTGACGGAATAGCTTCGAGGCCCGCGGCCCGGCCCCGCCTTGACGGGCGGCGGCCGGGCGGGGCCTCGATAGGGAACGAACCTCAATCCACGGAGCGTGCCATGCGTTTCGATGCCCTTCGCGTTTCGATCGTCGCCGCGGCCGGGCTGCTCACCGCCGCCGCAGTGCCCGCCCTGGCGACCGAGCTGCAGGTGATCCAGGGCGTGCCCACGGCGGGCCAGCTCGAAGAGGCGCTGGCGCCCAAGCAGGCCGCCTCGACCGTCAAGTTCCGCGGCATCACGCTGGGCAACCAGCCGCCCAAGGCGCCCTCGCCCGGCACCCCGGCGGCCGCCGCCGGCGCGGCGCCCGCGCAGCCGACGCAGGCCTCGGCCGCGATCGCGCTGTCGATCAACTTCGACTTCAACTCCGACAGGCTGACGCCCCAGGGCTTGCAGGTGCTGGACAACCTGGGCGCGGCGCTGAAGTCCGAGCGCCTCAAGTCGCAGCGCTTCCTGCTCGAGGGCCACACCGACAGCAAGGGCGCGGACGGCTACAACCAGAAGCTCTCGGAGCGCCGCGCCGTCGCCGCGATGGAATACCTGATCGCGCGCCACGGCATCGACCCGAAGCGGCTGAGCTTCGCGGGCAAAGGCAAGCACGAGCCCTTGGACCCGGCCAACCCGGAAGCGGCGCTGAACCGGCGCGTCCAGATCATGAACCTGGGGTCGTAGGCCGCCGCCGCGCGCGCGTCGAGCACGGGGGACAGGGGGAAGCGGACAGAAGATGGCGCCGCAAGCGCTGAAGCCGAGCGCGCCCAAGGCGGCAGGGTTGGAAAAGCCCGCGGGCGCGCGCCGCGCGCTGCCGGGATTCGCCGACTTCACCTGGCGCGACCTCGCCATCCTCACGGCCGCGGCCGTGGCGATCGCGGGCGCCGCGGTCGCGGGCGTGCGCGGGCTGCCGTTCCTCAAGGTGGCGGAGCAGTGGCTGATCGACTTCCGCCTGACGGAGTTCAGGCCGCGCCAGGCGGACTCGCACCCCAGCATCGTGATCGCCTCGATCAGCGAAGAGACGCTGGCGACCCTGGAGTACCGTCAGCCCGTGGACCGCGCGTTCCTGGCGCGCGTGGTGACGCAGCTGCGCGAGAAGGGCGCGGCGGTGATCGGGCTCGACTTCCTGTTCGACCAGCCCACGGTCAAGGACAAGGACGACGCGTTGCGCGCGGCGCTCAACGCCTGGCCGGTGCCGCCGGTGGTGGCCTGGGCGGGCTACGAGGAGGGCCTCACCAAGAAGCAAGTCGAGACCATCGAGGCGTTCTTCCAGGGCGTGCGCGTCCGGCGCGGCTTCGCCACGCTCGACGCCGACGAGGACGGCACGGTGCGGAGCATTTTTTCCGGCCGGCCCGACGACGTGACCAGGGAATGGACGCCGGGCTTCCCCGGGGCGCTGGCGGCGCAGATCGGCGTCGAGCCGCCGCGCCAGCCGATCGGCCTTTCCTACCTGACGCGCGACCCCTTGCGCCTGTCCGCGTTCGAGAGCTACGAGGCGCACCTGATCGGCGAGCTGCCCGCGCCGCTGTTCAAGGGCAAGACCGTGCTGATCGGCGCCGACCTGCCGGACGCCGACCGCCACCGCACGCCGCTCGCCACCGTCATCGGCCACAACGCGGGCTCGCTGCCGGGCGTGGTGGTGCACGCCCAGGCGCTCTCGCAGATCCTCGACGGGCGCGTGCTGCCGCGGGTCAACGGCGCGGTCGAGATCGCGCTGACGCTGCTCGCGGCGGTTTTGGCGATCGGCCTCATCCTGGTCGAGACGCGCTGGTGGGTGAAGGCCGCGGCCAGCGCCGCGCTGGTCGCCGCGTTTCTGATCATGGCGAGCGCGCCGCTCTATGCCGGCGGGCCCCTGTTGCCGCTCCTGGCGCCGGTGCTCGCGTTCCTGGGGGCGCTGACCGCGGGCGCGGTCTACGTGGCGCGGCGCTACCGCGACAAGAAGCGCTTCATCCGCGACGCCTTCGCGCGCTACGTCGAGCCCAAGGTGGTGCAGCAGCTGTTGGAGAATCCGGCGGCGCTGGTGACCGAGGGCGAAAGCCGCGAGATGACCTTCCTGTTCACGGACATGGAGAACTTCACGGTCATGTCCGAGACCATCGAGCCCAAGCTGCTGGTCAAGGTGATGGGGCAGTATTTCGACGGCATCTGCGACATCGTGATCAAGGCCGGCGGCACCATCGACAAGTTCATCGGCGACGCGGTGGTGGCGATCTTCAACGCGCCGGCGGCGCTGCCCGAGCACGCCCAGCGCGCGGTCGAGGCGGCGGGCGCGATCCACCGCTTCGCCGAGGAGTTCCGCGGGCGGGTCAAGAAGGAATTCGACGTCGGCCTGGGCTCGACGCGCGTGGGCGTGCACACCGGCGTCGCCATCGTCGGCAATTTCGGCTCGAGCCAGCGCCACAACTACACCGCCATGGGCGACGCGGTGAACACCGCCAGCCGCCTCGAGGGCGCCAACAAGCACCTCGGCACCACGATCTGCGTGTCGGAGGCGACCGCGCGGCGCTGCAAGAAGATCGAGTTCCTGCCGCTCGGCACGCTCAAGCTCAAGGGCAAGACCGGGCGGATCGACGCCTTCACGCCCGTGGGCCGCGAGCAGTCGGCCGAGTCCTGGTTCCGCGCCTACATGGACGGATACCGCCTGCTGCGCGAGGGCAAGGCGGAGGCGGCCCAGGCCTTCGCGCGCGTGGGCGGCGGCAACCCCGCGGCGGGCGTGGCGGCCAAGCACGCCGAGCGCATCCAGAAAGGGGGCCGCGACCTGGTCGTGGCGCTGGAGGAGAAATGAGCGGGCGCGAGGCCAAGACCGCCTTCACGCTCGACCCCCGGCTCGAGGCCGACACGCGGGCGGTGGCCAGGCTTCCGCTGTGCCGCGTGCTGCTCGTGAACGACAGCCGCTTTCCCTGGCTGATCCTGGTGCCGGAGCGCGCGGGGGTGCGCGAGATCCACCAGCTCGCGCCGGCCGAGCGCGCGGTCTTGATCGAGGAAGTGGCGGCGGCCGCCCGGGCGCTGGAGCGGCTCACGGGCGCCGAGAAGATGAACGTGGCCGCACTCGGCAACCAGGTGCCGCAGCTCCACGTCCACGTGATCGCGCGCTTCGCCAAAGACCAAGCCTGGCCGACGCCGGTATGGACCAAGCCCGGCGCCGTGGCCTACGACCAAGCCGCGATGGCGCGCCTGGCCGCCCAGCTCGCCGCGGCGCTCGCGGGCCCCAACTCCTAGAAGTACGAATCCGGCTCGCGCACCACCTCGATCGCGTAGTTCGCGGTCAAGGTGCGGTCGACCGTCTTGCCGTCCTCGCCGAAGGGCAGGATCAGCCGCCGGCGCCGGCGCACATGCACGACCCTGGGGTTGTGCTCGCCGAACGCGGGCGTCGCGCGGCGCACCACCTCGCGGTGGGTCGCGAAGAAATGCGGCAGCGCGTCCTTGATCGGGTATTCGCTCAGGAGCTTCCCGGTCATGTCGAACCCGGCCTGGCGCACGATGTTGGTGCCGAACAGCCGGTAGCGGAAGTCGCGGCCCGCGTCGATCACGTCGAGCACGATCAGGTTGCCGAACCAGGGCTTGAGCTCCTCGGGCCGCAAGTCCCCGCGCGCCGGCAGCCGGCGGCCGCGCCGCTTCGACTGCCACAGGCGGAACAGCCGGAGCAGCCGCTCGTCCACGGCGAGGTGCTCCTCGGCGACGTCGAAGATGGCGAGCGGTTCCGAAGAACCGGGCAATTCGGACATGGACTACCCGCGGCAGTAGGGTCGATCGCGGCCGCGGAACCTATCAGAGGCGCGGCGCCCGTGCCAGCGGCCGCGGCTGGCGATAAAGTCGCATGATGAGCAACCGCGCGCCCGTTTCCATTCCCGCGCGCGCCGCGGACCTGCCCGCGCCGTTCGCGGACTGGTTCGCCCGGCGCGGCTGGACGCCGCACGCGTACCAGCTTGCGCTCATGGACGCGGCGGGACGCGGCGAATCGGCCCTGCTGATCGCGCCCACCGGCGGCGGCAAGACGCTGGCCGGGTTCCTGCCGAGCCTGATTGAGCTTTCGCAAGCGTATGCCGCACCCCGCGCAGCGCCGGCGCCGCGTCGATTGCATACTTTATACGTCTCGCCGCTCAAGGCCCTGGCGGTGGACATCCACCGCAACCTGACCGCGCCCATCGAGGAAATGGCGCTCGACATTCGCGTCGAGACCCGCACCGGCGACACGCCCCAGGCCAAGCGCCAACGCCAGCGCCGCCTGCCGCCCGACCTGCTGCTGACCACACCCGAGTCGCTCGCGCTGCTGCTGTCCTACGCCGACGCGCCCAAGCTGTTCGCGGATCTGCGCGCGGTCGTGGTGGACGAGGCGCACGCGCTCGCCGGCAACAAGCGCGGCGACCTGCTGGCCCTCGGACTCGCGCGCCTCGCGCGCCTGGCGCCCGCAAGCCGCGTCGCCGGCCTGTCCGCCACCGTGGCGCATCCCCAGGCGCTCGCCCGATGGCTCGCCTCGGGCGCGCGGCGGGTGCGCATCGTCCGGGGCGAGACGCCCAAGCGCATGGAGGGCGCGATCCTCGAGGCCGCGGAGCGCATGCCCTGGGCCGGGCACATGGCGCTCTACGCCCTGCCCGAGGTCTACGCCGCGATCAAGCGCCACCGCACCACCCTGGTGTTCGTCAACACCCGCGCCCAGGCCGAGCTGGTGTTCCAGGCGCTGTGGCGGCTCAACGACGACAAGCTCGCGATCGCGCTGCACCACGGCAGCCTCGCGCCCGAGCAGCGCCGCAAGGTCGAGGCCGCGATGGGCCGCGGGGACCTGCGCGCCGTGGTCGCCACCTCGTCGCTCGACCTCGGCGTGGACTGGGCGTCGGTCGACCTCGTGGTGCAGGTGGGCGCGCCCAAGGGCGCGAGCCGCCTGATCCAGCGCATCGGCCGCGCCAACCACCGGCTCGACCAGCCGAGCCGCGCGCTGCTGGTGCCGGCCAACCGCTTCGAGGTGCTGGAGTGCCGCGCCGCGCTCGACGCCATGCGCGCCCAGGCGCTCGACGGCGACCCGCCGGCGGGCCCCGGCGCGCGTCCCGGCGGCCTCGACGTGCTGGCCCAGCACCTCATGGGCATGGCGTGCTCGCGCCCGTTCCGCGCCGAGGAGATGTTCGCCGAAGTCGCCTCGGCCGCGCCCTATGCCGCGCTCTCGCGCAAGGAGTTCGACGGCGTGCTGAACTTCGTCGCCACCGGCGGCTATGCGCTGGCCGCCTACAGCCAGTGGCACCGCCTGCGCCAGGACGGCATGGGCGCGTGGAAGGTGGCGGCGCCCGCGTTCGTGCGGCGCTACCGCATGAACGTCGGCACCATCGTGGAAAGCCCGATGCTGAAGGTGCGCCTGAGGCGCGGGCCGTTCCTGGGCGAGGTGGAGGAATACTTCGCGCAGTTCCTGGCGCCGGGCGACAGCTTCGTGTTCGCGGGCCGCCTGTTGCGCTTCGACTGCATCCGCGAGCACGTGGTGGAGTGCAGCCCCGCCGCCGCGGGCGCCGAGCCCAAGGTGCCGGCCTATGCCGGCGGGCGCCTGCCGCTCACCACGCAGCTCGCGGCGCGCGTGCGCGCGATGCTGGCCGACCATGCGACGTGGCGCGAGCTGCCCGAATCGGTCGCGGAGTGGCTCCGGATGCAGGAATGGCGCTCCGAGCTGCCGCCCGGCGACGGCCTTCTGGTCGAGGCGTTCCCCAGGGGCGACCGGGGCCGCGAGAAGCACTTCCTGGTCGCCTATTGCTTCGAGGGACGCAACGCGCACCAGACGCTCGGCATGCTGCTCACCCGGCGCATGGAGCGGCTGGGCCTCATGCCCCTGGGGTTCGTCGCCACCGACTACGTGATCGCGGCCTGGAGCCTCAAGCCCGCGCGCCAGCGCGACGTGCCCGCGCTGTTCGACGAGGACATGCTGGGCGACGATCTGGAAGCGTGGATGGACGAGTCATCGATGCTGAAGCGCTGCTTCCGCAACGTCGCGGTGATCGCCGGGCTGATCGAGCGCCGCCATCCCGGGCAGGAGAAGACCGGGCGGCAGGTGACGTTCAACTCGGACCTGATCTACGACGTGCTGCGCAAGCACGATCCCGGGCACGTGCTGCTGCGCGCCACGCGCGCCGACGCGGCCTCGGGCCTGACCGACGTGGCGCGGCTGGCGGCGTTTCTCAAGCGCGTCAAGGGGCGGATCGTCTATCGCGCGCTCGAGCGCGTGACGCCGCTGGCCCTGCCCGTGCTGCTGGAGATCGGGCGCGAGGAGGTTTCGGGCCGCGCGGTCGACGCCATGCTCGACGAAGCCGCGCGCGCGGCGCGCGACGAGGCGCTGGTCGCCGAGGCGCTCGCCATGCCCAAGCAGGGCGGCTTGGCGGTGTGAAAGGGGTTTCACCACTAAGAGGAGGGGACACCGCCGTTGCCATTTAATCTAAGGTGCAGCCACGAGAAACTCGGGACAGGACTTTCCCAGAACAGCTTTTCGCCCGTGCTTCTAGCAGGATAGGCATGTTCCCAAGTATATTAACTTTCTTTGCGGCAATGCTTGATTTAAACAGCGAATCAGGTAATTTTTCCCCGATTCGGCCTGTCAATTCGTGCGTTTATCGTTCGAGGGCGATCTATGTTACTTCGATTCGGGCTCTCAAACTTCCGATCCATCGGAAGTTTTCAAGAGATCAACCTTGCAGCAAGCAAGCTGAGCGACGCGCATGTCGCCCAGCTGCGCGCGCCTGGCACCGAGACACGATTTCTGCCAGTTATCGCCATTTATGGGCCAAACGCTTCCGGAAAGACAAATCTACTTTTGGGTTTTGATTATTTCATCGACGCGATCATTCATTCTCACACAAGAGGGGATAGAGATACTGGATTCGCGCGCCAACCCTTCAAGCTTGATCCTGAAATAGCATCCCGTCCATCTGAATTCTCGTGCGACTTCTCCTCGTCGGTGAACAGGTACACATATGGATTCAAGATTGACGACGCGAAGGTGTTAGAGGAATGGCTCTATAGCTACCCTAGGGGTCGAAGGAGAATTCTTTTTTCTCGGACCAATGCCGGCCGAGATGAATATGTCTTCGGCACCTATCTCAAAGGGCAAAATAGGGTGATATCTGAGCTTACACGTCAAAACTCCCTGTTTCTATCCGCTGCTGTTAAGAATAACCACGGTGCTTTGACCGAGGTATATAACGTTCTTGTAAAAGACTTCAGGTTTCTCAATCTTCAAGAGTCTACGATCGAACTGTTGCGCTACTCTGCTGAAACTCTTGGCCTCGAAGATTCAGAAAAGAAAAACTTCATTGTTTCGTTTCTCAAGGCGGCGGATATCGGCATTTGTGACATGTCGATTGAAAAGGACCCAAATTTCGAGAAAAACGCTGCTTTGCTCAAAAAGCTCGTCAGAGTTTTAGAAGAAGAAACAAAGCTAGAAAAAGGGAGGGCGTCTGCGACGGACGAATCAAACGACATCACGATTCCACAGCCTGTGCTCTTCAAATTTATGCATACAGCGAAGAACAAAGACAGGGTGCCGTTTGACGTCAGCCAAGAAAGTCGAGGCACGAGGAGGCTTTTCTCGCTTCTTGTGTCGGTGTTTGACGCTATCAAACACGGTCGAGCGCTGCTCGTAGACGAATTTGATTCAAGTTTACACCCTCTGCTGTCGCAGAAAATTATCAAGATTTTTAATTCGCCTAAGGCTAACCAGAATGGCGGCCAGCTAATATTCTCGACACACGACACGGCACTCCTGGGTCGTAATATCTTGAGGCGCGATCAGGTTTGGCTGACCGAAAAGACTCGGACCGGCGAGACTAGGCTATCCCCGTTAACTGACTACTTGGTACATAAGAAAGACAGTATCGAAAAAGGCTACTTGCAAGGCCGTTTCGGGGCGGTACCTTTCCTTGAAGAACTAGATGAGGTTGTTATCAAACATCTTGGATAGTTGTCTGTCATTTCCGGGGTGAGGGAAACTTTGCGATCATCAAGGCCCTTTCGTCGACGCCGGGCGTTTCGGGTGCCAAAGCCTGAAATTTGGATATTTTGTGAAGGCGGAAAGACGGAGCCAGGCTACATCCGTGACTTTGTCCGTGACTACAGATGTGTCCTCGCGCGGATTGAAATAGTCGGGGGTCAAGGTGTGCCACTGACTATTGCGAACGCAGCAGTGGGCAAGCGGACAGAATTGCTTAAGCTTGCGCGCCGCACTCGATACGCATTCTTCAGTGCGTTCGAAGTCTGGGCTGTGTTCGATGTCGATGTACATCCAAATGTGGCCCAAGCCAAGGCGCTTTGCAGACAGAATGCTGTGGGCGTGTGTGTCTCCAATCCTTGTTTTGAACTCTGGCCAATTTACCATTTTGGTGATTGGCATCGGCCAGAAACGCGACATGCACTGCAGAAACATTTGAAGTCTTTGATGAGATCATACGATCCAGATGGAAGCAAAAAGGTCAACTACAACGAACTCAAGGATAGCTACTTCGTGGCAAGGGACCGCGCAAGTCTTGGGCTAAAGAAGCGCTCGGAGGAAGGCTCACCTGAAGGCAATCCTTCGACGAATTTTTATTTACTTCTTGACGCAATCATAAAGAGCGGGACCGCTAGTTAGCCTTGATCAATCGAAGGCGCAGCAGATTGTGCGTAAATCGCCAAGTCTTCGCCGGTGCATGTCTATTGGAAAAAAGCATTGGCACAGCGGCAGGATTGCTATCTCCGTTTAGAGCCCGCCGAGCGCGACTACGCCGCGCGATTCGGAACCGGAAAGGAATGACGGCCATGGCCAAGATCGTGCGCGGCAGCGGCAACGTGTTCGCCGACCTGGGCTACGCGCACGCCGACGAACGGCAGACCAAGGTGCGCCTCGCGGTCGCCACCAACCGGATCGTGGAACGCCGCGGCCTGTCGCAGATGCGCACCGCGGCGCTGCTGGGGATCGGCCAGCCCAAGGTCTCGGCGCTCGCCAACTACCGGCTCGGCGGGTTCTCGGTCGAGCGACTGATGACGTTCCCGACGGCGCTGGACCGCGACGTCAGCATCGTCATCAAGAAGAAGCCGCGTTCGCGCCCGGCCGGGCGCATCTCCGTCGTCGCGGCCTGAGTCCGGCCCCTACTGCTGGTCGTCCGCGCGGCAGAACACCTCGCAGGTCCGCACCCCCGCGTCGAGCTCGCAGATGCCCTGCTGGATCTCGACCGCGACCAGCGTCGGCAGGACCGGCACCGACAGCTCCAAATCGTAATACGGGCTGCCGTACTGCCCGCCCGCGGACTGGCCTTCGTACCAGGCCTCGGGCGGGCGATAGACGCCGAAGCCCGGCCCCGGCACGCGCCGGTACACGGTGCGAACCCGCACCAGGCACTCGCCCGCGATCCTGGTGTTGCGCGCCGGGCATTCGCCCCGGGCGGAAAGGCGCAGGTAGCCGGGCCGGTAGGGCTGGTTCACAACCAGCTTGGCGGTGAAGCCCTTGCGCGCCTCGACGAAGCAGCCCGGCACGCCCGGCGCGCAGCCCGGCGCGTCGGCGAGGCCCACCTCCAGGTCCGCGCAGGTGCGGTTGTCGATGGAAAGGGTGAGCTGGCCGCGGGCCGGCGCCGCGCCGAACGCAATGGCCAATGCCGCCGCCATCAGCCCCAAAGCAGCCGCGCGCCGCGCGGTCCCGGCCGGAGTCCCGTCGCCTCCCGTCGTGTCCAT
>Ga0114930_10005161_pt1 | contig 10819 bp, 12 predicted proteins | sample AnhtaG_FD_87300 | JGI IMG/M metagenome (GOLD analysis project Ga0114930, IMG submission 87300) | Deep subsurface microbial communities from Anholt, Denmark to uncover new lineages of life (NeLLi) - Anholt_01485 metaG | ecosystem: Environmental > Aquatic > Marine > Oceanic > Sediment | place... | reverse complement strand
CTGAAGGGCGAGCAGCTTGCCGTTCTGCGTGACGCCGGAGCGGGAGATCAACTGCGAAACGTTTCCGAGTGTCGCGAGCGCCTGCACTGCCGCACTGGATCCGCTCAGGGAGCCTCCCAGGATCGATGCGCCAAAAGTCATCGGCGTCGATGTGCTGGTGACAAGCGGAGCCGCCGCGCCTGTCATTGACAGGCCTGTGTGAGCGCCCGAGCTCTTGTATCCCAGCGTCAGATTGATACCGTAGTTGTGTTCGAGCGTTTCCTGGATCTGGTAGACGTGCACATCGATTGCGACCTGCTTCCCGTACATGGAGTCCAGGTTCTTGACCCAGCTCTCCAGGCGGTCACATTGCACAGGGGTACCGGTTACGGTCAAAACCCCGAGATTCTGGTCGCCGATAACGCAATCCTTGCAGCCCGCAATGGCGTTGGCGGTACGCTCAAGGGTCTGCCACGGGGTGACCTGTACACCTAGCGTGATTGTCTGATTGCCGCTACCGGAGGACGAACTGGAACCGCTTGTACTCGCGGTCTGCGCAGAGCCGGCATTGGCCGTTCCAGCGCCAGAAGATCCCTGCGACGAACCGGAAGATGAATCGCCAGTCGAGATCGATCCGTTCATCGAGGCCGTGTCTGCAATGCTCGGCAACTGGAATGTACGGGTCTCAGTGGTGAAAAACGTCACCACGCCGTCCTTGTAGCGCGACCACACGTTGTAGTGCGCGTCGGCCTGATCGAGAAATCCCCGGAAAGCGCCCGTATAGAACCTGAGCGGCGAACCTGCAAGGGCGCCGGAGGAAACAGGATATGCGGCAGGCAGCGACGGCAGCGCCTGAGCGCCCGGTAATCCAAGCGCTGGCGATGGCAATGCCGTTCGTGCGGAGAACGGCATTGCCATGCCGGCCGCGGCGCCGGCTCCGCCAGGCGAGTTAGCTCCTTGAACAGAGGCATCGACGACCGCGCGCACGCCGATGTTTTCAGTGATCCACATTGCCACTTCCGGGAGGGTCATGCCCTCGGGGTGATTGAACACGACCTGTTTGTCGTAGATTTCAGGCTCTGGCTTCGTCGCCTGAATCTTTTCGCCCATCAACCACGCCCCGTCATGCACCTGGACGATGGGACGACTCTTGACCGAAGTCTCAACCTGCGCTTTCGCGTCTGCGCCCAGCACATCCTGTTCGTGATACACCTGCTGTACGCCACAGCCTGCGAGACTCGCAAACGTCACCGCGGCAGCGACGGCCAGAATCGAATGATGAAATGGAAACTTCATTGGCCCGCCCCCGGTTTATCGACCACCACTGTGTTGTCTCCCTTGCCCTTCCAGATGTCAGCGTGTACGTCTGCCCCATTCGCAGCGAGCTGCTCAAACACGTTCGTGACCGCGGTCTGGAAGTCCGTACCCCACGAAGAATCGTGCGGAGGAACAAAGTCGTCCGGCGTATTCCAGCTCACCGCCCAACCGGCACGCTTCGCCCAGGCCATCAACTGGAATTCCAGAGATTGACCACCAACAAGCTCGTACGGCGCGACCGGATCGGCCTGGCTGACAGGTGCGCTCGCCGGGACATCTGCCGTGGCGCGACTATTGACCACCACTCCAGCCAGCAACTGCGAGGGACGGCCCCGGTGCAAGGACACGGCGCGCTGGCTCCAGTCGATCGTGGCGTGCACATCCGCCAGAGGGCCAATCGCGTTCGTCAGGACGGTGTCCCAAGGGAGTCCACCGCTCCACGACACCAGTTGGGAGTGATCCACGTCACCCATCTCGATCCGGAAGTCCTTCGGTACGATCACCGGCATCATGTCTGCCAGCGCAATATCGCGCCCCTTTCCTCTCGGAACGTAATCATCCGAAGGCCGGTACCCGATCTGCGTCACTTTCCGGCCAGTCGAAACCGGTAAGTCATCGGCCAGCGGTTGTATGGAAATCGCGGGCGCGGGGGCGGCTACCGCCGAAGCCGGTGCAGCTACCACCGGCGGCACTTCGTTGACGAATCCCGCGTATGCCGTTGACGCACATCCCATCCCAATACCAACAGCCGCCAGGATGGCGACGATCATCCTCTTGTGCATCTCGCACCCTCTCATTCGTAATATCTCCGGTGATGCCACCCGGCACTTGCGTGGATCACGGTCCCGCGTGATGTGTGGCGAATTGCGCGTCATGGCGAACCCCCTTGTGACGGGGGCTGCGGCTGCAAGGCAGGCGGCGTGGACGGACTGGCATCGGCTGGGGCAACGCTCGCCTGCCACCGGTTCGGGTCGGTCACGAAGCCGCCGTGATCGGTCACGCGATACAGCGTGTCGCCAACATTGATATGCGAGCGGTCGCCGGAGACGACTTGCGGAGCGACAGCAATCGACGGCTCGGACACCATGCCCTTGTTGAGCAGCTCCGAATAGCGCAGCATCCCGGTGTAGTCGCGATTCAGGCGGTTGAAATTGGTCTGCAGAATCTGATCCGCGAGCGCTTCGCCCTGCGCATAACCGAGCATGACCTGTTCTTTCCAGTATTCGCGCTCGGCCGCTGTCTTGGGCAGAACCGCGGAGAAAGGTACCTGGTCCGTCTGTGCCTTGATGCGCAGCCCCACAAAGAGATAGTCGCGCCAGGAGGGCGCAACGGTAATGAAGCGGGACGGGACAACGATCCGATACATCGAGTCGGCGGTGCGGATCTGGTCCGAGGTTGCTTCTACCGCGTCACGTGCTTCGGTAATCACGGGCGGCAGCATCCCGTTGCGGGTCACGAGCGCCCCGAAGCGGTACATCGTGTCGAGCCGGGTGCCGCGCGCCTCGAGTTCGGCAAGCAACTTCGCGGACCGGTCGGCGAGGCCCTTATGACTGCCCAATGGAAGTGCCGCCTCCTGCAACTCGTTCGCGCGGATGGGCGTGATCGCCGCGGCAGCCGGGACCGTATCGACCGACAGGTTGGCAATGTCGTTCACCGACATGTCGGAGGTGTCTGTCGCATCCGCGAGCGCGAGCGGGCATGCGACCGTGGCCCAGGCCGCTGCGCAGGCAAGCAGGATGGTGGCCGGCTCAAATTTCACGGTAACGAATTTTCACGCGGTTAATCTTCATGACGACGCCCACCCGTGCGCCGGGCCGGGTTCCGATGTCTTCCCGAATCTCCACGAAATCCGTTCCCGCAAGCCCGCATACGAAAGCCGCAATAGCAACGCGCGTGAGTCGCATGTATTGGTCTACCTGTTTATGTATCTGAGGTCCGTCGAATCGCTTCAAATTCCGTATAAAGAGTAGCATACGGAATGTACGGACCGCAACAGATTATTTCGTATCAGGTAAACGATACGTACTTTACATGGCGAGCTTTGGCTGCGGCTGCGTGCGCTGGCGGTAACCGTTCTCCTCCAGCCACTCGTCAACGCGAGCCGTGGTGTTGCCCGCGCTGTCTTTTACGAGCGCTGGGTCGATATTGCCGTGCTCGTCGATACCGAGGATGTTGTACGCCGTGGTGGCGCCGTGAGCCCGCGTGTAGCCACCCGCAGCTTCGGCGACCGCCCTGTATTCGGACTGGCTCACCTGAAACAGATCCTGCACTTGCTGTGACGGCATGCCGTTGAGTTGCGGTAACGGTATGTTTACCATCGCCGTATCGCTCGTGCCGTAGAGAATGAGCGGGCTCTTATGGGCCTCCGCTGCGTTGGCCACCCCACGCAGAACCATGCCCCCTCCGATGAATGCACCCAGGACGGGCGCTGTAAACGCCAGCGCTGTGCCGCCGGCAATCAGTCCGGCCGTCGACAACATCGACGGTCCGAGCGGCAACGGTACCTCTTTTGTTCCCGCCAGATCGTGACCGCCCGAGAGGTGGACGACATCCCCTTGAGCCGAGAAGTTATAGCTGGTGTAACGGCTGCCATCACCCTTGTTCCACAGGGTTGAGATACCCGGGGCATCCAGCGAGACGTTGGTGATGTGGACGTCGGTTGGAACAAGGGGCTTGCCGTGTGAATCAGTGGCGGTGCTCAACATGGACGCCTGCATTTGCGCCTCCGCGCCGCCAAGGGAGTGACCGGTGGTGTATACCGCACTAAAAGGGACATTCGCCTGATCCAGCTTTGCCTTTGCCGCGGTCAATCCTGCGCGGGCAAATCTTTCCGCCACATTCTGCGTGTTCGCTACCGCGTCGACGGCCACCCCAGCGTCCGTGACCACGTTCTTCAAGTTGGCTGTACCACGGTCGGCGATAATGACCTCCCCGGTCTGGAAGTTGATATTGACCTGAGCTGAAAACCCAAGCTGATCCATGGCGGCTCCCAACTTCGGATCGAACCGAGCTATGTCGCTCATCGATAGCGGAGTCCATTGAGGACCTAACTTTGGATCATTCTTATCGCCGTAAGTCGCTACAGCGGCTGTAAAGATATCTTTCAGCGTCGCCGAAGGTGTGGTTTGCGTCATCGCTACACTCCCGAATGTTCGAGTTGGTTATCGGAGGTTGAAGAGAAGAACCGAACTTTTATTGGCCAGCGCCAGATATTGACCGTCCGGGCTCACGGCAAGCCCCTCTCCGTCGCCCATTGCCCCGCTAAATTGCAGCAGGGGTTTTCCCGAGGCAATATCCACGATGCTGTTCTCGATCGGCTTGCGTCCCGGGTCAGCGAACGTTGAACCTTTCAGATAAAGAAATTTCCCGTCAGGACTAAACCCCATTCCGGACCCACCCGGTGCAATGTCGGTTGCATTGAACGAGTGGTAATGGCGAACGCTGAGCGTAGCGCCGTTTATGATCTGACCGGAGGCCAGGAAAATCTCATTCGTTGCGAAGTTCGTTTGACCCTCCGTACCGACTGGAAACGCATAGGTGTACGGTGATTTAGGGTCGTTAGTCGGTTCCTGAGGAAACCACACGGCCTTGGTCTTTTCCTTACCGGAAGGATCCACAAGCCTGATCGCGGTGTCGTACCAGTGAATGAGATGTCCATCGAGCGTTTTGCCTTCGCCAGTTTCACTGGTAGGCATGGCGCTAACCAGTATTCTGTCGTCCGTCGTCCACGAAGCGGTTGTGACCCGAAGGCCGTCGGCATGAATGATCTGCAACGCCCATGTCTTCGTGTCGTATACGTAGATGTCGGATGGATCACCAAGTGTGCCGACGAGGGTCAGCAGCTTGCTGCCGTCCTTGTTCAGCCGCGCGGAAAATCCCACTGCGGGCCGCTCCGGCAGAGTGTCGCCCGTCATCGCATCCCACTGCATCTTGGGGCCAAACGAGAGGGTTTTTCCGTCTGAACTCCACAGCAAGTGGTCCTCTTCGGTCGTCGAATAGTCATACTGACAATGAATGCGGGACTGCTCCCTGTCACGCTGCATGTCCCACACCACGATGATGGTCGGCGAAGAATGACCCGAACCCACGATTCCCAGATAGCGACCGTTCGGGCTAAAGCTTATTTTCATGATCTCTATCGACTCCGACAGCAAACCACCGAGCTTGATCGTCCTCTGCAACTTCGGCGTCGTCACCGAAGCGCTCGCGACATTGCTCACCACACTGTTGCCTGACTGTGCATCCGCATCCGTAGTCATACCTGCTACTCCCATAAAAATCACCGAGGCCACCGCAGCTTTGCGTAATTTCATTGAATTCCTCAAGGTCGATCCAGAAACGAGCCGCACCTTCCGTGGAGTCAAACGCCGCACGAGGGGTTACGGCCGCAACGTATGATTAGCCGGCTCCCGCACGCTTTGACTCGGCTTTACTAGAAACACAAAAGAAGTCACCCGTATTCGAAAAACATACAGGCAAGTCCATCCACGTAGCCACCGCACGAACTTCCGCGCCCCACGCACGTTCCGCGCAGATACCCTCCAGGTAAAACTCGATCCACGAATCCCCCGGCATGTTTGCTCCTGAGTTCGCCGTATAGCTTTGTTCGCCCCACTGCTCCCAGGCCAGACGGTCCACCTCGGCCAGCCATTCCTTGTACGTCAATGCATGCTCGATAGGCTGGACGCCGACGATCAGGCAATCGGTCAACCCATCCGGCTCTGCACCGTCGCGAAAGCTGAGCGAATCACCAACGGCAAACTCCCGGGTCGCCAGCGAGTGCTGTTCCCAGCGCAATCGTTCGACGAGACCGCTGTAGACGATCACCCCATCGATCACATAAAGCGTGGTGACACTCTGCCCGTGGTGTTCGAGATCGAGCCTGTACACCACCTCTTCCTGTCGTCCCGGCCGGACGCTTGCACCCGCCTGCTTTTCGCTCATGGCATCTTCCGCTGCTTTGATATGGCTCGGATTCAGGTCGATCCGTCTGATCTCGCCACTACCGCTACGCCGTATGTTCTGCGGTGATATCGCCCGCGCTGGTTCGACTTCCGGCAAGAGCCAGCACCCGTTGTTCGAGAGCAAGCAAGGCCGACAAATGAAAATGTTCAGTCTTCGGATCCCCGAAGTAAAGGCTGCCGCGCGAGGGATGTCCCGTCTCGAGATACAGTTGCCCGAAGTGACTGGTGGTGGGGTCGTCCATCCGCACGAAATGCGATCCGCCCCACATCATGAAGTCACGCCGAAAGCGATAGGATTGAGGGCGCCACTTCAGCAACCGGAAGATCTCCGGCGCGCTTTGCGCCGAAACCGTAATTTCGCCCCGCGCATCGTCACGCTCAAGACTTCGGATTCCTACCCATTCGTTTCGGATCGATAGCATGTAGTACTCACCCCAGACCGGCACATGTGTCCGGTATGCATACTCGTACTCATCCCGCATTTCCGTCAGCCGGCGATCAAACGCCGGATCGGCGTCAGTCGGCGCAAGCAAGGGCGCGCTCATTTCCATGCCTTCCTCGGCGCGGGCAATTCCCGCTCGACGGGCAAGGCGCAAGGCGTCCGAGAGCAGCCGAAACGGGCCATCGGCAAAGTGGTATGTCGCAACCGCGACGCGAGCGCTCAACAGCAGCGAACCGCTGCTCGACATTGAGAGAGTCCCTGCAAAAAAAGCCGAATGAACAAACGGTCGAGGAACCGCACGTCCATTCGGCACAAAGAGAGCCATCTGGACCGACGACCAGGCGCCGGGGCACTACATCCAGACGCCACCCTGATACGGATCGATCACCACAATCACTTACGTATGATGTATACGATACGATATTAAGAAAACGAAATCAAGCGCCGTTATCTTGCGTTGGTTGCATGTACGCGCTGAAGTTGCGCCTCGAGCACCGGACGCTCGTTGGTCCGCTCCAGCACCGCGAGAAGCTGCCCCAGCAGCACTTCGATATGCTGCGACCGCTGAAAATTCTGGTAATCGATATCGGCCATGAATGCCGTCGTGTAGAGCTGCTCCCGCGCGATCTTGGTCGGGTCGGCAACCGCACCCATTTCGATCTGCCAGTACGGATTACGCCAGCGGCGCCCGGCCTCGAAATCCTCGAGCTCGGCGAGGCTCATCGTGCCTGTGCTTTTGGCAACGGGCGACGCGTTCGCGTTGAAATACTGCTCCGCCGAGTCCGACGAGGAGTTGATGTCGCTGATCAACTGTGCACTGCCTGGAAACGGTGCACGCGCGGCAATCAGGTTGTTGAGTGTGTTCTCCGCTGAGGACACGTTCGCCTGATAGGCCTTTTGCATTGCGATGTAGAGCTTGCCGACTTCCGTATTGGCCTCGGCCTTCGAGACGTACTGCGGAGGTTCCGGATCCACCGACATCCGCTCATAGGCGCGGGCGGCTTCGATTTCCTGCGGCGTAAAGGTCAAGTCGGCATCCTTGCCGGGCATGCCGGCACCGTCGTAAAGCGAGTCCGCATTCGCGTCGCCGTCCGGCATGCTCGACGTCGAGCAACCCGGATAACCCAGCGCAACTTCGTTTGCGTTGCAATACGCCGCCTCGTGGATGGAGGTGGACGCACGGCGCGAAGCCTCGATAGATGGCGCGAAGCTGCTCAATGCCTTCGACAGCGGTGCGCTGGACACGGTGGCGTTACCGCCGGGACGGTAGTTCGTCGCCGTCATGTTCACGCTATGAACGGCCTGCATCGCGTAATTGCTTCCCGATGTCGCGCACGGGTCGATCGGCAATTCGGTTTGCTGCAGGGTCGCGTCCATTTCACTCTGCTGCTGAACCTGAGCCGCCATATCCCGTTGCGTATTTGCTGCCATCACGCTACTGCCCGACTCCTTGGCGCCGATAGCGCCGATATCGTCGTCGATTTCGGTTAGCATAAGCTGCAACATCGATCCAATCGATGTGAGTTCCGCAGACAGTTGCTGAGCGCCCTCTTGCACGGCTGCGACCACACAACCGTCGCAAACCGCGTATGCATTACTGCTGCTCGATAGTGTCAACGCCGCGACCAGCACGACAAGCGATGGAGCGATCTTCTTCATTGGAAGAGCCTCGACAAGCTGTTCGTAATGGCCGACATCACGCCGCCGCTCGACGAGGATGTGTTCGCCTGGGTCGCGCCGGAAAGCATGCCCGAGCTCCCGCTGGAGCTGACCACGCTCGATATGATGCTGTTGATCTGCTGTTGTGCCTGCGCCTGTGCCGCAGCCATCCCCGACTGCGCGGTCGAGCGAGCCTTGTTGACCAGGGACTGACAGACCGACTGTTCAATGTTGGTAAGCGCTGTTATAGCGATCGAGCTGGGCCCCATTCCCTGGGTCGGAATCATCTGAAAGCCCTGAAGACAGGCTGTCTGCAACTGGCTCAACAACGCAAGCGTCTGCAAATTGGCATTGATGTTGGCAAGACGCCGCGCCTGTTCTGCCGCCTGTGCGCTGGCCATCTGCGTCTGCATGGTGCAGGTTGCCAGGACGGGCTGGGCCATCGCCGAAGCAAGCACCGTCGCCAGCACAATCTTCTTCAGGTTCCGCATCATCGTGTTATCCCCAGTAGGTAACGATCAGTCATCGGCCGTCCGGCTGCATTCGCGAACGCTGGCGATTTCATCGTTAATATCGTATCAATATAACGATACGAAATAAAAACCGTACTATTCAACGGGAGGCTGACGGCCTCGCGTGAGCCCGGCCCGGCCAGGCGCCGGCGGCACAACCGCATCCGGGCTGCCGGCTCACGCGCCCAGCCCCGCTGCCGCTACCCTTTGAACGTCGGGCGAAACGTTTGCGAAGCCTTGTTGGCTTCGGCTTCCTGCAAGATCGGTTCGAGCTTGTCAGAGGCCCTGGATAGCCACTGTTGCGCGTTCGCCATATTCTCCCGGCTCGGCAACACGCCGATGTTCATATAGCCCAGCAGACGGGCGACATGAGTGCCGGATTTTTGCAGGTCACGCACTGCGTCGATATTGTCGTCCAATGCCATGTGTCAACCTCTATATGTGATGCGCGTCAAACAGATCTATCCACTATCCGGTTCGACAACAGACACCGCTTCATCAAGCTTGCGCCTGCCTGGTGAGGCAGCTCAGCGGCCATCGTTCGCGAACCCAGATACCTGAGTTGGACCCCATCCCCGAAACTTACGTATAATTATATTGATACGCATCAGTATCCGATTATATCGCTTTCCCGCTCGTTGTCCAGCCGCTGCGGACCTCACATAAACCCGGACAGTCGAGGCCGGTCAATGTGTTGTGCATCGCTCGCCCCTGTTTCCGCGCAGGCGTATGAAGGCCAGTGCGCCAAGACCGGCGAGCGCGCCGATGATCAGCTCGGCATAACGCCCGATGCCGAACAGCATCCAGCGTAGTTTGTCGCCGCCCGTCATTTCCAGAAACGGTCGAGCCGCCAGCCGCTCGCGCTCCAACGTCAACCGTCGCGTGGCAACGCCCGGCGCCGGTCGCGAGGCATACGCCTCGATAGCTACAACACGCTCCCGCAGTCTGCGCACGTCGCTGCTGCTCAGACTCGAACCATCCGCGAGACGAGAGGCAACGACCCGCTGCGCCGCTTCATTCGAAGCCGCCAACGCCTGCATGCCACGGATCTCCGCGGCAGACGCCGGCAAACGGTCGCGTAGCCACATCACAGTGGTCAGCACGATCAGCGCAACAAGAAAAACCTCGCCGCAACCCATCTTCGGAATCTTCATTCCCGTTCGCCTAGGACAAGTGGACGCGACTGGCCGCGAGGTTCATCGACGCACTCTTGCCGCGCGGGCCATCCAGGCACCCGCGGCAATCGCGACGACGCCGAGCGCCCACACCGAGGCGACCAGGCTCTGCATAACGCGATACACCACCGCATCGTCGGCCATGCCGTCGTAATACGCTTCGACCTGCTCACAGATAAACAGGAAATGCGGGAAATGAACCTGAGATGCCGATGCGCAAAGCACGCTCCATGCCGCGAGCATGGCAAGCACCGGGCGGGATAAGAGCGTGCGGTCAGGCTTCACGCGACACGCTCCTGATCCGCGACCGAAACGGCGCGCAAACCGGGCTGCTCGACGCGGATGCCGCCATCGCTCACGCCGACAACATTGGGCACGATGCGCGTCAAGGTTCCGTTGATTGTTCCGCCCTCTTTCATCGCGAGTGTCGTGTACTCGACGTTGCCATTGACGTGGCCGGTTTCGAGCACCACGACCCGGTCGGCGAATACATCGCCCTCGACCGTTCCGCCGATCACCGCCGTGTGGGCCCGCAGCGTGCCGTGAATGCCGCCGGTCGATGTCAGGACCACCTGGTGATCGCCGACCTGTGTCACGTTGCCGCGCACGACGCATTGCAGAACGATGCTCTCCTCGATCTCGAGATCGCCGTTCAGTTGGGCGGCCGCGGGAATGACCGTGCTGATGTCGGTTTCGCCGCCCCGCGCCGGAAGTCCATCCGCGATTTGCAGCGCTGGTTTCGGGGTTGGCGCTGGCTTGGGCGAGGGGGCG
>Ga0114930_10005159_pt1 | contig 10827 bp, 5 predicted proteins | sample AnhtaG_FD_87300 | JGI IMG/M metagenome (GOLD analysis project Ga0114930, IMG submission 87300) | Deep subsurface microbial communities from Anholt, Denmark to uncover new lineages of life (NeLLi) - Anholt_01485 metaG | ecosystem: Environmental > Aquatic > Marine > Oceanic > Sediment | place... | reverse complement strand
TCTCGTGCTACGTAGCGCGCTACTTCGCAGAGTAGCAATGGAGCGTCGGCGACTCCAGAGGGCGATATGCTCGTGCCATCGCCGACAGGAGTCGCCTCCCGCAACAAGGCCGACCGTGCCTCGTGAGCCCGGCCGAGCCTCTACCAGTATAGCCATTCCGCAGGCCGCCGGTCAAGGAGTGGGAGAGTCGGGGAATGAAGCGTGGGAGAAGTGGATTGACAGAGGGTCGTCTTCTCGGTAGAATTACGCTTGACATCCGGTAGTGAATGAGAGCTACTGCTTGACGAAACGAGAAACTGATGAAGATACTCGCGATAGTGGTTTGCGCGCTGGCGGTTCTGGTTGTGCTCCTGTACGTGATGGCCAGGAGTCACCGAAAATGGTTAGACCAACAAAGTCCTGTCGGAGTCTGGCGCACATCGGTGGGCGAAGAGACTATCACTCTGCAATTCGAAGGTGGCCCGCATGAAGGCACCTATAAACAGTTGGCGGAGTCTGCCAAGAAGAGAACAAGGGAGTTCGGATGTTGGGAGGCGAGGCAGAACGAGTTGCATATGCTGATCATGGCGACCGATATTCGGAATCATCCGCGATTTGGCCAAGATACACCGTATGGCATCCTTTATGTAGGAGCCGATAGTATCGAGATCAATGGGCCGGACAGACCTGCGCTTGCCTACCAACGCGTCACTGACGGAACATTACTCAGCTTTGACAACGACGTCGAATAAACAAACTCATGGTACTCTCAACCCGCGGGTTGAGAAACGTTCACCTATAGCCTTCAGCCACGAAAGGGGCTAGCGAATACAAATCGAGCGTCGTGAGTTTCTGAAAGCAGTAGGCGCGGGCTTATGCGTTGCCGCCTTGGGACGGGTCTCGGCTTCGGATGCAGACGTCTCCAGGAGACCCAACATTATCCTCTGCATGGCCGATGACCAGGGCTGGGGCGATATGGCCTACAACGGTCATCCCGTTCTCAAGACCCCGAACTTCGACGCCATGGCCGCCTCCGCACTGCGTTTCGACCGCTTCTACGCCGCCGCGCCGGTCTGTTCGCCTACGCGTGGGAGTGTTATGACCGGCCGCCATCCGAACCGTTTCGGATGCTTCCGGTGGGGCCACACCCTTCGCCCGCAGGAGATCACTGTCGCCGAAGCCCTCAAAACGGCGGGATACGTCACCGGCCACTTTGGGAAATGGCATCTCGGCTCCGTCCGCAAAGGCTGCCCGGTCAACCCCGGCGCCAGCGGCTTTGACGAATGGCTCTCGGCTCCGAACTTCTTCGACAACGACCCCATTCTCAGCCGCGAAGGCGTCGCGGTTCAGACCCAGGGAGAAAGCTCCATGGTCACCGTGGACGCCGCCCTTGAGTTCATTCGCAAGCATGCCGAAGGCCCGCAGCCGTTCCTGGCGGTAGTCTGGTTCGGTTCGCCGCACGGGCCGCACCGGGCGATCGAAGAAGATCGTGCGGTCTACGCCGATCAGAAGGAGAATCTGCAGCACTTCTACGGCGAGATCACCGGGATGGATCGCGCGTTCGGCAAGCTCCGAAACGAACTGAGGACGCTCGGCATCCACGAGAACACGATCCTCTGGTATTGCAGTGACAACGGGGGCCTTCCTCGAGTCGGTTCGACCGGCGGGCGCGGGAACAAGAGCAAGATCTACGAAGGCGGCCTTCGTGTGCCCGCAATACTCGAATGGCCCGCGCGCATACCGAAGCCCCGGATAACCAATGTGCCCTGCAACACGTCGGACATGTATCCTACGCTTCTTGAGATCGCCGGTGTGCGGCCGGCGAACCAGCCGCCGTTGGACGGGATCAGTCTCGCTCCGCTGATCGCCGGCAAGATGGACGCTCGACCGAAGCCGATGGGTTTCTGGGACTATCCTATCCCGGGCATGCGCACGCCGACCGACGAGTGGATGAGCGAACTCCTTGAGGCGCAGAAGGCGGGCAAGGAAGAGGGCGACATCTCCCGCCTGCGTCTGGAGGCCGGAAAGATCACCAAGCAGTATCCGGAAGACACCTTCCCCGGCCGAGCCGCCTGGCTCGATTGGCCGTGGAAGCTCCATCGGAATCAGGGGAAGACGGGGGGAAAGGTCAGATTCGAGCTGTACAACCTTGCGGAAGACCCCGGCGAGCAAAAGGATCTGGCCGCCCAGGATACCGACCGGGTGAACTCCATGAAATCCCAGCTTGAGGCCTGGCAGGCATCCGTCGTTCGCAGTCTGAACGGCAAGGACTATCGTTGAGTGACCGCTGGGCGATGAACCGCTAGCACCCCCCAATCAGCCTCGTAGGAAGCCTCTCGAGAGCTTGACCGACTTCGATGTTTGCGCTAAAATAATGCTACGCCGTAATTCCGACTCGCTGTAACAGGGATTGGGCTCGGCTCGTCGGAGATGGCAGCTTGCTCCCACGGAGGTGAACCGGGGATGGACCTTTTCGATTTCATAAGGCATGACAAGTTCCGTGCGTGCCTGAAGAACGACTATCAGGAGCTTGGCCAACTCATGGAGGGTGGGTGCTGGAAAGCAGCGCACGTCGTTGCTGGCAGCATTGTTGAGGCTGTACTAATTGAATACCTTGTGGCTTCAGACTACAAGAAGCGCGCCGGAAAAGATCCGCTCACGATGGATCTGTCTGCAGCCATTGACGCGTGCCGCGATGAGGGAGTGTTGTCTGAGAAGAGCGCTGGCCTTGGTGAACATGGTGGCAAGAGAAGTGGCGGCCAAAAGCCAGGAGACCCTGGGGTATACGGCACAGCAAATAGTCTCTAAGATTGAGAGGGACCCGTCGGCTGTGTCGATCCTTACACACCTGCTGGAGAAAACCGCCGATCTTCAGCGCGAGCGCCTTCTTATGGATGTTCTGCCGGAGCGCTTCGGGGAGTTAACCCATGATACGGACACATTCGAGGAAGAAGATCGCGACTTCCCTAGGCTCGCAAACGCGCTTCAGCGCTGCTTCAGGGTTGCTTTCAGCTTCGTGGGAGAAGATATCAAGCGCAAGGTGATGAAGCGCTATGCGATTATTCTGGCTGAAGCGAGTGAGGAGCTTATTCGGCAGTACGAGGACGCCTTTGTTCGGGGACCCGACTTCGAGTTTCTTGATGCTGACGACCTGGCGCTAGTGAAGGCACATCTTCTCTCTCGCCTGTCGGAAGAACCTGATCACGAGGTGCTGGAAATCGCTGATGGGATGGCTAGGTTCATGGTGAAGGAAGATATGAACCAGTTTATCGACCCATTGGTACGCCTTGCCGTTCTCCCCCAACAAACTCCGCTCAAGGCTGCCGCTAGCCGGGTCCTCCGGGGGGCGTACAACGTGACAGAAGAAAAGCAGGACCGTTGGATCACTCAACGGCTTGATTCCTGGATTAGCATGTTTGAAGACAAAGATCGGGAAACGGAGGCGGAGACAGTCCGTGGCATTAAGTCGGTTTTCGAGCTGAAAGATCCGTTTGCGGATGAATAGAGCAAAGGTGGCCCGGGGCCCGCGCCGCGCCCAAATCCGACTTGGCTGGCCGCTGCCCCTCAGTCCTCTCCTTGCCAAGGCCGGGACACACGCGAACTCAATTGCTATTCCACCTCGTCGATGGCCTGTTGGGGTCCGAATTGACACAAAGCCCCTGGTCGGCTAGACTGCGGATACTGATTCGACTAGCGGGAGGGTAAGGGAATGAAGATAGCATGCTTCGGTCTGGTACTTCTTTGTGCGTTTGCTGGTATGTGCAGTGTGTCCGCGGAACCGGCGCAGGGCGATCTGTGGGTCAACGTGCGGGACCACGGCGCGGCGGGCGATGGTAAGGCAGACGATACCGAGGCGATTCGGAAGGCGATCGAAGCGGCAGGGTTCGGCGGGACGGTCCGCTTCCCGATGGGCACGTACACCATCTCCGGGACGCTGAGCATCGAGTTTGTGCATCTACTCGGCAACGTGGCCGGCGGGTTCCCCGGGGATTCGAGCGTCATGCCGATTATCGAGGTTACCCATACCGACGGCCCCGCGGTCAAGTGCGGAAACAGCTCCAGCATCCACGGTCTGGTATTCCAGTACAAGGATGTCGACTGGGAGAATCCGGTCAAGTATCCGCCCACGATCCTGCTCGCGGGGAAGTGCATATCCATCAGCAACGTCAAAATCTGGGGCGCGTATGAGGCGATCATCGCGGACGGGAAATCGAACATCGGGCGCGTGAACCTGGAGAACATCTTCCTGCCCGAGGTGGTCAAAACCGGCGTCTACCTCACGAAGGCCTTCGATATCCCGACCATGCGCAACGTCGAGGTCTTCTGCACGAACAAATACTTCCTGAACCACGGCGTCGGCTTCAAGTTAGGCCGGCTCGATGAGTTCCATGCCGCCCACTGCTTCGTGATCGGCGCCCAGACCGGCTTCCTGTTCGAGGAGGACAAGACCGAGAACGGCGGAAGTACATACGGCGGCCTGCTGAACTGCTCGACCGACTTCTGCGGATACGGGTACGTAGTCAACTCCGGCGCGAGGCTGAGGATCACAAACGGCAGCTACCTGAATCACGGGTCGGCGTTCAAGATCAATCACCCGGACGCGGTTGTGCTGCTCCACGGTGCAGTGATCCAGGGAAACGCCGAACATATCGTACAGGTATCCGATTGCCATAGTGTTGTGATCAGCGCCTGCCGGTTTCAGAAGGCGTTCGAGAAGCCGACGGCCTATGGAGTCCACGTGTCGGGTGGGAAGAATATCATAGTCAACGCCTGCGTGTTCGATGCCTTCGGTCCGGGCGTGTATCTCGGTGGCTCGGCGGACAAGGTCACAGTGACGAACAACGTGTTCGAGGACTCGAAATTCCCACAGGTGGACGACAGGCTCCCCGACTCGGCGAAGAAGATTGTGTCGGGGAATCAGTGATGGTGTCGGCAGGCCGCGGTGGTGCGTTCGGGCCGAAGTTCAAATCCGGCCCGAACGGGAAGAAGAGGTCATTCCTTCGGCACGAACTCCAGCAGCGTGACCGAGTTGCTCTCCAGACGGAAGGTCTGTTTGACCGAACCGTCTTCCGGCACTGAGAGCGTTTCTACGACTTCGAGTTCCGCGCGGTCGCGGTTGGTGAAGATATTGCTGTGGTCCTTATCAACCAGGTAACGTCGGCAGGTTCCTCCGCGGAGCTGATGCGGCAGGCCCTTCGCATGCAGAGCGACGTCCCGCCGGACACCATATCGGTCGCCGAAGTTCAGGATCAGCACGGTCAATCGCCCGGTCTCCGGATCCTTAGAGGCGATTCCAGCTAATTCCCCGTCCTCCCCCTCGAAGACCACGCGCTCGGGCCCCATCATATTGAACATCTTGCAGACGTTCGCAGAAGGCTTCGGTTTGTTCCCGCCCATCAGCATGGCCCAACTGCCCCGAAAGTTGGTATCGCCGTCCTTTGCGAGGAAGAAGCAGGTCTTGTGGATCTCGCCGGGGATCATGCCTCTTACCACGGAAGCCGCGCACCATGCCGCTCCCAGCTCGTGGTCGTGCGCCCGATCGCCCCACCAGGCGAAGTTCCACTCGGTGAGCATGAACTCTTTGACCTGCGCTTTAACTTTCGGATAATCCTGGAGGTAGCGGCGCGTCGTGTCTGCCTCGTCCTTGATCACCCACCAGGGATGGAAGTATTCGTGCCAGGAGATGAAGTCGAGCGGCATACCGGTCTCCTCGCAGTGCTTCATCAGTCCGCGCATGAATGTTTCGCCGCGGATAAATGCGCCGCCCTTTTCTTTGTTCCACGGTCCGGCGGCGTTGCACGGCCCGCCGACCCAGGCATTCGGGTCAGCCCGCCTCACGCCGCGAGCGGACGCGTCGTAGAGCTTCAGATAGGTCTCCAGAAGGTCCTCGCCCTCCTTTGGGACGATCCAGCCGGCGTTGCTCTCATTCCAGACCTCCCAGTACTTGACGTATGCCTTCCGCTCGACATTGCAGCGGTAGACGGCGGCGTAAACCAGATCCTCCCATTCCTTCCAATCGCGGGGCCGACTGTGGCGGTCGTCGTTCGGCACGGCATCGAGCGGGATCGGCATGTAGGAGATGCACATGATCGGTTCGGCGCCGATGCTCCTTATGAAATCCACCCTGCGGTCGAGGTCTTCCCAGTCGTAGTAGAGGGTACCGTCTTCCTTCTGCTTTACGGCCCAGGTGAGCACGTTGTCCATGCGGAACCACTTGATGCCGATTTCCCGGAACTTCGCCGCCGTTTCGGGTTCGTAGTCGGCCATGCCGCCGCCCTGGGACAGCCCGGCGAACGGCTGGAGGAGCTTGCCCTCGGATTTTGCGGCATCAACTGTGATGGGGAACGCCTCCTGGATGCGCGCGCGGTCTATCATCACCAGGTCGCACTCGCCCATGTCGGTCTCACGCTCGGCGTTATCGTCCTGGCCCATGAAAACCCTGACTGCCACCCGGACCTTCTGCCCACGGCGTGCCGAGTCTGCGAGAAGAATCAATGGCGGATGATCGTTGTCATAGCGGCAGTGGAGCTCGCCGTTCACATAGACCTCGCCGCCGTCGCCGGCGTTCCACCTCAGTCCGATCGGTTCACCCACGGTTGGTTTTCCCTCAAGCGAGTCGGGGATGGTGACTGTCCCGCGGAACCAGGCAAAGCCCTTGCATTTCCACTTGTGCTTGTGAACCGCGGTCTCCCACGCGGAGTCGTCGAAATCGAGCTTTTCCGCGCCCGAGACGTCCCCGGCGTGGAATCGCCATTGAATCTCATGGCCGGGGTTGGCCGGCGCATCGCCGACGCAGGGGGTTGGTTGAAACTGGATACAGAAAAGCAGCACGAGTGAAATCAAAGCGATGCGCATGGATCATTCTCCTCCTGATTGTCATGAGTTGCGCGCTAACGACGTGCGAACGTTCAGCGGCATATGTGCCCGACAGCGCCGTATGAGTAGGTCTTCCCGCGCCGCCGGAATGAGGTTGTTTTCCGGCAACAGCGAGCTACAGCCCACATTCTGCCTCGGGAAGAAAGAAGCATTCCCGCCGCATCGAGAAACCTTTCTGCAAGCACACGGCTGGATCGTGCACCCGCTGTGCCGGCCGCCAACTGCGCAGAACCAAGCGCTATGTGATGCAGAGTCGCTTCATGCAGGTGAGCGCACAGGATGCTTCCGTCTCTCGGTCCGTTTCACACCGCGGGTCCTCTTCTGATACTCGCGCGTCTGGTGCATGAAGGCTTCGAGACGTGTCTGATCGGTTGCCTGTTCGACCCCGTCATAGACCATATTCAAGAAGGGGAACTCGCCAATGTCCTGTCGCACGCGCTTGAGCAGCGCGTTGGATATCGTGCCGGGCATGCAGGTGAACGGCATCACCGCGACTATTCCGGCGAGGCCCTTGTTTGCAAAGTCCACGGCCTTTCCGACCGTCATGATCGCCTCACCCTCGAAGCTGCGGTGGACGTACGGTGATGCCATGGCGAGCACCTCGTTGCTCGACGGTTCCTCAAGATTCCGCAGGAAGCCGTGAAATACCTCCGTCAGGCGACGCTCGTCCCGCTTCATGACGAAGTCCTTGAGATGGTTTTTCACCCACAGGCGGTAATCGCAGTCCAACGAGGCTCTCATGCTTCGGCGGACGTTCCTGTACAGGAACCACTCCAGTATCGGCGCCGACCAAACCTCCCCGCCAAGCTCCTCGATCTTTGCCACGATATCCTGATTGCTGAATGCATTCGCACGGACGTAGAATTCGCCAACGAGCCCTATTACTGGCTTCTCGGTGCCTCGGTCGACCTCTACAGCCTCGAACAGCTTCCGGCATTCCGTTAGACTTCCGACCAGATCCGCGTCGTTCTTGATCGCTTCGTAGACCAGCTGCACCGAGCGGTCGAAGGCATTGATCGCCGAGCCTTTCACGAGCTCATGGGGCCGTGTCTCTCGGAGGCACTTCTCAAGTAGGTCCATGGCTACCATTCCCCTCCACGCCTCCGTCAGGAGCTTCTGGCCGACGATGCCGATGTCGTTGTAGAAGCTCGACGCCTGGTTTGGGGCGTAGATCGGCACGTCGGGGTAGCCGAGCTGGTCTAACACCATCCGTTGGAGTGCATTGTACTGGCCGAAGCGACACGGGCCGCCCGACCCGCCCATGAAGAACGCGTACTTTTCACGGTCGAAATCCGAGCGCTTCGCAAACTTTACCATATCGCCAGTCGTGACGGTGCATGGGAAACACTCCTTGCCGGTGGTGAACTGCCGGCCCCATTTGAGTGTCTCCTCGTCCGGAGGCGGAAGGACTTCGGCATGCATGCCGCTGACCTCAAACGCAGCCGCGAGCGCGTAGGCGTGAGCGCTCATGTTCGGAATTAGAACGGTCCGCCGACTACCGGCCTGAATGCTGACCGGACGGAAGGTTCGCCCGTCCTGCGCCTGGCCGTCCGCGCTTGCCAGGCTGTCCAGGAAGGCCTCGCAGCGGGTGATCATGCCCGCATCCGCGCTGTGTTCGTCCACTTCGATAACAAGGCACGGCTTGCTTCCGAGACGCTCGCGGAAGAATTTGTGTACAAAGGAATCGGGCCCACAGCCGAAGTTCGTCAGGTACAGCGGGTAGAGCCTGGGGTCGTCGGCGATTATCTCTGCGGCGGAAAGGATCTTCTGGCCGTAGCGCCAGTACATGTTCTTCCAGTCGTCGGGCAAACGGATGGAATCGAGCGCGAGGAAGTCTATCGGCATGCACCTGACGCCCATCTTGTTCAACTTGCGCGGGATCTCCAGATTTGCACCCGGGTCGCAGCCGTTGTACGCGCGGCTGACGATCACTACGGCCTTCTCATCGTTGCGGATGTCGGCGAGCGCTTCACGCCCGCGCTTCACGAGGGCTTCCTGGAAACGCGCCTGGTTTGCCTCTGCGGCGGCGACTGCTCGTGCGACTTCCGCCCTGGACCTGCCCAACGTACGGCCGACTTCCGCCAAAGCCTTGATCCTATGCTTCCTGGCGAGTTGAAGATAGACGACCGGCTGGAGCACTTTGACGCCGGCTGCTGTAAAGTTGACTGCGGATTTGGCCGTGTAGGCGGAACTCTGGACGTATGGGCAGACGAAGCTGTCGGTCATCCGATCGTCGGGAAGCGGCAGATTGATGATGCTGGGCAGGAAAATGTAGTCAATTTCCTTGTCGAGGAGGTTCAGGATGTGCCCAAGCGCAACTTTCATCGGGAAGCAGGTCTCCGCGATCGACCGCTCCGCGCCATCGTGGATGATCCGCTTTGTTGTCGGGTCGGAGATCACGACCTCGCAGCCGAGTTCTTTGAAGAACGCCTGCCAGAACGGATAGAGTTCGTAGAACAGGAGACAGCGTGGAATCCCGATCCGGAAGGCTCCCGCCGCCGGCGGTTCCGACGCGGTGTACGGTTCGAGGAGCATCTCCTCGCGCTCAGAAAAATGATCGGGGAAGGTGGCCGTTTCCCGCGTCCGGCGGTCAACGTCGTATTTCTCGCAGCGGCTGCCATAGTACAGGGGTTTCTCGCTCTCGACGACCACGCGGTTAATCTCGCAGTGGTTCGCGCACTCCCGGCATTCGAACGAGTTGATCTCATACGATTTCTTGCTCAGATCGAATCCCTTGAACTTGCTGCCCTCTCCCTTATCTTCATCCATCGCGATGGAGGCGCACCCAATGGCCCCCGTCACCTCGTAGTGCTGGGGCACGATGATCGGTTGTCCGGTTACTATCTCGAAGGCGGCCACGACCCCCTCGTTTGCCGCCACCCCGCCCTGGAGGAATATCTTGTCCCCGATCCGCTTGGTTCCTACCACGCGGTTCAAATAGTTGCGCACGATCGAGTAGCTGAGACCCGCAACGAGATCCTGAGTTGATGCGCCGGCCTGCTGGTGGCGCACCATCTCGGTTTCCATGAAAACCGTGCATCGTTCGCCGAGATTTACCGGCGACTGCGAGGAGAGGGCAAGGGTGCCGAACTCCTGCTTGATGTTGATTCCCAGCTTCTCCGCCTGCTCCTCCAGGAATGAGCCCGTCCCGGCGGCGCAAACCTTATTCATCTCAAAATCCACGATCGCCCCTTCGTGGAGGCTGATGTACTTTGAATCCTGGCCGCCGATCTCGAAGATGGTGTCAACTTCCGGGTCGATCTCGGCTGCGGCGCGTGCCTGGGCGGTGATCTCGTTCTTCACGACGTCGGCGCCGATGAAGTCGGCGATCAGATAGCGCCCGGAGCCGGTAGTGCACACACCGCGGATTTCCACGACGTCGCCGACCTCCTGCCCGACCTCCAAGAGCCCCCGTCGGACTGCTTCAATGGGACGGCCGGCGGTCATGAGATAGCATTTTGAGAGCATGCGTTTATTCGCATCCAGGACGACGACATTCGTGCTGATTGAGCCAACGTCAACGCCCAGATACGCTGGTATCCTGCGGTCGGCCGGCTCGTGCCCCGGGACAAAGTTGTCGTCGGGAAGGATAGACCGTTCGACCCTCAAGGGCTTGTCCACAGTCCGCTCCTCATGACGAGCTACGGGGCCTCCATCCAGCACCAGCGTCAGTCCACCGAAGTTTGGCTCCGGCATGCCGTTTGTCAGTCCCACAAGGGCCGCGCCGATAGCTCCCGTGCAGCCGAATGCTTCAGGGATGATGAGTTCTCCTTCGGAGAGGCGGAGCACGCTTTCCATCGCACGGACGATGCCCGGGTTTGCCGCGACTCCGCCCTGGAAGGCAATCGGCGTTTGGAGGTCCTTCACGGCGCCGACTGTGCTTTTGAAGTTTCGAGCAAGGGCAAAGCACAGGCCGGCGACTATGTCCTGAACCGGCGTGGCTTTCTGCTGGAGGTGGATCATGTCGCTCTT
>Ga0114930_10005158_pt1 | contig 10830 bp, 7 predicted proteins | sample AnhtaG_FD_87300 | JGI IMG/M metagenome (GOLD analysis project Ga0114930, IMG submission 87300) | Deep subsurface microbial communities from Anholt, Denmark to uncover new lineages of life (NeLLi) - Anholt_01485 metaG | ecosystem: Environmental > Aquatic > Marine > Oceanic > Sediment | place... | reverse complement strand
TCTATCACAAGGATACTAAATATCATCGCCATAAGATACCCAGGGGAGGTGGGTTCAGGTTCCAAGAGCCAGAGTCATTTAAGACTTACCCCAACCCTTTGTCGGTTGTGGAGCTGCCCAAGCAAGAGAAGGAGGGGGGAATGCCCTTGTGGACTGCTCTTTCCAGACGCCGCTCGCGCAGGGACTACTCTGCCAAGCCCATCACTAAAGCGGAGCTCTCCCAGCTCATCTGGGGAAGCTACGGGGTCTCGGGCAGATACGGACCTTATTGCCTGCGCACCGCCCCCTCGGCTGGTGCCCTCTACCCAGTGGAGACCTATCTGGTGGTCAACTCGGTTCAGGAGGTGGAGCCGGGGGTTTACCATTACAACCCCCTCCGTCACAACCTGGAGCAACTGAAAAAGGGGGACTTCAGCCAAGCCCTTGCCCGTGCCTGTCTGGGACAGGGGATGATAGCCACTACCTCGGTGGTCTTGGTGTGGACCGCCATAGCTGCCCGCTCCCAGTGGAAATACGGGGAACGGGCTTTTCGCTACATTTATATGGATGCCGGTCATATAGGAGAGAACCTCTACCTCTCTGCTGAAGCGCTGGGGCTGGGCTGCTGCGGGGTGGGTGCCTTCTACGATGATGAGGTCAACCAGGTCATAGGGGTGGATGGCAAAGAGGAATCCGCCATCTATCTGGGGACCGTAGGGTCCCTGCCTTAGATTAGGGAAAAGCTCCACCTCCGCTAACCTTCTATGATATAATATTTATTTATGAAGTAATTGGTTAACAAATTTACTAACCTAAAAAGGAGGATACCATGTTTGGTTTAAAACACCTGAAGAAAGTAGCCTTTATAGTGCTATTGCTGGGTGTAATGGGGACTATCGCCACCCCCCAAGGGGGAGACCTGTATGTGGAGCAGGAAGTGACCACCTCGGGGGTAATGGGGCGACCGGGAACCACCTCTACCCAGAAGCTATGGATGACCAAGAATATGTTTCGCAGTGATGACCCTCAGAACTATCAGTCCATAATCTTTCGCCTGGACCAAAACCTCATTCTGATGCTCAACACCGCTCAAAAGTCCTATCAGGAGGCATCATTAGAGGACTTCAAGAAAATGATGGAGATGGGTGGCGCCATGATGGGGGAAATGATGGAAGGTGGAGAGATGAACCTCATAAAGACTGGAAAGAGCCAGAAGATTGGTCAGTGGAACTGCTATCAGGTGCTCATGGAGCATCCCTCTATGAAGCTTGAGATGTGGATCACCGAAGAGGTCTCTTACGATGCCACCCTGTTCCAAAAATACCTGGAGACCATAGGGGGACCCTTCTTCAGCAAAAAGCTCATCGACCAATGGGCTGCCTTAAAGGGGTACCCCATCAAGTCGGAGACCTCCATGACTATGGGGAACATGAGCATGACTACTACCACCCTGGTTACCAATGTCAGCCAGGCACCCATACCCAAAGACCTCTTCAGTCCACCCCCCGATTACAAGAAGGTCCCCTTTGAAGTGCCCCGCATCCCTCGTTAGGGGAATAAAGAGATATATTTTAAAAAATGGGGAAGATGTTGTCAGCCCTCGTAGTGTAGCAGAAGTTGACCTCAGAAGAGAAGGGTAGTATAACTTTTAGCAAAATCAGGAGAGAGGCTTACAAGTCCTCTTCCTCTTTAAAGGAACTAAAAGGGGGTAAAAACCGTTTACAAATATAGAGGGCGTTGGGTTAACCCCGTTGGGTTTTGTAAAGAGTGAGAAGAATTTTATAATTCGGCATTGATTAAGGTAGGCAATATTACAGGATACATATAAAAGCTCTTCGTAACTGTTGGAGGAAGTGGGGAGATAAATTTTATGGAAGAAGAGATAATCCTCACCATACCCATACGCCCCAATATGGAGCTGGCGGTATCCCGATTAGCCTCCTCCATTGCCGAGGCGATGAGGCTGGATGAGAACAAAGTCGACGAGATTAAACTCGCCTTGATCGAAGCCTGCCTGAACGCCTTCGAGCACTCTAAAAGCAAAGACCGGAAGGTCCATATCAAATTCAAGATGACCGACGACCACCTAAAGATAACCATTAAAGACTATGGGGTTGGTTTCAATCCCTCCAAGGTAGAGGAGCCTAAAATCGAAGAAAAGCTTAAAAGCACCAGCAAGAGGGGGTGGGGGTTAAAGATTATGCGCTCCTTAATGGATACTGTGGAGATCAACTCCCATAGAGGGGGAACCGTAATAACTATGACTAAAAAAAGATAGGAGCTCAAGAGGAGGGCTATGTTAGAACAAGAGCTGACATTAACTGCCAGGAAAGGGGACAAATACGCCGTTATCGCCACCGAGGGATATATCAATAATCCCGGAGGTGAGAAGATCGCCCGGAGGTGCTATCAACTGATGGACGAGGGCTACAAGCACTTCATCCTGAACTTCAGCAAATCAAAGGTCATCAATAGCATCGGAATCTCCATCCTAATTGAGATCATCGAAAAGGTTCTGGAACTCAAGGGGAGCCTCTCCTTCTGTGGCCTGACCAATACCATAGCCAAGACCTTTCGCATAATGGGGCTAACCCAGTATACCAAAATCTTCCCCACAGAGGAGGAAGCTATTACAGCCCTTTCCTGAAGAAAAATCCCACAGTAGAGCTCCTGAAAGACCTCCCCGGAATAAGGGTGGGTCTTAGGAGAAAGGGGATAGGGGGTAACAACTATGAGGAGAGTTCTCTTTAATAAGACCATTGGCTACCTCCTGATTCTCATTGCCGCCAGCGGGTGGCTTCTTTTTCTCAAGCCAGGTGCCGCAGAGCCACCGTCGGTTCAGAGTTGGTGGGTGCTCCTTCTCCTACCCCTGATGATAGTAGGGGGCTATCTTCTTGATTTCTGGAGAAGATGGGATCTTAGTCAGCGGTTAAAAGCCTTCGTATCCCTCTATCTCTCCCTCTACGGGCTCCATCTTCTGGTCAGCTACCTTGTCCAAACCCCTCACCTTCAAGCAAGAGTCAAAAGGGGCTTCCTATCCCTCTTTGACCCCCTGACTGCCCTGCTGGCTATCATGCTAGCTATCTTATTCTGCCAGCTATACTACCCCCCACATGGCAGAAGGCGTAAGTTTCTTTTCTTCGCCATCATCGGGCTCTTCTTCCTCTCCTTGGCAGCAAACGGTTTCTTCATCCTGTTAGTGATATTAATCCTCTTCCATGGGTTGAAGCTCCCCTGGCTGGTCACCGTAAGCCATCCATCAAGGATAAAGCTTTTCTTGATCCTTGTGGGGTTCTGGATATCGTTACTCTTCTTCCCCATCCGGTTTCTCATCTCCCCTCAGATACTCCCTGAGGCTACCCTCTTTCTCGGCGGAGGGCTTCAGCAGCTGTTCATGAAAACCCTCTTTGTCTACATCCTCCTGCTGACCATCAGGGTGGCCATAAGCCTGGTGGAGACCAGCCAACGGCTAAGGAGCAAAACCGCCCTCTCCTACCTCTTCAGGGCTGTGCTCCCTATTGGGGCGTTAATCGGGGTGGTCCTGCTTAACTACACCTTTCAGGGGGTATATTTTAGATTCCATACCCTCTATCAGGGCATCTTCCAGCGCCTCGACCAACACGGGGAGCGGATTATCACAGGCGAGAAGCTCAACCAGCTAATAAGGACCTCCAAGCTGTATGGAGGGACCTCTTCCCCCCTGAACAGCCTTGCTGCTGAGGAGGAGAGGATAATCGCTGCCGACTTCCCCGGGACATTTCTCAAAATCCAACTGACCCCTCCAGAGGGGAGACCGAAGCTTGTCGGACTTTCCCCCTCCACCCCTCCAGAATTTCGCAGAGCCGAAAGCCTCCCCCCCTGGTTCCGGGAGGATATCTCCCCAAACTTTTTCGCCGAAAAGGGGGAAAAATTCCTCAAGTGCATTAAGAGTAAGAAGACTGAGACCGTGGAGGTCCTCCTTCAGATATATGTTCCCTTCACAAAAGAGGCAATCGAAGAGATAGAACGCCTCTATCAGGTAACTCTCAGACTCTCACCCTCCCCAGCCGAGGGGGATTCTGCCACCATGCAAATTCAGCAGGATGCTGAAGGAGGGGTGAGCCTCAGCCTATCATCCCCCGGGGCCTTCCTCCGCTTCCCCCTCACCATTATTAACTGGAACAATGGGGTGACCACTGAACTGGGCAGTGTGCAACTATTCCCCTCATGGAAACATGTATTCACCTCCTCAACCTTTGATCTCTCCGACCCTAACAGCTATCTCACCAGCACCAAAGTGTTTGCCTATGTCACTCTGAGCATTGCTCTGATAATCATTATCATCTCCTCCTTCGTCGGTGGGCGTATCAGCAAAGGGATACGGCAATCCCTCCACTCTCTGGTCATCGGGACCAAGAAGATCGGGGAGGGAGACCTTGATTACAAAATAGGGATGAAGAGCCGCGATGAATACTACAACCTGGCGACCGCCTTCAACCTGATGACCGACAACCTGAAAAGATATATGGCAGAGATGGTAGAGAAGGAGCGTATAGAGCACGAGTTGAAGACTGCCAGCAAAATCCAATCCTCCATACTCCCTGAGAAGGATCCCTCCCTTGAGGGGTATGAGGTAATCAGCTATTTTCATCCCGCGAAGGAGGTAGGAGGGGACTATTACGACTACCTCCACCTCCCGGACAACCGGCTGGGGATAGTTATCGGGGATGTCAGCGGGCATGGGATAGCCGCTGGACTATTGATGTCCATGGCTAAGAGCTGCCTTTACAACCAAGTTAAGACCTCCTACCGGGTGGAGGATGTGCTGTTCGCTATGAACAATATGGTCCATGAGCTACTGCATAAGAGGCTCTTGATGAGTTTCTGCTACTCTATCCTCGACCTCAAAAGAAGAAGGCTTACCTATTCCAGTGCCGGGCATCACTTCCCCTACCACTACTCCGCCTCCGAAGCCGCCCTTTACAGCTTAGAATCCATTGCCTACCCCCTCGGAGTAAGGAGAGACACCCATTATAAGAAGAAGTCAGCCCATTTTAAACCGGGCGACCTCCTCATCTTCTACTCCGACGGGATCATTGAGACTATGGACGGCAAGGGCGAGCTCTTCGGTTTCGAACGCTTTGAAGAGCTCATTGTGAGAAACGCTCACCTCGCACCCGCCGAGCTTAAGGAGAGCATACTTAGGGAGCTGAAGGAGTTCGCTAGGGGAACCCCTCAGGGCGATGACATCGCCGTTATTATCATAAAGGTGAAATAGCTATGGAACAAAAGCCAGGGGGCGAAACCAGCGACCCCGAGCTGGTCGACCGACTACTCTTCAGCCTCACCTCTCTGGGGGAGCTGGGGCAAGCTCTTACCTCAGGGGAGGACTTCCAAACCAACAGCCGCTCCCTACTCCATCAGATTCTGGGCACCCTGATGATCTCCAAGGGGGCTATCCTCTTGTTTGATAGCAAGTCCCGCCAGCTAACGGTTCAAGCCTCCCGGGGTATGAGCCAGAGGGAGCTGACCCTCGAGCTGAACGATAAGGTGGTGGAGGGGCTTCAAAGTTCCAAAGGTCCCCTCTTTCTCTCCCACCCTCCACCATTCCTCTCCGACTTTCTAAAAGCGGAAAAAGAGGCGATACAAGCACTCCACTCCTATATCTGGCTCCCTCTGGTGGTTAGAAACCAACTGGTGGGCCTTCTGAGCTTGAGCCGAAAATTCATGGACCTCGAATACAAAACCACTGACACGGAGCTGTTGGAAATTATCGCCCATCACCTGGCTATCGCCATTTGCAACCACCAGCTCCTCATCCAGCTAAAAGAAGCCAACTTTGAACTGAACCATAAAATCCTTCAACTGGAGACCCTCTACGATATGGGCATAAGGATAAGCTCTCTGTTGAAGGTTGAGGAGCTGAGCGAGGAGATTTTGCTAAGGTCCGTCAGTCTCCTTGATGCCAATAGGGGCGCCCTCTTCCTGATAGATAAGAAGGATGAGACCCTGAGGCTGGTCTCATCCTTCGGCATAGCCGAAGAGCTCAAGGACAAGCTAAAAATACCCCTCGGAGAAGGATTGCTCGGCGAGGTCGCCCGAAGGGGGGAGGCGGTCAGGGGATGGGGTCATCCCCACTTACTCCTCCCCTGGGAAAGCAAGACCCTGCTGGCAGTACCCATAAAGATTAAGCAAGAGGTGCTTGGGGTTATCTTCGTTGCCGATAAGGAGGGAAGGGGGGGCGAAGCCATCGAGTTCAGCCCCGCAGATGAACGCCTCCTCTCCAGCTTTGCCAACCAGGCAGCCGTAGCCCTCGAAAACGCCAGGCTCTACCAGGAGAGCTTGGAGAAGGAGCGTATGGATAAGGAGCTCGAACTGGCAGCCACCATTCAGAGAAACCTCTTCCCCCTTAAGACCCCCGAAATTGAGGGATACGACATCTCCGCCCTCAGCATCCCCTGCCGGCAGGTGGGAGGCGACTACTACGACCTCATCGAGCTCAACTCCGATCACCTCGGCATTGTCGTCGCCGATGTATCAGGGAAGGGGACCCCAGCTGCCCTACTGGTGTCCACCCTCCAAGCCACCCTCCACGCTTATGTGGAAGAAAACTTTCCCCTCCCTCAACTGATTAGGAGAATTAGCAAGGCAATCTACCGTAGTTCCCTTGCTAGCGGATTCATAACCTTCTTCTATGGGGTGCTCGACCAGAAGAGCAGAACCCTTACCTCTGTCAATGCCGGTCATAACTACCCCATCCTACTGAGAGCTGACGGTAACATCCTTCACTTGAAGGAAGGAGGACTCTGTCTGGGGATATTGGAAGAGACCACCTACCAACAGGAAACCATCTCGTTGCAGAAAGGGGACATCCTCATCCTTTACACCGATGGGCTCAGCGAGGCTACTAACCCCCACGAGGAGGAGTTCGGCACCCAGAGGCTTACTGAGCTGGTCAAGAAAAACCACCACCTACCAACATCTGATATAATAGAGGCTATCTCTCATCAATTAAAATCGTGGGGGCGAGGGACCCCACCATTCGACGACCTCACCCTCGTCCTCCTGAAAGTGCTCTGAGCCCCCCTTTGTCAGCTAAGCTTCAGCCATAGAAAGGCAAGCAACCCTGTGAGATAGAACATCCCGTCCACTACCACATCGAATACTGTCTCCCGGGCGATAATTCGTCGGTGGTAAAGGTAAAGATACAGCCCGATATAAGCGACACTAACCACCAGAAGGTATCCGAAACTGCTGATAACCCCCGTTTTAACTCCTATGACTAAGCCCCCAACCAGAACTATACCAATAACTGCCAGACTCCCCTTGGTTTTCTCCTTACCGATGATACGAGGGAGAGCTTCCTTCCCCACCAACCCGTTTCTTTGGATCACCCAGATATCAAAGATAATTGCCCTTATGTAAACCACCACCAGTACAAACATAAAGGTGATGGCAGTAGACCAACTCAGCAGGCGGTGGGCTATCCCTATCAATGGCAGTAACACCACCACCACCACCCAGCCGAGGGCGACAAACAAATCTTTAGATGCAGGTATATCCCTCAGCCGATGAAGCCCCACCAGCCGGGACAAGGGACTGGGTATTATACGAGCGCTGTAAATGCTCCCCATAAGTACAATAAGAAGAAGAGGAGCAAAGGTCCACCACCCCTGGTAGAAGGCTAACCCCAGAGAGAATAGAGCCGCCCCCACCCCTGAGCCCAGCAGATATGGCTTGTATCGCTTATAAAAATCGGTCTGGAATAGGTGGGGCAGTTCCCCCACCCGCTGTTCGGCATATCGGTTCAATATATGCATCGACAAGACATAGAAGGCGGCGATTGCCAGAGAGGAGGGTCGCACCGGTATACCTTCCAGAACAGAGGCGCTATAGGTTAACAGGGCCGCCCCCCCAGCGGTGTAAATGCTCCCTTTTATAATGAACTTCACCACCCCGGCTATATGCCTCACCCACTCCCTCCCTCTCCATCGGTGAATCTGGCGAATCCTGCCCACCACCTCGTTGATAACCCATTGGGGGGTCGATGCCCCAGCGGTGATCCCTATGGTATTATAAGGCAATATCATTTCAGGGGATAGCTCCTCCTCGGTCTCCACCTGATAGGTGGGGGTTCCAGTGGAGCGGGACATCTCGGCCAGTCGTCGGGTATTGGCGCTGTTCTTACCGCCTATGACTACCATGAGGTCAACCTGGTGGGCTAAATTTAGGGCTTCTTCCTGCCGGCGGGAGGTCGATTCGCACAGAGTATCAAAAACCTTGCTATGGGGATACCTCTCCTTTATCAGGCAGATTAGCCTCTCGAACTGCTCTCGGCTCTGGGTTGTCTGAGCAACCACACAAAGCTTATCCATAGGGGGGAGGTTCTCAACATCCTCCTTGCTCTCCACCACAAATCCCCTCCCCATGGCAAAACCGAGCAACCCCTCCACCTCGGCATGCCCCCGATCGCCGATGATAACAAACGAATACCCCTCCCTTTGGTGCTTCTTGATAATAGATTGAATCTGTGCCACCTTGGGGCAGGTGGCATCTATCACCTTAAGACCACTCCTCTTTATCTCTCTCCGTCGGTGGGGTGAAACCCCGTGGCTCCGGATAACCAGAATCCCGGAGGACGTCCGTGACAGGTCACTCAAGACCTTGATATTCCTCGCTTCCAGCATCTTCACCGCCTGGGGGTTGTGAATCAGGGGACCATCGGTATAGATAGGCTTCCGCTGCTTCCTCGATGCCTCCAGGACAATGTCAATCGCCCGCTTGACCCCCATGCAGAAACCTGCTGTCTTAGCGATGAGCACCCGCATAGAGCCCTCTCCTACTTGATGAAAAATAATTGAGCTCAATTATCAAAGATGATACAATATAGTCCTTTCCTTGTCAATCAACTGGAGGTCTATATAGCCCCGGGGGAACAAAGGGATGGAGTTGTGGATTGTAGGGTCGGGATGCTGTATCCCCACCAAGAGGCGAGGCGCCCCTGGTTATATCTTGGGGATAAAGGGGGAATATCTCCTCCTCGATGGGGGTTCAGGCACCCTCTACAAGCTCCCACACCTGGGGATTGATTTCCGCCGCATCCATTATCTCCTTTACACTCACTTCCACCCCGACCACACCGCCGACCTCGTTCCTCTGCTCTTCGCCCTTAAAAACGAACCCCGGGGTCCCCGCCAGCAAGAGCTTAGCATTATCGGACCGTCAGGGCTTAAAAAGTTCTGGAAGGGATTGCAGAGCCTTTACCAGCCCAACTGGTTGGAAGAACTCCCTTTTCGGGTAGAACTCTGGGAGGTTGCCCGCAGCCAGAGGAGGTTACCCTCCTTTCATCTGAAGAGCTCGCCGGTGCGCCACACCGAGACAAGTGTCGCCTTCAGGATAGAATCGGATGAAGGGGTCTCCCTGGTCTACTCGGGAGATTCGGGGTACTGCCAAGCGCTGGTAGAGCTTGCCCAGGGGGCTGAGGTGCTACTTCTGGAAGCCTCTCTCCCCGAAGGGGAGGGGACCGATACCCACCTGACTCCCTCCCAAGCGGGCAGAATAGCTCATCAGGCCGGAAGTAAGAGCTTGATTCTAACCCACTTCTATCCCCAATGCGACCAGCATAACATCAAAAGCCAGGCAGCCACCACCTTCCAAGGCGAGATAATTGTGGCCGAAGATGGAATGAAGCTCAACCTATAACCCCGAGGGGAGCTACTTCACATATATCCGGAAATATCTCCTCGTCTCCCAGGCTATAACCCCTCCCAGCCCCAGTAGGCCGATCAGATTGGGCAGAGCCATCAGGCCGTTCATAACATCGGCTACCGACCAGACAAGCTGAAGCTTAAACACTGCCCCGAACCCGACAACTACACAGAAAAGCGCCCGGTAAGGGTAAACAGCCCTTTCCCCCAGCAGGTACTGGATAGACTTCTCCCCGTAATAACTCCACCCTAAAATAGTGGAATAGGCAAAAAGTATCAACCCGATGGTGACTATCAGACCGCCAACATTGCCGGGAAGGGCGCTATTGAAGGCTAAGGTGGTAAGTTCTGCTCCCGTCTCCCCCGAGCTCCACAACCCCGAAGATATGATGACAAACCCAGTGAGGCTGCAAACCACCAAGGTATCTATGAAGGTCTGGGTCATAGAGACCAGAGCCTGCCTGACCGGCTCGTTGGTCTTAGCGGCAGCCGCGGCTATGGGGGCGCTACCCAGACCTGACTCGTTGGAAAAGACCCCGCGAGTCACCCCCATTCGGATGGTCAGCATCACCGCAGCCCCGGCAAAGCCTCCCACCGCCGCTGTTGGGGTAAAAGCGTGTTTCAAAACCAGAAGGAAGATCTCGGGGACCCGATGATAATTAATAGCCAGTATCGTCAAGCAGGCTCCCATATAAAAGAGTATCATCACCGGCACCAGCAAGGCAGTCACCCTGCCGATGCTCTTTATCCCTCCCAGAATCACCAAGCCAGTGGCGATGGCTAATATCAGTCCGGTTACCCAAAAGGGGATGTGAAAGAGGGCTTCTACCGCATCAGCTACCGAATTTGACTGCACCATATTCCCAATACCAAAAGCAGCAACCGAGGCAAAAATGGCAAATATCACCCCCAGCCACCGCCGCCCCAGCCCTTTGCTCAGATAATACATCGGTCCACCACTCATAGTGCCGAACTTGTCCACTTCCCGAAACTTGACCGCCAGAACCGCCTCAGAATACTTGGTCGCCATGCCGAACAGTCCGGTAATCCACATCCAGAAGAGTGCCCCCGGACCCCCGGCGGTAATCGCCGTGGCGACCCCGGCAATATTCCCGGTGCCCACCGTAGCCGCCAGAGCAGTCATCAGAGCCTGGAAGTGGCTTAT
>Ga0114930_10005155_pt1 | contig 10831 bp, 14 predicted proteins | sample AnhtaG_FD_87300 | JGI IMG/M metagenome (GOLD analysis project Ga0114930, IMG submission 87300) | Deep subsurface microbial communities from Anholt, Denmark to uncover new lineages of life (NeLLi) - Anholt_01485 metaG | ecosystem: Environmental > Aquatic > Marine > Oceanic > Sediment | place... | reverse complement strand
CAAATTTTGAGTCATAAGGTAAACCCTACAACACAAAACAAAAAACCCCCATTTCATACGAATATTTATAAAGGAGTACATGAAAAACTTATATGTTGATAGAATGGTAAAAACAAAAATATCTCGACTCAAAAATGGGACGTTCTATACATCTATACCTAGAGCTCTCGTAGATGGCGTAGGACTTAGGAAAGGAGATAAGATTGGGTGGTGTTTTGATAGCGGCCGCTTATGCATAACACCACTAAAAGAAGAGTAGTCCCAATCATACTTTCTCCCCTTCACTTGGTGCGGGCGAGGGCCTCTGTTGGGCTTCCACTCCTCTCAAGACTTTACCTTTCGCTGTGAGACGGGTTTTCACGGTTGCCGTTCCAGATGTCCTCTCTCTTCGTGTCTCTCTTCGTTCCTCTCTCGGTCTCTTCATTCTCCGTTCCACTCGCTCTCTCTTGGCAGCTTTGGCTTCTCGCCCCCACTCTTTAGCTTCTACCATCTTCACCTTCATCCTCCGCCGCTCTAACCGCTCTCTTCCTCGCTCAACCTTCCTAGTGGCTGCTGCCCGCCTTCGCTCAAATAGTCCCTTCGTGCCTACTCGCTCCTGAATCGCCTTTCGTCGTTCTCGCCCTGCCCGTGCCCTCTCCGCCTTCATCTTACGCATCTCCACTCGCATCTTAGCCTGTTTCTGCTTCTGCTTCATAGCCTTGTATCGAGCCTCGACACTCAAAGCCCCGGGCTTCTTCTTACCCACACGCTTCTTACCCACTCCAGGACGCCGCTTACCTACAGCATGTGCCCTACCAATCTTACTGGTGAACTTATGCCTTCGCCGGCATCGAGTACAGTAGTATGTTGCTTTTACCATCTTATCACCTCCCTCGCATCTCTCTCTTACGCATAATCTGAAGGACCCGGACAGGCTTGAGCTTAAATTTACCCTCGCCCCGGAGCCGACGTGTTGATTTCCGCCTCCTCCATCTAAACATAATTAAGAAACCCTCCTCGCTCCAACCCTGTCAACTCTCTCAACTTTCCCAAAAACTCAGTATCTAATGATAAAAATAGTTGGCCTTCTGCAGCATCACGGTCATCAAAAACAACCCCAAAATCCTTAGATATCCGTTCCAACATCTCATCATCAGGAACCTCCACACACCCAACTATAGATTGTGTGGTCAATCCACAAAGCCCAAATCTCCCCAAGATTTCAATTATAAACCATGCTGCATTGAAGGGTTTTTGAATCCCTCGAAGTTTAATCAAGCCTATCCGGTTCCTGAACGTATTACTATCAAGAAGTGCAAAAATCACCTTCTTTTCTTGGTCCGTTACTTCTATATTTTTCTCCTTCATGATTCTCCCGATAATTAAGAGAAGTGGCTCTGGAGTAGATAGATACCCCCCATCATCCATACACACACCAGCCCCAAGTGTTAGAATGGCTTGAGAAACATCACACTCATCAATATCAACCCCGGCCTTTAACAGTTTCTTTTTGATACTCTCATCTGATATCGCCCTCGGATACGCTATAAAATACACCTTTGCAGATAACCCAGACACCAAGGGGTTATCTTTCAGATATATCTGTCCCTGCTCACGATTAATCGTTTCCAAAACTGTTTCCACTACTTTTCTACCTTCCAAAAGAGCATCCGCACCAGCGTTTGCCGCCTTCCATATCGTTGTTAATTTCTTCATACTATCAATCCTCCAAGGCGTCTCCACCACCTCATTCCGAGTCCTCCCTAATAATATTATTATTTGGAGCAAAGCTAGAGCTTTGCTCTAACAACGAAAGTGATATTGGTGCTGATTTTGAAATATTATCAATATTCTTAACGAGATTAAGAAATTCTTCATATTCAAGTGAAAATTTTCCAACTGTAGTGATGCTGGGACGCTGTTTGTTTATATGTGCTAGACTGATAAATTTAAATGATTTGTAGTAAGAAGTCGGATACGCAATAAAGTAAAACGTGTTTATACCCCACCCGTTGTTTCTTTTCGATAATAAATCCCTCCACTCAACATATGGCTTTCTCTCGCAATGTAAACAATTATCTTCAGCTACATCAACCACATTAATCTTATATTTGTTTTTGCCCTCTAACTGCAAATCTTCCTTTAATGGATTGTCTTTACCACTCTTAGGATATAGAGTTACTTGATACGGCCAGGGCATATCCTTCTTTAATTTCTTCTCTAACAACTCCTCAAGATTAATCCCTTTTGCAATACTTCTTGTTAGGTTATCCCCACGATCCCATTCAATAATCTCATCGGTGTTATACGAGTTTAAAATTAATTTAGAAATAGGCAATGGAAATGGTGGAACGGTCTCATAAAAAATCCAATGATCATTCCAGTCCTCTTCAGGTGGAAGATAAACCTCCCAATCAATCCCAACCGGTATCTTATCAGGAGAAAAATAAACAGATGGCTTAATCTTATACTCGGCAATAAATCGACTTATCTTATCCAACATGAATCCAAGTTGCGCTCCCAAAACAATACTATTTCCCATCTTACGACTATCTGTCAACACTTTTATTGTATCTAAGTTCTCATTAGTTGAAAATCGCCGTGCATTAAGTCCAATACTTTGAGCTTCGTCCACAAGGATAAGGCTCTTCTTGATTTTGTTAAATTGATCAAGTGATCTAAACCTATAATCATACTCATAATCATAACACTCTTTTATAAATCCCTCCTCCTCAAAAGGATAAAGGGTAAAATCTGCATGGACTGGTAGCTTCTTCTTCACAGCCTCCCATGCTTGCCATGCCATAGTAAGACTTTTACCTCTCCCGAGCTTTCCAGTCAACATACTAATTCCAAACGGTAACAAAGGATTTATACTTCTCATACTCTTTCTCCTCTCCGCCTGCTCCCCCGGGCCTCTTTCTCTTCCAACAACTCTTCCCAACTCTGCTTCATAAGATGTGCTTTCATCATTTCAATATATCCCTTTATACCTTGACCGTCAGCAGCACGATATGATGTTCGCATCTCCATCACAAATAATTTTAACGCAGGCGAACATATAATCTCATTCTTTACATCTCCACATAAAATCTCAATTTCCTCCCCTCGCTCATTCAGATCGATTTTAGTATGTCCTAGCCCCCTCTCATACTCTAAAATTCGTTGATTTGTGAGTGGGGAAGGATTAACAGCTAGTTGTGTCAAGACTGTTGTTAATAATATATTCTCTGAATGTTTCCTTCGAGGAATTTCAGACTTGGTCTTTGACTGATCATCTATTATAGCCTCCTTAATACTATCAAGTCGCTGTGCCTCGACCTGCAACTTATGATGTTCCAATTCCATATACTGATTCATAGCTTCTGTTATACCCTCGGCTCCAACATCACCCGAATCACTCTTCATCGCTTCAAGATATGACACCACCCCCTCCTTCATGGTGTTGGAAACACCCCCGATGTGTTGTTAAATATCAAGAAGCTCAGAACCAAATTAATGCCAATCATAATAAGACAAAAAATTATTAATGGCAAATCCCGAACCCGATATATCGCCTGTAATATCTTATTATTATACATTTTATTGGTTTCCACCGTATCCACTAACCGATATCTACCACCACGTGCCAAGAAACTATCAGAAGAAATTATTATCGGTTGAGTTGATCGTGTGATATAATTATAAATCACATCTAAACACTCCTTTGTTTTATCACAAGACTTACGAGTTTTTAGTATTTCTACCGAGCCAATCGCATCATCAAGCGTTAAAACTTCCCCATTCTCCACATCATCAATGGTTTTCTTAACAATATCCGCAAACTCACCAAGCTGCACCGGAGGCTCACCATACGGAACAATTAATAATGCCTCATCACTGAACAGCTTACGCCTAAGAACGTGTGTATTCGCTCCATGTGTCTTCACACATTGATTATTGAACACCACTGCACCATTCTTATCAATCTTCCGGGTGAACTCCCGCCATACACCAGGCGGAGTAACACCCCAAATCTTCACAAACTTCTCCCTCAAAAACGCCTTTCTTAGTCCCACTTCAATATTTCCAAAGTAATATGAAATAAAACCAATAAGCAGAAACATCTCAACTCCCGCCACAAGCTCAAATATCATGCTGCACTACCTCCATTTTTTCTACCAATCTTCTTCAAACTCCGGTTAATCTGTGTTAAGAGATAAATCTTAGCCCCCATCAAATGATTATATATTCTTTCATCATCTCCATTATACCTGATCCTCATTCTATCAACCCCATCTGGCAAATATGCCAGATCAACCGTTAATAGTACACTCATCTTACTTTTCTCCAGTCCTGTTCGACTCCTATCAGCACTATCGTAGCCCGAAATAGGTAGAACAGCCCGAACACCGCCATAGGCACCATAAGCCAGGATGCCCCTTCGCCGGCTATACTCTCACTATTCAGCGTGAAGAGGACTATAAACACACCACATATATAATATGCAGTAGCCCCCACACCTCCGCGCTTCTTTACTCCTACCCATTCCACCATTCCGATAACTCCGAACAGCAGCAGTATTTCCCATATCATACCTATTTCACCCCATATATTTTCAATATGCTCTTGTGAAGTTGTATCACAGATCACAGGCAACAGAAGCGAGAAATTTACGATATCACTTGCGTCCCAACCACCACAATATCCATATATCGTAAGATTATTCTCCCCTACCTGGATGCAATTCGGATAATAATATTCCAGATCCATCGTCGTGCCATTCACACAACCATTAAAACTGTAATTATAGTTCGTTATCGCTCCCAATTCAGTTATGTTTAGAGAAGGATACGGATCCATTAGATACAACCCTTCAGATGGATATATAATTTCAAGACTACAACCACCAGCCCATTCTTCCACTCCCCATGTACCCCATGTTGGTTCTGGATCGGAAAAGTTACGGATGAATGAGAATTCCTGCGAATAATCCGCTGCATGAGCATCGGCAAACTGCATTCCCATTATAGCATCTGGAACGTTTGTATTCAATGTTCCTAAAAGAACTCCGTTTTTATAGTAGGTCGCTGTTGTGCCGTCATATGTTGATTTCATTCTATAATATACGCCAGCTGTCCAGAGAACCCCATCATTTCCTATACTCGACAGTGCACCGTTATTCGCAGTATATCCATTCGTTCCTACTCCTGCGGAGTAGTACAGATCAAACTCCACTGCATCATTATTCGACCAATCCGCACTATTACTAACACCGAATTGTCCATGAGCACTAACGACACCATCATGTTTAGCTCTAAACTCATATGCAAAATTATTGGCGATCACATTAGCATCCTTATACGGTGCATCCGCTGCACCGTGATATTGAATGAATGTTGCATCGGCATCTCTCGCATCGCTCGCACCAACGTTTCCATAATAGACGGATATGGTCGTGTTCGATGTGAGATTCATCCATAGCTTTGTAGTGCTATTGTTGTTCTCAGGCCAGAATGGTTTTTCAACTCCGTTTTGTACCACTCGAATATCCGTCCAGTTAGTGTTATTATGACCGTTTGTGAACACCATTGTTGCGGTGTTTGTGTCTGTGGAGTCGTTGAGTGTGACGTTCATTTGATAGTAGTTCCAGGTATCATTCCATCCGATTATCGTTACGTTTGTACGATAAAACCAGCTTGAATTCCACCAACTAGAATTAGTTTTATCTACATAAGTCTCACCATTCAGATTAAGATAGATAGTACCACTACTACCCCATCCTCTATCATTTTGAATAATCGGAACATCAAAAGAGAGCTTAAACCGCTTCGTCCCATATTCAAGAATTGGTACGTTCTCCCATATACTTTCTAACTCACTTTTATTCGTAGATCCACTAATAAGAAACCGCTCTATCCATACCCATCTTTCCCGTTTCTCAATACGACTTCCACATTCATCACAGTTTGCGTTTGTATGGCTCTCATTAACACAACTCGTGATATTTGTCTTATTATCCGTTGTGCAGTTTGAGACATTATATTTACAGATTCCACAAACAAAAACATTATACTCCTCGCTCGTCCACTCTTCACATTTTTCATTCTTGATCTCACCAACATCAAAATTAGCTTCCTTCAGGATAGATTTCATACTGAGGATGTCGATATCATTCCGAAGATTATTAATATCTATGATTAGTTCTTGGTGCACCGGACCAGTATAACTCCAATGAAAGTCTACATCAAATTCATCCTCTGCTGAAGCCGGAAAAATAAATATCAAGATAACTAATACAACCAATCCCATAACACCTTTCATAGACATCTATATCACCCACTAATTCCACGTATCAAGAGAACTACTATAACAACTCCAGCAATCATAAAGAGCCAGAACATATAACTCAACCAATCAGGAAGAACATCATCATTTGTACTAAAAGTTAGAAGAGAACCAACAACACCGATGGCGTTCCACACCGTCACATTCTCAGAAGTAGTCCCACTACCTCCATAATTAATATCACCTGCAACCGTTCCATTACGCTCATAATCCGCAATCATCAAGGAGCCTCCGAAAGAAGTCATAAACACCGTGAGAACACTCATAGTGATAACTATAAACATTATAGGACCAAGCAGTCCCTGCCCCCGATCATCTGAAAGCATATTATCCTCCCGTAAGCATCCGAATCGTATTAGGAACGGCTAACGCCAAGAGGGCGAGCACAACCAACATCATGAGCCACGCCCCAACAAAGCCGATTATCGTGAAAAACCCAATACTCATACCAGCCGTCAAGATTCCGAGCGATGCACCACCACCATACGCAAGCACACCAATACAAGCAATCGAAGTAATAAGCAACACCACCAACATCTTACCAGACTCACCATGAAGTCCTAAACTACTCTCAACAAAAGTATCCAAACGCTGTATCTGATCCTTCTCCAATGCCTCCGCACTTGGACGATCACCATAAGATACAGTGAAAGTAGTATTATCTACTTCTATTTCTCCACCAGCAAACACATGATAGATCCGAGCCGTCCAAGTGCCAGCATCGAAAAATCGTTGAGTTTCATTCACACTAATATTATAATACCGTTCACTCAAACACTTACTCATCGGCCTTTCATCAACAAAATAACCAGTCGCATCAAACCACCGAACCCAACCAGCCTGAGTTGATTTAGTTTCTATTAAAACAGATTCACCCAGATAAACCTTTTTAGGCTTTACAGTAACGGAATTACTTGTAATAGGATCACCAGTTACAACTACCCGCCTAAGTAGTCTGGAGCCGTTACTATCAGTTAAAATTGCAGTCCAGACACCAGACGAATCGACATCAGACATATTCAATGGTATCACTATCTGTATAATCTCGTCCTGGAAACTTGAATTATCTATATAAAGTGTAGTATTCGGAGCGGTAACATTTAGAGTTGAAAGATTAGCGGCATATCCAGAAAGCACCAAATCCTCACAAATATTACCAGAATCACCGGTTGTCCAATACAATGTGTTATTACTACTTCTTATATTAAAGAAATCCACACCGAATATTTGAGCATTACCGAGGTATACACCCTCCATAACAAGACTAACACCATCTATAAGGTTGAAACTCCCCCACAATTCAGCCCTATAATACCCTGGAGGACGTGGTTGACCAGCAGCGACCAACAATCCATCAGAAGGCCCAGGACCCAACATCCAAGGCCCACCAATAGCATCTGCATCCGTCTGATATGTGGTGTTGTTAATAAGGTCAAACTCAATCCACCACACAGGCGGAGCACCCATACCTGCAAGCCAAACACCGAAATCTTGAGCAATTCCACCAGAACCCTCATAGGCATATATAGCCAAATCAGTGAGTTCATACTCAACTGGTATTTGGTCACTATCATATATCCAATCCTTCGTTACATTAATAAAAGGATTACCAGGTATATACACCCCCGACCAACCAGTAGGAACGCCTTCCGGTTCCACCACATCATACGCTGGAGTATAATATCCGACACACGTATCATTATTCCAGAAAGCATAATAATTTACATCAAAACAATACCATTCACTAATCGATGATATAGAACGATTTACACAAGAATAAGAGGAATCGGGATTGATTCCAATCTCATCCTCTACATTCCACAAACTCTGATAACAATTTCCAGAAATAGTTTTTTGTATATCTAAATAAGAACTATCAATAATTGTTATGTTATATTCATAATAATTTGAGAAAAAAGCAGAATAAGTAATATCTACACCTGTAATAGTAGTTGAACCTACATGATATATAGTTTTAACTATATTACAATAATAACTACTTGTATCAAAAGCACGGAATCCAAAACCTATAACAGCATTATCAGAACTTCTATTTAATGAATTAATAACTATAGAATTATCGCAATCATCTTGGGAACCTGATGGATGATATCTTTCATTTGTTATACTCGTAATACCCAAACTCGACATACTACATAATGGAGAGGCAGTAGTATTTATATAGAAATACTTTCTGCCTGTCAAAGCATCGAATCCAGCCGAAAAATCCCGCATATTATTTATTTTTATTACTATAAAATCATAAACAGCACTTTCATATCGTGTATATCCAACACTTGAAGTAAAATTATTGTTGGAAGAACCAATTTCTTCTATCAAACAAGTTACAGATAAATTACTATTAAGATAACCTGATTTAAAACCAACATCAGTTGTATTAATAATTAATTGTATTCCTCGTAAATTTGATTTATAATATGATATTTCATTAAAAAATATACTATGTGTTTGAAAAGATGAAACCCCCTCTTCCGACCATACACCAGTATCTATTTTTTCACCTGCATAAAAACTATCATTTATCCAGCCGCTTCCATTACACCATTCCCCATAACAAGTACCAGTACAAGGTGCAGCACTATCATTACAATCTTGAGCAGTAACAGGTATAAGGAGAAGAATTAAGAGGCCAATACACATAAAAACTATTCGAGATATTCTCATATTCCTCTCCTTATAACAGTAAACGGATAACAATTATTAATGGAATGGCCACAACCGCCAACAATACCATTATGGGTGTCATATCCCACATACCCTTAAGACCACCATCCCACGAATCGCCGACACCAGTAGAGTTCGTGGTTTCGTTCAAACCACTTATAACCGTTGGCATAAGACTCGCTGACATCATACTGAATATCATCAGGCCAATAAGTGCTATTAGAATTACAGCGACAAACGATACATCCCCACGAGCCTCATAATAAAAGGACTCCATTATCTCGCCTTCACTTGATTAAAGATAGTCCGCCGACATCCCCCGACGGATAGGGTGCAGTTGTCTTAACTGATAAAAGCACTCACCTATGTCAGAAGCTTTATGACGATAGCAACAGGAATGGCCATGATAGCCACAACCATCATAAGGGTACTCATATCCCACATACCCTTCATACCATCGTCCCAATCTTCCCCAACACCACTAGTATTGGTTGTGTCGTTCATATCAGAGATCGCATCAGGCATTACGCTAGAGGTCATCGTTGCAAAGAGCATGAGAGCTATTATGGAAACCACAATGGCACCAATACTCATACCAATAACATTCGATGCTCTTTCGTCACTTAGTAGTCTCATCTTCAGCCCACCTACGTTAACAGCTTGATCACAACAGCCACAGGTATTGCTAGAACCGCCACAACTATCATGAGTGTGGACATATCCCACATACCTTTCAGACCATCGTCCCAATCTGCTCCTGCTCCAGTACCAGTAGTTGTATCGTTCATCTCATCAATGGCATCCGGCATTACACTCGAGGTCATAATACCAAACAACATCAGGCCGATAATCGCTACAACTATAGCACCGATCGACATACCGATCAGATTTTCAACTGCGTTGTCATCCTTGTAGAATCTCATTCAGAAATTCACCCTATACCCACCATATAAAACCACATAGTATATAAATATTACTAAGAGTAATATAAAGAAGAAGAATTATTCGTTATTTTTACTGTTTACGAATCTCCTCTGGTTTTGATGTGTGTCGTTTCTACTCTTGTGGGATTCCACTACGTCTTGAATATTCTTTAAAGTCGTTTCCTTCGTAACACTCTTTACATGGTTGTGTTCCGTCCGTAACGCCATTCCATTTACACTCTCTCCAACATTTTGGTTCATCCATTATTTATCTTTCCTCCTATCGTTCTTTCAATTCATTCTGAAGTTTGATTTTCAATTTAACCAACAGCAGTACTCAGGATAGTACCGTTCAAACATCTTCACCATATCCTCCACCGACATTTTGGTAAACAGATATTCCCTCATACGTTGCTTATGAAGTGTCTCATTAACCATTCTTTTAAATTTATCTCTGGTGGTAATATTCTCCATTAGTTTTTCCAATTCTTGTTTATCTAACCCCATCTCCAATCCCACCTTTTATGAATCTTGTAACTGTCCTGGTCCTTTCCGTTTTGGGTTCTTCACAGTCCAGCAATGTCTTGTGACGAAACCACGATTGTTGCCCTTTTTACAATTCTCTGGTGAAGTACAAATCAAATATCCTGAATATTTCTTCGGGCTGATTTCCATTGATTCATCATCTGGAACAAAAACCAGCTCTTTACATGGTTGTTTTGTACTGCCTGTTTTTGTTTGTATTATTATCTTATCTACTCTTTCAATATTTTTTATACTCATCCGCTATCTTACCCCCTATCGTTTTATGAAGTCCTCCATGTCTGCATAATCTACAATGACGTGTACCGAATATCCTCTACACTCAGGACAGAGTGTTGAGGTATCCACCCATCTTGCACCACAGCTACAGCATT
>Ga0114930_10005153_pt1 | contig 10833 bp, 11 predicted proteins | sample AnhtaG_FD_87300 | JGI IMG/M metagenome (GOLD analysis project Ga0114930, IMG submission 87300) | Deep subsurface microbial communities from Anholt, Denmark to uncover new lineages of life (NeLLi) - Anholt_01485 metaG | ecosystem: Environmental > Aquatic > Marine > Oceanic > Sediment | place... | reverse complement strand
CTCAAGCGCTACCTTTGCCTTAAATGCAGGTGGATATTTTGATCTTAAAGACGTCATAAAGGACCTCCTTTTTTGACCTCAGCTGTAACTTAACATACTGTCCGAATTTTGGGGTCCATTATATAGCTGGCTGTTAAAGCCTGGAGCTTTGTGTTCGGAAAAATGCATTTTGGAAGCTAAAATGGGAATAAACGAAGCAATGGTTCATTGATGCTGCCAAATTTTACTGAATAAACAAAGTGCACTTATGCAAATGTTGAGCGCACCTATTAAGTGGATTATAAAAGGAAGCTTTGATGGATAAACCAATTAGCAATTTTCACTTCAAGCTCATGTCTTTTTTCTTCACATTTCGTAACTTATTACTACCCCCCAAGAACAAATTGAAAGAAGCAGGTATAAAGCCAGGATTTCATATACTTGATTATGGCTGTGGCCCTGGAAGTTATTCAATCGTTACAGCCGAATTAGCAGGAAAGTCTGGAAAAGTATATGCTCTGGATATCCATCCCCTTGGTATTCAGAGAGTTAAAAATATTGCTTCAAAGAAAGGGATAAGAAATATAGAGACCATTTGCTCCGATTCTGCAACTGGATTGGAAAACGGTAGTATAGATGTAGTCTTATTATTCGATACCTTTCATGAGTTAAGCGATCCAGGTGGAGTATTGGAGGAGTTACATCGAATATTGAAGCCAAATTCAATTTTATCTTTTAGTGATCACCATATGAAAGAAGAGGAAATTCTGGATAAGATAACAAATAGAGGATTGTTTAGGCTATCGAGAAAGGGCAAAAGAACATATAGTTTTTTGAAAGAGAAAAACATCTTTGCAGACAGAGGAGAATAATATTGGTCCATGGTCAAATCGTTATCCTTGATAAATAAGCCTGTTTTAATAAGGAGGATGGTAGGAGGAATCTGTAGTTAAGGAAATAAATTAAAAAGATCGGATGATACTTAATAGACTTAAATTTAGGAGGGATTGTTATGCAAGGTGTTAATTCAAAGGAAATTAAAACATTTGTTAGAGAAGAAGGAGCTGATCTGGTTGGTATTGCCAAGGCTGATTGCTTCGAAACCACTTCCAATCGGCGAGGGCCGAAATTTATCATGCCGGAAGCTCGTTCTATCATTGTATTTGCTCAGCGTATGCTAATAGGCTGCATTGAAAGCCCAAGCGACATGGTTGTGACGATTCAAGGTATTGCACTATACGGTGAACTACATACACTTGCACTTAAATTGGCACGTTTTTTAGAGCAACGAGGTCATCGTACAGCTATAGTTCCACCTTACAGTCCGGTAGAAATGAATCAGGAGACAAAGGGGCTTGCTGGAGAAGTTTCCTTACGGCATGCAGCAGTGGCTGCTGGCCTCGGGGTATTGGGGAGTAATAATTTGCTGGTAACACCAGAATTTGGTCCTCGAGTTAGGCTTTGTGCTGTTGTAACGAGAGCCGAGCTTGCTACTGACGAGCCTTCTTCTGAGAATTTTTGCAAAAATTGTGAGGCCTGCATTTCAGCATGTCCAGTTGATGCCCTATCTGAGCCTGGTAAAACTCGTACAGGTAGATGTTTGCGTCAGGCACTTCCATATGGATTGAGTAGAGTGATTGACTACCTTACCAAGGGTCTAAATAATTCCAAGGAAAAGAGAGCTGAGACATTTAAAAATCCCGATTTTTGGAATATGTATCAAAGTCTTCAACTTGGGATTCAATACGGTTGTCATTCCTGTATTAATGCTTGCCCCGTGGGATCTTTGAACCCAAAATAACACCTGGTAGGGCCAAATCTTTCCAGACCGTTGCCGGAATTGACACTATGAGACCTTTGCATAACCCAGTTCTCCGCGGCGAAATGGCCTTTTAAAATCAGGTATGGGTATCTTTTTTAAGGCACGAAGAGGCACATGCGCCTTTGCCGGCCAGTAGTGCAGATGAAGGCGGGCGGATAGCCACATCAATGATATCCACTATCTCTCAATTGCTGGTTTTAGACTTAGGCAGCCGCCCGCCTGGATCAGCGGTAAAGAGTATGCAAAGCAGGCTTCCCAGTTCGCTACCTGAAAAAAGATACCCATACCTAATGAAAAATATTGGGTTATGCAAAGGTCTCACTATATAATCGAATTATGCAAATATATTCAGCCAAGCCCTGACATTCAGATTATGTCTGGAAGATAAAATAAAGAATAAGAGAGAAGAAAGCGGCGACTATTGGTGTCATAAACCATCCAATGGCTATGGCCCCAAGGGTCTGACGTCTAATAGTGCTTATACTTTTTACAATGCCAACACCTAATACTGCCCCAATAACTGCCTGGGATGCAGATACAGGAACACCTACAATGGTGAAAAAATGAACAGTAATAGCCCCGGATAAGACAACCACTAAAGCTGAAAATGCATCTAACTTTACCAATCGGCTACCCACTGTTTCCATTACGCCCTTGCTGTAGGTTATAATTCCAAGGCCTATGCTTAGGCCACCAATGATAGATGCTGCAAGGATTGATAAAAGCCCAGCCCCTACAAACACAGCGGTAACATTAGCGACGTTATTTGCCCCTAAGGCATAAGCACAGTAGCAGCCACTAATAATCAGACCGAGCCTGAGGAAGATGTCTCCTTGAAAAAGATTAAGGCCCAATCTATTATAAATAACTCCTAAGACCCTATATAGAGTAACACTTACTAACAACCCCCCAATTGGTGTCCCAAACCAACAGACAACAACCTTACCAAGCCCTCCAAGATACAGCTGTCCTTTAATTAACCCGATTCCAACTATTGCCCCTACTACTGCCTGTGATGTTGAGATTGGAAGACGGCAAAAGGTCATGACAGTTACTGCAAGGGCAGCGGCTATTGAAGAGATTGTCGCCAGCTTAAGGTTAAGCAGGGTCAATCCCTTGATTGTCTCAATCCCTGCCTGTCCCTGCCAGATCGCTCCTAAAAGGACAAAGATGGCCCCCAGGATTGCTGCGGTCCGGAATTTTAACATCTTGGAGGTAACAGCAGAGCCGAAGAGATTTGCTGCATCATTAGCCCCCAGGGACCAGCCTAAAAAGATACCGCTTAAAAGATAGTGCATTTAAACACGTCTTTTTATGCTAATAATATTTATCTGCCGAGATACCCTATTAGTCCGGTCAGTAATGTCACCCATCTCAAGGATAAGTTCTTTAATCAAAATCTTTTGATAGATATCAAGATCGGAGTCAAATAATCGGGAGATGAGTCTCCGTTCAATCTGGTCGCATCTACTTTCGTTTTGATCAATGGCGATAGTCAATTTCTGGAGCTTTTTCTGTTCCTCAAATAGTGCCTTTACCTCCCCCCTTACTAAAAGGCATGATTCCAGAGAGATTTTAATAAGCTCTTTCATGTCAGTGTAAAGAAAGGAAGGTATAATCAGGTTTTGAGTCTGGATCATATAGAGTATTCTCTGACAACAGTTGGGGATCATATCTATCGACTCTAATAGTTCCAGGATATCCTCTCGAGATTCAGGGATAAGTGCCTTGGCGTACATTAGAGTTTCGATCTCTAATCTAATATCATCGCTATTGGATTCTGCCTTATGGGTCTCAGCAGTCAGCAGGTCGAATTCTTTTGAGCATTTGCCTTTTTCAAAGTAGACATCGAATGCCTTAAGAAAATTATCTTCAGCCAGACTTATGTTATCCAGGTAAGTGTATATCAGGGTTTCGATCATCTTCTGTTTTTTAAAAAGGAATGAAAATATACCCATTTCGATAACCTACTGTTTACACTTTTCCAATCTTAAAGGCCGGGCCAATGGCCTCTCCAAGGCGATGGTATTTCATGGTACCAGGGATGTAAATAAGGGGATCAATCTTACCTGGATCTCCTTTTCCATCTGTCAGGCAATCTTCTGTTATGTAGGTTTCAATAATTCCACCTACAACCAGGGTATGGCTTCCCAGATCCAGGTAATGGATTGCTTTGCATTCAAGATTCACCGGGCATTCCTGAATTAGAGGTGCTGTTTTCAGTTCTCCGTAGAAGGTTTTAAAGATTTGCGACTTGTCCCTATTTTTGCCGGAATAAACACCACAAAAATCTGTCTTTTTGACCATATCCGAGGAGGCAACGTTAACTGAAAAAGTTCCGTTTTCCCTAATACCCTTAAGTGTATACCGTTCTTTGTGGAGGGCAACAGTTATAGCCGGTGGTTTGTATGCTGCAATCCCGCACCAGGCAGCAGTCATAAAATTTGGCTTTTCATTCACGTTAGCACCCACTAATACCGCAGGCATGGGATAAAGTAATGTCTGTGGACCAAATTTAATCTTCTCCATTTTATTCCTCCTTTGTTATACTAATTTTTTAAGTTTAACAGCAGAGAAGAAAAATGCAAGCGAGAAAGGATGCTTGATTAACTGGTTACAAAGGGATAAATGGAGCATAATGGTATGCCTTGATGTATCAACACATAAACTTAAGGGGGATAATTATGGGATATGGGATTAAAAGGGATGAGGCAATGGATCTATTAAAGAAATATATTAAGAATGAAAATTTGATCAGGCATTGCCTTGCATCTGAGGCTGTAATGATAGGGCTGGCAAATAAGTTTGGCGAGGATGAAGAGAAGTGGGCCCTTGCCGGGCTCCTCCATGACCTGGATGTGGAATTGGTAAACGCAGATTTATCAGTTCATACCCTGGAGACTGAGAGAATACTCAGGGGGAACCATGTAGATGATGAGATCATAGAAGCTATAAAGATGCATAATGAGACGGCAAGCAAAAAGAAGAGAAGTGAAAAATTTCATCATGCCTTGGCTGCTGCTGAGACTATTACCGGGCTTATTGTGGCTACTGCACTGGTCTATCCTGATAAAAAACTTGTCAGTGTTAAGCCAAAATCCATCAGAAAGAGGATGAAGGAAAAGGCCTTTGCCGCAGGGGTAAATAGGGAAACTATCATGGAATGCGAGAAAATAGGTATTGATATAAGTGAATTTTCTGAAATCTCCCTTACTGCAATGCAGGGAATAGCAGATCAATTAGGCCTATAATACAATAATTTCAATCCTTAATTATCAAGAAATATTAATTTTTTTCTTGACATGGGTATTTTTTTTGTATTAAAAGTGTCATAAAGTGGTAAAAAGTGGGAAAAAGGTTATGGAAAAGCCCATAAATGAACTTTTTGAGGGTAGATCAAGACATACACTTGATGAAAAGGGAAGATTGGCTATCCCGGCTCGGTTCAGGGAGATTTTGAAAAAAAGGGGTGATTCATCCCTTGTGGTTACCAATCTAAACAACTGTTTGGTGGCCTTTGCAAGGAATGATTGGCAGAAAATAAAAGAGAAGGCCGTCAATCTCCCGCTCTTTGATTCTGCGGCAAACACCTATATTCGCTATTTTATATCCGGTGCCATAGAATGTCCCTTAAAACAGGGTAGGATTTTGGTTCCATCAGATCTGAGAGAGTTGGCTGGATTAAAGAAAGAGGTAGTTTTGGTCGGCCATCTAATTAGGTTTGAAATCTGGGATAAGGCCAAATGGGAGGAAGAGTTCGAAAGGGTCAAAGAATCTTTTCCAAGGGTAAGTCAATCCCTTTCCGATCTCGGAATTTAACAGGGGGTCAAGATGATCATTTCTCATCAACCAGTAATGGTTGATGAGGTTATTAAGTATCTAATTACGGATCTTGATGGGGTATATGTTGATGGGACGGTTGGCACTGGTGGACATGGTCTGGAGATTTGTAAAAGGATAGCTCCTAAGGGAGAGTTGATTTGCTTAGATATTGATAGATCATCAATAAGATTAGCCAAGGAAAGACTTTCTCCTTTTGAAGAGAGGGTCACAATATTCAAGGAAAGCTACGTCGATTTAGATAAGGTGCTTGAAAGGATCGGGATTGATAAGGTAAACGGCATTTTTTTAGATCTTGGTATGTCATCATATCAGATCGAGTCGTCCGGCAGAGGTTTTAGTTTTATTAAGGATGGACCTTTGGATATGAGAATGGACGAAGAAAGGGGTGCAACTGCAAGTGAATTAGTCAACAATATTTCCATGGAAAGGCTGCAAGGACTTCTATGGAATTATGCTCAGGAAAGATGGGCCAAGTTGATTGCCCGGGCTATAGTAGAAGAGAGGCGAGAAAGGCCAATAAAGACAAGCCGGCAATTAGCCCAGTTAGTTGAAACTACCATTCCTGTTAAGCATCATCCTCGGAAAAGACATCCCGCCACCAAGACCTTTCAGGCGCTTAGGATAGCTGTTAATAAGGAGTTGCAAAATGTAGCTGATTTTTTAGAGAAATGCCCTTCATTGCTTGTTAAGGGGGGGAGATTAGTTGTGATATCTTATCATTCGTTGGAGGACAGGCTTGTTAAAAAGGCCTTTCGCCTATGGGAAAAGGATAATATTTATCCCCGAAAGCTTCCAGTTTTTCCTGACACAAGACCTGCCCTTATGAAGGCCTTGAGGAAAAAGGGGCTTAAGCCTAGCAAGGTTGAGGTGAATTTCAACCCAAGATCCAGGAGCGCTATAATGAGGGTAGCGGAAAGGATTTAAGGTGAAGAAGAGGAAAAGGGGATCTAAAAGACTATTCTATTTTTTTGCAGGTATGGTTTTTCTATTTTTATTAGCAGGACTTTCTCATGTCTTGGTGAATTTCAAGAGGACCCAGATGGGTTATACATTGAGCCAATTAAAGAAAGAGATATTACAAATTGAGGAATACGACCGAAAGTTGAAGTTAGAGATAGCCTTTTTAAAATCCCCTGAGCATTTAGAAGATAGGGCAGTTAAAGTATTTGGTTTAAGACAACCCTTGCCTGAAGAGATAGTTTTTTTGCCATGAGGATCAGGGAAAAAAAGTGGATAAGAATCAGGATCTATTTAACGGGGATCTTTTTTTTGATTATTCTCTGCATCATTTTTTTAAGGGCATATCAACTTCAGATCCTTGAAGGCAGTAAACTTTCATCTTTGGCTAAGGAGGGCTATACAGGAAAGCTCATCCTTACCAGCCAAAGAGGGACCATTTTTGATAGGGATGGCAGGGAATTGGCACTCAGTATTGAGGTATGCTCAATATATGGTTATCCAAAAAGGATAGAGGACAAGAGGAGAACAGCGACTCTTATTGCTAGGGCCCTCAATATAGATAAAAGAGATGTACTGAAAAAATTAAATAGTTCTCGCTCATTTGTGTGGATTAAAAGGAAGATAACCCCAGAGGAGCTTATTAAAGTCAGAGAACTTAACTTGGCCGGGATAGATTTTACCAAGGAGAACAGGCGTTACTATCCCTGCATGGAAACATGTGCTCATGTTATAGGATTTGCAAGCCAGGATAACAGAGGCCTTGAGGGTATAGAGTTAAAATATAATAGTTATCTGGAGGGACAAGATATAAGGCTTAACAGGATTCATGATGCCCTCGGCAGGCCCCTTCTTTTTCATGGGTCAAGGATAGAGAAACGGGATCCATTTAATCTCGTTTTAACATTGGATAAGGGGATAAGTTATAAGGCCCAGAAAGCACTGAGGGAAGCTGTGGAAAGATCAGGGGCAAAGAGTGGTGTCTGTATAGTAATCAGGCCCCAGACAGGCGAGATCTTGGCTATGGCAGTGGTACCAGAATTTAACCCAAATGTCTTTTGGCATTTTAAACCGTATGAGTGGAGGAATAGAGTAGTTACTGATTGCTTTGAACCTGGATCTACATTGAAGACATTTCTTTTGGCCGCTGCCTTAGAAGAAGGCGTAATTACCCCGGAAACAGTTTTTAATTGTGAAAAGGGAGAGCACTCTATTGGCAATTTTATTATTCATGATAGCCGCCCCTTTGGGATGTTAAAGGTAAGTGAAATAATTAAATTTTCTTCTAATATAGGAGCAATAAAGATAGGTCAGAGGCTTGGGCCAGGACGCTTACATTATTATTTACAAAAATTTGGTTTTGGTGAGCGGACAGGGATAGATCTTCCAGGTGAAAGGAAAGGAACCCTAAGGTCTACCAAAGATACCAGCCTTATTGGTGAAAATACCCTATGTTTTGGTCAGGGTATATCAGTTTCTCCCCTTCAATTGGCCATGGCATTTGGGGCGATAGCCAATGGTGGGCATCTAATGAGGCCCTTTCTGGTAAAATCAATTCTGGACCAGAGTGGGAAAGCAATAAGAGAGTTTTATCCGTTAGTTAGAAGAGATATCATATCATCTGAGACTGCAAGGAAGGTAAAAGGCATACTTGAGGGCGTGGCCAGAAAGGGTGGAACAGCCCCCAAGGCTGCGATAATGGGATACGTGGTAGCTGGTAAGACAGGTACGGCACAAAAGGTCGACAGAGAAAAGAAAACCTATTCAAATAAAAAATTTGTGGCTATCTTTGGTGGTTTTGCTCCATCAGATTCACCTGCTATAGTGATTTTGGTAGCCCTTGATGAACCTGAAGGGACACCATATGGAGGAATTGTTGCAGCCCCTGTTTTTAGTGATGTTGGCTACTGGACTCTTAACTACCTAAATGTCGTCCCATCATTCACGCCTGCCATTGCGAGGAACGAGATAGCAGGTCGACAAAATCTTTCCTACTCCATAGGAAAAGAAGAGGAAATAGAATACTTAGACCCTGATTTGCCCGGCTCAATACCCAATTTGAAAGGGCTCGGAGTGAGAGATGTTTTAGGAAAAGCAAGGGCGCTTGGGTTTAAGGTGGTTATTAAGGGAAGCGGGCGGGCTGTGGATCAAACTCCAGCGCCTGGTATACCTTTTAAAAAAGGCGGATTACTCACTGTCACATTTAAACCACCAGGTTGAGCTATTGATAATTGAAAATTGACAATTGAAAATTAGTTATGAGGCTTGATTACTTATTGAAGGGGCTAAGCATCCTGGAGCAACATGGAAAGGTAAATCTTGAGATCAAGGGGCTGACCAATGATTCTCGTGCTGTCAAAAAAGGCTACCTATTTATTGCTGTCAGGGGGAGTGATCAAGATGGGCATAGGTATCTGGATCAAGCTGTTCAGAGAGGTGCCCATGCATTAGTAGTAGAAAGTGCTGAAAGGGTATTTAAGGATGTAACTGTTGTCAGGTTGCCTGATACAAGGGTTGCCCTTTCTGAACTGGCTGCCCGGTTTTACAATTATCCTGCTAAGGATATGAATTTAATTGGTATCACTGGTACTAACGGGAAGACAACAACAAGTTACGTCCTGGAGTCAATATTGAAGGAAGCGGACAGTAATGTAGGAGTTATTGGGAGCATAAGTTATAGGTTTAAGGGAAAGTCTTTTAAGGCATCATTAACTACGCCTGAATCTACTGATTTGATGAGAGTTATAAGTGAGATGAGAGATGCGGGTGTGACCGATCTTATAGTAGAGGTTTCATCCCATTCTCTTGACCAGGGAAGGACAAGGGGATTGAATTGGTCAAGGGCAATATTTACTAATTTCTCCAGGGATCATCTCGACTACCACTCAACAATGGAAGAGTATTTTGAAGCAAAGCAGAAGCTCTTTTATTCATTAGGAGAGGACAAAGAAAGAGATCAGGTAAAGGCAGTAATCAATATGGATGACCCAAAAGGCAGGATATTAGAAAAAATAACAAAGGCTTCTGTTGTGAGTTATGGTCTTGGAGATAATTGTTTATTTAGGGCTACTGATATAGAGACCCGCCAGCGTGGTTTACGTTTTAGATTGGTTACACCGGCTGGGGATGTGCCTATTACCTCTTCCCTTTTAGGTCAGGTAAATGTCTATAACATACTGGGGGCTGCTGCCACTGCCTTTAGCCTAAATATAGGTCTAAAGATTATCTCAAGGGGCATAAGAAGGCTTGAGTCTATTCCTGGCAGGCTACAGAGAGTAAAGAATAGAAGAGGACTTTCCTTGCTTGTTGATTATGCACACAGTCCTGATGCCCTGGAAAAGGTGCTCCAAACATTAAGACAGCTAACTAAAGGAAAATTGATTACAGTTTTTGGATGTGGAGGTGACAGAGACAAGGGCAAAAGGCCAGATATGGGTAGGGTTGCAGGGAAATATAGTGATCTTGTCATAATTACCTCAGACAACCCGAGAGGAGAGGAACCATCAGAAATTGTCGATGATATTGAGCTCGGTATAAAAAAATCAGAGCTAAAGAGGATTGATATAAGTCACCCATTTAAAGAAAGGGGCTATGAAATTATTTTGGACAGGAGAAAGGCTATCCAAGGTGCCATCAATATGGCTAAAAAAGAAGACATTGTTTTAATCGCTGGTAAAGGGCATGAAGATTATCAAATTATTGGAAACGAAAAGAGACATTTTGATGATGTGGAAGAGGCAGCCCTGGCAGCCAGCAAAGGAAGTGCCTAAAGTGAGCTAAATTCAAAAATGTCTAAAATGAAGGCTAAAAACAAAAACATGTTTGGAGCTTGGATCTTAGGAAATTATTTAATGGTTTTGGGAAAATGCTCAATAAAGCGTGGAAACTGTAGGGTCGGCCTGCCCTCCCCGTCCCGAGACCGAGACGGGATCGGGAGGCGCGAATTGCCTGAAACCTGCTTTTGTCTCTGTAATATTTTGGAAATAGAAGTCGTAGAAATCAAACATTGTAAATCAGGTCTGGGCCAGGGGTTTTATACCCGACCGCAAACCGGTGGCATGTAAAATACCACCCTACATCTGGATGTTGAATTGGGTTTTATACCCGATCTTAAACAGGTGGCATATAAAATGCCACCCTACATTTGTATGCCTGTCGAGAGCCTCCAGGTCGAACGATTGGCTCAGGTTTCATAACATACAATAAGTACACAGGATATTGAGCAATTACGT
>Ga0114930_10005152_pt1 | contig 10835 bp, 13 predicted proteins | sample AnhtaG_FD_87300 | JGI IMG/M metagenome (GOLD analysis project Ga0114930, IMG submission 87300) | Deep subsurface microbial communities from Anholt, Denmark to uncover new lineages of life (NeLLi) - Anholt_01485 metaG | ecosystem: Environmental > Aquatic > Marine > Oceanic > Sediment | place... | reverse complement strand
TCTGCCTCTGGGAGGCTGTCAAGACACCAGTTGGAACTCGTGGACGAGATACAGGGGCAGGTTGACAAGATATTGGAAGGGCTGCGCCGCTTCAGCCAGGACCTGCGGCCCTCCGTGCTCGACGATCTGGGCCTGCTGCCCGCGCTCGAATGGCTCACTTCGGATGTGGAAGCCCACTTTGGGATCGACGTGGGCATGGCGGTCGAGGGGTCCGAGCGACGCTTCTCACCCGATGTGGAGTTGCTGCTCTTCCGCATCGCCCAGGAGTCACTGAGGAACGTGTGGAGGCATTCCGAGGCATCGAGGGCCTGGCTCACCCTGGAGTTTGACGAGTGCAGAACCACGCTGACCGTCAGCGATAACGGCAAAGGCTTCAAGGTGCCCCAGAGGGCCGGGGACCTGGCCAAGGTGGGGAAGCTCGGCCTGGCCGGCATGGAGGAGCGGGCCCGCCTCATCGGAGGCGCACTAAGGCTGCAATCGAACCCAGGCGAGGGAACAATCGTCACTGTGGAGGCGCCGATCTAGAGGGGGGTCTGTGATCGCTGCCCCAGCGTTTGGGGCGCACCGTTACGCGCGGTGCGGGCTCCTCCTGGCACGTGTTCACATCGTATCTCGGGCTGGGCAAGTTCAAGAAAGCGTAGGCCGCCAATGTACGATCGGATCCTGGTCCCGCTTGATGGCTCGCCACTTGCGGAAGAGGTAATTCCGTACGCGCTGGCGCTTGCGCGGTCAATGGGAGCGAAACTGACGCTGCTCCAAGTCGCCAAGCACGAGAGCGATTTGGCGACTGCCGAGGAGTACCTGCAGCCTTTGACCCGGCGCCTGAACGCGGAGGGGAAGGTGGTGGGGTACGCGGACCCCGCGAGCGGCATACTGGGCGAGCTAAGCCAGCACCCCAACGCCCTCGCGACGATGACGACGCACGGGCACACTGGACTGCTAGAGGCTATTCTGGGGAGCGTTGCGCTGAGCGTAGTACACCATGCGCGACGGCTGGTGCTCATCTATCGCCCGCGCGGCACCGTAGGTGCCGGGGAAGTGGACAGGGAGGTGAAGATAACTACGGTGGTGGCGCCGCTGGACGGCTCCGACTTTTCCGAGAGCATGCTGCCACACGCGGTGGAGATCGCGAAGGCACTTAAGGCGAAGCTGGCGCTGGTGCAGGTGCTTTCGACGGAATTTAGCGAACCGCCTGAGGCACCCCCAGGCGATGTCTTGGAGTCCTCTTACGTCCACGGGCGGGTGGAGGAGATCAGAAAGACGTACGGGATCGAGGCGGATTGGGAGGTCCTGCACGGGGACCCGGCGGACGCTATCTGCGAATACCTGAACGGGCGGCATGACGTGATGCTGGCGATGTCATCCCACACACGGGCAGGACTGAGGGAGGCGATTTTCGGCAGCGTGACACACGAGTGTGTGCGGCGGGCAGGAGTGCCGGTCCTGGTCTACCGGCCGGAGGAATAGAGGCGGCAGCCGGTTTAGGGGTCGGATTCAAACAAGGCTGCCCGCCGGTTTAGGATGCGCGACCGGGCACCAATTCTACAGTGGTCGCTCAGGGCGTCCGCCCGCAGTGGCGGCCCCGCTCCACGGCCAATAGCAGAATAGCCCGGGTCACACGAGAATGGTCCTTGACTCCAGGCTGCGAAGCTTCTGCCTGAGGGCAGGGCGCAAGCAGTAGGCGGGGAAAGACGCGCCAGTATCCTGTGGGGTAGCGGAATTCCATCCGTATCTGGAGCGCTGACACGGCGAGCTGTCCGGTCGAGCCGCGGGGGATTCTACCCTCACGGGGATCCTGTCCGGATCCTCGACGATGCTGCCGACCCACTGCGTGATAGTCAGATGCTCAACGGCGTGGATGCACGTCCCGCACGCCGACTGAGTGTTGGGGACGGCCAATCTTCGATGCACGAACATGTTCGCCGCGCATGACATCGCCTACTCCGAAGCCCATGCCTAGAAACCGCCAAAGGACAGCTGGATGAGCCGTGCTTGGCGACGCGTCCGCGTGGGCCACGCTCCACGCCTCGAGAATGGGAGATATTGGGGTCGCGCCGGCCTGGCCACCACCAGTCCGCCCCAGCGCGGAACGGTTAACGATTGCCGAGCCCGATCCCCTTCGGGGTCGCCAATAGCTAACGAGGGATCGCCGGGCAGCTTGCCCGGCGGTCTTGTTATGCCGGTTCCCTCAAACACCCATCTGAACCCGGGCTTTGGCACCACCTCGATGATCTGGCCAGCCCCAAACTCTAGGTACAGACTCTCGAACATACAAGACAGCATCTGATGCTTCTCCTCTGCTACCCGGGTGCTGGAGTGCGCCATCGCCATGCAGAGGGCCTTTGCCCAGCACAACGAGTCGGCGGAGGGTGGAGAGGTCCTGGCCTCGGATGTAGTCCGGCAGCTGGTGGCGGGCAAGGGGTTCCTGTTCTCAGACCGGGGCGATGTAGTGCTCCGAGGGTTCGAGGACCCGGTGCGACTGTACGAGGTAAGATGGCGGGAGGGCCAGTTCGCGTCTCTTCTTTTCCGGCTATGCCCAGGCCCTGCAAGTCGAATGCAGCCACTGGCTAGTCACACCTGTCAAGGGAGGAGGCAATGATCAAGCTCGTCTATTGTGCTCGTCGGCTTCCACACTTCTCTCGGGAGGAGTTCCAGCGCTACTGGCGAGAGAAACACGGCCCACTCGTCCGTAGTCATGCCAAGGTCCTCCGCATTCGGCGCTACGTCCAGGTACACACGCTGGAGAGCCCGATAAACGACGTCCTGCGTGAGAGCCACGGCACGCTTGAGCCCTACGACGGCGTTGCCGAGCTCTGGTGGGACAGCGCTGAGGACCTGGCGGCGGCCGCGGCATCACCCGAGGGGCAAAAGGCCGCGCAGGAGCTTCTCGAGGACGAGCGGCGCTTCATCGATCTGGAGCGTTCTGCCCTCTGGATCGGGGAGGAGCATGTTGTCGTCGAGGCCTAGTACTGGCCAGAAGAGGAAGGCGTGATCAGACAGGCCCGTTCGGCGGCGAATTAGGGGCGTGCTGACGCTTCGTCAGACGTAGCCCAGGAAGCGAGCCGGTACCATCATGAAGAGACTGCTCTTGGCTCTGTTGGCAGTGCCGACCGTTGCTTTGGGTTGGTTCGGGCGCGGCCTCGTGAAGAGTGTGGCCATACGCCGTCTGGCGGCCGCGCTACCTAATCCGGCCAAGCGACACGGCATCGACATTCGCATTCCCGTCGATTGGGGAGGGTGGACGCGGCTCACCCTCAAGGTCGACCTCAGCGCCTCCCTGTCGGAGGTTGTGGGCTACCCCGTGGAGGCCGCTGCCTACTCCCACTATGGCGGGTTCAACCTCAGCCGCGTCTACAGCGACTTCGTCAACCCCGATTCCAACTACTACCAGGCCTGGCTCGGGACCTACATCGTCTTTGACACTGAGCGGCGAAGGCGCTTTGGTTTCGACGACGACGGGAGGCCACTCCAGCAGGAGGCGTTGGACGTCTTGGAGGCTGACCAACGACTAGTCTTGGGAGGCGCTGGCTGCCCGAGTGAGTTTCCCAACGGCCGCCGTGTAAGACTCATCGGCGACATGACGGTCACCGAGGTGGACTCGGGTGGTGAGCAGTGGTGGAGGATGGACGGTAAGGCGGAGACTTGGTCGGCCTATCATCGCGGCAGCAGCCCCGACGGGCACTGGCGGTCTGAGGCGGGCTATGGCCGAGTGCCGGACGATGCTCCTCATCCGGTGGACGACTTCCATCCTCTGACCTACAGCGGTTCGTTCTGGTTGCGCTACTTCCCAGAGTGGCAGGCAACCTGCGCCAAGTTCTACATCTACCCTGAGTACACCGACAGGAACGGCCAGAGGGTGACTAAGGGGCAGCAGATGGAGGGTGAGTGCCAGGCAATTGTGGACAGGATCGCCTTTACCAAGGTGTCAACGATGACAGCCACCTAGAAGGTCGCGAGAGGGAGGCCCTCGATGATCTACGAGTACATCCGCATACGCGTGCCTGGCACCCCCTGGCGAGAAGCAGCCGAAGAGATTCATTCACGGCGAGTTTCGGCGGGGCGTGGAGGCCTGCCACGGACGCCTGTTCGGAGCCTGGCGCGCGGTCATCGGTGCGCCCCTCAATGAGGGGGTAATCGTGACCGCGCACGATGACGCCGGCTCCTGGGAGGAGTATCGCCGGGGTGAGGACCCCCACACACGCGAGGGCATCACGCAAATCGCTTCAGCCCTGCTGACGCCGTCCGTGCGCCCTGTCGAAGGCGCTTCGGTGACGCAAGAAGGCGTCTATGCCCACCGTTGGTTCCAAATCCGGCCCGGCTCCTGGCCCGAATTCGTACGCCTGTCGGAAGAGGGCTGGTGGCCATCGGTCGAGCGCGACGGTGCCAACGTCCAGGGACTGTGGTTGGCGCTCAGCGGCGCGATGGAAGGCCACGCTCTCCTCATCACCCGCTACGACAGCATGGCCCACTGGGAGGACCTGCGGTACGCGACGCCAGAGGCGCAGTCGCGCTTGACGGATAGTGCCCGGCAGGCTATGGCGCGACGGGCGGAGCTAACCGTGGGCTCGGTGGTCCGCATCATGCGGCCGTTGCGCCGTATGGGCTGAAGTTGCTGACAGGGACCACCAACCACGAGGCGTCCTGGCCCACGATCTCCTGCACCACCAGTATCAAGGGATGGCTGCTTGACCTGCGAAGAGACGGATGGAATATCGGCACCCTACAGCTCCTGAATCCAATCTCAGGCGCGATCTTCCTTTTCCCTATGAAATTGAATAGGAGGGGGCGGGATGTCAACTACCGTGAAACGGGCGAGCAAGACAACCGCGGCAGCCTGTTCGCGCCAGACTTGCGAAGGTTGTGAGGTTCACGGCAGGCTGCTTTGCATTCACACGCGAGAAGACCTGATGGACTTTGCAGTCCTAGTCATCGGCTACATGATCCCGTTTGTGGCTGGTATGGTGCTCGGCAAGTTCTGGATCGGGCTGGCTGTGTGGATGGGGCTGGCAGTGCTGTTCTTCGGCTATGTCGAAGCGCTGGTGCTCTGTCGCCACTGTCCGCACTACGCCGAAAACGGCTTCTTGCTCAGGTGTCATGCCAATTGGGGCTTGCCCAAGATCCCTGAGTCTAGTCCACGCCCAGTGAACACAGTCGAGGGGGTTATCTGGCTGATGTACGGAGCTGTGCTCTTTCTGTACTATGTCCCGTTTTTCGTTGCTAGCCAGCAATGGCTGCTCCTAGCGTTGACCACGTGGGCATTGACTGCCACGTGCTGGACAGTGCAGCGGACACAATGCACGCGCTGCTACCACCTGTCGTGCCCAGTGAACCGTGTACCTGAGGATGTACGGAAAGGGTTCTTCAAGAACTACCCGGAGTTTGCTAAAGCATGGAGGCAGGACCAGCAAGACGGCACCCAATAGCGTGTTGACGGCTCCGCTCCGCTTCGCCAACGCGCCCAGAGAGCCTCGGACCCGTCGCGCATCTTCCCTGCCAGCCGTTGACATCCCACGCCGCTAGCACTAGGGTGACTCTGTTCTCCGCATTCGGTCCCATGACAGGTACAGCTCCGGGAGGGTGGCATGAACTGGCGACGGATTGCGTTCAACGTGACACTGGTGCTTGGCATCGTCCTGCTCTCGTCCTGCGCCGGAGAGGGGGAGGGTGAGAAGACACCGACCAGTGCTGAGGGCACCGCTACCACGGAGGCGCCTGACACGTCGATCTCCCCAGGAGAGCTCATCCAACCGACTGACCTGGTCTACCTCGGTGCATTCAGGTTACCGGACGGACCGGAGGAGATAGCTTGGGGATACAGCGGCGCCGCCATGACCTACTACCCGGGCGGCGACCCCGGCGGACCGGCCGATGGATACCCCGGCTCGATCTTCGGAACAGGGCACGACTGGAACCAGTATGTGTCCGAGATAAACATCCCCGTTCCCATCATCTCCCCGGCTAAGAACGTGGAGGAGCTGAACACCGCGACCACCCTGCAGGACTTCCAGGACATCCGAGGTGGTCTATTCGGTGAGTTTGAGATTCCCCGGGCCGGGCTGGAATACCTGCCGGCCCAGGGCGGGCAGACCACAGACAAGCTGTACTTCTGCTGGGCACAGCACATGGGGGATACCGAAACCAACCCCTCCCACGGCTGGAGCGAGCTGGACCTCTCTAATCCCCAGACCGCCGGAGCGTGGCGCATCGGGGACTACTGGAACTACGTCACGACGGACTACATCTTCGCCATTCCCCAGGCCTGGGCCGACGCCAACACGCCGGGGATGTACCTGGCGACAGGCAGGTTTCGCGACGGCGGTCAGGGGGCCAGAGGGCCGTCGCTGTTCGCCTATGGTCCGTGGAACGAGGGCAACCCGCCCGCACCGGGCAGCACCCTCCCAGCCGTCCCCCTCCTCCTGTACACCGACGTCACCGCCGAGGACGAGTTCACGATCAATAACTACCAGCATTCCGACGAGTGGTCCGGAGGGGCCTGGCTGACAGCCGGCGACAAGTCCGCTGTGATCTTTGTCGGCACCAAGGGCCTGGAAGAGTGCTGGTACGGGTTCGCCAACGGGGTGGTGTGGCCAGACGAGCCTCCTTACCCGCCCGTGCCCGATGCTCCCTACGATCAGAGGGGATGGTGGAGCACCGGTTTCGAAGGGCAGATCATCTTCTACGATCCAGCGGACCTTGCTGCTGTGGCGAGGGGCGAGATGGAGCCCTACGAGCCCCAGCCGTACGCCACGCTGCAGATCGATGAATACCTGTATCACATCGATTCCACCCAGGTATTGAGTCACGTTGGCGCGGCAAGCTTCGACCGCGAGCGGGGTCTACTGTACGTCTTCGAGCCTCTGGCCGACGGGGACAAGTCCCTGGTACACGTCTGGGATGTCACCGGAGGGGAGGGCGCTGCGCCTCCAGCCGCCACGCAGGTGGTCGCCCCGACAGAGATCCCAGCCGAGGAGGCAGTGGTAGAGGAGAGCGGAGAGGAAGAGCCGGAGGAGGATGCGGTTGCCCCAACGGACTTTGAGACGGCGGACTTCCGCCGCGTCATCTTCTTGCACCACTCCACTGGCGCCAACCTGATCGAGCAAGGGAGCGTGCGCCAGCGCCTCACCGATCTGGACTACGAGTTCTACGATCACGGCTACAACGATGATGGGCTGGTCCTGGCCGACGGCACCTGGACCGGTCGAAACTTCGATGTCCCTGGCGACAACACCGATCCTGACGGGTTCGCTGGTATCTTTGCCCAGCCGTTGAACGACCCGCCGGACAACACCTTCAGCCACCTGATGCAGTACGATGTCATCGCCTTCAAGTCCTGCTTCCCGGTCAGCAATATCGAGAGCGACGAACAGTTGGCCGAGTACGAGTCCTACTACCTCTCCATCCGCGACCGGATAGACCAGTACCCCAACAAGATCTTCATCGTCGTCACCCAGCCGCCGGAGATACCGAACGATACCGACCCCGAGGCCGCGGCAAGGGCGCGCGCCTTCACCGACTGGCTGGCCTCGGATGAGTACCTGAGCGGCCACCCGAACGTCTTCACTTTCAACTTCTTCGACCTGCTGGCCGACCCATCCGACAACATGCTGCGGGCCGAATACCGGACCGATGAATGGGATGCGCACCCCAACGAGCTGGCCAACCGGACCATCGGCCCCCTCTTCGCCAACTTCATTGACCAGGCGGTCAGGACCTACACCGCTCGATGATAGGAGGTTGGCCGACCACAGCATCCGCGCCAGACAACCAACCCAGCGTCCACATTGCTGGTGGCACTAGTTTGTGGAGCGGGCAGGCTGCGCCATGGAATGGGCATCAGGTAACTGCCGATCGGGTGAGGTCATGCGGAGGCGAGAGAGGTACTAGCTGGACATCCGCCCCAGCAGCGCCTCCGCCATCTCCTGGCGCTTGGGCATGCCGATCTGGCGGTACATGGCGATGGCTTCGTTGAGCAGCTCAGGGGCCTTCTGGCGATCCGCCGGTCAGTCGCGGCCGATGAGCATGCAGGCGTACCAGCGCCGCAGCTCCGGCTGGACAACGGCTTCTGGTGTCATTGGCCTCTTGCCCTCGGCGCTCGTCAACTACATGGCAGCGCGCTGCTGGCGCAGTTGCTGGAGAAGCATATTCAGGTCTCGCCTCTCCATGAAGTGAATGGCGTTCTGCGGACAGATCGACTGACAGCGGGAGCAGCGCAGCAGGCAGCCTCGTTCCCCCGCAAGGGCCGCCGCGCAGCTCGAAGAAGTTGCGCTGGTCATCAGTGACGACCGCTAGCCCATAGCCGCCGGAGGTTTCTTGTCGGGCACTGGGCCAGACCCTCCCGCGGCCGCGCGCGTCACGAGGAGCGCTGGGAAGGCGCCCATCCAGAGGATGATCGCTCCCACCAGGAATGCCCGGCCGAAGGCGCCAGCGATGTTCCTTGCGAACACGGTTTGCAGCTCCTGCGACAGCTCGTCGAGGGTTGACTGGAAGCGGTCTGCTCGGGACCGATATCCTTGGGTATCCCCAGCCGATCGAGGCCCCGCAGAGCGCCGTTATGCGATTTTCCCTATTTGGAAAATGCAGGATCTCTGAGACCAAGGGTCGCCAGAGGGAGCCGTCCTAGTGCGGGGCGGCCGTCCCTTTTCTTCGCCGCCTCTCTGCGCATCCAGGGGCGGATGGTTGATATGTCTCTATGCTAATCCTCTTAACATCTGCTCGTGTCGTATGCATAGCCGTGAGTAGAGGGCCGCAGCCATTGAATGAATGAGATCTGATGCCTTGCTGTCCCTATGGTCTCACCTTCTTGTGAGGCGGTTAGGTTCAGATACCCAGTTGCACCTTTACCGCTTCGGTGGCCACCTTGACGAGGAGCTCTCTCATTCCGGAGGCAATCTCTCTTCCAACCCTGGGGAGGCAACGCCTCAGGATATCGATAGCTTTTTGCGTCTTGCTTGTATCCTCAACCAGGTGATCAAAACTGCTGGCTAGGTCCTCTCGTTCCGAAGCATCAAGCCCTCCAGCGCTAAGCGCTAGAGCCTTTAGCTGCATAAGAAATTCTCTCCACGGATGGGGGGCCCCACAACTGTGGCAGAAAGCGGGTCGCGTGAACTCCAGCGGATCTCCCGGTGCGTGAAACTGTCCACGGATATGCGCACCACAGTTTCGGCAGGCAACTATTGTTCTAGCTGAGCATGTCGGGCAAAAGTCCGCCCTGAGGCGAGGTTCCTCCTCCATTCTCGGATTAATGACATGACCGTTGTCGCAGATTTGGGCAATGTCCCACCAGCTCTCTTTAATCTGCTTGACTGCCTCCGCAACCACCAACTGGTTGAGTTTGTCGGAAGAACCGTCAGCGGCGCGAACAGCCTCCGCAAGTGCTGCGAAGTCCTCCTGAACCATGTCCCAAAGCTTCGCAATGACTGCTTTGCTAACCTTGGCAACATCCTCAGCGGTCACGCCTTCGACATCCGCTTCTACTCTGATTCCTTTGACACAGACGCTTATCCTAGCCCCACATTTGCTACATTGATAGAACCGAACAGCGCCACGGTCAGCCGTAAGCAGTTCTTCTGAACAACCGCAGTAGGATGGCCTATGGGGGTCCTTCGAGACTCTGAAGTGGTAACCCGCGCCTTCGAACTTGATCTCGTTCTCGTCTTCGGCGGTTTTCGCAATGTCCTCGCGGCAGGCGGTAATCTCCTCTATCTTAGAATCCATTCTTCCTCCCTCCCCCGTCGCTTCGTAGGCTGCCCACGCCTGCTCGGGGCGACACATTCGCGCATGAAGACAGCGTACCGGTGTGCCTGCTCACCTTCCGACCACCCAAACGCGGCATGCGCGAGCGTCTCCGTGTATAGCTCCCAGTCCTTGTCTCGAAGTGCAACCAATGACAGGATTTGTGGCCACGTGTACCGTTCGGAGCCCCGCGCAACAGCGCACTACAGAAGAAGGTGCGATACTCGCTCTGGGCAGCGGGCTGCGTAGGTAATGGCCACGGGGCCCCATTAAGAAGCCCGAGCAGGGCAAATGGCTCCAGGCCCAGGCGGTCCACCACCGCCTCCACGTCCAGCACATGGGCGTCCACGGAATAGTCGGAGACGTCGCGCTGCGACAGACCGTGTCCTCTCCCGTCGGCATGCCCTCCCCCAGTGTCCAGAAGGCGATGCTCACCCCGTCGGCGGTCTGCGCGTACTGGATGCGCGGCTCCATGGCGACACTATCCTACAACCGTGCCGTGCGGGCGGGTCACCTATTCCCTCCTACCGCTCTCTTGTCCAAGCGCTCCCGGGTCGAAGGTCGGCTTGCGCTCTTCGAGGATGTCTTCCATCCGGGTTCGTACCATGTCTTTCCACTCGGGATGGGTCAGGACGTAGAACTTCTCGCCCCTGATGGCATCGAAAACGTGGTCGGCAACCTGTTCGGGGGTGAGTCCCGTTACCAGCAGCTCACGGATGGTCTGCTCGAACGCCTCCTTCGCCGGATCGCTGATCTCCTGGGCCGGGTCGTTCAGGACGTCGCTGGGGCGATTCCGGTCCGAATCCATGAGCCGCGTGTTGACCCATCCCGGGCAGAGCACCGAAGCCTTCACCTTGGCACCACTTAGCGCCAGTTCATGATGCAGTGCTTCCGACAACGTCACTATGGCGTGCTTGCTCACGTTGTAGACAGACATCAAAGGGAGCGAGACCAGCCCTGCCATCGACGCCGTGTTGATGATGTGACCTTCCGTATCTTGTCGCAGCATGATAGGGACAAAGACTCTGATACCGTGAATCACCCCCCAGAGGTTGACCCCCAGGCCCCACTCCCAGTCGGCCACGGTCCGTTCCCACGACACG
>Ga0114930_10005148_pt1 | contig 10840 bp, 16 predicted proteins | sample AnhtaG_FD_87300 | JGI IMG/M metagenome (GOLD analysis project Ga0114930, IMG submission 87300) | Deep subsurface microbial communities from Anholt, Denmark to uncover new lineages of life (NeLLi) - Anholt_01485 metaG | ecosystem: Environmental > Aquatic > Marine > Oceanic > Sediment | place... | reverse complement strand
CCCGTCATTGCCCAAGCCCAGCTCGACAAAGAGCCCACAGAAATGCCGTGGCTCGAAGGAAAAAGGTTACGCATCACCTGCGCCTAAATCAGGTAGGAATCAACGACGCGGAAATCGGCGTTGAAATGAGCCCCTTTTTCTTCGCGGGCGAAGCGGGCTGTGAATCCGGCGGATTCACACCCACTGTCCGGTTTCCTCATCGGGAACCGATGTTCCCCGCCCACCCACCCGGTGGGACCAGAGCGCCGTCTCAGCCGTTTGGCCGCGACATCGCCCTGGTTGCCATGGCCTGTGTTCTGCACCATCCTCACGCTCCGACAGGATTCACAATGGTCATCAGTCTGCGGGACGGCAAGGTTCTTTCCTGCGGCCAGATGCTTCTCCCGTGTGGCCTGACTCGTCGGTCTCGTCACTCACAGTTGGCCCTGTACGTTCCTCTTTCATGGCCCTATTTTCTACCTCCTCGATTTGTGTTCCGGTGGCATGCACAAATCAAGGAGGTTGAGAAAATGAAGGCGAAATGGATAAACGTACAGGCCAAAGGGCCTGTGACCAAGACCAAGTCAGGAAGATTTGAGGTTAGCATCTGGCACTGGAAGAAAGTCATTCCGCAGCCCGATGACGTGAAGGACTTGTTTGCCGAACGAGAGGTCGACGTCCACAGGGCGTGCATCCGGCACAGCCAGTGGAACCGGGCAGACCGCATATGGCAAGAGAACATCATCTGGTGTGAGATTGACGACCTGCGCAGTCTCGCCCAAACCCTCGACGAACTCAACGTCGAACAATAGGCCCCGCGAGGGGCCATTCTTCTTTAGATCTTCCGCTGGCCATGGCGCTCTTATTGTTACCCCACCCGCCCTCCCGGAGCGCCTGGAAGAGCAATGTACACATCCACTGCATGGGGCGGCAGCACAGATACCTCTGTGATGGGAGGAAGCCCGGCTTGGGCTCTTGCCACGCGGCTCTTGACCTGAGGGCTGTTGGTAACCACCAGTATGTGCCGATACCCGGCTTCGGCGGTCTTGACGAGATTGCCTGCTACGTCACTCCGCCCTGTCTCAACAAGCACGGCAAGGATATGGCCGTCTCTCTCCGCGTGGATGTCGACAACAAGGTCCGTGGAAATGGAGTATTCCTTGTGAGCCTTCCAGCCTTGGGCCAGCAATGCGTCAGCCACTTGCTGGAGGTGGAAGCGGTGTTCGATGCCCCCTTCGGTGGGTTTTGGGAGCGGGCCGCAACCTCTGGATTTGCACAGGCCGCGGCCCGCGAAGCTGAGGTCGAACAGCTTCAGGACAGATGTTCCGGTGAACAGCGGGACCGGCTGAACGAGGCTGCGGGCTTCGAGGGATTGAAGCGCCGCGGTCCCCTTTCTTCGGCTTGTGCCAAGACGCTTGATCCTCTTGACTACGCCATCGAACGGGTTCTGTACGATATCTCGCAGCATCTCCATCTCGAGCCGAGACGGTTCATCCTGGAGAGTCTCTTTGGCGGGGTTCTTCTGAGGGGTGGTGGTCGGGGAAGCACGTGTAGCGTTTACTGCATGTGCTTGAGTGGATGGTGATTCCACTGGTTCTATTTGGTTATCTTCCGGGCGCGGAACCGGCCCGCAGGCCGAGACAGCGGTGAGCGGGTCCCGGAACCTTCGGGAATCACTGGAACACGGCCTATTCCTTGCCTGCTGCCGTATATCCCGGTCTGACACGCTTCCTTTGTCGATCGGACGGTATTCCAGCCGAATATGCACGGGATCAGGCCACCGGGGTACACGCACAATGGCCTCCCCGACAGGAAGCCGTCCCAGTTCGTCTTTGGCCTCATCCTTGAGGAGCATGGCCTGGGCGGTGCTCGATACGTCCCGCTGGTGCTTCGTATGGAAGGCCAGAGTGGTCGCTTGGTTTCCAAACACGGCCACCGGGACCACGGAAGCATTCTGCGTGGCCAGAATCACGGACTCGCCAAGCTCCCGGACTTCCCGGAGGGCGATGTGAATGACCGGTTCGCTGCCGTCCCCCACCCCTGGCGGACTGCGCAGGAGGTGGTGGGCTTCCTCGATGACAATGGCGTGCCGAAGACATTCACGGGCCGCGCTGTCGTTCATTCTGTATTGGATGATCCACAGAATGAGTGCCTCCGCGAGGAAGGTCTGTTCAGCCTGATTGAGCAAATCCATTTCAAGGATGACGGGGACCCTAAGTAATGTGAGCATGTCTATCGATATTTCAGGGCAGAACACTTCGCCGGAATTGCCAGTACTAATGCTTTTCACCGAACGGCGGGCGCTATCCATCCACATGCCTTTCCGGCCTCTGGCCGGCTCCGCTTCGAGAATCTCGGCAACGTCCCGGAACGACGGCCATCGGTTTCGCTCCTGCGCCGCCAGATAGGTGTCGTTGAGAGCGGAGACCAGCAGGCTTTCGCTGCCGGCACCTTGGCAGTAGGCGTGGCTGAGCGCCCCGACAATCTTCTTGCTCCAGACTTCGGTTCCCGTTCCAGGGGGCGGAATGAGCGGGTTGAACGCGAACGGGCCGGTGTCGTTGTCGCCGGCCGTGAAGACGATGACGTCGGAATGTTCCTTGAGCAACGCCCGGAATGTGCGCTTGAAGTCACAGAGCAAGAACGGCGTTTTCAAGCTCATGAGACCGTCCAGGATGAGTGCGATGGCGTTCGACTTCCCGCAGCCGCTCGATCCGTAGATGCCGACGTGACGGAGAAGCTCTTCCTTACGCAAACCGAACAGAAACGAGTCTTTGCCGGCATAGCGAACCTGTCCCAGGGTGATCTCGCCGAGGCAGGTCTCCGGAGGAGGAGGGGGGAAGAGCCCAACTGCACCGCCGGAAGGAACGTCGTCCAGGGCAAAGGCCGCGTAGGCCTCGAACATTCCCTCCACCTCGCGCCGCGCCTTGCAGTCGCTCGCGAGGTACATGCGCCACAGCCGGGCGGCGTGAGCGGTCCCTACCACGGGCGCAAGTTTGCGCAAGGTATCACGCACGGTCATGGTCCCATCACCTGTTGTCTCCGTTTCTCTTCGTCGTATTCACGCAGCAGCAGCCTGAGTTCCTTCTTAAGCCCGGCGATGTCCTTCCACGCGGAGGTCGTCTCCCTTCTCTTCTCCGCTTCGAGCACGCCGAGCTCCTTCTCGATGCTCGAGCGTCGTTTTGAGTCTCCTAGCGTGAACGGCGAGGATCCGTAGGGTGCCACCTGATACAGCGACTCCTTCTGTTCACAGATTGCCTCGTCGATCTTTCTCAGAAGCGTATCTCGCAGCCGCTCCCTGTCGTCGATCTCTTGCGAGATCTCCTCGATGGCCGCCTCAAGGACTTTGAGTTTCCCGGCAACAAACATCTCCAGAGGATCCAGACCCTTGACGCCCTCAGAGAAGAAACTTGTAGGGCTTGTCACATCCGAAAAGCTTGGCTTCGAGCTGCTGTCGCTCGTGCCACAACTGTTCTTCCGGCAGGGGGCTACATAATAAGGAATCGATGGCATTCTGGGCTTCGACCTCCGCCTTTTCGGCTGTCCAGATATCGTAACGCGGCGTTTGCCGCCCGTCGGGTGAGCGCCCGCCATAGCCGGCAACGTACTTCAGTGTGAAGTACAGGTCGCATTCGCAAGGGACGTACATTGGTCTGATAGGCAACAAGCGGATCACCTCGTTTTGCTACTGAGTAGTGGGCACAACTATATAAAGCTTTCGCACGGTCTCCCCTTATCCCGACAGCCATGGCCCCACGAATGGCCACCGCACCGTAGCGATTCATTTCCCCCGATAAGGGTATCGGGAGAAATGAAGCCACCTGGAATACGGTGTGGCAGCGAAAAGCTTAAGAAGCCGTTCTCCCGAAATAAAGCATGAGGTGAATGAGAATGGAAACCAACAAACCAGAGAAACATTTTAAGTTCGGCGGTGTGCGCGCAACCGTATGGTGCGACGTTCGGAAGAGCGCTGGCGGAAAGAGTTTCAAGAGCCGATCCGTCACCCTCGATCGCGCCTACAAAGACGCCGACGGCGAGTGGAAGAACACCCACTCTTTGAAGGAGGGCGACATTCTGAAGGCGATGACGGCCCTACAACAGGCGTTCGAGTTCATGACGCAGAAGTCCGACGGTGAAGACGAGGAGTAGTCTCGCCGGATTGTTCTTGCCCCAGACCAACCACCTGGGGCTCTTTTTCTTACTTTCGAGTGGCAACGCAACGAAAGGCTTAAATAGTCAAACCGATTTCCGGAGTCCATGAACGCCGAAGTCGAAATGCGGAAACTTGTAAGGGCTCGAAAGAAACACGAGCAGAAGATCAAAGAACTCGACGCCAAGATAGAGCACATCCTCTTTCGAATGGACGAAGAAAGACGCTGTTTCCTGCGCCACTGTCCGCTGGACGAAGAACACGACGAGATCCCTTGACCCTCTGCAGACGGGGCGATTGGCAGGGCCTTCTGTGTGCCCGGAACAATGTGCCCTACTGAAACGATGCGACCTGGAATGCCGCTGAAACATACTGAAGGCCTGTAGAAGACAACGCTTGTGACCGATAGGGAAGAGATCTATGGACGACGAGAGCCAAGCCAGCGCCGCCGCTCGATGGTTCGAGGAGTCAGCCACACGGACCGCTGACGACATCTTGGCGCTATTGGAGGCAAAGTCGAAGTCCGACTGGCCGCTGCTTCCCAAGCACTTGGTGATGGCCCTACACCGCTTCGCTCTCGAGAAAGCAGAGGCTGCGCTTACCAGATTGGTCGGACTTGGCCACTCGCCGCAGGCGGATACCGGGGGGGGCGAGGCACGTGGTACAGCCCAACATGGACCCTCAGTCCAGAACCAAGAGACGAGCCAGGATTTGAGCGCAAAGACAACAGCGAAAAGAGCGCGCCGCACGAAGGCTGCAGCTGAAGGTTCCGGCAGACATGCCAAAGCATCCCGAAAACGCGACGCTCCGGGTCAGATGGATCTTGTGGAGTTTCTGGCTGAGCAACAGATTGACTAGGACTACCTTTGCCTTTGCCTCGGCATCGGGGCAGCAGAATGACCTGTAGTAGTAGCTGCAACGGAAATGATGTGACAGATTCCGTGAGCCTTTCACCGAATTTGCCATCGGTGCTTTCTTCAAAACCGCAAAGTATATATATCTGGCTGCTTTCCAAGCGTACATCGGTGCAATCGAACGACCGTATGGCAGAATGACCAGATGCAACATCATCACGACATTCAATCACAAGGGAGGCGTAGGTAAGACTACGACCGCGGTTAATCTTGGGGCGTCTCTGGCTGCTGTCCACGGGAAGCGAACGCTTCTGCTCGATTTGGATCCACAGGCGAACGCGACCCGGGCAGTTCTGAAGAAGGAACTGGCTGAAAGCCACCAGACGATTCGAAGCCTGTTCTCGCCCGACACGGTGCAATGCCCACTCACTGACTTGTCCATCCCGACTTCCGTCCAAGGACTTGATGTCGTCCCATCGGAGCTGAAACTGTCCGAGGTGGAGTTCAAGATGGCGGCGCGCAGAGGCCGTGAATGTATCTTGCGTGAGGCACTGCGCACGGCCACTTCCCGGTATGACTACATTATCATTGACTGCCCGCCCAGCCTGGGGCTGTTATCGCTGAACGGGCTTGTCGCGGCTGAGTATGTTGTCATTCCCTGCGAGACGCAGTACCTGTCCATCCGGGGAATCCGGCAGGTCATCGAGATCATCGAAATCGTTCGTGAGACGCTCAGTCCAAGGCTCCAGATACTCGGGGTATTTCCCACGAAGTACTTCATCCTCTCGAAAGCCAATGTCGAGGCCCTACAGTATTTGAGAACAAACGCCAAGGTACGCGTCTTCGACGCCGTATTACCCCGGGACGTCCGTGCCGAAGAGGCCCCGAGCCACGGCCTGCCCCTCGTTGCCTATGCTCCAGACTCCCGCGCAGCGCGGGCATTTGGCATGCTCACTTCGGAGGTGCTCAGACTGTGCGGAGACTGAATCTAGACATATTTGAACCGAAAGAACGTGAATTGCCCACAGACGAGCCGGCCGACCGAGATCGCCACGATGAGACGCACTTCCAAAACTCCGACGCTGACAGCCCTTTACCTTCCCGCAGCACGGCGAGGGATGCAGAGGCGCCTGTGGCAACGGGTCCTCGCTTTATACCCGTTGGATTCTTCACCCAGCATTTGCGTTTGCTTGACGACGCCGTCATCAATCTGCGCCGCCAAGGATACTGGAAGGCATCCAAGTCTGCGATCATCCGTGCTTTGATCGAAGACAATAAGAGTAGGCTCCAGGATGTGTGGCTTTCATCGCACGCGGAAGACCCCCGGAAAAATGACTAGCGGCGCGTGGATCCAGAGGAATCGAAAGGTTTATTAGCGTGCGCTTTCTACGGTGTGCCATGGATTATTTGCCGCGTTCGTTCAAGGAGAAGGTGTCCGAAATGCGCACCATGCATCAGGCACGAGAGCGCCACTTGCTTTTACTCGGTCATGAGGGACTGCACATGATTGAGCGGTGGCAAGCGACCCGTGCCCTAAAGTGGCCCGATGAACCGAAAGACATATAAACACAGCCGCATTCCTTTCACCGGGAGGTCTGTTCCGGCCCAGAAGCGAAGCCAACACTCAAAGCGTTCGCACCTGTGGGTTCGTGAGCAGGCCTTCCCTTCTTTGTCTCGTGACGATGATCGATTCAGCCTCACTCCTCCGCGGTGTGGAAGAACTCCGCAATCGGGTGGACGCTTATACGGTTCAGCGCTCTGCCGTGTATTCTATTTTGAAGTTCTTCTTAGCCAGTACGCGTGCCCACAGTGTGGCGGGGCCCTGCGCCCCACGGGTGCGAGTGCTTGCCAGTGCATTGGGGGACATACGTGGGATCCGACCATCGAGTTTGCGTCCAGCCCATGTTGTGGGGCCAAGGTCCGGCGGGCGCGTTGTCATTACGTGTGCACGAACTGTTGTGCGGCCGTACGCTCACCCTTCCTGTTTGATGAGAAACTCTTTGATGCTCAGTACTTTTGCGAGAAGATGGCTGAGTGCCGGGAGCGCAAACGCCGCCGAAAGGAAGATCTTCGCCTCTTCCTGGCGGCGTCGCGCTCCTCAGACCTTTGCCTGACGGAAATGCCTCACTCGAAGAATGTCGAGGAACTGAGCCGTGACCTGGACGTCTTCGTGGATGGCACTGCCGAAGCAGGCCGGCATGACCCACGGGAAGACGACGAATTCCGCCCGGAGGAATACCGGCGAGTGATCCTCGCCACTCTGGACGCATGTTCTATACGGTTCAGCGCTCTGCCGTGTATTTGCAGCGATCTTCGCTTGGACCGAGCCAGGAGATTCATGACGCTCCTTTTCATGGAGCAGGGCCGCGAGGTATGGCTTGAACAGCGTGGCCAAGACATTCTGGTGGTGCCCTATGAAGCTGACATCCAAGGATAAGGCCTTTTTGGAGAAATTGAAGGCTCTTCTCGACGAAAAGCAGTTGCGCATTGAGTCAAAGGAAGGTGGCTCAAAGAAGCTTATTCTGCGTCAGAACTATGGGGACAAGATTGCCCGCGCGTTCGGCGTAACGCGCCAGGGCGTCCGATGGCGCTTCGACAGGCTCTTTAATCACGTCTACGTTGAGGCGTACGAGCGCGTGTGGTGGATAGAGGCGAACTTCGGCACTGAGCTCAGGCACCATGCAATGGCCATCGCCAGGCAACGGATAGAGCTTAGGAAACGCGTGGCGGAGCTCAACCAGGCGTTCCGTAGCCAATCGGGAGGCGGGAAACCTTGACGAGTACCAAGATCGACCTAAACTGGAGCCACATCATGAGGCTCGAAGACCTGGACGAACTCGCCGCTGTGCTGTTCCCGAACAACAAGAATCATCAGCGTGCGTTTCTAGCCATCTTTGTTGAACTCAAATGGGCCGACGGCCAATTTCTACCCGCTCTGGAACCCGTTGCCGACAAGAACGGCCTCAGCCACCGAACCCTTGAGACCGTCCGCGCCAAGATGCGCCGCCTGGGCCTTATCGATCATGTGAGCCGATTTAACCGGAAGTATGGCTACCGGGAAGGGTGGGTGTTCTCCAACAAGTTCGCCCATGCGATTGAGAAGCTGGCCGATATGACTGTCAGGCTTCGGGAGTGCCGGAACGCAACTCAGGAGCGGAAAGACAGGGATTTGTTCTCTTACCTGTAAGGTGTGGCGCCGACTTGCGGTTTCGGCGACGGTCCGTCGCCCCACGGATCAGCTCTTCTTCGATGTCTTGACCCCGAACGACCTCAACTGCTGGCGAGCCTTCCGACTGCCGCATTTTGGGCATTTGACCCGCTTTCTGTCGTGCTCTGCTATGGTCATCTGGAGCGAGAGGGTCTTCCGGCAGGCTTTGCACCGGTATGAATAGGTTGGCATGGTCAGTTCCTTCTGCGAGCGCGCTCAGCACCCAGAGCCGCTCTGACACCCCATATAGTGGCACAATGCAATTGTTCCCGCCACTTCTGGCCACATGGCAAACCAGCCTGTAAACGCTGGTAAACCTGGTGATGAGGTCGCTGTCCGTCGGGGATGCGGCCTGAAATGCTCCGATCCGCCGCCCCCAACATTGTAAAGGTTTCCACCCTCCCAATCAGTCGGCCAGGGTCTGCCTCGAAACACGATAGAATGCCCTCCCGGCCGGACGCTTCTGCCCTCAAAGGTACCTGGCTGCGCACGAAACTCATGGATTCACACGGTTTTCGGTAGAAGGCCGGTTGGCGTCTGGACGGGTCCTTCGTGCTGGCGAGCTTTTAACAAGGGCATGCTCACGTGACCCATCGAGAATGGCCGGATTTGACACAAGAAGACCGGCCTTCGGTTGACACAATGACACCAAGCACAAGAGTGGACTTGAACCACAACAGAATCGCCCGCATGGAAGGGCTCGATGAGTTAGCGAAGCTTCTTTTCCCAGGCAACAAGAATCAACAACGTACATTCCTGGGCATCTTCGTGGAATTGAAGTGGGCCAAGGATCAGTTCCTGCCGACATTGGAGCGGGTAGCGGACAAACACGGCACCAGCCATCGCACCCTCGAAACCGTGCGCGCGAAAATGCGGCGACTGGGCATCATCGACCATGTCTCGCGCTTCAATAAGCGCCATGGATACCGGGAGGGATGGGTGTTCTCTCGGAGGTTCGCTCATAGCCTTACTCGGCTCGATGAGTTGCTCTCCAACCATCGGGATCCAAGGAGTGCTACCCAGGAGAAGAAGGATAGGGATTGCCACCGGTACCTTTAAGCACACGACCAAACCGGCGCCTTTACGTACGGTCGTATGACTATGCCTTCATGTATCTTGGGACACGAGCATCCCTTCCACGAGTTTCTGTGGTAGGGAACTCGATATCTCACGCGTCTTGCCGTATCGCCCTTTGGACGTGACCCGGGCGCTGAGAAGACCGTAGAGGTCCATGAAACTGACCATATCGGAGAACCGGCGCTGGGTGAGCGTTTGCGCACCCTCGTTTTCACAGACACGCCGGTACCATTCGTAGGCCGTCCCAGTGGATATTCTACCCTTGTGATGTCGCAACCCCGTATAGCACGCCTGCAGCGCCAGCCTCTGCTGGACCGCCAAGGAGCTGATCAACTCTTCCGTTTTGTCCACTTCGAGACTATGCTCGGCAGTGTCCACCTCTGTTTCAGAAAGCAAACCGGTGGTTTCCTCTGCCACGGTAACCGCTTTGGCCAGTAGCTCGACCGCCTTTCGGGCATCGCCCGTTTCGCGGGACGCATAAGCCGCGATCTTGCGTATTGCTGCTTCCTCGACTTTCTTCACATCAAGTGCCTTCTCCACCCGAAGCCGCAGGATTTCGACAAGGTCCATTGCGTCATAGGGCTCGAATATCATGTCCTGCTTCTTCAATACGGACAGGATCCGAGGATCAAGATTCTTCTCCCACTCGATTCGGTTGGTCAGGAAGACATAGAAGATCCGAACCGGCACTTTCTTGGGGAGTGTTTTGGCGAGGAACGTGAGGAATATGTCCGAATCTACAGTGATATTGTCGGCTTCGTCAATCAGGATGCAGCAGAATCCCTCGAAGGCGCCCAGTGTGGCAATGATCTTCTCTTGCATGTGCTCCAGGGCGATGCCCTTTCGATAGCGGCGCGTGGAGCCGTCCAGCGCAATGGCGAGTTCGTTGAACGCTCCGAAGCAGGTCCTGGGAGTTGTCAAGTCGACATAGAAATAACGGAGGGGGACGTCTTTGGCGGAGCACATTGATTCTAGAGTATCCAGAAAATGAAGGCAGGTGACAGATTTCCCAGTCCCACTCGGCCCATAGATGAGCAAGTTGGCTGGAAGCGTGCCACCGACAACAGGGGCAAGGAAGCTCGCAAGGCGCTGAATCTGCTTGAGGCGGATGTTTCGATGGAATACCTCCTTGAGCACCGAGACTCGTTCGGCTTCCGGAAGTTTCTCGTCATCCAAGAAGGATGGATGCAGCATGATCTTGCGAGTGCTGCACGATTTCAGTGCCTGCTGAATCAGGGATTCCGTTCCCCCCTGAAAAGCACGGGAAGTCCGTTCTCCATTGGAAATCTTCTGAGGCATGTTGGATAAGAAAGATAGGTTCTATAAGAACTTTGCTGAGTACTCTGGAGTAGTAATACCCACGACTCTGAGGAGATTTCCGATGGAAGTCCCCTCTTCTTCTTCTTTCTTCTTCTTCTTCTTCCTATACAACATATATATATGGGGTCAGATTTATGGTTCCTCGTAAGAATTTGTGCAAGGAGAAGGTGTGAAAGCACGTGCTAACCCATGTATTCTCATTGGTTTGAGGACCGAGAGAAACATGGAGGAAAGCACGTGCTGGTTGAGAGTATG
>Ga0114930_10005147_pt1 | contig 10841 bp, 9 predicted proteins | sample AnhtaG_FD_87300 | JGI IMG/M metagenome (GOLD analysis project Ga0114930, IMG submission 87300) | Deep subsurface microbial communities from Anholt, Denmark to uncover new lineages of life (NeLLi) - Anholt_01485 metaG | ecosystem: Environmental > Aquatic > Marine > Oceanic > Sediment | place... | reverse complement strand
CCATTGATCTCGGCCTTCCCGGTGCTGAGCATCCTCTCCTCCTTGGGCGTGCGCCTTGCCAATCGTGACGAATGGGTGAAGAATGTCATTGCTCTTCTCCGCACGTCAAGATAGCAGGCCAGATCTGCTCGCGCGCTGGCTTCCCCTCCTTCAGACCAGACAAGCCCGTTTGGCGACCGCCATTGTCTATCTAGCTCTGATCGCTCTGGCCGAACTGGTTACCACTTACGGCGAGCCTCGGGTGGGGCTCGGTCTCCATGGCGGGTTGCTGGTGATCCTGCTCCTTCACACCGCGCTCGCTTCAGGCCACGCATACCACCGTCTCCTGCTCAGCCTTGCGCTGGCTCCCCTGATCCGGATGTTGAGTCTGTCGCTCCCCTTGTTGGACTTCCCACTCCTGTATTGGTACTTGATCATCAGCGTACCGCTCTTGGTCGCCACGGCACTGACGATACGAGTACTTGGCTTTTCGCGTGAGCAACTGGGGCTCACGATGAGGAAGCTCCCGCTTCAGCTCTTGGTTGCGCTCACCGGGATCACCTTCGGCGTAGCAGAGTACTACATCCTCAGACCCGAGCCTCTGATAGCCAACCCTACCTGGGGGAGCATCTTGGTAGCCAGCGTGATCCTGATGGTCTGCACGGGGTTTGCCGAGGAACTCATTTTCCGCGGCGTCATCCAACGAGCCTCAGTACAGGCCCTGGGGCGCTTTGGGTTGGTCTACGTGGCCCTCCTGTTCGCTGTTCTCCACATAGGATACGGGTCGATTCCGGACATGATCTTGGTGTTCACCGTCGCTCTCCTGTTCGGATGGGTGGCGGAAGCCACGTGGTCACTGGTGGGGGTCACTCTGGCTCATGGCTTGACCAACATCGTGCTCTTCCTGGTCATGCCCTTCTTGGCACGCTGACAATGGCTCGGGCTAGATATGGCCGACCGATCAAAGGCGAAGCGAGTCGTGCTGAACGGTCTGTCGTATGATCCCTACCCGATCAGAAGCACGGTCACAATGAAGATCATCAGCGATGGTGCCTGACGAGGTCCGCGAACCTTCTGGGCACAGAACACGCTCGCCGCGTCGACAGCTCGTGACAGCACTTTGTGAGCTGAGACGATAGCCACAGGGGCTTCAGCAATGGCACAATGCCCACACCTGAGCTTGGAGGAATACGGCACTACTCCTTTCCCCTTTCCCAGTTCCTCTCACCGTTGCTACGTCTCCGAAGTGCGACTCCCCATCGGACAGCAGGAGCAAGAGCGGTACTGCCTCACGAAGAAGTACACGAGTTGTCCGCTCTTCCTCAGCCAGTCTGTTCGAGAGAAGCCAGCCGATGAGCCCTCGCAACCGATGGCCAGGCCGGCAGCACCCGAGGTTGCTGTGGAGCCGCCGCGTGAGGAACCGGTGGAAGCTCTGCCCACCCAAGAGGAACCAGTCGAGAAGCCCATTGAGGTCCTGCGCATAGACCGGAGTCCGGAGCCTGTGGTCGAGAAGCCCCTGCCGGAGAAGGCCGAGCCTCCACTCCGTCAAGAGGGGCTACCTGGCCAGCCTCCGCCCGCAGAGGCTGCAGGCGAACCGCCCAGCGCGGTCGCCGAGCCGGCGCTTTTCGAGACTCCTGAGACAATGGGCCGTGCCACGTCGATCGTCTTGAGAGTCCTCCCGTGGGCTGCGGCTGGCGCCCTGTTCTTGACAATCCTCTGTGTCGGCGGCGTCGCAGCCATCCGCATGGCCCACGTCCTGCCACAGATCCATTTCCCTTCCCTCAGGCTGTCCTCTCTCTGGCCAGGCGCCTTGCTCCTCACGTCCGGGGCCAGCTTCGCTGGGGCCGTGCTACTGATTGGCCTGTTCCTCTGGGCGCGGCGCTCCGCACCCAAGTAACCACTACTTGCCCGCTGGCTTGTCGCCAAGACCACGCGCCCAGCCTCCAGCAGACTGAACCAGTAGTGAAAAGCGAAAAGCCGTGTGACAAACCACACGGCTCGATGAGTGACTGAACGAATTCGTGGAAGCGGTGAATGACCTAGCCCAGCACCTCCAGCACCTTCACCACCATGGTCATGGCGAAGGCCATCAGCAAGGGCGCGATGGCGATGTTCAATGCTCGCACGAACACCTTGGCCCTCGGACCATCACTTACGGCAATCACTTCTTTCTGCACCAAGAGTATCAACAAGGTAACAACCACCAGCAGGCCCAAGGAACCTGCCATCACAGCAGTGGTGACAGTGGACACGGTGGTTGTGGTAACAGTCGAGACCATAGCCTTTCTCCTTGCCTCCTACTTTGGATTTCTCAGGACCACAATTGTCGAATGAAGCAAGTTTGGTTTCATTATAGCACAGAATCTCAAGCTTGTCAAGCTGCTACACATCACATATAATAGCATGGAATCCCAAGCCTGTCAAGTCGCGTGGGGTCTCCCTCAAAGCGGCATACCTGATGTGGGTGAGCAGGTCGCCCCCGAGGGAGGCAGCCCGGTGCTGCCGGGACGTGGGCTCGCAGGGCTTACGGGGCACGCGGGAATGTAATGGCGCGCACGTAACAAGTAGCCTGTTTCAGATGTGAGATAATCGAACTTGCACAGACACAAGAGACTGGGAGTCGCAGCGGTTTCGTGTATCTTGGTGGTAGTGGTTCTTTGTCTCTTGACCGTGTCTGCCCCGGCGGCTCCTCTGCCGGCAAGCGGTTATGCAACCCAAGAGATTCGTTATCATCATGCGCCGCATGCAGAGCATCTCAATGCACGTGGCGCCCTTTTGCCCCGGGAAGATCAGCGCAAGGACGCGTGGAGCATCTACGAGCAAGAAGAATGGGACTACTTCCTCTATCTACCGCTGGTCTTCAAACGGTACGACCCTCTTGCTCCTTGGACCGGAGATGCACGCTTCGGCTTCGGCGTGTCGGAGAACCCCGTTGAGCAATACAATGTCTCCTTGCTCCATGCCGATTGGTACATCAACTTCGGGTTTCGCGCCGACCCGCCTTCGCTGCCGGGCCTGGAGTTTGTCCAAACGATACGGCTCTGCGAGCCAGACCTGGGCCTGCTCTTCGGCGGTAATTGCTGGGCACCGCGTACCTGCGGCACCGACTACTCACCAAGCCAGGCGGCGATAGTCGACTATGCCACCGCTCAGCCCGGGACCCTCTGGCTCATCGGCAACGAGCCTGACGCTCCTGGCCAAGACTGCATTACCCCAGGGCGGTATGCGGAGATGTATCATGAACTGTATTACATCATCAAGGGTGCCGACTCGAGCGCCAAGGTAGCCATCGGCGGCGTCGTCCAGGGTACCCCCTTGCGCCTGGAATACCTGGACATGATCCTGGATGAGTATCAGGCCATCTATGACGGGATGATCCCGGTGGACGTCTGGAACGTGCACGCCTTCATCCTTCGAGAAGAGAAAGACTCGTGGGGGTGCCAAATCCCTCCAGGCATCGAGGCTGAAGAAGGCATGCCCTACACACTGAGCGATCATGACAACATGACTATCTTCGCGGAACAAATCGTGCGGTTCCGACAATGGATGAGGGATCGAGGTGAGAGGAACAAGCCTCTCGTTGTCACTGAATATGGCATCCTCCTTTCCCGGTACCATGACTATCCCCCCGGCTTCGATGAGCCTCGCGTGGAAGACTTCATGCTGGCTACATTCGACTACTTCCTGAGCGCCACCAGTACCTCCTACGGCTATCCGGGTGACGGCAACAGGCTGGTACAAGCGTGGTGCTGGTTCAGTCTAGATGACTCCCACTTCGAGGGTTACGAGAGCTACAGCCACCTTTTCGATTCTGAAACCAAGCAGATCACACCCCTGGGCATCGCCTACGGCAACTACTCAGCCTCCCTGCCCTAGTCTTCTCCCACAGTGCCACAAGCACTTCAAGGGCCACCCCTCGGAGAGGAGCAAGCCGGTCCACATCCACCCCGCGGTTTGGTGAGGAGACCGACTCCGCTCCTACCTCATCCCTTCGAGAAGAGCCGCTTCATTCAACTCTGACCGACGCCTGCTAATACTGTGTGAGGCTGCCTTCTATCTTGGCTCTCCGCACCGCATACCGGAAGGCGACGAAGCTAAGCGGAAGCAAAAGGGCCGCGAAGCACGCCAGAGCGAGGATATCTGGTACCAAGGACTGAACGGAATCCCCCAGCAGGATCGCGCGTCGCATGGCACGCAGGGAATAGGTCAGTGGCAGCAGGTAGGAGATTGGCTGTAGCAAGGCGGGCAGAACCGTGACCGGGTAGAGGACTCCTCCCAGCAACGTGGAAACGCTGCCAAAGAGAAAGTTGATGGGATCCCCACGCTTGAAGACCATGGTGAAGCTAGCCGACAGGATGCCGATGCCACTGAAAGCCAGGATGGTCAGGACTTGGATGATCACTGCGGCCAGGACATTCGCGTTCCCCATGTCCACCCCAAAGAGAAGGACTCCCAACAGGAGATAGACAAGGACGTGGAAAGACGTGAAGGCAAAGCTCCACAGGCTCGATGACACCAGAATGGTCGCCAGGGATGTGGGAGTGACGAGCATGGCCTCCAGAGTGCCCATCATCTGCCCCGAGCGAATGGTGTTGGTGAAAGTGCTCATGGCCACGCCCTGATAGCGCATGAAGGCTATCCCCACCAGCACGAACGAGAAGTAGTCCCCCCCGTATGCCTGCAAATGGGGCACCGCTGCTTCTCCGAAGAGCAAGGCCACAAAGTAGAAACTCGCCACGGTAAACAGGATGCCGAAGAACTGCAGGAAGAAGGAGAGACGGTAGCTGACCTGCAACTTGAAGTCCCTTTCCACAAAGGACAGCGCTCTGCGGAAGCTGACAAGCACTTTCTGGGCGAGCCCTCTGCCCTCGTGGTTTCTTGGCATCGTGGGAGAAAGCTCCTCGGGCACAATCGATGGCAAGGAAACAAGCTCGGACAGACTTGCCTCAGCATAGGCACGATCGCCCGTGAATTCCTCGAACATCTCCTCCAGGGTGACTTCCTCCGCCTTGATGCTCTCTATCTGGCCCCCCGCCTCCATGATCATCCTCAGGACAGGAGCAAGGGTCACGGTACCTTCCACCAGCCGAAGGTCCAAGGCGAACCTGTTCGGGGCGCGGGTCTCCGCGTTGAGATCCACGACACCCTCCAGCCGTTGTAACTCGTCAATGGTCGCCGCAGAAAGATCTGCTACCTGGATAAAGTATCTCTCGTCAGCCTTGACGAATTCCCTTAGGTGGCCTATGTCGCCCGTCACCCTCAGCTTCCCACGGTGCATGATGCCGATTCGATCGCAGATCTGTTCGGCTTCGCTCAGTTGATGCGTGACGAGAACCACAGTGCGCCCCTGGCCGTGGGCCAAGTCCCGGATGGTCTCTCTGAGCCTCATGGCTGCTGTGGGATCCAGGCTCTTAGTCGGCTCGTCCAGGAAAAGAACCTCGGCTTCATTCAGCAATCCTCGGGCCAGGGCCAACCTCTGCTTCATCCCCGCCGAGTACCTGTCGAATCTCTGATCCAGGACCTCTTCCAAGCCGAGGAGCACCGAGAGATGTCTCAGCCTCTTCTCCGTCTGGGAGCGGGACAGCCCGTACAGCGAGGCGTAGAACCTCAGGTTTTCGCGTCCGGTCAGCCGCCAGTAGAAACTGCGTTCTTCCCCGCCGACCAAGCCGATGTGCCTTCTCACGTTCTCGCCATCGGCCAGCGCGAATCCACTGACCATCGCAGCGCCTGAAGTGGGAAAAACCAAGGTACAGAGAAGCTTGATCAGAGTCGTCTTGCCGGCTCCGTTGGGTCCCATCAGGCCGAAGAGCTCGCCTCGCCTCACAGACAGAGTGACACTGTCCACAGCCACAACCTCTTCACCCCTGAACGAACGCAGGGGGGTCCCGAGACCCGCTGGGCCTGGAAAGCGCTTGGTCAGTTCAAGAGTCTGGATAGCGTGCGACAACTCCGTAATCCTCAATCGGTTGTGTCGGCTGCGGGAGTGGCGAAACGATTCTACCACAGAGACAAGCCAATCTCAAGGAGTATCTGTAACCAATCGTTCGAGATTGATCTCATGCTTCCCTGGGTCGACGCCCTGAGAGGTTCACCTTTTGCACTCGCAGTTGCCGCAATCAGATGGTTATGATACAATGCCGTCGGCAAACACTCAGGACCATCTTTCCTCGGCCCACGGCCCGCAGGAGATCAGATGTGAGGAAGTTCCGCGCAGTAGACTTCGTCTCCATCAGTGTCTACTGGTTCGGCCTATCTTATCTCTGGAACAGCATACATCCCATAGTGCTGCCCTCACTAGTGCCCTTGATGGCTCCGCCAAACCTGAAGGGCAGCGCTCTGGGGATCATGACCTCCATCGGGCTGAGCCTGGCGGTCATCGTGCAGCCTGTGGCCGGCGCCGTCAGCGACAGGTCTACGTCCCGCTGGGGTCGCCGACGTCCCTTCATCCTGCTCGGCACCCTCCTCGATCTCGTATTGCTCCTTGGCATCGCCCTGGCCGGGAACTACTGGTTGCTTCTGGCCGCCTATCTGCTTCTCCAGCTTTCTTCCAACATCGCCCATGGTCCCTACCAAGGCCTCATCCCTGATCGCGTTCCCAAAGACAGAAGAGGAGCAGCATCGGGGGCGAAGCAGTTGGCGGAGATACTGGGTATCATCGTCACCTCGAAAGTGACCGCCCACTTCATGGGTCAGGGACAGCTTGGGGCAGCCCTGAGCGCCAACTGGGCACTGGCCACGGATCTCATCCCCAAGCAGGAAGCAGCGGGGTATCTCGGTATCACCAACCTGGCCACGGCAGGGGCTGCAGTGCTGGCTGGACTGGGAGGCCCGGTGATAGATCTCTTCAATGCCCGACAGGAGGGTATGGGATACACAGCCCTGTTCGTCACCGCCTTCCTCACCTATCTCGTGGGTGCCACCGCTCTGCTCAAGATTGGCGAGAGGAGGGTAGTGATCTAGTATGTTCAGACATCGGCTCAGCGTTAGCAGGGCCCTCCTCGCCATCATCGTGGCCGTGTACTGCCTGCTGGGCCTGGCGTATGCGGTCAATACCCCCAAGTGGGAGGTGCCCGACGAGCCGGCCCACTACAACTACGTAGTCTACCTGGCCGAGAACCGGTGCTTTCCTGTGCTGCAAATGGGCGACTACCCTCATCAGTATCTGGAGGAGATCAAGGCCGCCAGGTTTCCTCCCCACATGTCCATCGCCCCCCTCAGGTACGAGTATCATCAGCCGCCTCTCTACTACGTCCTGGCCGCGGTGCTGTACAAGATAACCGGTTTCCTGGGCTTCGAAGGCCAATTCCTGGCACTACGTCTCTTCTCTGTGCTTCTGGGATCTTTGCTCCTCTTGGTAGCGTATGCCATCGTCAAGGAGATCTTCCCGCACGAGGAGTTCCTGGCCTTGACCACGACCGCCGTGATTGCGGCCCTGCCCATGCACATAGCAATGAGCGCAGCGATAAACAACGATACACTGGCTGAGTTGATCCTGGCGCTCATCATCTGGCTCTCCATCAAACACTTGACATCAGGCCTCGCGGCACGCCAGATCGTGCTGCTGGGTCTTCTCCTGGCTCTGGCCTTGTTGACCAAGACGACCATCTACGCCCCGGCCATGCTATCCATACTCTTGGCTCTCCTGTTGCGTGCTCATCTCGAAGGCAAGCGCCGCTTCCTTCGACAGCTCGGTGCCATCTCAGGCCTGGCTCTGCTCTCCGTCTGGTGGTTCATCCGCAATCTCCTCACCTACGGCGACTTCGATCTGTTCGGCTGGCACCGCCACAATTCCATCGTCGTGAGGCAGCCGACAACGACAGAATGGGTCAGTCGATATGGCTTGGCGAGAGTCGTGCAGGACTTCCTTGCTACGTCCTTCCGTAGCTTCTGGGCCCAGTTCGGCTGGATGGGCATCCTCGTGGATTCACGCATCTACGCACTGCTGGCAGCCCTCTCCGTGGCAATAGCCCTCGGGTTCCTCATCTTCCTAGTACGAATTGCCCGAGACCGCCGACTTATCACCCTCTTCCAGTGGTGGGCACTCTTCCTGCTGCTCATGGTTTTTGTTCTGGTCACGGGCGAGCACATCCTCTACAACCTCAAGTTCGTGCAACACCAGGGGCGGTATCTCTTCCCCGCGCTGGTGCCCATTGGTCTCGCCTTCGCCCTAGGACTGCGAGAGTGGATGACCATTGTCCTGGGTCTCGCATCGCGCCTCCCCTTGCCCGAGCGCTGTGTGGGTGCGCTGCCCGCGATCGTGCAGGGGACATTCTTCTCTCTCTTCTATGCAGGCTTCCTGGTACTGGACCTGGCCTGTCTCTACCTCTTCATCGTGCCCTACTTCCAAGGATGACTGGGGCTCATTCTTTGTGGTGCCGCGAAGATGTGTGTTATAATGGACCGCCGAGAGGCATGAGAGATGAGAAGCGGCAATAGAGTGAATGGCACTTTCTCCATCGTGGCCTACGATCTCCAGAACCATGAGTGGGGCGTTGCGGTACAGTCCAAGTTCTTGGCCGCAGGCTCTGTCGTGCCCTGGGCCACGGCGGGTGCGGGGGCGGTCGCGACACAGTCATGGGCCAATACGTCCTACGCACCCCGCGGGTTGGCCTTGATGGAAGAGGGAATGTCGGCCAAAGAAGTGATAGCCGTGCTCACCGAGGATGATGATGATAGAGCCTTGAGACAGGTGGGGCTCGTGGATGCAGCGGGCGACGCGGCAGCCTTCACAGGTGAGGAGTGTTACGAGTGGGCAGGGCACCTCATCGGCGAGCACTATGCCTGCCAGGGAAACATCCTCGTCAGCGACGAAACGGTGGTGGCGATGGCGCGCGCTTTCGAGGAGTCATCGGGATCTCTCGCGGACCGACTCGTCGCTGCATTGCTGGCCGGACAATCAGCCGGGGGCGACCGGAGAGGCCAGCAGTCGGCGGCCCTTCTGGTGGTGAAAGACGGAGGGGGCTACGGAGGGCACAACGACAGATACGTCGACCTGCGAGTAGACGATCATCCCACCCCCGTAGAGGAACTGGCAAGGCTTCTGGAACTGCACAAGCTGTATTTCTTCCAAACCGATCCTGGCAACCTGGTGAAGATCGAGGGAGAAGTAGCCAAAGAGATACAGGTCATATTGCAACGACACGGCTGCTATCAGGGCGCTGAGAGCGGAACCTACGATGACGAGACCAAGAAGGCCCTCAGGGATTTCGTCAACTCGGAGAATCTGGAGGAGCGGTGGCGAGAAGATGGCCTGGTGGACGGCGTGATTCTGGACTTCATGCGGGAGCGCTTCTGACGCGCCAAAGGAGCTGAGTTGTGTCAGATGCTGAGGTACCCGAGGCCAGCGCAAGGCAGATGGTGCGGCTTCAGCGCTTGGGAGCGCTATTGGTCGTCGTCTTCGTCACAGTGGTCATCCTGCTCTTCCGGGATCGGCTGGTCGAGTACGAAGGGTACGGTTACCTGGGGGTCTTTCTCGCGACGTTGGTATCCAGCGCTACCATCGTCCTGCCGGTGCCTGGACTGGCCATCGTCTACGTCGCAGGAAGCGTCTGGAACCCCATCCTAGTAGGTCTGGTCGCCGGGCTGGGCGATGCGCTGGGGGAGACGACGGCGTACCTGGCAGGATACGCCGGGCAAGGGTTCATAGAGAACACAGGTCTGTACATCCGCTTCGAGAGCTGGATGCGGCGCCACGGCTTCCTCACCGTTCTTGTCCTGTCCGCTGTCCCGAACCCCTTCATGGATCTGGCGGGCATCGCCGCCGGGGCCTCTGGCTTCCCCGGCCGGTGGTTCTTCGTGGCTACTCTCATTGGAAAAACCATCAAGGACACAACTTTCGCCTTAGCGGGATACTACTCGATAGGCTTCTTCACCGAGTCACTTATCCCTGGCCTTTCGTCCTTCCCGCACTGATCATATGGGAGAAGAGTGAACCTCATGCTCAGCACCGGTTCATCGCCGAGAAGCGCAGTTGACTAAGGGCATCTCATGAAACAGTGGCGTTTCTGGCTGGGCATCGCTATCAGCCTCGTCTGTCTCGCGCTCGTCCTCTGGAACGTGGACTACCGTGAGATCCTCGACGCCCTAAAGAGAGCGGACCATGTCTGGCTCATCGCGGCCTCCGTCCCGTATGTGTCCACCATCGCCAGCAAGGTTCTTCGCTGGCGTCTGCTGTTCCCTGACGAATATCAACCACTAAGCCGACGAAACCTCTTCTCCGCTCTCATGATCAGCTATGCCTTGAACACCATTCTGCCGGCCAGACTGGGGGAGCTGGCAAGAGCGTACGTCGTCGGGGAGACGGAGCACGTGAGCAAGTCCCTCGCGCTGTCCACCATCGTGGTGGAGAAAGTCCTCGACGTCCTCACCCTGCTTCTGTTTCTCATCCTACTCCTACCCCTCGTGCCGCTTCCATCATGGGTACAGCGGACAGCTCTGATTATGACGCCCTTGTTCCTTGGTCTGTTTGCACTCATACTGGCGCTGACCTACCAAAGGGGGAGCACACTACGCCTGGCCTCCTCTGTCCTAAAGCGCATCCCCCATCTTGATGCAGACCAAATGACGAAGTCCTTGGACTCCGCCTTGGCCGGCTTCGACGTCCTGCGTTCACCTCGAAGGAACGCCGTTCTCTGGGGGTGGTCTTTCGTGGTGTGGGCTACTGGAGCACTGTTCATTCTTCTCGTCATGTACGCCTTTCAGATCGATGCCCCTCCCTCGGCAGCTGTTCTGCTTCTGTGCGTCACCAGCCTGGGAATGACTGTCCCTTCCTCACCCGGTTACATAGGGGTGTATCACTGGCTGGTCGTGAGCACCTTGCTCATCTTCAATGTCAACCGGGAATTGGCCTTGAGTTTCGCCTT
>Ga0114930_10005146_pt1 | contig 10841 bp, 7 predicted proteins | sample AnhtaG_FD_87300 | JGI IMG/M metagenome (GOLD analysis project Ga0114930, IMG submission 87300) | Deep subsurface microbial communities from Anholt, Denmark to uncover new lineages of life (NeLLi) - Anholt_01485 metaG | ecosystem: Environmental > Aquatic > Marine > Oceanic > Sediment | place... | reverse complement strand
TTTCATATATGAATCAATAAAGATGCAAAAACTGATTCCAGCGGTAGATAGGGTTCTAAGTATCATCGAATTGTTGGCGAGTGAGCAGCGGGAGCTATCTTTTACTGAGCTTAGCTCTTCTTTAAATATCCCCAAGCCTTCGCTTTCACGATTGCTCTCCAATCTACAGCAAAGGGGCTATGTTAGCCATAATCCTGTAACCAGGAAATACCAGCTGACCCTTAAGCTTTTGACCCTTGGGGATAGACTTTTAGACAGACTGGATTTACGAGAAAAGGCAAGATCTTCAATGCAGAAGCTGATGGAGAAATCAGAAGAAACCGTTGAACTAGCTATTCTTGTATGATGTCGGTTTCAATTCCTACAGAATGGGGTACGGATCTGCCGTATCTGTGGTGATGTTTGTGATTCTGTTGGTTTTTACTTTATCCCAGTGGAGGCTCAGAAAGGCAACGTAGGACGAGTGTTTTCCGGCATCAAACTATAGACACGGTGTGCTTGGCGACAGGTCATAGGCAAATATTGTCGATCGCCTGAGGTTAATTGGCTCTTCTCATACTGTGGCAAACAACGGCATGAGCTCGGCGAGCTGTATGACCCACATCAGGACCCACACGAATTCAACAATCTCTGGCACGATGCTAATAGGGCACTAGTAAAGCACGAGTTGATGAAACGCTGTTTCGATGAGGCAATGTTAGCCACTGATCCTGGTCAGCCGCGCGTCGGCCGCTACTGAATTAACGGGGAGGAGAAATGATTATGTCAAAGAAACCAAACATCCTGATTCTTATGTCTGACCAGCAGCGTGCTGACGGTATGGGATGTGCAGGAAATGCCGTAATTAAAACACCTAACCTGGACAAGATAGCTAGAGAAGGGGTACGTTTTGATGCTGCGTACACGGTAAGTCCTCTTTGTATACCTGCTAGAGCATCATTTGTGAGTGGGCTCTATCCCCACAATCACAACATATGGAAAAATGCAGGAAAATTACCTAAAGACGATGAGACTTTTTTCCATCATCTCCAAAAGGAGGGGTATTTCACAGCCCATGTGGGGAAGTCTCACTACTATCCTCACCACCCCGGTGAGCATCTCTCACAACACGAGAGTTACATGCATGCCCGAGGACTGGATTACGTGCACGAAACTACCGGACCATGGGCCACATTATGGACCGATTCTCACATGACAGACTATTGGGAAAAAGAGGGTCTATTAAAGTTTTTCAGGGAAGATTATGCTGAAAGATTAAAGATCAGGGGACGCCCAGGACTGTTTGACAAGATGGACACATGTGCCGTTTGGCCAAGTTCTCTGCCAGAAGAGGAATTCTTAGACAGCTACATTGGTCGAAAAGCCGTGGAATTTATTCAATCTTATAAAGAGGCCAAACCCCTGTGTTTATTTGTAGGCTTTGGGGGTCCTCATGAGCCATGGGATGCACCGGGAACGTATGCTTCGATGTATGATCCTGAGCGTATGCCTGCACTTATTCCTGCAGGCTTGCCAGGTAGATGGGTCCCTCGAAGGGTGGTCGAGCGCATAAAACAGGAGAGACTTGCCGAGAATATGTCCAAGAAAGATATTCAAAAGGCAGCAGCCAATTACTACGGCAAAATATCTCTAATCGATGACTGGATTGGTAAAATTCTATCCGTCTTCGAGAACCTAGAGGGTCCAGAAAAAACGTTGATCATATTTTGGTCCGACCATGGTGAGATGCTCGGTGATCATCAATGTCTGTATAAACAGGTATTTTATGAGTCCAGTATTCATGTTCCGCTGGTGGTACGTTGGTCTTCTCGCATTCAAGGGGGAAAGACATGCAAATCTCTGATAGAGATAATCGACATTTATCCGACCCTGTTGGAAGCTATTGGAGCCGAGCCTTCTAAACGTTGCTTTGGCAGGTCATTGTGGTCTTTACTCCTGAATCCTGAAAAACCTCATCGTGATGCTGTGTTCAGCCAAGTTTCTTCTTTTGGTCACCATAATGTGATGGCTCGGAACCGCCAATACAAGTATGCAGTAGACGAAACGGGTAGCGGCTATTTGCTTTATGACTTGATTGAGGACCCGTTGGAGCAAAACAACTTAACTGGGCACCCCGAGATGAATCAAATCGAACAGAACCTGAAGGATACTTTGCTAAGTTTCTTAGTAGAGAAACATTTGCGACTCGAATAGGTGAACTCCAGAGCGCAGCACTTCGTATAAAGGAGTAGATACTCTAATTCTGGACAGAGATAAACCCCGAGCTGGTGCAACAGAAAGAAACAACTGTTACCCCGACTTAAGGTTCTTGAAATAGGGATAAGATGGGTCTCTAGATAACAGCAAAACCGATATGACCTATTTGTAACTTGGCTCTGCCTATTATTATTTAATAAATAAACAAAATCTATATCCTCACGGAAAAAAGATAAAATGAGCATCAGTAAGATCTTTCTTAATAAGAGGGTAAAGGCTGGAAATAAAAGATCGGGAAGGAGGTGAAAAGTAGGTAGATTTGCTTCGGCTTGGGATATGAGAAAGACAATTTATACATATTATACGTGGAGGGAATAAAATGAAATGCCGAGTTTGTCTCGTCTTAGTGATGATAGTAAGTCTCGTTTTAACAATGTCCTGGAGGGGGGTGGCAAAGCAAAGAGAATTTAAGATCTACATGGCCCCTGAACACGTCTTTGCAACCTATGAGGAGGTATTTAAGGAATTTGAAAAAACCTACGGTTACAAAGTCAGGGTAGAAAAAGCCGCTTGGTCTGAGATGCGTCCAAAGATACTTGCTGACTTTGTAGCAGGGACACCTCCTGACTTGCTAGAAAGTCGTCCTGGATGGACCATCGAATTTGGTCTCCTGGGGTTTTTAACGGACCTTACAGAAAGAATTTCTCAGTGGCCAGACTCCCAAGACTGGTTTGAATCCGCCCTTAAGGAACCTTCTTATAAAGGAAGGTTTTATGGAGTAAAGATTCACGCTACTTGCACAGCCCTGTTCTACAACAGAAGCCTCTTCCGGAAAGCAGGATTAGATGTAGATAATCCCCCAAAGACATGGAAGGAGATGTTGGAGGTAGCCAAAACCCTTACGCAGGATTTGGACGGAGATGGTTCTCCGGACCAATATGGGTATGGAATGGATCCTATTTTAGGGGCACCGGCTGGCGTGTTTGTTGGTTGGTTGGGGGCAAGTGGTACTTCCTATTTCAACGAGAGCGGCACGCTGGTGAATTTGGATACCCCAGAGGCGATTGAATTGGGTAGATTCCTGCAGCGTCTGAAAAAGTGGTCCTATGTAGCCGAGCCTGCAGGGCCCGTGACTGCTGTAAGAAGACTGTTCGCAAGTAAGAGAAATATCGGGATGATTATCACTGGGCCCTGGGATATAAGTAATTTCCTGGAGATAGCTCCGGATCTGGACTATTCAGTCGACCACATTCCAGTCCCTGAAGGAAATCCTTGGGGATCCTCGGGTCACGGAACACATATTACCATTCCTAAAGGTACAAAAACCGCAGATGATGCCTGGGAACTAGTTAAGATGCTGACGGCCACCGAAGTGGAAGTAGAGACTACTAAGCAGTTCGGAATGACGTTTCCTCGCAACTCTTGGGCAGAAGACCCAGCTATTCAAAAGATGCCTTTGATTGGGAAATTTGGTTCTCTTATAGGGTATGCAACCCCGTATTTTGGTCTGCAAGTGTCCAAGCTAGGTGTGCCCAAGGCGGCTGGCAAAATTGGCAGAACACTACTAATGGAGTTATATGAGAGGATTGTATATCTGGAAGAAGATCCTGCCGTAGCTTTTAAGGATTTCACGCAAAAAGCAAATCGACTGATCGAAGAAGAAAGAGGTTTATAATCGGGATTAAAGCCCCTTATCAGCAAGAGTTCTTGCTGATAAGGGGCTAACAAAAAAAGACGAGAGTTTTTAGATGAGTATTCCTTTCTATATTCGAAAAAGACAAATATTTGCCTATGTTTCATTAACGCCGGCATTAGTGATCCTTGGTCTATTTGTGTTTTTCCCTCTTATCCAAGCATTTATGACCAGTTTGAGTTCTGGTTTAGGAATTAATCAAAGATTCGTCGGGTTTCGTATTTATGGAAGCATTATGACCAGCTTTGAATTCTGGAACTCACTGCGAGCAACTCTCTTTTTCTCTGGAGGTTTTGTCAGTATAACCACTACCCTAGGCTTGGCGTTGGCCGTTTTGGTCAATAACAAAAGGGTGAAATTCAGGAATTTTTTCAGAGCTTGTATATTCCTTCCTTATATGATCTCTATGGTGGTTATCGCCTTAATCTGGCAGTATATGTTGAATGAAAGATTTGGAATTATCAACTATTTACTTAATTTATTAGGGTTTAAAGGATTACCCTGGCTAAGGACACCTTCACTGGCTCTTTTTTCACTGATATTGATCCAGGCCTGGGCCCTGGTAGGATACAATATGATGCTCATACTTGCTGGCCTCCAGGGAATACCGGATTCCTATTATGAGGCTGGTAAGATAGATGGAGCAACTGTTTGGCAAAGGTTGCTTTACATAACAGTTCCATTACTTCTTCCTACGCTATCTCTTGCTATTCTTGTCTCCACGGTGCATGGGTTCACTCAGTCATTTGTTTTGGTCCAAGTCATTACCCACGGTGGTCCTCTCTATTCGACCGATATGCTCTCCTACCTTATCTACCGAACGGCATTCGATTATTTTGATCTTCCCCGTGCCAATGCCTTCGCCCTCATCGGTTTGGGTATTCTGATGATCATAGGAATTGTTCAATATAAGCTTGAGGGCCGATTTAGAACATAGATTAGAGCATTTTTATCTTGGGAGTAATTAAATGTTCTCCTTTTTTCACAAATTTCAAACAAAAGATTCAAATAAGAACCGCTCACCTATCATTCCTGTTTGGACTATAACTGTCTACACTGTACTAATTCTATTCGCCGTAATAGCTGGTTTCCCCTTATTTTTTATAGCTTCTCTATCTTTACAGAGTTTCAAAGAAGTCTCTCGATTTCCGCCCACTATCGTGCCTCATTCACTTAGGTTTATTAATTACGTCACTCTATTTGCAAAAGGTCCTTTCCACCGGTATATACTCAACAGCTTTATCTTTGCCGGAACTCTGACTATAAGTCACATCTTTCTCTCCACTCTAGCTGGGTATATCCTCGCCAAATTTGATTTTCCCTTCAAACATGTTATTACAGTCTTTGTCCTCAGCACTATGCTTTTTCCAGCCAACTTAAGGGCTATCCCGCTTTATATTTTGGTAGTTAAGTTGGGATTGGTAAACAGCTATGCTGGCCTTATCATTCCCTTTCTAACAGGAGGATTCACCATATTCATTATGCGCCAGTATATTCTATCCATTCCCACAGAGCTCATCGAAGCTGCCAGAGCGGATGGGGCTTCAGAATTTGGCATATTTCTGGGGATAATTTTTCCTTTAGCCAAGCCCGCCTTGACGGTATTGGCGATTTTCCAGTTTACCCTCAGATGGAATATGTTGCTTTGGCCACTCATTGTGGCTCGAGGAGATCTCATGACCCTGCCAGTGGTTGTTGCTCAGCTTAAAGGAACCACTGAACGCTTTGCCTATTGGAATTTGATTGGAGCAGGCTCTATGCTTCTGCTTTTTCCCACCTTTGTATTATTTCTTCTTCTACAACGTTATATAATTAAAGGGACGCAGGGGGCAATAAAATTCTAGATTTTTGTGATAGTGAACTTTTGATTTTCTGGACCGTTTCGACATAACGTGGAGTTTGACAAAAATTTGAGGAGAACCCCGGTCTTTCACTTGTGAATATTTGAAAAATAAAGAGTAGATAGACATTTTTGAGGAGCAACGCATAGGTTGTCAGAGGTTATCTTTATTTCAGGGGCTCCTCAGATTCCTTGGAAAGAGTGGATGGTTATCGATGCCAAATGTTGTTATTTACATGTCTGATGAACACAATCCTTTCTTTTCCACGGTTTATGGACATAAGGGCATTAAGACTCCCAATATGGCAAGACTGACATCTATGGGTACAACTTTTGAGAATGCCTATTGTCCGTCCCCCCTTTGTATGCCAAGCCGAAGTGCTTTCATGTCGGGCCGGCCAGTCCATCAAATTCAGGTGTATAACAACTGCAGGGTCGTTAATTTTGACTACCCTTCGTACGGAAGCGTTCTAAAAAGTCAGGGCGTTTATACCGCCTACATTGGGAAAACTCATGTATATAATCATTTCAGTAAACTTGGCTTTTCAGAAATGATCAGACCTTTAGACACTGAACCTCCGGGAGACACGAATATCGTTAGAACACCACTTACTATCCGCAAGGGAGCAGCATCTCGAGCCGATCAGTACGGGCCGAGAAAAGACGCGTTCAGTGAGGATCAGTGTTGCATTGACGAGGCTGTCGAGTGGCTTACTAAAAAGGCACCTACAGTCGGGAGGCCGTGGACATTAACTGTGAATACGGAAGCACCTCATTTTCCCCACTACGTGACCCAAGAACTCTGGAATATGTATGCAGACAATGCGGATTTACCTAAGTATGGACCGAAATATGCATCAGCAAATCACCCGTACGCTAAAGATCTGAAGGCTCATTTTGAAACCAATCTATTCTCCGAAGAACAAATACGTGGGCTAAGGCGTGGTTATTTGGGGCGCATCACTTGGGTGGATAATGCACTGGGCCATCTTATAGATACTCTTGAGGAAAGTGGCCAAGTTAATGAAACAGTTATTGTGTACACCTCAGATCACGGCGAAATGCTGGGTAAGTTTGGAATGTGGTGGAAATGCAGTCTTTATGAGGATTCTGTCTGCATTCCGTTGATTGTTGCAGGTCCAGGATTCAAAAAAGGTGCAAGGGTCAAGACCCCAGTCACTCTGCATGATTTGCAGGCCTCGATTTTCAAGGCTTTAGGGAAGACCCGTCCTGATGGCTGGTGGGGAACTGCGCTGCAGGATATACCCGAAAATGACTTCACCCGGCCTGTGTTTGCAGAATATCACGGTCACGGTGTCCGCTCAGGAGCATTTATGATACGAAGAGGAAAGTGGAAACTTATCTACAACATGGGTGCGCCCCACCAGTTATTTGACTTAGAGAGCGATCCAGACGAATTAGATAATGTGGTTGAGACAGAAAAAGAGATATTCAATGAATTAGTTGGTGAATTACGTAGTATCTGTTCGCTAGAAGAGGAAAACAAGAGAGCCCATCAATTCGAAAGGAAACAGCTGAACGCCCTAAAAAAAAGTTATTCCTTAATCTGATCAATATCCCATTGACTTTAAAAACTAAGGAAGCTAAATAAGAAGCTTTACTTTTTCTCTAACTTAAAGGAGCTTTCCAGAGGTTATTTAAGAAGAGCACAGGTTTGTGTTGGAGAGATAAGAGAAAAGTAAGCACTTACTATTAGAGAACCCGCGTTTTCTGAACAGACAACTACTCCATGCTACTCTTGAGCGTGACGCTAACCAAACTCGAAATGGGAGAAGAAAACGAATGCATAAAAAGAGAGCACGTCCGAATCTCCTGGTTATTCTGACTGATCAGCAGCGGTGGGACACGGTAGGGGATTATGGAAGCCCCATGGGACTGACGCCTCATCTGGATGGCATGGCTCAGCGTGGAGTACGTTTTGAGGCGACTATCACAAACCAGCCCGTTTGTGCTCCCTCCCGCGCTTGTCTGCTCACAGGCCAATATGCTACTTCACATGGCGTCTGGCGCAATAGGCTGGGAATTTCACCAACCGCTACTACCATCGCCCACAGTTTTAAGCAAGCAGGTTATACTGTTGGTTACGTGGGTAAGTGGCATTTATCACCCAGAGAAAAGGGGGTGGGACCTGTGCCGCCCGAATATCGGGGGGGATTTGTAGATTTTTGGGAAGCCTCGAATCTGCTGGAATTTACCTCTCACCCCCATGAGGGCAGCTTATACGATACAAAAGGAAACGAAGTTCGCTTCTCTGAAGTATACCGCGTAGATGCACTGACCGAGCGGGTAGTGCGCTTCCTCCGCGACCTACGACGCGACCCCTTCTTTCTCTTCGTCTCCTACTTAGAACCCCACCAACAGAACGACTGGAAGCGTTTCGCCGCACCAGAAGGCTATGCTGAGCGCTACAGGAATCCTTTTGTCCCACAAGATCTGAAATTTTTCCCAGGCGACTGGCAGAAAGAACTTCCAGACTACTACGGCTGCATCAGCCGTATTGATGAATGCCTGGGAACCATTTTGCAAAAGCTCAGGGAACTGGGACTGGAGGAAAATACCATCGTAGCCTTCCTCAGCGACCACGGATGTCACTTCCGTACCCGGAACCCGGAATACAAGCGGAGTGCTCACGAAAGTTCTATTCGTATCCCGTTTGTGGTGCAAGGACCAGGCTTTAATCGTTCGCTCGTTGTGCCGGAATTGGTAAGCATGGTGGATATTGCTCCTACCTTGCTGGATGCTGCAGGAGTTCCCATACCTGATTCCATGCAAGGGCGAAGTGCCATCTCTTTGCTGGAGCGGCGTGCGGATGAATGGCACAACGAGGCCTTCATTCAGATCAGTGAATCCATGGTGGGAAGAGCCCTGCGGACAGAGCGCTGGAAATACTGCGTAGTATCCCCCGAAGGTCACGGAGGTCGCGATTCTGCTAGTAACCGATACGTAGAATACCAACTGTACGATCTCTTCGCTGACCCACATGAACTGGTTAACCTGGCGGGTCGCCGCGAGTCTCAAGAAATAGTCTCTCAACTCCGAGAACGTTTGAAAGCGCACATGGTAGAGACCGGGGAAAAAGAACCACAGATTCGGGAAGCTCGCTTTTATCCATAAGAGTTCTAAACAGAGATGCTCCCCTCAAATGCATTTGTTTGTTCCCAAGAGAGAGGAACCCCAATCCTCGGCTATGCGGAGCGACTCGAATGAAAGCTGGAGAGGAGGTAGTTCCTTGGGCTCATCCTTTGAGAAATCTTTTGAGGTTGCGATTCGGGCTTAACAAAAACGGCCGTTAAGTGGCAAACATGGACTAGAGCTACCTATTAAAGTTTTTGAGGACCCTTTTTCGCAAGATTGAGTCACACAATCCTTCAAGTCTTTCAATTGTATACGGAAAAAACTGTTTATATGATTCGCATAAATAGTCCTTCTCTTCTATCCTACCATTTTTAACCCATCTAAACCAGAGACATCCATTGTGACATATAAAATTCCACCTGCAACTCTCACAATGTGGTGGCACAGTTTTCTTTAACTTTCCAAACCGTGATTTTGCTTTCCTAAAAAGCTCCCCTATGGTGACTTCAAATATGTTCCCCAGCTTCCACTCTTTTCTAACAAAAAAATCGCATGGATAAATATCTCCATTGTTCTCTACCACAATATACTCACCGCATTGTGTTTTAAACACACACGAACTTGAGAACCTCTGCAAAAGTATTTCCAAGATATTGCCAAAAAGCCTCACCGAGGCTAAAGGATCTCCATCGTTCCACCATGCATCGAATAATCCACATAAGAAATCCCCATATTGAGCTGGTGTTATTGAAAATTCTGCCACCTTCCCGTCTTCTCTATCAACCGCAGGAATAAACTGAAGGTAGTATAATCCTTGAGAGAGAAAAAAATTGTAAATTTTTTGTGGATTCCTTGCAGTTTCTCTGCCAATCGTGGAAAGAATATTAAACTCAACATCCCCCTTCTTAAGAAGATGTATTCCCTCCATTACTCTTTTAAAACTTCGCTTGCCTGATGGATACCACCTGTAGTAGTTATGGACCTCTGGGGGCCCATCAAGACTTACTCCTACAAAGAAATTGTACCCTCTGAACAGTTCTACCCATTCACTGCTAAGCAACGTTGCATTTGTTTGGACAGAGTTGCTAACAACCTGGCCTGATCTTCCATATTTTTTCTGCAGTTCAATCACTTTTTTGAAAAAGTCAACTCCTGCAAGAAGTGGCTCTCCTCCCTGCCAGGAAAATACACATGGATCTCCACCTGAGTAGGCCATAGATTCAGAGATAAGCCTTTCTAGAACATCTTCGCTCATCCGGTGGTTTTTCCCGGAATACAGGCAGAGCGCCTTTTTATAAAAACAGTACTTACAATTTAGATTACACTCATAGGAAACCGGCTTGATAAGAAGTTCAACTTTTCTCATACGAGACCTCGATTAAAATATTTTCAATCTAGCATTGTGTTTATATCTATGTGGGCCCAAAAAAGGGAACCAGGAAATCTTCCTTTATTCTCCAAACCATACAAGGGCGTGGGAATTTCCCCACGTTTTATAATTAATTTTTCGCAATTACGAAAATCGTTTTTCTCACTACCTGCTTTTTTTCCTTATTTTTTTACTGCAACTACAGCTTTATGGAAAAAACGAACGTTAGAATGATGATGTTTTACCCTCGTATTTTGCCCTTTCTGACAAGAGCGTCCTTTTTCGATAATCTGCCAGGGCCTAGTCGAAGAACATATCAGAAATCCTTGTTTATTGCTATGCTAATGCATTCCTCTATTATGTCAACCGGGAAAGTATACAAATTGGGCCTTTTTGATATAATGTCGTTTGGCATTTAGATAAATAGAGTAACTGTTCACCGCAAAGATCGCAGAGTGCGTAGAGATGAGTCAAAAAGAAAAACTTAAAAATATAAGCATTCAGCGGTCAGCCTTCAGTAGGTTGCTGATTGCTGATAGCTGAAGACTTTATTCTTAGCGTTCTCGGCGTGCTCTGCGGTTGAATATTATAAGAAAGTAAAATGCGACAATCCAAAGATTCCCCTACGGGAAATAGAGAGTCTCCTT
>Ga0114930_10005145_pt1 | contig 10842 bp, 9 predicted proteins | sample AnhtaG_FD_87300 | JGI IMG/M metagenome (GOLD analysis project Ga0114930, IMG submission 87300) | Deep subsurface microbial communities from Anholt, Denmark to uncover new lineages of life (NeLLi) - Anholt_01485 metaG | ecosystem: Environmental > Aquatic > Marine > Oceanic > Sediment | place... | reverse complement strand
TGGACAATCATTAAAGATTGGGGGGGTAGGCTACCTATCGCCCTTATCTATCCGAATTCCTATTATGTGGGCATGTCCAACCTGGGGGTTCATGCCATCTACAGTCTGCTCAATAGTTACAGTGGGGTTGTTTGTGAGCGTGCCTTCTGGGAGAAAGAAAACAGGGATAAACAATTCCCCGCCTTATCTCTGGAATCTCAGCGACCGCTTCCGGATTTTGCTGTCCTTGCCTTTTCCATCACCTACGAGCTTGACTACTTTAATGTAGTGCAAATTCTTAAAGCCAGTGGCCTACCATTATATGCCGCTGACCGTGATGAGAGTCATCCACTGGTTATCGCCGGTGGCCCCTGCATCACGGCTAACCCCATGCCGCTAGCTCCCTTCTTTGACTGCCTATGTATTGGTGAGGCAGAGCCAATACTCCCCGCCATGCTTCCCATACTATCTGAGGGTATCGCCGACAAGCGAAATGACTTGCTTAAGGCGCTGGCCTCACTGCCCGGCGTTTATGTGCCGGAGTACCGCTCCAGAACCCCGGTGGTACGCCAGTGGGCGAAGAACCTGGATGACTATCCTGTCCACTCGGTTATACTCACCCCAGATACCGAGCTGGGAGACTTATACCTCATTGAGGTGGAGCGGGGCTGTAACTGGTGTTGCCGCTTTTGCCTGGTCAGCACCGCCTTTCACCCCATGCGCCTTCGCTCTATAGATAAGCTAGTAGAACAAGCCAGGCTAGGACTCGAGCACAGGAAGCGTATAGGACTGGTGGGACCGGCGGTTTCTGACCATCCCCAGATAGAGGAGCTATTAGCCAGGCTGCTTCAGATGGGAGCTGAGCTGTCCATCAGCTCGCTACGAATAAGTTCTCTCTCCCGCAAAGTATTGGAGGCAATGGCTGAAGGTGGGGCACGGACTATCGCTCTCGCCCCTGAGGCCGGCTCCCAGCGACTGCGCCAGGTTATAAACAAGGGTATCTCCGAGGACGATATTCTGGAAGCAGTGGGCATGGTTGCTGAGCAAGGGATAAAACAGCTAAAACTTTACTTCATGATTGGCCTGCCTACAGAGACCGATGAAGATATAGAGGAAATCATAAGACTGACCCTTACCGGTAAAGATATCCTTGACCGGCAGCAAACTGGCAGCCGCATCACACTCAATATTACCCCCTTCGTGCCCAAAGCGGATACGCCCTTCCACTGGCTGCCGATGACCCAACCCCCTATTCTGAATCACCGCCTCTCTCTACTCAAAAACGGCTTACAGCCAAAAGGAATAAAGATTAAAAGTGAAAGCCCGGCATGGAGCCAGGTTCAGGCAGTTTTAGCCCGGGGAGATACCGAACTGGCTGAGGTGCTGGCCACCACGGAAAAGATTTCACTATCCGGCTGGCGCAAGGCTGTGGAAAAATGCCATTTAGATGTTGATTTTTATGCTCACCAGAGATGGGATACCAGCCAGAAACTGCCCTGGGCGATACTGGACTCAGGCACCAAACCTGAGTATCTCGAGTCGGAACTAAAGAAGACTTTTACTCGGATAACCGAATATGGACAGCCCTACTAATTCCGCACCTAGAAGTCATAGCTTGAAACCTTCCACTGCCCAGCAGTAGAGTACTTCTTTATCTCTCGCTTTCTAATAAAAGGCTTGATTTCCTCCCACATTTTACGATAATCCATTTCTGCCTTCTTAATTTTATCTCTCTTCCCTGGAGACACTTTACCAATGCTTTTTGTTTCTTTCATGATTTGCCTCCCACCGTAGCTCTAAAAGAATAGTCTTTACATTCAATGCACTTAGCTATATTATTAGTAGACACATAGTTATTTAATCTGATATACAATTCATAAACTACGGACCAAAATTTCTCCTTTACATCCCTGATTTCCACCTTTAAGTCACAATCTACTGCATCTTGAGCATAAATAGGTCTCCCGTGAACTTTTTTGCCTTTTTCTGGAGTTAGGAAAATCTCTATCTTTTTTTTGATCTCTCCCTCGGTCAAACCAGATAGCATTCCTGCTTCAAGCGATTTAACAGCAATATCTTCTGATAAAGATAATGCTGACCTATATTCTGCTATTTCTCTTGCATCGTAATTGGCTAACTGCTGGAGATACGGTTGCAAATTGCCCTTCTCCTTTACAGCTTTTCCAAACAACTCTTCGTAGCTTTTAACAATGTTGTATAATGAAAACCACTTTGGTTCTTTTTCTTCTTCAACCACTATCTGTGGGTCAATCATGCCAAGTTCAGATGTCTTACCCATAATTATCTTTGAGGCACCAAGACAAATCATAGTTGCTGCAGACTTGGCTTTTCCAGGAATGATCGCTATATATCCTCTCGTTCCACTGTATGACCGGCAAATATTTATTATACGCTCTGCAGCCAAACCACTTCCACCTGGGGAACTTAAAAATAAAGCAAAACCTTCTGACAAATCGCATTTCTGTAAAATTCCTTCTAACATATCGGCATCATTATCCTCAAGCATGACAGCATACGTGAAACTGGTAAAAAACGAGATTATCGGAACGCCTACTTCCTTCTCCAATTCTAAGTAAAGGTGTTTCCGCGTGTCATGTCCTTGAAAGCGTTCCTCAAGTACTTGCTGGATAACAAGTTTGTCCTCTTCCATATGCAGGTATTCCTTGATTATTATATTATATGTCTAATATTTTGTACATTACAATTTGCCGTTCTAGTGCCCCTCTTTCATCCCCTCAGCCTCATAAACCGATACTCCATCATGTTTTCAAGGTTACTTCATATGTTGGGACTTAAATATAATCCTTGTTTATGTGATTGTCAATACCCCAAAATAGATATGAAACCACTATGCGTGCGGAATATAGTTACAACTTTAGAAAGGGCGGGTGATATTTGGTTACAGATTCTCGGCCCACCTGACGGCGTTCAGGAAAATCTGAAAACCATCACCATATTCCTTGGCTCCCTGCCTTGTCCACTGCGGATGCTGGGTGCCCCGAATGTGGCGTTCGGGGTGGGGCATTAAGGCAAAGATGCGCCCTGAAGAATCACAGATGCCAGCAATATTTTCCACCGAACCATTGGGGTTATACGGATAGCCAGCTTTACTGTTGCCCTGCTCATCAGTGTAATATAGAACTACATTCAACTGGGGCAAGACCTCGGGGTCGGCAACAACCTTTCCTTCACCATGGGCAACGGGGAGATACATGCTGTCTATTCCCCTGGTGAAGACACAGGGGCTTTCCTTATTCACCGATAGATGTACCCACCGACACTCAAATTTACCCGAGTCATTGGCGGCTAGAGTCAATGGCGGCAAATCACCTTCCGACAACCCCGGCAGAATGCCAGCTTTTACCAGCACCTGAAAGCCGTTGCAAATTCCCAGGATGAGTCCCCCATCCCCAACAAACTTCCGTATATCTTCACCCATCTTCAGCCTCAGCTCGTTGGCCAGCACTGTGCCAGCAGCTATATCATCGCCGTAGGTAAATCCGCCGGGAACAACCATTATCTGGTAGTCAGATAGCCGCTTTTCATGGCGAATTAGCTGGTTTACATGAACCAGGGAGGTCGCCGCCCCAGCCTGCTGGAAAGCAAACGCAGTTTCAGCATCACAATTTGTCCCCGGGGCACGGAGTATCAACACACTAACCTTGCTCATCAGTGTTTACCACCTGAGCGGCCTCTGCCAGGCCTCTTTCAATTCATCGAGAGATACGGCAAGCACTTTCCCGCCATCCATGCCATATATCTCCAGCGCTTCGCCATCAGTAACTTGACCAATAGCCGCCAGGCTTATCCCGTTCATTATTTTCTCAAACTCGGCTTTGTCCTCTGGCGCTATCTCAGCCAGGAACCGACTGTTCGACTCGGAGAAAAGTATGAAATCATCCCTGTCTATAGGTTCACCCAGAGGCACAGATTTCAGCTGAATTGTCGCTCCCAGTCCACCGGCAAAGGCCATCTCGGCAGCGGTGACACCAATGCCCCCCTCACTGCAATCATGGCAGGCTTTAACCAAACCCCTCCCCGTCGCAACACTTAAGCTATCCATTAGTTTCTTCGCCTGCTGTGGATTAACTTTGGGCACACTATTGCCGACAAAGTCGTGAGTTCTGAAATATTCGGAGCCACCGAGCTCATTATGGGTTGTGCCCACAATATAAATCAGATTGCCAGCATTCTTGAAATCCATTGATACCGCCCGGTTCACATCTTCCATAACACCGATAGCCGAGATAAGGAGCGTATGGGGAATAGAAATAGTCCTGCCATCAACCTCAAACTCGTTATTAAGGCTATCCTTACCAGAAATAAATGGGGTCTGGTAGATAATCGCCATGTCATAGCATGCCTGGGCTGCCCTGACTAGAGCCCCCAGCATGTCCGACCGACTGGTATTGCCCCAGCTAAAATTATCAAGCAAGGCTACCTTCCGCAGACTGCCGCCAACAGCCACAATCTGCCTCAAGGCTTCATCAATGGCTGAGGCTGCCATCCAGTAGGGGTCTATCTCTCCGTATCTGGGATTTATGCCATTGGCCACGATTACGCCCATCTCCGAATCCAAAACTGGCCGGATAATGGCAGCATCACCAGGTCCGTCATTATTCTTTCCTACCAGAGGCTTAAGAACACTCCCCCCCTGCACCTCATGGTCGTACTGCCGTATTACCCACTCCTTGCTACAAACATTCCATGAGCCAAGAATTCGAAGCAAAGCCTGACCTAAATCCTGTGGCTGGGCAAAATCAGGCTCAATGTGCCTTGGCTGTTCCCACACCGCCTCTCCCTCTAACTGCGGTAAACCTTTATGCAAAAACTGCATATCAAGGTCACATACCAAGCTTCCTTGGTAAAAAAGCTGAAGTCTTCGGTCGCTGGTAAACTCACCAATGACGGCTGCCTCCACATCCTCACCGGCAAAAAGTTCCATCAGTTCTTCAATGCAGTCAGGCGGAACTGCCAGTGCCATTCGCTCTTGAGATTCAGACACCCATATTTCAGCGTAGGAGAGCCCGGCATATTTCAGAGGAACTTTATCAAGGTAAACGCGCACCCCGGTTTCAGCCGCCATCTCGCCGACTGCTGATGAAAGCCCGCCACCGCCGCAATCAGTTATCCGACAATACAGTCCGCGGTCTCTGGCTTGAAGAAGAATATCTATAAGCTTCTTCTCCACAATGGGATTGCCAATCTGAACCGAGCTATAAGAAACCGCGGTTGATTCTTCGGTAAGCTGTTCCGAAGCAAAGGTTACCCCGTGTATTCCATCACGCCCCGTCCTGCCCCCGACCAATACTACCAAATCACCAGGGCTTTGCCGACCTCTTTGAGAAAAGTCCCTGGGCATCAACCCCAATGTCCCACAGAAGACGAGCGGGTTAGCCACATACCTTTCATCAAACAGGATAGCGCCGTTAAGGGTAGGTATCCCCAGGCGATTACCATAGTCAGCCACCCCGGCCCGAACCCCCTTAAAAATACGGCGCGGATGCAGAACCCCTTTCGGTAACTTCTCATAGGGGAAATCTGGAGGGGCGAAGCAAAACACATCCGTGTTCAAGATTGGCTTGGAGCCTAATCCGGTGCCAAGCGGGTCACGAACCACGCCACCAATCCCCGTTGAAGCCCCACCATATGGCTCAACCGCTGAGGGATGATTATGGGTCTCAACCTTGAAACACAGTGCCCAGCGACCGTCAAAATCAATCACCCCGGCATTGTCTTCAAAAACAGAAAGGCACCACGGCTTGTTCAGCTCTCTGGTCGCCTTCATGATAGTGCTCTTAAGCAGGTTATCTATGGTCGCTTCGCCAAACTTGATTTTGCCCTTAAATGTTTTGTGGACGCAATGCTCAGACCAGGTCTGTGCCAGTGTCTCAAGTTCAACATCAGCGGGGTTTCGACCCTGCTTCCGAAAGTAGGCAATGATAGCCTGAAATTCATCATGGCTAAACCCAAATTGCTGCCTGACTTTTAAAAGTCCCTCTTCGGATAACTCTAGAATGTCTTGCTGGTTCAACCTGAAGCTATACTGAGGATTCTCAGGAAACTCCGCTATCTCCTCCTTGACTACGTGCTGGATGATTGGATTTACCAGAAGTCGGCTGCATATAACATCTAGCTGGTGCTCATCCAATTTCCCTTCAATCAAGTAGCGTTTTGCCGTTTTAACTGCCCTGACACTGCTCACACCCAAATCCCGGATCGCCTTCATAACGCTGTCCTCAACCGGGTCGGTGACGCCAGCGTTGTAAGCAACCTCAACCGTATGATAGCCCTCGCCAGCATCACCTTCCTGCCGGGAGGTCGGCCCATACCAGTAATCTTGAGTCACACCATCAGCCAAAAGGCTTCGGCAGATGAGGTCCAGCGTATCAGGTGATAAATCGGCATCCAACCGGTATATGTCCACTACACGAACATCGGAGACGGTGGTTATCCCAAGGTCAGAAATATCCCGAACCAGACCAAGTCCTCTGGGATCCGGTAGGTAGCCCTTAAGACGAACTTCTACTCTGTGCATTTAAATAGCCTTCTGTTCCAGCTAAATAAATGTTAACAGAAATTCCGCCCAAAAACCATTGATAGTGGAAAAGAAGGAAATATAGCAGCGTTAGAAGAAATAAAGAAATCTGAGGAACCTATTCTAACTTGAGCTAGGGGATAGTTATGAAGTAAGCAGCTCAGTAACTACGGCGTTTATCTCTCGCCCATCCGCCTTCCCCTTAAGCTGAGCGATAAGCTTGGGCATGACCTTACCCTTGTCGCCAAGCCCCTGTGCCCCTACCTCGTCAATAACCCGGTGAGCTTCAGCCATAATCTCCTCCCGGGTCATCTGCTGAGGTAGATACTCGTTTAGGACAGCTAACTCAGCCTCTTCTTGAGCCACCAGGTCCTGGCGGTTTCCCTGCTTAAAGGCTTCAATGCTCTCGTGCCGCTGCCTAACCTGCTTGGCGATAATGCCAAGAATGTCAGCATCCTCCAGGACAGCCTGCTGGGCAATTTCAGTGTTTTTAACCGCCGCCAGCGCCAATCGGATAACTGAAGTCCTTACCTTATCCCTACCCTTAAGCGCCCGCTTAAGGTCATCCATTAGTTTCTCTTTCAATCCTGTTTCCATTTTACATGTAAATCCACAGTTTTCTAAAGGAGTTTAGATTTAGAAAAATAAGCGATGCCCAAACACCAAAAACTAGAGGTAAATATGGCCAAGCAAATGCTCGTTGTAAGCATAGCCAGTATATTCTCTTACCTTCTTATCGGCCTTCTTGGTGGTCTAGTGCTCTTACGTTTCTTAGTCGCTTCCTTCCGCTTACGTTTAACGCTAGGCTTTTCGTAGAATTTTCGACGGCGTACCTCAGACAGGACACCCTCCTGCTGCACCCTTCTGTTAAACCGCCTGAGCAAACTTTCAAAGCTCTCATTCTCTTCAGCCACTACATTAGCCACATAGCATCATCCTCCTTTTCATAACCTCCCCATAACCTCTTGATGGTTAATTGAGAGAGTTAAGACGGCAAAGTCCCTTCAGGGTTTACACTTGCCCCTCGCTTATATCACCACATTTTAGTTGACTATAAGCCACCCTGTCAACAAGTGGTAGGAAAGTTGTTTATCGACCTCACCCGTCCCATCCACCCCTATAGGGTTGCTTGCCATCTGTACAGCAGGTAAGCAAGCTTAATATCCGCTTCTCCTTAATATCTCGCGAGCCGCCACTACACCAGAAGCCGAAGCCATGCTTAAACCACGGCTAACACCAGCCCCATCGCCAGCAGCAAACATGCCGCCGACCTCAGTCTCCAGACTAGAGCTAAGTTGAAGTCGGCTGGAGTAAAATTTGACCTCAACCCCATAAAGTAAGGTATAGCGTGAAGCCACACCTGGAGCCAGCTTATCCATCGCCTGAATCATTTCAATAAGTCCCTTAAGATGGCGGTAGGGAAGAACAAAGCTAAGGTCACCAGGCGTAGCACTCTTCAGGGTGGGTTGAACTAAGCCCCGCTCAATTCGGGCTTGAGTGGAGCGCCGACCTTCCATCAGGTCACCCAGCCGCTGCACCAGCACCCCACCGCTAAGAATGTTGGCTAGCCTAGCCAGATACTTGCCATAGGCAATAGGCTCGTGAAATGGCTTGGTAAAGGTCGTGCTCACCAACAGGGCAAAATTAGTGTTGTCGCTGCTACGGTCAGCATAGCTATGACCGTTAACCGTGATTACCGGGTCACAACCCCCGGTAGACTCCATAGCGACCTCACCAGCGGGACACATACAGAATGTTCTAATCCGGTCATCAAAACTCTTTGACAGAAACTCCAGCTTTGCCTCATATAGCGCATTGGTCAGCTCCTCCATCACGGCTACTGGCACCTCTACCCTGACCCCAACATCGATAGGATTACTATGCATCGTTAGCTTAAGTCGGCTGGCCTCTTTTGATAACCAATCTGCCCCCTCCCTGCCCGGAGCCAGAATCAAATAACGACAGTCAAACCTATCTCCAGCTTCAGTCTCAATTCCTCTAACTTCACCATCATCAACAATGACGGTGGAAGCCGCTGCCTCAAGCTTAAATTCCAGGTGCGAACTGAGGTGATCCCACATAGCCTTGAGCACCGAACGGCAACGCTCAGTGCCTAGATGACGAACCGGCGCTGGTATTAGACGCAAGTCCACTAAAGAAGCCCTACGGCGCAACCCGTCAAGCTCACCTCCAACCCCATATAACTTATCCGAGGCGCCAAACTTGAGGTACATATTATCAACATACTTAATCAGGGCTTCAGTATTATTCACCCCGAGGTAATCCTTGAGCCGCCCCCCTACCTCAGACGACAGTGTTAACTTGCCATCACTAAAAGCGCCGGCTCCACCTAAACCACAAACCAGATTACAGGGTGTGCATGGAGGGCAATACCCACCCCTATCGCGAACCGGGCACTGCCGTCCATCAATGTCCTTACCCTTCTCCAGGAGCAGAATATTCAGGTCAGACGCCTGAGCCAGTTCTAAAGCGGCAAAGATACCGGCGGGACCACCACCCACAATGACAACATCGTATTTCTTACCCATCTTATTTCAGCAGTGCCATTGTATAACTCACAGCTCTAACCGTCAAGGATTGAGGTTGATGTTGTTTACCAACCCCTCTTAAACACCCCGTTATTACCCTCGGGGAAGATTATTTTCGAACGGGGCTTCTATCCTCCAGACCCTCTAGATCCAGCGGGGAGATTCATAGTTCTTGACGAGGCGCATCCCTCTCGTTAGATTTTTAATGAAATTTAAACATATCTTTTATAGATAAGTAATGTCGGTGGTTTAAAATAGAAGTATGAACATAGATAACTTGAGTGAAAAGCATTGACATTTGCCAATTGGCAAATTACAATTATCTTAAGGGTTATGTGGTCATGCTCAATAATAATTATGGGAAAAACTTAGGCAGAATAATCAAGCAGCAGAGGCTCATGGTGCCGCTGACACTGCAGGAGCTGGCGGCTACGTCAGGCGTATCACCGTCACACCTGGGGCGCGTAGAGAGAGGAGAGCGTTTCCCTTCAGCCCAAATCCTGCGCAAGATTGCCAAGCCCTTAGGCTTTGACGAGGGTGAGCTATTTACTTTAGCCGGCTACCTGTCTTCCCGACCTTCCATGATAGCTGAGAGGGAACCAGCCTATAGTGGTAAGGGGTTGGACCCTTATGTAGCTAGGCTATTAGCACAAGAGTCGGTTGAGGTGCAGCGAACGGTCATCGGAATTCTCACCATCTTAAAGAGCATTGCCTCAGGCATGGTCAAAGAATAAGTCAATATTCAGGCTGTGCAAAAATTAGGTGTAAACTGCCACCACCACTGCCTCTTTGGGGTTATACTCATCAAAGAATAAGACTGCTGTCTTGCGGCCAGTAATCATCTCAGCTGCCGGCAGGTTGCGGGCGACAGCAACATCTTCCAGATATACCTTATAGCTGCCAGCAAGTTGCACGGTAGCCGTATAGTTACCAGAATTAAAACTTTTTAGTACTGCTTTCCTCAGTTTCATTTGTATGCTCCTTCAATTAATTCAACGCGGATATTTATACTGCTCCCAGCAACAATCGCTGCTCATATTCTCCACGGCGAGGACTATAAACCAGTGTCAACCCCAGTACCCTCTTCTTCTCAGCAGTAAGCCCGGCCCGGCTATCAGTTATATCAATGACATCGTACAACTGTTGGCCACAATTAACCGGGATACGAATAGTGCCGCCAGCTGATTCTATTTCCGCCTCTCTTAAATAGGCTTCCCCTCTCTGCTGGGCCTTGGCTACAGTATCTATATTGCTATCCTCAAGCTGCCTCAGCCTATCATAGAGCTTATCTATTTCATCCCAGGCAAAACTATCAACGACTATCACCTCATCCGATTGGGGGTCATAGCCCTCAACCTGCACCCGATTAAGCTCCCAGGCTCCCTTTCTATACCTGCCCTCCAAAATCTGGTGCTCCCCACCGTAGCTGTAGACCGAGCTATCCGCAGACAATGGATTCACGATGTAGGCTTTATTACCTTCAATGAAAAGGACGTCAGGGATAAAAGAGAGCAACTTGGCGATAACCGCCTCACCCCGGTTATTGGGGTGAACAGTGAAATCAGGGTAGTAGCTGGTTATAACTGACGACTGGGATTTCGCCTCAAGCTTTAAGCCAACTCTAGCCAGTACAAAAGCGAGAATATCCTTAACACACGCCTCATTGGTATCTTTATTCCATCGGAACTGATGTCTGGCTATCCAATTTTCCAGCAGATTCCAGGCATCAGAGGCATAGAGAACCAGGCTAGCTTT
>Ga0114930_10005144_pt1 | contig 10843 bp, 13 predicted proteins | sample AnhtaG_FD_87300 | JGI IMG/M metagenome (GOLD analysis project Ga0114930, IMG submission 87300) | Deep subsurface microbial communities from Anholt, Denmark to uncover new lineages of life (NeLLi) - Anholt_01485 metaG | ecosystem: Environmental > Aquatic > Marine > Oceanic > Sediment | place... | reverse complement strand
ATTAAATAAAATGAAAAATACATTTGAAAATCAAGAAATACATCAACGAACACCCAACAGAGTTTCCCATCGCCGTGCTGATAAAATTAGAAAAAAATATGTCTATAAAATAGAAGGGAAATATGTAAAATCTAATTTATTTGAATTTACAATCAAAACACAAGGTGGAACTTACATAAAGGAACTTATTAACGGCGACGATGGGAGAACGTCTCCCTCATTTTCAGAAATATTTAAAACACCACTAAGATGCAAAGAGTTAGATGTATTAGAAATCTCAAACTAAGATTGATACTAAATAAAACATTCATATAAAATCAAAAAATAAATAAACAATTATTCATAATTCTACTAAATCAATTGATTTATTTTCATATTACCAATTAAAAACACGATTTGGTTAATTTGGTCAAGCATAGGGGCTATAGGAAAAAAACTCGCCAAAAGCACAGAAAAAATGTCCGTAAACGAGGACTTGGAAGTATTGAAAAATATTTAATAGATTATGAAGTAAATGATAAAGTTGATGTAATTACTGATCCCTCTCAACACAAGCAAGGGATGCCTCACTTTCGTTATCACGGTAGAACTGGTACAATCATAGAGAAAAGAGGACGCTGTTATCTAGTGGAAGTAAAATTAGGAAACTCAACAAAAACTCTTATAATTGGTACAGAACACCTAAGATTAAATCCTGTTTCTATAAAATAAAATAGATATCAATATTGGTATGACAATGTCTGGACGAAAAATAGACGAAAAAACGGTTTCCATCCCGGAAGTAAAAGAAATGATGGAATATGTAAAGGAACAAATGGAAGAAATTGATTCTGAAGAAGGGATGTCTCATTTTCAAGAAATTACTTATAATTATGTTAATAAATTTGCCAAAATAGATGTCATAAAGGCAAAAAAAATAAAAAAATTTCTTATGGATAAGTATGATTTTGAAGAAATTTATACGATTAATATTATTAACGTGTTTCCAAAATCAGTTCCGGAGCTTAGGGTAATGCTCGAAAAATCTTTTACTGGAAAAACATTAAATGACGAGCAACTTGAAGTGATAATTGAGGAGATTGAGGAAATCGAGAGTTCGTAAGAACGAAGATTAAAAACATAAAGATTCATTGCATTTAGATCGAAGAATTTATAAATCTATATTGTTTTAAATTCTATTGAACTACCCCAATTCATTAAGTAGTTTATAAAAATTAAAATTTTGAAATGCCTAAAGGAAAAGTAAAATTTAAAATTATTGGTAATGATGGAAAGAAGAGATCGATACAGAGGTCCTCCTCGCAGAAGAGGTTATCAAAGTGGTCCCAGAAAGAAAAAACAGTTTATAAAAAAATTTCGGGAAATTGTAATCTTAGATCTTCTTTTGCATGGTCATCTAGAGGAAGATAGACCAAGCTGGGCAAAAACACCGATAGCACAAGTTCTTACTTTTCCGGATTTTGTTCTTTATGAAGTTAAGGTGAATAAAAACTCTGATATTGAAGTTCAAGAACAAAAAACCTATGAGGAATTTTTAAACGAAGATAAATTAAGAGATGTCTCAAAGAAAATCGATCTTAATGATTTAACTAACACATCAAAAGCGTTAATTCCGCCTATTCTTGAAAAGGAGGTTTTAAAATATGAGGAGGAATTTATCAATTTCTTTAATAACTCTACTTCGATTACACCTAGAATGCACGCTTTAAAATTACTACCAGGGATAGGTCAAAAACATATGTGGGAAATCCTTGAAGCAAGAGAAAGACAAAAATTCGTAACATTTCAAGATATTTCTGACAGAACGAGTATTTCAAATCCAGCTAAACTAATTTCTCAAAGAGTTATAAAAGAACTCCAAAGAGATGTAAAGTACTACCTTTTTAGTAAAACTCAAAAATATGAATAAATAATATGAATTTTAAAGATGTACAACTAATCCTTAATCAATTGGATTTCAAGCCTAAAAAACATTTAGGTCAAAATTTTTTGACCAACACAAATATATTAGAAAAAATCATAAATTTGTCTGAGATTTCAAGAGAGGATATTATATTAGAAGTTGGACCTGGTATAGGTGCATTAACAGAATCATTAATAGAAAAAGCAAAGAAAGTATATGCAGTTGAAATTGACCCGATTCTTAGCAAATATCTTTCAGAAAAATTCTCAATATATAACAATATTGAAATAATTAATGATGACATCTTAAAAGTTGATATTCCATCACACAATAAGGCCATATCAAATGTTCCATATAAGATAACTGGGCCTATCTTAGAAAAAGTGTTTTTCAAAAAAAATCCTCCTCAAGGGATATTGACTATTGAAAAAAGTATTGCAGACCGAGTTTTTTTATCAGAAAATTATAAGAGATTTTCTAGAATTAGCATAGGTTTAAATTCTTTTATGAAACCAGTTGTAAAGTATTCAATTCCGCGAAATAGCTTTTATCCTATGCCAAAAATTGATCTTACTCTTATTAAAATTGTTCCCAAAGAAAGTCTAAATCCTATTTTATTGAAGGAAGAATCAGTTCAATTATTTTTAAAATTTATTGCTGGAATCATGCCGTACAAAAATAAAAACATCGCGAATGCCCTCTACCTTTTTTTTAAAGCTAATAATGACTCTTACCATACAAAAGCGAAAATTTTAGAAATTTTACATGAAAATAACTATGACAATAAAAAATTATTTAGCTTTAACATTGAAGAATTTATAGAACTAAGCAAAATTTTTTATTCCTAAATTAAAACTACTGAGGATTTGATAACAATTAAATTTATACCCGATCCTTTAATCGAATGTGATTTGAAGAATGTTTATTATCCCTCTGATGATTCATATTTATTAATTGATTATTTTAGAAAAATAATAAATGATGATCTATTTGATGGGATTAAGTTAGAAGAAATTGAAAATATATTAGATATGGGTACTGGTACAGGTATCATCGCAATTTTTTTTCAAATACTTAAATCTCTCTACCCAAAATTCAATCCTAAAATATATGCCTCTGATATTTTAGAAGAATCAATAATTTGTGCTAAAAGAAATGAAATTCTTAATAAAAGCAAAAATAAAATTACATACTTTCAATCTGATTTATTTAAATCTTTTCCAGAATCTTTAAGATCTAAATTTAATATTATAGTTTTTAATCCCCCATATTTACCCTCCTCTCCATTAATAAAGGAAGCTATAAATAAAAAAGGTTTTGATCATAGTTGGGAGGGAGGCTATAAAGGGATTGAAATACTAATTATTTTCCTTAAAGACCTAAAGAGATTTCTAAATTATGAGAAAGCTCATTATGTCTATTACATAAGTTCTAGTAGGTCAGATATAGATGAGTTAGAAAAAAGAATAATTGACGTTGGATATAAGAATGAAAAACTAGAAAAAATACATGTTTTCTTCGAAGATATTATTTTAAACCGATTGCAATATATTAAAGGCTAAAAAGGTCTTCTATTTCTTCTTTTTTCTAATAATGAAATCCCATCCATATGCAATATTCTTGTCAGATTATTCAGCAAAAGATCAACCTCATTTGGCTTAAACACAGAACGTTTATGTGCCTCAATTTGAGGAATAGGAAGTCCATAGTGTTCATTTAAACTTGATATAGGTAGTAAAATTGAAGAAATTAAATCTGCTTTTTTAGAAGCTTTTTCAATAGAATCTTTTTCATCCATAAAAAATTCGATTCTACAAGGTGTATCATATCTAGTTGTTTTAAGATAAAATGCATAAAATGAAAGTGGAAAATAATATGGGATTTCCTTTTTTATCCCGGTGTCTCTTATTTTATCGATCTCTCGTTTACAATTAAAAATACAGCTCCTTTCAGACTTTTTCAGTAATCTATTAAATAAATCGATGTCTGAGAAATATCCAATAACTTCTCTATAATTTAATTTAATAAAATCGCTCAACTTTGAATAACTTGGCTTTAATAATTGAATTGAGTCACATAAAAGATTTGATAATGCAGATGTTCTTGTATCCTTAATTGAGCCAATTAGGATAATACCTTTTTCTTTGCAATTTGAATATAGTTTGTGATATTCTTTTAATAAAATATCATATTTTATCGATATCTCAGGATCTTTAGAAAATAATAAATTTATGGGCATAATAACTATGGATCCATCAATTATTATGAGATCAATATCATTAGATTTTTTTATCATCTCATTAAGTAAATTGATTTCTAAGTATCTCATGTCCATTGAGACTTTAGCATCAACAGTATTCTCATCTCGATTAAAAAAATCCCCCTGAACAAAATAATTATTAAAACCACTCAAATCTGGGAAATATTCAATATTTGCAACATGATTTTCTTTAAAATAGTATTTTACAGCGATTCCTTTTAAAAATGAGAAATCAGCATTCATGAATTTCTTTGTTACTGAGCTTCCATCAACACTTACGATGTTTAAGCCTCTTAAATTCGAAGATAATAATGATTTCTTTAGAAATTTTTCTTTAATATAAAATCTTGGAAATTCTATAAAATGTGAAAAATCTAACTCGTCTAGATTGTTCAAGATAATCTTAGAAAATGTGTTCTTTAATTTTTCAAGCTCAAGATATTCTTTAGCAATAATTTTTAAATCTTTCAATAAAATTTGTTCTTTTGTCAAGCCCATATTACTTCTTAATGCACTTTTCCTATTAGGAAGTGTTAATTTATCATTATTAAGCCTAATGAGATTTTCTCTTATTGTCATTACAAGAACTAGAAAATAGGGATAATAATAATAATAATGAGATATTTAATTTTTTGATTTTTTAAGGTTAAATGAAAAGCAAATTTATAATAAAATGACAATGCAATTAGGAGAAAACCCTTGGATTTTAATAGGGATAATATTTCTGGAGATACTCCTCGTTATTATACCTGCTTATATTTCTAGTAAAATTGAGAAAAAAACCTTCAAAAAATTATTGTTTGAAATGGGGTTTCAGAAGAATAATGATATTTTGATTAAAGTTATCGCTGGTTTAAGTATTGGCGTCATATTTTTCTCATTTGGAGATTTCATTCTCATCTTTTTTCGACATATAATAATAGAAAATTTGTTTGGCACTAGATTTATTGAAGAAGGACAAGAAGGAGTAATTAATACTCTCCCCATCCTGCCCAATATGATCCAAATAATCATTCTTGTGATACTACAAATAATTATAATTGGACCTTGTGAGGAAGCCTTTTTTAGAGGATTTATCATAAAAAAAATTAATAATAAAATAAAATTAGCATATTCTGTTATAATTTCATCGATCCTATTTGCTCTCTATCACGTTCCCCCTTTTATAGTCCCTTTAACTACAACTATAACCTATTTTGGCTATTATTTTGCATTTGGCGTTTTATTAGCTTTGATTTTCATATTTTTTGAATATTCATTAATTCCTTGCTCAATATCTCATTCTTGTCTTAATGTCCTTTTATTATTGGTATGATTTTTGCCTAGGATGAAATATTAAATTTATATTAAACAAAAATTAATTAATATTAGGTATATTAATATCATAAGGTTTTATTTGAGCTTTTAAAATGATATTACTCTTAAAAGCTAAGAAAAATTCCTGAAGCAAATCGATCGTTGAGGAGAATGACAGAATACGATTATACGTTTAAATTAATGATGTTGGGTGATGCTTCAGTAGGAAAAACATCACTCACTCTTAGATATATCTCAGGATACTTCATGCAAGATTTAAAACTGACACTAGGGGTTGATTTCTATTCTAAAACAACACTCTTTAACAGCAAGAAAGTTAAATTACAAATCTGGGATTTTGGTGGTGAAGAACGATTCAGATTTCTACTTTCTCAATATAGTAAAGGAGCAAATGGTGCATTCTTTCTTTATGATATAACAAATCCAATGAGTCTAGAACATTTACCAGATTGGACACAAATAGTTAGAGAGAATGCGGGAGATATCCCAATAATGTTAATTGGTTCAAAAAAAGATTTAGATGAATTTCGAGCAGTTCCGCGAGAAGATGGAATATTAGCAGCTAAAAAATACAATCTTACTTCTTTTATTGAATTATCTTCGAAAACAGGAGAAAATGTTGAGAAAGCATTTGATGTATTGACTGAGTTTCTTTTTGAAGATTATTAATATCAAAGAAGTTAAAATCTATCTTTTAAGTTTCTTGTTTTAAGTTTGAAATGCTATTTACAGATTATAATAATATAATTTAAATCTAATAAGATTAAATTGATCATTATGAAAGACGAAGAACCGCCTAGGCCTAAAGGAATAGATGCAAACATTAAAGCACCTCAAATAGATACTGTAGATATTTATGAAAACCAAATTAATTTAAGTAAACTTCTCAAGGATTATGAGGGGGTATTAATAGATTTTTTTCGAGGGAACTGGTGAAGTCATTGTAAAACTCATTTAAAATTATTAACAGAAAATTTATCTGAATTCAAAAAGCGTAACATAAAAATTATCTCAATTGCAAGTGATAGTGTAAGGCTTCTGAGAACTTTTAAAGAAGAAAATAATTTTGAAGTCGATATGGTCTCTGATCGTGGAGCTAAAATAGCTAAAGAATATGATGTTTACTGGTTTGCTCCTGGGGGAGGAAAAGAATACAAAATAAAACAAGCAGTTCCAAGCAAATTTTTAATCGATAAAGACGGTATTATTGTATGGAAATATATCGGTAAAGATAAAACAGATAGACCTTCCATTGAAATAATGACATCAATTATTGATAAATATTTATAAAATCCCAATTAAGAATGATTCGTGCGTGAAAAAATGAGACGCCCGAGGACGACCTTGCAAGGGGCGGGTTTTATTATTTTTCCTTTTTTTTAGAAAAATCTTGTAGTTAATTTTTTATTTACTATTTTATATGTAATGTTCAAAAATTAGTATACAAAATTTGTGAAGTTTATGTTTAATAGAGCGTTTACAAAGTTTTTAGATAAGAAACCATCAAAGAAAGAACTTTATCCATATCTATATTCAATTGCGTTTAAAGAACTTGGAAATCCCAAAAAGGAGACAAAAAATGAACCAATTAGATGTAAAAACTGTGAGGCTGTTTTTATTGATAACAATTTAATTCAAGAAGACCCTCAAAAAGGTTCTTACTATGTATGTGAGTTTTGTGGGACAATCAATACGATAGACAAGACTAAAATAGAGAAAAAACTCCCAAATGATATAGATTTTATTTTAACAGAAGCATTAAAAAAAGGTTCTAAAAAAGAAGAAAAAATCACAAAAGTAGATATAACGGAAGGAGATCTTTATCTTTCTGTGATAGATATCTCTGGTAGCATGAGTGGAGCTAAAATTGAAGCTGTTAAGAAATCTCTGGTTCAAACATTAAAGGATTTTAAGATTAATTCGCCTAAAACTAAATTTATTTTAATAGCATTTGAGAGCTCGGTCTACTATTATTTAAGACATGATCAAAATCCTTTAAAATATCATGGCGATTTATTATTTTCGTTAGAAGGTATGAGAGAAGAATTGAACACTTTTATAAAAGAGGATAAGTTTTTAGGCTCAATAGGGGAATTTGCTGATGGGTGGATAAGAAAAGTTGAGAGCCTTAGTTCAATGGATACGACCGCACTCGGTCCAGCGCTATACTTTGCGATCACTACGTTTGAACTATTAAGCTATTCAGGAAGAATTACACTATTAACTGATGGTATAGCAAACACTGGAATTGGGAATTTATCTGGTACTAGTCTTGGCGCTAAAAAATTCTATAAAAACATGGCAGAATTATGTAATCAAAATAATATCATTGTTGATGTTGTGGGCGTATCTGGTTCTGGAGATAACAATGAAATGGGATTGCAAACATTAGGAAAACTTACAGATAAGACTGGTGGAACACTATACTTAATATCGAGTGAAGAAATGGAAGTGATTTTCTCCGAACTCCGGCAAATGAAATATATAGGAAAAGATGTAAAAGTAAAGATTATTCTTCCCCCAAGTATTAATATTAAGAACATAACTGGAGCATTTAGCTCTAAAGGTGCAATTGGAGGTTCTGAAATAAATTTGGGAGCAATCACAGAAGGTCGGGAATTATACTTAGAACTAGAATCCTCTAAAGCTATAGTCGAGAAAGAAGAAGTTCCTGTCCAACTGCAAGTGGAATATATCGATAATGAAGGCTGCAAACGAATGAGAGTTATTAATGATAAAGTAAAGGTTACCACTGATGAAAATGAATTTATATCCCAATATGACCAGAAATTTAATGTTATGATGAATATTCAAACGGCTGGGGGTGGCTATTATGCAGGAAAAACCAAAGAATCAAAGAAACGGTTAAGAAGATTAAAGCGTGAGATGTTAGGTGAAATGCATCATCTGGAATCATCAGGTTTGTCTTTTATTGGACGAAATTTTTCTGATGGATTAGCTTATCTAGATGATGAACTTGAAGAAATTGAAATGGAAGAAGAAAAGGCAGCTCAAGCACCTACACAAAGCTACTGGGCTGTTAAGGGTCAAAAAAGAGCAAGAATATCTCTTAATACAATGAAAAAACGGATGGAGAAAAAGAAAAAATAATATTTTAATAATCTTTTTTAATGTATTTCATTCAATCTCAAGAATAGCTCTTCCAACAAATTTTCCATGTTCTAGTTCCTCAAAAACTTCATTTATCTCTGAGAGTTTAGCGGTTCTGCCCACATGAGTTTTTACTTTACCATCTGCTGCTAACTGAACTAATTCTCTCATTTCCTCAACAGTACCAACTAGAGATCCAATTATATGAAGTCCTTTTAATATAAAGCCAAATGGATCGACTGATATTGAACCTTCACTGAAAGCAGGTAATCCTACTGCGATTAGGACTCCTCCACGTTTGAGCAATTTCAAACCAAGTTCAAAACCAGCTACTTTTGATGAGAATACTATACTTGCGTTCACACCCTTGTATTTCTTGGAAATTGTCTCTATCGCTTCATTAACATCTATAGCATCATCTGCACCCATTTTTTTGATGAACTCTAATTTCTCAGGACCTATATCGACTCCAATGACCTTATATCCAAAAGCTTTGGCTATCTGTACACCATAATGGCCAAGACCTCCTGCAGCTCCGATAATAGCTATCGATTTACCCATATGAATCCCGAAGTTAGTAAGCTTTTTGATTGCACTATATGCCGCTAATCCAGCACACGCTAATGGTACTTCTTTATTATCGATTTCATCAGGTAGTTTTACTAAAGCTTTCGCCCAGACAGACATATATTCACCATAAGCACCTATCAATTGCCTTTGCTGTGAACAGAGCATAGGTTTACCAGCAAGACAGTGTTCACAAGCACCACACCAGTATGCACCTGCAGTACCACCTAGACCTAATATCACTCTGTCTCCTTTCTTTATAAATCTCTCCGCACCAGGTCCTAGATCTTCTACTATTCCTATCGCTTCATGCCCCAGTGGAAATGGTGGTTTAACTACTGGCCAATCACCATTAGAGAGATGTAAATCTGAATGACAAACACCTGCGGTAGAAATTTTTACTAAAGCCTCCTCGTGTCCTGGAGAAGGTTTAGGTATATCTTTAATACTTATGCTGCCAATTTTTTCAACTATAGCTGCTCGCATTATAATTTTTCCTTTCTTTTCTTTTTGAAAACTACAAAATATCGAATTTTTCTGTATATTATATCTGAATATTTAATCTTTTCTTAAGTTGGTTATTTTCAAAAGTAAAAAAAATTTTTTAAATCCATATAGTACTAATTCTAATACTATTGATTCTTTTCAAATATTCCTTGAATCACCACAATGCGTCCTTCTTTGAGGTTACGGACAATATTCCTCCATTTTGTAGAAGGATCCGAGACTATTAGACCAAGATTGATTGGTCGAGGGATTTTAGAACGAGGTTTACTTCTCGCATGCTGGATTTCTTCAAGTATTTTTTCTGTTTCATCTTTCCATGAAATTTCTTTAAATCCGCTATTACTAATAAGATTACGAAGGTCGTTAGCTGAAAGTAGAAAATTGATATCAGGATTATTCGCCCATATCACAGGGAAGTGTATAGGTGTAATCGAACTAATGCAGATTGTGTAAAGTGCTAAACGACCTTTTGGGCGGAGAACGCGCTTAGTTTGAGAGAGTAAACGTTCCTTATTCTCGATGTTCATTAAGACATGTTGCATAAACACAACATCGAAGACTGCATTACCAAAAGGCATGTTTAGCGCATTTCCCTGCCGAATTTCAATCTTATTACTTAATCCTACCCTATCGTTGATAATTTCTGTGGCATGGCAATATTCTTCACAGAGTTCAAGTCCTATAACATGACATCCAAACTCAGAAGCTAATGTCCGAGCAGGACCCCCAATACCGCACCCAATATCAAGTACTCTCATACTTTCATTAAGACCGGCTTCTCTGGCAAGTTCAATGGTTGCCGATCTTCCACGGAGATGAAGTTCTTCAATTGGAGTAAGAATATCTTGAGTTAATCTTGCACTATCTAAACCTTCACCTTCTAATATCGCGAGAATTTTCTTACCGAGATCTGACTGTCCGTATTGGGCATTTATAGCTTCTTCGTAGTTCAAACTAAACAAATCCTTCTTTGTTGAATACTACAATAACATATTTTTAAAAAAAGTTATTAAAAAAAAAATAGATAAAAAATTTGTATGTTAGAAACATGAAATTGCCTATATTAAACTAATAGCAATTTTCATGTCAGTTGCTGTTACTTTCTTTCTGCCAGAGTGTTTTGCAATGTCAAGCGCGCAACCAGTTAGGGTTTTAGCATATTCTTCTAAATAATCCAT
>Ga0114930_10005143_pt1 | contig 10845 bp, 9 predicted proteins | sample AnhtaG_FD_87300 | JGI IMG/M metagenome (GOLD analysis project Ga0114930, IMG submission 87300) | Deep subsurface microbial communities from Anholt, Denmark to uncover new lineages of life (NeLLi) - Anholt_01485 metaG | ecosystem: Environmental > Aquatic > Marine > Oceanic > Sediment | place... | reverse complement strand
TGAAGTCATACATGGGATAAATGCACCACTTGTCGCCGGTGCGGTGATGCGTGGCCCTAAGGATTCGGTACATGACCGGATCGCGCATATTCATGTTTGAAGCGGCCATGTTGATTTTGGCCCGCAGAGTGCGGGAGCCGTCCGGGAACTGGCCAGCCCGCATGCCCTCGAACAGGTCGAGGTTCTCTTCGATACTGCGATTGCGATAGTGGGTGTCCCGGCCGGGTCTGGTCAGGGTACCGCGGTATTCCCTGGTCTCCTCCGGCGTGAGGTCGCAAACGTATGCCTTACCGGCCTTGACGAGTAGGACAGCCCACTCGTAGAGCTGATCGAAGTAATCCGAGGCATAGCACAACCGATCGCCCCAGTCGAAACCAAGCCATCGGACGTCCTCTATGATCGATTCGACGTACTCAGCCTCCTCCTTAATCGGGTTAGTGTCGTCGAACCGCAGGTTGCACAGGCCGTTGTACTTGGCCGCCAGACCGAAATTCAGGCAGATGGACTTGGCATGCCCGATGTGCAGATATCCATTAGGCTCCGGCGGGAACCGCGTATGCACGCGTCCCTCCCATTTATTCGTCCGCAGATCATCCTCAATGATCTCCTCGATAAAGTTGGGAGACCGCTTGGTACCATTCTTTGGCATACTCTAAAGTTCCTTGTCGTTTTCCAGCCGCAGGTCCGGCTTCGCCGGATGCCATGTCGAAGATCCCGACAATCGGGGCCCAAGGGCTCCCGGTGGGCCGGGAGGGCGCGGGCATGCTACCAGCCGAATCCATCCCGAGGTGGCATGTTATCCCCATCCGGAACAAATGGCACGTCCGCTGCCCCCTCTCCAACCCGCCTGTGGATCAGCCCGTCTCAACGGGCTGAACACAGTGGAACGCTGCGCAGAAACCCGGGATGTGCAAAAGCTACCGCCCCAGCTCTTGACTTCGCTTCCAGGCTGCCAGGACGGCGTCACAGATGTGCTCGAAGACATCGTTGTTGGCCATTCTTTCCATGGCCGCCTCCGTGGTGCCGCCGGGGGAGGCGACTTTGTCTCTCAGAACGCTCGGCGATTCACCCGATTCGAGCATCATGCGGGCGGCGCCGAAGCAGGCTTGTTTGGCAAGGATGTCTGCCTGCTGCCGCGACAGTCCTGCTCGTTCGCCGGCGGCGGCCAGGGCCTCGACGAAGAAATAGAAGTAGGCCGGCCCGGTTCCCGATACCGCTGTGACCGCGTCCATCTGCGCCTCACGTTCGATGACGATGGAGCGGCCGGCGGCGTCAAAGATCCGTTGAGCCCGCAGGAGATCCACCTCCTGTGCATACTTGCCCCGGCACACGCCGGCCATCCCGGCACCCACATGAGCCGGCAGGTTGGGCATGGCGCGAACCACGCGCGTCTGCGCATTCGGGAACATGGCCTCGATCGAAGCTGTTGACACGCCGGCCATGATCGACACGATCAGGTGATCCTCGCGGATGTACTCGGCGATACCTTCACAGACCTCTACACACTGCTGCGGCTTAATCGCGAGGACGACGATATAGCTGCTCTGGACCAGGTACGCGTTGTCGTCGGTGACGTCAATGTTGAAACGTTCCGTGAAGAACCTGCGTCGGCTCGGACACGGATCGGAGGCGATCATACGGTCCGCAAACAGGATGGTGTTGCGGAGAATGCCGTGTACGATGCCCTCAGCCGCGTTGCCGGCTCCGATCACACCGATTTCGTATTGCGTCTTCATGATCTATGACACATTCTCCCGTGATCGCGTTGTCTGCACGGCTGGGCGCCAACCGGCACCGGCGCCGGGCACCCTCCTTCATCCGACGTCGTGTACAATATCGACATGCTCAACCTGACCACTGAGAAAAACGCCGTTCTTCTTTCCATTAAGGTCGTACCCGGTGCCTCGGGCACCCGTTTTCTGGGTGAGTTGGATGGGCGGGCCAGGATCTCGCTGGCCGCCCCACCGCAAAAGGGCAAGGCCAACCAGGCACTTGTCACCTTCCTGGCGAAGCTACTGGCTGTACACAAACGCGATGTGACCGTGGCTGCGGGTCACAAATCGCCCGTAAAAACGGTCAGGATCGAGCGGCTTCATGCGGTAGGGTGATGATCGTAAGGTCGGAAAATGGCAAATCTCGGTTGAAATGGGCTTGGCGCGCCGGTCGAATCGGGACCTCGGAAGCAGCAAATGGGAAATGTCCGTTGACTGGTGCACGATCGCATGTGGACGAAAGCCGTCGACGGGAGGTAGCCACACAATGAGTTCCGCTGGCACCGGCAACAGCCATGACAAGGATGCGGCCCAGTACGACCGGCAGGCACGCGAACACGGGTGCCACGCGCACGAAGCCCTGTTCGGCATGATGTACGAATTCGTCAGTCCCGGTGAGACTCTGCTGGATATGGGGATTGGTACTGGTCTTGGCTCCATCTTGTTCCACAAAATGGGCCTCCATGTGTCCGGTTTCGATAGCTCCAGCGGAATGCTGGCGATGTGTGAGGCGAAGGGCTTCGCGGCGCAACTTGTCCAACACGATCTACAAGATGTACCCTTCCCGTACCCGGCAACGTCATTCAATCATGTCATATCTCTGAGTGTGCTGCATTTCTTCGCGGATCTGGCACCGGTGTTCGAGGAGACGGCTCGTATCATCAAGCCGCGTGGTGTCTTCGGCTTTACTGTGGAGGAACAGAAGCCGGGGCAGCGGGCCGAATATGTCATCCGCATTGATGGTGGCCCAGATCGACCGGCTCAAGAGGCGGTAGTCAACATGCACCGTCACGGCGACACGCACGTTAGGTACCTTCTGGCCGGCAACGGCTTCACACCGCTCAAGAGCTTCGAGTTCTTTGCGGATCGGCATCCTACGGAGGAAAGGAACATATACTTCAAGGCCTACGTCGCTCGAAAGGTAGAGTTCTCCAATACCAAATGAAGCAGCCCGGCCCACTGGGTGGGCCCGCAATGGAGGTTGAACATAAATTACATACTTGACGCCAAACGGGCGATGGTGTTCTACAGCTACGACTTCAACCTGCACGCGGCGGACCGCTACTACGACACCCCGACGTACGAGAGCATCGCCATCGGGTTCCGTGTTGCCAAAGTCCATCAGCCGTGCAAGTTCATGGATGCCGACTTCGACGGCCATATGACGCTTGCCGATTTCGCAGTCTTCCAGAATTGTCTCAGTGGACCTAGTAATCAACGTTCTCACCGCCAGTGATCAGGTCTTAACCTGACGGCAGGCGGCGTAGGTCCCCTGCTACTCGCCGTTACGGCACGCTCTCGCGGCCGTGGCGCGATTCCGGCGTGTTTCTGGCCATCCGGCCGCCGATCGTCGTGTGGTGATTTTTCTCGAATTTTCTAGGCCGGCCTGAGGCGGTCCAGCGGCCACAACTAATGACAGCGCTGTCAAAACTTGTATTCCAACGGCCACAACTAATGCCGGCCGAGGCACTGTGCTGTTCGACGACTGGATGATGCCGACCTTTTCCTGGCGGTTTGCCCGGCCCGTCGTTATTGGCCCGAGAGCCTTGAGTCTCTTGCGCCGACGCTCGGAGATACCGAGACCGCTGCGCGGCAGATACTGTGGGGCCATTATCACCCGCGGAGTATCTGGTACCTTTGCATGGGCATCGGCCTGCTGTCGACCCAGGACATGGTGGGTTACCATTTCTGGCTTCAGGCGGATGCCAGAAAACGTGCCCGATTGAGCACATGATCATCTACGAAAAACACGGACGCTGCCCTTTTCACGACTGTTATGGCGCTCTTTCTACTGGCAAGACGGCAGGGCAGTCAATGACACGTCGGGCTTATCCCAATGTGCCCCGCTCGACAGAATAAGATTAGGCGCTATTAGACTGTTGCATCGCGCTTATTCCTGAAGATGGACACCTAAACCGGATTGCTCAGTGGGACGCATGAACCCGTCTTCCAGAATAAAACCGCCCTCAACGACATCCCGCCCCAGATCGAAGCTCCCATCAAGATCCAGATAGCGCGTCGCCGGACACGAAAGTGCTGCGTGGAGGGCGGCGGCAATGCTAATCCGGCTCTCGTCCATACAACCCCACATGAGCTCCACATCAGCGAGCTCAGCCACCGTCGCAATGCGTAGGGCAGAGTGGATACCACCACACTTCATCAGTTTGATGTTGAAGACGCCGCAGGCCTTTGGAGGTGAGACAAGTGATAAAGCGTCACGGTCGGTAAGGAGACTCTCATCCGCAACCACCAACCGTCTCACCTTCTCCGGCAGGTTTCTCATTCCCTGCACATCTTCCGCCTTCATTGGCTGCTCGAGAAGTTCTATACCCAAAAGCCGAGTCGCCTCGACAAATTCGGATACCTCTTGTCGAGAGTAACCCTGATTAGGATCGACCCGAATCCCTATTTCTTTCCCAACCTTCTCCCGCAGCTTATGCAACCGCTCCAAGTCCTCCTCCAAAGACTGGCCTAGTTTCACCTTGAGAATCCTGAATCCCCGGCCAAGGTACTCTTCCGCCTCCGCCAGAGTCTCAGGCAGCGACTTGATGCCGATGGTGATAGACGTCGGCAACGTCTGGTGCGCCCGGCCCAGCATATCCACAAGGGGAATACCTAGTGCTTGGGCCGACAAGTCGTGAAGGGCCATGTCCACCGCAGCACCGGCCGCCGGTGTCGCTGCATTCCGCCTGCGATTCTCACGACACAGGGCGGGCAGTTCCCGAATATCTTTGCCAATCAACCAGTCGAGTTGCCCGTCAACCAGGCTTCGTTTGCAAACCTGGAAGGTCTCCCCCGTGACCTCAGCCACCGGAGCCGCCGCGCCCACACCGATCATGCCGCGGTCGGTTTGGATTTTCACAATAACGTTCTCGACCGAGTCGAACGTCTTATAGGCGATCGTATAAGGACGGGTAAGCTCGAATGACTCGACCCAAGCGTCAGTTGACGTAATCTTCATGCGGCAGTCTCCTCTTCGATATACTGTTTGATCACCGGGATCAAAGCCTCCACGCCCTCCTCCAAAGGGATCACCACCGGCAGGCCGAGAGTCTTGCAAAGACGGTCGCGCTCCGCGCGAAGCTCATTCGGTGCCAGGCCGTCGTCATTAAGCGTAAGAGCCAAAGTTCGGGCCCCAAGCAATCGGATCAATTCGATATCCTCAGACACGGGAGGAATTCTACAGTCCAAATCCTCAAAACCCGAGAAACAGCGGCGCCCCGGCGCGTGTTGCAGTACAACGCCGTGGGCTCCGCCGGAGAGGATGAATTCCGAGCCGCACGGTCCCGAAGGGCTCCGCAGGGCAGCTTGGCCTTCCAGAAATATCACATCCGGCGAGCACTCCCGATTGGCTGATACGATCGCATGCTCGAGTTCACCGCCCACAAAATCGTTGGGAATCGCATCAAAAATAAACCAGTGCGGCATGCCCTGCATCCAACCGGTCTGCCCGGTGTGAATCATTTCAGCCTTAATATCATGGCTTAGGCACGCTTCCCTCATGAGTTGCATGGTTGTGCGCTTGCCCACCGCACAATCAGTGCCCAGTACGGCGATGCGCGGCGCTTCAACCGATAGGATCTTTCCCGTCCAGAAGTGCAGTGGTTTGCGAGGTTTGCGCACATCAACGATGGAGACACCAGCCTGATCCGCCAGCGCCGCAAGCGCGGGGTCGTCGCTCAGAAACTCGTGCAGCCCGTTGACGATCGACAAGCCCGCCTTGACGGCATCTTCCAGAATAACGCGAAGCACCGGTGGGATCACTCCGCCATGCGTGGCGCAGCCGATGATGCAAAACTCGGGTTTCCCCTCGATCGTAGCGAACATATCCTCCAGAGAAGCGAAAACCGGAATACCCCGAGATCGGCCGTCAAGGACTTCACCGGCATCACAGCCGGCGTGTTGAGCATCGATCACCGCCACAACCTTAAAACGCTGGGAACCGCGGATCAGCCCGTGGGCGGTTTTCCCATAAATGTCGGCCAGATGACCGTCTGTCACGACGACGGCGGTGCCGTCCATACCAGGCCTCCGTTAGCCACGCTCGTTGCCAGAGCTGCATTCCTCCAGATCAGCCCGGAGGGTCACTGCTGCATGTCAACGTACCACTCACCGGTCCGATGCTCCATACCCCGATCCTTGCCCTCGGATTTGGCCTCACGAGTGATCGGCGGGCTCCTGGTGATGCAGAGGAATCGGTCAGGCCCAAGGGTGTCAGCGACTGGACGATAGCCACCGCGAGCGACCGTGTGGATCATGACATAGCGGATTCGATCGGCCTGTGAAGGTCGTTCAAACGTGTTCCGAACGCTTGTCTTTTCGCGAAACCGAGCCCGTCTTTGCGGGGAGGAATACGCCCAGATAGCTGACCGCACTCAACCCACGTCGCGCAATGTTCCATATGTCGGGACGACTCTGTTTCACCTGGCAGCTATCACGCCGATAACGCGGACCGTCGTTCTGCCATTCTGGCAGCGGCAGCGCCGATGTGGCTTTTTACGGGCAGAATCGTTGTGTAACCTATTGTCATTACGGTGGTTACGTTTTTGACGCTCCTGGTACGCAGTGTGCTATCCGGTGTCTCGGCAGGCGGGATTATGCGATCCCGCCGTGAAGGGGTACACACATGATGATGGACCGTTTAACGATCAAGGCGGCCGAGGCGGTGCAGGCAGCCGAACAGCGCGCAGTCTCGGCGGGGCACGGCGAGTTGTCCGCCGCGCACCTGTTGGCGGCTCTGGTGTCGCCGGCTGGTGGGGGCAACGGTGGCGACAACGGCGGGATCGTCGTTCCGTTGTTGGAGAAAGCCGGGGCCCATGTTGGGCAAATCAGGTCGATCCTCGAATCCGAGTTGGGGCGTCTACCGAAGGTGTCGGGCGGATCGCTCACGGCTGCCCGATCGCTCCATGACGTGCTGCAGGCTGCGCAGAAGCAGGCAGACAGGATGAAGGACCAGTACGTCTCCACCGAGCACCTCCTCATAGCTCTTTGTGATGTCAAAAGCGAGGCCAAGGAGATTCTCACGGTAAGCGGAGTAACCAAGGACGCCATTCTTGCCGCACTCAAGGAGCTACGCGGCAGTGCCACGGTCACGTCTCAGACCCCGGAAGACACCTACCAGGCGTTGGAGCGTTACGGTCGTGACCTGGTGGCCATGGCACGTCAGGGCAAGCTCGACCCGGTCATCGGGCGTGACGAGGAAATCCGCCGATGCATGCAGGTTCTGGCACGGCGGACCAAGAATAACCCCGTTCTTATCGGCGATCCGGGTGTGGGCAAGACAGCGATCGTCGAAGGCCTAGCTCAGCGGATTCTCGAAGGCGACGTACCCGAGACGCTCAAGGACAAGCGGGTCGTAGCCCTGGACATGGGGGCGCTGATCGCCGGCGCCAAATACCGGGGCGAATTCGAGGAACGTCTAAAAGCGGTTATCCGCGAGGTCACCGAATCTGCGGGCCGGGTAATCCTGTTCATCGATGAACTGCACACTGTGGTCGGCGCGGGTAGGGCGGAGGGCGCCGTCGATGCGGGTAACCTGCTCAAGCCGGCGCTGGCACGGGGCGAGCTGCGCTGCATCGGGGCCACAACCGTAGACGAATACCGTCAGCACGTCGAAAAGGACAAGGCCCTCGAGCGCCGGTTCCAGACCCTGTACGTCCGCGAGCCGACGGTGGAGGACACCATCGCGATCTTGCGAGGATTGAAACCCAAATATGACGCCCACCACGGCGTGCGGATTCAGGATGCCGCGCTGGTGACAGCAGCCACGCTTTCGCACCGCTACATCACCGATCGGAAACTGCCCGACAAAGCCATCGACCTGATCGACGAGGCCGCGGCGCGGCTCAGGATTGAAAACGACTCCCTGCCCGGTGAGCTGGACGAGCTGCGCCGGCGGATCATGCAGCTCGAGATCGAGCGTGAAGCTCTCAAGAAGGAAACCGACGAGGGCAGCAGGAAGCAGCTCCAGACAATCGAGAAGACGCTGGCCGGACTCCAGGAAAATAACCGCAGCCTCACCGCCCAGTGGGAAAACGAAAAGGGTGAGCTGGAGGCGATCAAGGGCGTGAAGCAACAAATCGCCGCCAAGCAGACCGAACTCGAGGACGCCCAGCGACAGGGCGATCTCGAACGGGCGGCCCGAATCCGTTACGCCGAGCTGCGCGAGCTTGAAGAGGCACTCCAGACCCGTGAACGCAAGCTGGCCGAGCTGCACGAAGACGGCGGTCTGCTCCGCGAAGAGGTCACCACCGAGGAGATCGCCGAAGTGGTCAGCAAATGGACCGGTATCCCGGTCTCTCGGATGCTCGAAGGCGAAAGGGAAAAGCTCATCAAAATGGAGGAGCGGTTGCACGACCGGGTGGTGGGCCAGGACGAGGCTGTCCGGGCCGTCTCAGACGCGGTTCGACGTTCCCGTGCCGGGCTGGGTGATCCGAATCGGCCGGTCGGGTCGTTTATGTTCCTCGGGCCGACCGGGGTCGGAAAGACCGAGCTGTGCAAGGCGTTGGCGGAGTTTCTATTCGACGAGGAGGCCGCCTTCGTCCGCATCGATATGAGTGAGTTTATGGAGCAGCACAGTGTCGCCAGACTCATCGGCGCTCCTCCGGGTTATATCGGGTATGAAGAGGGGGGACGCCTCACGGAGGCCGTCCACCGAAAGCCCTACAGTGTGATCCTTCTCGACGAGATCGAGAAGGCCCATCAGGACGTCTTCAACGTTCTGCTGCAAGTGCTCGACGACGGGCGGTTGACCGACGGCCACGGCCGGACCGTCGACTTTAGAAACACCATCGTCGTAATGACCAGCAACGTGGGCAGCGAACACATTCAGCAGCTTATCGACAGTGGATCGGAAGACGCCTTCGCCGCCGACATCGAGATCGAGATGAAGGTCAAGGAGGTGCTCAAGGCCGCCTTCCGGCCGGAGTTCCTCAACCGCATCGACGAGACCATCATCTTCCATCAGCTCACCCGCGATGATCTGGCCCAAATCGCCGAGATTCAGGTGCAGTATCTGCGCAATCGGCTCGCGGATCGTGACATGACCTTGACGCTAACCGACTCTGCCAAAGAGAAGCTCGCCAAAGACGGCTTCGACGCCGTCTACGGAGCCAGACCGCTCAAGCGCCTGATCCAACACGAGATCGAAAACCCCCTGGCCAAGCGCATCGTCACCGGCCAGTTTGTGAGCGGCGACCATATCACGGTCGACGTCTCCGGCGAGGTCTTCAGCTTCGAAAAAGCCCCCGAACCGGTTGGTGCGCGGACCTAACCACGTGGGCGGATTTTACCCGCCGCTTCCCGCCGTGAGGCCCTGGGCGTCGCCCGGTGGAATGGACAAGCACTCCGGTTGTCTGGTATAATGTGAACTCAATGTACGCGCTGATCGAAGCTAACCACGAGGCACTCGTTGATATCTGCCGCCGCTTCTATGTCGCCCGGCTGGAGGTTTTCGGCTCGGCGGCCGACGGCGATTTCGACGAATCGCGCAGCGACATTGATTTTCTTGTTGAATTCGGCGACGTTCCCGAGCGGGAGCGTTTCGACACGTATTTCGCTCTGCTGCACGCGCTGGAGGACCTCTTCCGTCGACGCATCGACCTCGTCGAGCCCGAGGCCATGCGCAACCCCTACTTCATTCGCCGCGTCAATGAAAGCCGGAAGCTCGTCTATGCCGCATGACCCCGAAAAGTACCTTCACGATATGTTGGACTCGTGCGAGTTCCTGCTAGAGTTCACGACCGGTCGCACCGTCCGCGATTTCATCAATGACCGCGGCTTCCGTTCCGCGGTTGAACGAGAGCTGCAGATTATCGGTGAAGCACTGCTCCAACTGGATCGAGTCGCACCGGCAATCGCGGACAAGGTTCCCGAGAAACGAGACATCATCGGCTTCCGCCACGTGCTCGTTCACGGCTACGACAGTCTGAAGCCAGCCACAGTCTGGAACGTGATCGAGGTCAAACTACCCGTATTGCGCCGAGAATTGCAGGCATTGCTGCATGCCTGAGCCCGCAAGCGTCTAAGAATCCGCTGGCCAAGCGCATCGTCACCGGTGACTTCACCACCGGCGACCATATCACGGTCGACGTCTCCGGCGAGGTCTTCAGCTTCGAGAAAGCACGTGACGCGGGTAGTGCGCTATAGGTGCCGGTGCGGCCGGTTGGGTCGGCTCGGGGGTCCGGTAACTCGCTCGATCTTTGATGCTCCACGTTCGATCCGAAACCGACTCGTGTGTTCACCGAATGAGCGATAGATGTGTGTGGACGCAGCCGTGCGGGTCGCCGATCTCGTCGAGGTATCATGGGTTGTGTTGGCGTCGCCTTGATCCCATATGGTGCGGCCTATAACATTGCCCGTGGACTTACACCCAAGGTGGCCGGTGCAATCCGTGTCATGGTCCAGCGATTTTTGTGGGGCGCCGTTTGCTCGGGTGAGTGATGACCATTAGTCGTCACCAAGATCGAACCTTTAATGAACAGTCCACATGCTGCTCGCTCCCCGCAATGACTGAAAACGACCTCGAGATGTCGCCGCTGGACGCCTACCAGGGTCGGTGGTGGGTCCTGCATACCAAGCCTCGTAACGAGAAGGCCGTGGCCGCCGATCTTATCAGATTGCAGATCAATCATTTTCTCCCACTCACAAAGCACAGAAGGACCTACGGCAGGCGAGTGCACGAGGTGGAGATCCCGCTGTTTCCGGGGTATGTCTTTTTGTGCGGAGAGGAGAAGGACAGACTGGCGGCGTTGCGCACCAACCGCCTGGCCAACGTTCTGCACGTGGGGGACCAGGAGCGGCTTTGGGCCGATCTGCGCCAGATCTACCGGGTGATAAAGAGCGGTGAGCCTGT
>Ga0114930_10005142_pt1 | contig 10846 bp, 7 predicted proteins | sample AnhtaG_FD_87300 | JGI IMG/M metagenome (GOLD analysis project Ga0114930, IMG submission 87300) | Deep subsurface microbial communities from Anholt, Denmark to uncover new lineages of life (NeLLi) - Anholt_01485 metaG | ecosystem: Environmental > Aquatic > Marine > Oceanic > Sediment | place... | reverse complement strand
GTGAAAAAGCTTAATTATAGACCGAGAAAGTGCCTAGGCTACCAGTCACCCCATGAAGTGTTCTGGAAGACATCAAGTGGTGCACTTACAACTTGAATTCACCAGATACATTAAATAAGGATATGGATAGAATTATCAACTAAACGTTGGTATCAACGATTTTTTCAGTTTCCAACTCTCTTATTTTTATAATTTTCTGACACAAAGAACACGAATTTCATTACTAAGCTAATGGATGAATCCATACCAAAGATATATGTTCAGATAGCGGTTGCCCTTCCAGTCAGCGGAACATTCACCTATACGGTAACAGGCGACCTTGCAGATAAGGCATGTGTGGGCAAAAGGGTTCTTGTTTCCTTCTCAGGGCGGAATGTAACTGGCTATATACTCAGGATTATACAACATGAAAATAGAAAAGGTTTAAAGAATATTATCAATATCATTGACCCCTACCCATTTTTCCCTCCAAATATGGTTGAATTCTTCGAATGGCTTTCCAATTATTACCTATATCCTGTCGGCCTGGTAATTAAAGGTGCTCTTCCAACAGGCTTGAATGTTAATATCCCCGCTGGCACAGAGATGCCCCATAAGGGATGGCTTGACAGGGTTGGCCTTTTAAAAAAGGTTTTTATAACCGTAAAGAAGGGTACCGCTATTGACAGATCTCTTTTTGACCCTAAAAGGTCACCAAAAAATGAGGGTGAATTCTTAAAGATGATTATCAAAAAGAAAGAGGTCTCCTTGCAGGATATAAAAAAGACCTTTACCAATGGGGGCTACCTCGTGGATAAATGGGTTAAGAAGGGCTTCCTGAAAAGATCACTCAGGCAGGTTGCGAGGGACATAGAAGGTGAAAACATCTTTATCTCCCCCAACCCGCCAACTCTAAATTCAAAACAGAAAGAGGTCTTAGAGAAGATATCAGGAAAACTCAAGGAAAAATCCTTTTTTACCTATCTCTTGCATGGAGTAACGGGGAGTGGCAAAACTGAGGTCTACTACAAAGCCGTGAAGGTTGCCACAGAGCTTGGACGGCAATCCATAATAATGGTGCCTGAGATTGCCCTAACTGTTTCGATGGCCTCTCTTTTCAAGGCCCGCCTCAGAGATAGGGTGGCTGTACTTCACAGTGCGCTTTCACCTGGAGAAAGATACGATCAATGGATCAGGATTACAAAGGGAGAGGCCGATGTGGTTATAGGTGCCAGATCTGCCCTCTTTGCTCCCCTTTCCAGGCTTGGACTCATTATTATTGACGAAGAGCATGATTCCTCCTATAAGCAAGAGGAGAAACTCCGCTACCAGGCAAGGGATGCTGCCACCGTTAGGGCAAAACTCTCAAAAGCCCTTGTTATACTTGGTTCTGGAACCCCTTCAATACAGTCTTACCAGAATGCTGTGAGTGGTAAATATGGCCTTCTCACCATGTCAGAAAGGATCCTAAAGAGGGAACCGCCGGATATAACAGTTATAGATATGACAAGCTTTGAAGGCAGTCCCGCTGTGCAGGATGACAGTATAATTAGCCCACCATTAAGGCAGGCTATTAAGGAAAATTTAGCTAAAGGAAAACAGACTATCCTATTTTTAAACAGGAGAGGATTCAGCTCCCTTTATCTGTGCAGGCTTTGCGGAGAAGCTATCAGGTGCCCAAACTGTGAGGTAAGCCTAACATATCACAAGCAAGGAAATAGTCTGCTCTGTCATTACTGTGGCTTCAGGATTCAGCCCCCAGATAGATGCCCACTCTGTAACAGGGAGAACCTAAAAGCATATGGATTTGGTACAGAAAGGGTGGTAGATAAATTAATGGAGGTATTTCCAGAGGCACGGGTGGAGAGAATGGACAGGGATACTATGAGATATAAAGGTAAGGTGCAACAGGTCCTGAGGCGCCTCGAAAATTGTGAAACAGATATCCTCGTTGGGACACAGATGGTCACCAAGGGGCATGACTTTCCCAATGTAACCCTTGTTGGTGTGATCTCTGCTGATCTGTCCCTAAACAATCCGGATTTCCGGGCTGGAGAGATTACCTTTCAACTTCTCTCCCAGGTAGCAGGCAGGACTGGAAGAGGAAACGTGCCTGGAAGGGTTATCATCCAGACATTCAATCCATCACACTATGCAATCATTGCCGCAAGAGATCATGACTACAAAAAATATTTCTCCCAGGAAACAGGCCTCAGGCGACAGCTCAACTATCCTCCATTTTCCTCAATAGCCAATTTGCGCCTCCTCGGAAATAGCAGGACTAAGACAGAGAAAATAGCTCAGCAGATGAGAATAAAGATCGGTAACATTTTAATAAAGCAGTCAAAAGGTAAAAAGGATATAGAGGTTCTTGGTCCTGTTGAGACCCCTGTTGCAAAGCTAAAAGGAAAATACCGGCAGCAGATCCTTATCAAATCCCGCAGCCCCAGGTACCTCAACCAATTATTAAAAAAGGTGGAGAATATCTCTGCGCAGATACTAAGTTCAAGCGGTGTAAGACTAATAATGGATGTTGATCCGTATCAGATGATGTAGACAGGAAATGACAAATTCCAAAGCTCAAAGTTCAAATGAATGACAAAAGCCAAATATCAAATAATATAAAAAGCCAAAGCATGATGGACGATAAGAAAGATAAAAGGATATATGACCTGGAAGAGAGAACCGCCCGATTTGGAGAAAATATCATTGATTTTGTTAAAACGTTACCAATAAATCCAATTAATAATGAATTAATCAGCCAGATTGTTAAGTCTGGTACAAGTGTAGGCGCTAATTATATGGAGGCGGATGGAGCTGAATCCAAAAAAGATTTTAGGCATAAAATTGCTATTTGTAAAAAAGAAGCAAAAGAGACAGAACATTGGCTAAGAATGATTGCAAAAGCAAATCCGGACAGAAAAGAGAAATGTAAGGAATTATGGAGCGAAGCACAGGAACTGACATTAATATTTTCCTCTATTCTCTTATCAAAAAGCAAGAAATGACAAATTCCAGAGCTTAGATGCATATTCAATAATTTTTTTGGCATTTAGTAATTTGGATTTGATTTGACATTTGGATTTTGTAATTTGGCATTATAAATCTATGATTATAGATACCCACACCCACATCTTTCCACCCGAGGTCAGAGATAAAAGGGAGGACTTCTTTTACGGTGAAGCGGCCTTCAAGCTCCTTTATAGTGTTTCTGGATCAAAACTTTCGGGGGTGGAGGATCTTATCAGGAATATGGATAATGAGGGGGTAGATAAGTCGGTTGTATTTGGCTTCCCTTGGCACAATGAGGATTATTTTAAAAGAAACAATGACTATATCATTGAGGCAGTTGAAAGATACAAGGGCAGGCTGATAGGCTTTACAACCTTTTTCCCTTTGGCCAAAGGCGCTGTGAAAGAGCTTGAAAGGTGCCTGAGATCGGGCCTTTCAGGGATAGGGGAACTGGCATTCTATACATCAACTATTTCAGAGGATACCATTAAGGCCTTCAGGCCTATAGCTGAAATAGCAAAAAATCGTGATGTTCCAATCCTCCTTCACACAAATGAATCTGTTGGTCATTACTACCCTGGTAAGATCCCTATGACGTTGAAGGAGATATACGATTTTTTAAGCCACTTTCCAGATAATAAAATCATTCTTGCCCACTGGGGAGGAGGAATCCTCTTTTACTATTTGATGAAGAAGCAAGTTAAAGGGGTATTAAAAAACACATGGATTGACACTGCTGCTTCCCCCTATCTTTATGATAAAGAGGTTTACTCAATTGCAGTGAAAATCCTTGGACCAGACAGGCTACTATTTGGAAGCGATTTTCCCCTTCTTAAACCAAGCCGTTACTTCAAAGAGATGAAAGAGGCTGGTCTGTCTAAAGGTGTCATAAGAAAGATATGCGGGGAAAATGCAACCCTACTTTTCACAGAGCTCCACTAATACGCCGTGAGTTTCTTTGGGATGGATAAAGGCGATCCTTGCTCCACCCGCACCTTTCCGGGCTTCCTGATCAATCAAACGGACTCCCTTCTCTTTTAACTCTTTCAAGGCTTCATCAATATTTTCTACCCTGAATGCAATATGCTGCACCCCTTCACCACGTGAGTCAATGTATTTGGCTACAGGGCCATCTGGTGCGGTTGATTCAAGCAGTTCCAGCTCACTATCGGTAATCGGGAAGAAGCCAGTCATTACCTTTTGTTCTTCAACTATCTCTGTCTTATGAAGTTTTAATCCGAGGATATCGCTAAAAAATTTTTTTCCCTCCTCAATGCTTTTTACTGCAATTCCTATGTGATCGATGTGCTTTATCTTCATACCTTCCTCCTTTTAATTAACCCTATCCGCCGTAGGCTGATCTCGTTTAAATCGCTTTTTTAACAGGTTAAAAATTTTTTTTGCGAGTATAGCAAATGTTCCTTTGGCAAAGCAACAACATATTTGTTAAAATTTAAAAGGTTACGTAGTAGTTGTTTATCAAGCCACCCTGCTAAATTAATTCGTCAGCCCCTTTGCATAAGATTCTTGTCAGGGCGGTCAAACGATTTGACACTAATCCTTCAATTGCTTATGCTACTTCTATTTCGGGATGTAATACCAGGTGTCTACATAACCCAAGATCTTAAATTTTATGACAAGTTTTTGTAAAGCCAATATGGCGCAATTGATAAAAATATACTGAATGCTCTGATCCCTTGATTCTTTATAGAACGTAGTGCAGCCCTTTAGGGCTGCTAATGGCACCGCTAAAGCGGTACGCTACATACGTAAGGACATCATCGAGCATAAAGTAGTATCTTTTCGCCTCAAGCAGTGGGTTTATGATTCTCTTCAACTCGTCGGTTTGCCCGTTCCGGTCTGGTAGGGGTCGGGAAGGCAGAGCTTCGCTAGTATTGCAACGACTATGGTCAGTACTGCTAATATTATCTAAGTTTAAAATAAGCCTATGACAATCCGCAAAATTCTCATATTTACTCCAATTTTGGTTATATTTTTCCTGCTTCAGTACTATTTCTGGGTACCAACCTATGAACAGCAGTCACGCGGTAATCCCAATCGTCTTAACGAATACATTGCAGCATCCATAGGTGACGCCAGCATCCTTAATCCGATACTTTCGGCAGATTCGGCAAGTAGCGATATCAACTCCATGGTATTTGAAGGTCTTATTGATCGGGATGAAGAGCTCCGTTTCAGAGGACGCCTTGCCACCTCTTGGCAGATATATGAAGAGGCCTTTTTTTATGTAAACGAGAAGGCCAACATACCCGGTACAGGAAAAGTAGGGGCGAAAAAGTTAGTTGAGCTTTTAAAGAAGGCAAAGGCCGGGGATTTGCCAGCCAGTGCTGAAGTTAAGGTCTCCTTGGATAACATCAGGAAAATATCTATCATTCCAGCCAGGGAATTTTTGGTGACAAGGCATGAAAAAAAGACAGAGACAGATCAGGAAGAGACAGACGTAAAGATCAGGGTCATGGCCCCAAACAGGATCAAGCTGGTCTTAAGTAGTGTAGATCAAGATCTTTTTCAAAATCTATCCTTCATTCTTGGCAAGGATTATTTTAGCTCCTTTACCGGAGAGAATTACTTAGGTGTGGATCAAGAGTTGGGGGAGAAAAAAAGGGCTGAGTATGCAAGAGAAATCCTGCCATCTACTGAACATAATCCAATTGTAGTCTTTAAGTTGCGCCCTGATGTGAAATTTCATGATGGGCATATATTTGATGCCAATGATGTCAAGTTTACCTTCGAGGCCATCATGAATCCAAAGAATCTTTCTCCACGAGTAGCCGACTATGAGCCGGTTAAGCGGGTGGAGGTGATTGATCCTCTGACCGTGCGCATTGTTTATAAACGACTCTATTCCCCAGCCCTCGGGACATGGAGCATGGGGATACTCCCGGAGCATCTCCTTAATGATGAGACCTTAAGAGACGAGGCCAACAGAGTCGGGAAGGACCCGGAAAAATTCTCCATTCGACAGAGCAGCTTCAATCGCCATCCCATTGGGTGCGGCCCCTTTGTGTTTCGACAGTGGAAATCGGATCAGTATATAACCCTGAACGGCTTTGATGATTATTGGGAGGGACTACCAAACTATAAGAGGTTTATATATCGGATCGTGCCAGATCTTTTGACCCAGGAGATGGAATTTTATGCTGGCACTATTGATAGTTACAATGTCCAACCCCACCAGGTCCAGCGCTTAAAAAACGACCCCGGATATCAGTGCTTTTCTGGGCCATCCTTTGGCTATACATATATCGGATATAATATGCGAAGGGAACCATTCAATGACCCAATAGTCAGGAGGGCCCTTGGAATGGCAATTGATGTTAACAAAATCATAGATTACGTTCTCCATGGACAAGGGGAAAGCATAACAGGGCCTTTTGTCAAGGTGACCGGTTATTATAATCACAGGATAAAACCCCTTCCCTACGATCCCCAGGGTGCTTTGAAATTATTGGAAGAGGCTGGCTGGAGGCGAAATAAAGAGGGCTGGCTTGAAAAAAACGGAAAACGATTTCAATTTACCCTTATTACCAACAGCGGCAACGACCTCCGGAAGGCCATCCTGGCCATAGCCCAGGACGCCTGGAGGCAGATTGGCATTGATGTCCGCACCGATCTCTTAGAATGGGCTGTATTCATCCAGGAACGTGTGGATAAGGCGGATTTTGATGCCCTGATCCTGGGCTGGAGCATGGGTATTGAACCTGACCTTTATCAGATATGGCATTCCAGCCAAACCAATCCCTATCAGCTTAATTTTGTAGGGTTTAAAAATCCCCAGGCCGATGATCTCATTATCAAAATCAGGCAGGAATATGATCATGACCGGCAGGTAGCATACTGCCACCAACTCCACGAGATCATAGCCGAAGAGCAGCCCTATACCTTTCTATATGTAACCAAATGGACTGCCATTTTAGATAAACGTATAGTAATAAAAGAGACAGATGAGAAAGGAAATGTTGTATATAAGCAAATTACACCAACAAAGACAGGGAGCTACACCTTCTATTTTAATAAATGGATAAAACTCCCAGAGGTGCCCAGCTTTGCGCCTGAAGGATAGTGGGGTAGTAATAACAAATGTCAAAATTCAAAGTTCAAATCAATTTCAAAGTTAAAAAAATCAAATGAGGGCTAAAGGCTAAGAAAATAACTTTTGACATTTTGTCATTTGGATTTGATTTGACATTTGGGTTTTGAGCTTTGGGTTTAAAAAAGGGTTTTTTAAAACACAAATATCTTGATGGAAAGTATAACTTACTCTCAATGCACAAGGAAAGATTCTGAATAATGTTATCATTTATTGCCAGAAGTATCATACAAAAGATCATTACCCTGTTCTTTGTTTCGGTGGTCTCCTTTTTGATCATTCACCTGGCCCCTGGCAAACCCAGTCAGGTAGACCCCTTAAATCCCAAGTTTACGCCTGAGATGGTGGAACGATTTCGCAAGGAATTCCATCTGGATAAACCTCTCTATATTCAATACACCTATTTCTATCGTAATCTCTTCACAGGAAAAACGGTTTCCTGGAAGGACAACCAATCCGCCCTTAAAAAGATCTGGGAACGGTTTTTAAACAGCCTTCCCCTCTTCATTGTGGGCACCATCCTGACCTGGACCCTTTCTTTTCCCATCGGGATCCGCTCGGCCATTTTCCGAGGCGGATTCTATGATCGAAGCTCCACGTTCTTTTCATATTTATTGATATCCATACCTGGATTTTTTTTCGCCTATATCCTGATCATCTTTGTGGTGAACAGCTTCCATGTACCGGTGATCGGGATGGAGACTTTCGGGCTCGGGGCCTCCTCTTGGATCCATATGGTAATGGACCGGATCTGGCATCTCTTGCTCCCATCCGTGCTTGGAGCTACTGGTGGCATTGCAATACTCTCAAGATATGTCAGGAGTCAGATGCTTGAGGTAGAGAGTCAGGATTATGTGAGGACAGCCCGTGCAAAAGGCGTACCTGAAGAACAGGTCCTATATAAACATGCCCTCAGAAATGCCCTTTTGCCCTTTGTCACCATGTTTGGCCTGATCTTACCTGGCCTGATTGGTGGCTCTGTAATAATTGAATCCATCTTTTCCTGGCCTGGTATGGGAAGGATGGCATATGAGGCCATTCTGGCCCGAGACTATCCGATTATCCTGACGGTAAATTTTATTTCTGCTGTGCTGGTGCTTGCCGGCACCTTTGTCTCTGATGTGCTCTATATGGTAGTAGATCCGAGGATAAGACTGTGATAAAGAAAGTGAGCTAAAGTGTCTAAAATGCCTAAAGTGAGCTAAAGTTAGGATAGGGGATAGGATGGACAATATGCAATTTGCCAAAGATTCTGATGAAAGTCGAAAGCATTGCAATAGCACCGTAAAATCGATAGCTTTTCGGATTTTTAACTTTAGGCACTTTAGTTTACTTTAGGCAATTCAAGGAATACTAGAATAATGATGAAAATTATGAAGTCATCGCAAATCCATAGTGAAACTCCTATAGAAGCGCCCTCCGCTGTTCCAAGGCAAACCCGTTTGCAGGATTTCTGGCGGCTTCTCAAGGGAAACAGCCTCGCTTTTATGGGCCTTATCATCTTTGCCCTCTTCTTTTGCACTGCCCTTGCTGGGCTCATACTCACTTCTGGCACCAATCCCGTCTTTGATCCTGCCATGGTAAGACTCCAGGAAAAATTGCAACCTCCACTTTCAAGTCCCAATCTGGATACTTTACGCCCTGAAGAAATCCCCAAGTTAGGAGTCTACCTGTTTGGGACCGATGATCTGGGGAGGGACGTTTTTGCAAGGATGCTTCAAGGTGCCTGGGTTTCCCTGACCGTGGGGTTTGTGGCTGTGGGAATCGCGGTACTTATAGGTATATTTATGGGAGGTATATCAGGCTATTTTGGACAGGGCCATATAAGGCTTGATCAAATTCTTGCTGCGTTTGTCCTGCTTTTGGGTGGAGGATTGCTTGCAGTTGGTGCCATCTTTCCAGGATCAGCACTACTCCTTATAGGCAGTGCATACATATTTTTTTCCCGTTGGCTGAAAAAGGGATTAGGAAAACAACCCCCACCAAAATGGATGAAGGTATTTTTTGCAGGGGTCATTTCCATAGACACCCTGATCATGCGATTGGTAGATATCATGCTATGCTTCCCGAGCTTTTTCTTAATACTTACCGTGGTGGCGCTCCTTCCTGCAAGCATATATAACATCATGATTGTCATAGGATTGACCAGTTGGATGGGAGCTACACGCTTTGTACGTGCTGAATTTCTCTCTTTAAGGGAGCAGGATTTTGTGACTGCTGCACGTGCCCTCGGTGTCAGCAACTGGCGGATCATATTTCGCCACATGATTCCCAATGCTATTGCGCCAGTATTGGTTTCAGCCACTATTGGTATTGCCACGGCTATCTTGACGGAAGCAGGCTTGAGCTTCCTTGGGTTCGGGGTGCCACCACCCCACGCCACCTGGGGGAACATATTGTCCGATGGGAAACGTTTTATATTCGATGCCCCCTGGCTTACCTTTGTTCCGGGGTTCGCTATCCTATTAGTGGTGCTCTCCTTTAATCTATTTGGTGAGGGGCTACGAGATATCTTAAACCCCAAACTCAAGGAGAGATATTGAGCAGGTCAAATGAACTAAAGTGCCTAAAATGCCTAAAGTGAGCTAAAGTTAAGCTAAAAAACAGAATGGATAATAAGCAATTTGCAAAAGAACTCGAAAAGCTGATTTCAAAAACAAAATCTCTATTTGTGAAAGCGAAGCCAGTGAAACGCAATATTGGTTGGAAGTGATAGTAGAAGTGGAGTGGTTGTCCTTTGACCAAGTGAAATATGAATATGAAGAATGTAGTGAATTGCTCGCAATTTTCACATCTATTGGAAAAAGATAAATAATCAAAGTGAATTTTTTTTGAGTATTAAATCCTTTTTTTAACTTTAGACACTTTAGACACTTTAGGCACTTCTTATGGATAATATCCTTCTATCTGTTCAGGATTTGAAGGTTTATTTCATCGGTAACGAAAGGGTTGCTCGTGCCCTGGATGGAGTGAATTATGAAGTCAGCAAAGGCGAGACGGTCTGTCTTGTAGGAGAGTCGGGTTGTGGAAAGACCGTGTCAGCCCTGACTATCTTAAGAATTATCCCACAACCTCCCGGTAAGATCATTGGCGGCAAAGTGCTGTTCAACGGGCAAAACCTCTTGGATCTGAGTGCAGAGGAGATGCAGAAGATTCGCGGAAATCATATAGCAATGGTTTTCCAGGAACCCATGACCTCTCTTAATCCCGTATTTACCGTAGAGGACCAGATCCAGGAGGCTATCATGGTCCATGAAATGGTGGATGAAAGAGAGGTACATCAAAGATGTATTCAGCTCCTTAAGGATGTAGGTATCCCATCGCCAGAGGAGCGCCTTAAAGACTATCCCCATCAGCTAAGCGGTGGACAGAGACAGCGGGTTATGATCGCTATGGCACTGGCATGCGATCCCGACCTGGTGATTGCTGATGAACCAACCACAGCCCTTGATGTCACCATTCAAGCGCAGATTCTGAATTTATTTCAAGAACTCCAGCAAAAACGACAGATGTCCCTTCTTTACATCACCCATGACCTTGGAGTGGTAGCGAATATTGCTGATCGCATCTATGTGATGTATGCGGGTATCATTGTAGAGCAAGGAGATACCTCTAACATTTTCCACAACCCCTGTCATCCCTATACCCAGGGGCTCCTAATATCACTCCCCGGTCGTGCCAAGCGGGGAAGCAAGCTTCACAGCATCCCGGGCACAGTCCCAGATCCTGCCCACAAGCCAGGTG
>Ga0114930_10005141_pt1 | contig 10848 bp, 8 predicted proteins | sample AnhtaG_FD_87300 | JGI IMG/M metagenome (GOLD analysis project Ga0114930, IMG submission 87300) | Deep subsurface microbial communities from Anholt, Denmark to uncover new lineages of life (NeLLi) - Anholt_01485 metaG | ecosystem: Environmental > Aquatic > Marine > Oceanic > Sediment | place... | reverse complement strand
TCCTGGGGGTTTTCGTCTGCATCGCCCTGCACATCAACGAGCGGGGGCTGGCCTGGCCGTCGATCAAGCTGATCGCGGTGGAAACGGGAAAGTTCAGGAGTAACGTCTACCAGCTTTTCCCCAAATCGAGGGTATTCAAGGCTAAGAACCGTGTATGATTTCGACCGTGTCGGGTCTCACCGTATACGGTGGCGTCAGAGACCAAGAATAACCAGATGTAAAGAATAACCAAGGAATTCATCATCTAGTGAACCCACTTCAGATGAGAGAGACTGAGTTCGGGTTCGAGCCCGGGCTGGCACCGCTGACCAGGGAAAGCGTGATGGACACGACGGGCATCGAGCCCTGTCGCCGGCAAGGGGAAGTGCACCAGGCGCTTTGCCGAGACGCCGACTGCCCTCAGGCAAATCACATGCCGGCTTGTCAACTGCATCGCTGAGACGGCCCCTTCAAAGGCATTGCGCCGAAGCACCCTACCAGCGCCGACGGAACCAGCTATGGCTCGAATGAAGGGCTTGCGGCGAGGGCCCGCTCCTACGAGGCAGTTATCGCTTCTCCCGTCTCCAGCCGAATGGGCTCAGCTAGCTCGAACCAGTCGCCGTGGCGAGTGGAAACCACGGCATGATCCCCTACAAAGACCTTGGCGATGGTCGCCGGCAGGAATGGCAGACGCAGCCGGCTCACGGTGAGGCTACCGGCCAGCACGGCTATGCGCGCCGAGCGATCCGTGGCTTCCAGCGTACCCCAGCCCGTCCCCAGCGACCAGAAACACTTGAACCGGCCACCGACCCAGCGCACCGGGTCAAAGCCGAACAGCCCTGTCACCAAGTTGTACTCGAAGCCGCTGAGTGCCAGTAGCAGGCCGTAGGAGGCCATCGAGCGCGCATAGTTGCTGCCACACTCGAACTCGTTCCAAGGGTTGCGCTTCTCGCCGTCATAGCGGTCACGGATGGCCTTGACCACGCTGAGCCCCTCGTCGACCAGGCCCTCCTGGATCATTAGCAGGGCAGCACCGTACTCGTAGCCGTTCTGGGTCTCCCCAGCGTAGGGCAGCGGCACGGCGGGCTCGTATTTGGTTTCTGGCCATGAGCAGATCAGCAGCCCTGCCTCATCGTTGAGACAGTAGAGGCGACAGGCGTTGAACACCTCGCGCATGCTCTCCTTAAAGTTGTACTTGTAGAGCGAACGGAGCGCGATGCGGCGCTGGTCCTGGTCAAATATGTCACCCAGGCCGCAATTGTTGGCCTGCCACTGGGCGTGCAATTGGTCGATCTCGCAGCCCTCGGCGATCTGGTATTTGATCTCCTCGTGCTCAGAGTCCCAGTACGTTGTGACCGTGTCGCCCACCATGCTGGCGCCGGCAGAGTAGCGCTCGAGGATGGTCTTGTCCCGCAAATCGATCATCTGCTGATAGTATTCGCCGTTGAACAGGTTGGCATCGACCCAGCCCTTGCCGCGCTCAAAGAGCGAGCGATACTCCTCGGCAGTGTCCTCCTCGCCAAAGAACTCGGCGATCTCTGCGCCAACCTTGAGCGCCGCCAGATAGAAGCCCGTCAGCCAAGAGTTGGGACCAAACAGCTCCATGTCCAGTGTGTGGTGTTGGCGCCCTTCCAGCACGCCGTCTTTGTCGCGATCCCAGCCGTCATAGTTGTCCTTCGACCAGGCGTAGGCGATCATCTTTTTCATGGCGGGCCAATGGGCCTGGAGCCAGGCCGTGTCTCCCGAGATCTTCCAGTCGCGATAGGCCTTGATGAGACCGCCAAACTGACCGTCGGCGCAGGGGCGGAAGGAACTGCGCTGCCGTCCGAGCGGGAGCTGCAGCCGGAAGCTCATGCCCCCATGCTCGTCCATGTTGTACGTAAAGTCGGCATGTCGCATGGAGCGTTCCAGCTTGGGGAAGAGGAAGGGCAGGGCGTAGGCATAGTTCCAGACGTGGGTGCAGCTTCCCTCGCAGCATCCACAACTGGGGTGGCAACCCTCAAAGCCGTAAAAGGTACCGTCCTCCAGGCGCAGGCAGGTGGGCGTCTTGAGCACCGCGAGGTTAGCAGAGACCGAGTCCATGGCATAGTCGGGGATGGTGGACGAGAACAGGGCCTCTTTGAACAGGCGGGTCTCCTTGTAGAGGCGGTCCCAGTGGCGCAGGCTGTAAGCCGCGCTCTGGCTGGAATCGGCGAACAGCGAGACGTAGTAGTTTTTCCACATCTGGGGCTGGAATTCGCAGCATCCCTCAGCGCAGCCGCCTTCGTCGGGGTTCCAGTAGTTGTGGCAGTTGGGGAAACTCCAAGATATCACAAAGCGCACCTGGCGCGACTCACCAGGCTGAAGCGTGACATGAGCGGCGAGCAGTCCCAGATCCGACTGCACGCGATGTGGTCTGGGGGCATCAAGAGGATAGTTTCGATTCTGGAAGCGACCTGGGGTGTTCAGATCGCGCCAGTAGATAGTCAGATTGTCGAACCAAGAGCCGCGATACCAGTACTCCTGGTAGCTCGTGTCGTCGGCGTTGGTTGCGATGGTCAGATCACCGTAGCCTGGATCATCGTGCGCCAAGGCATCGCTTCCCATGTGGATTTGCTCGAGACCGTCACGCTCAACATAGCGGTTGACCGTCGTGCCGTCGGGGAGAGGGTTCTGCACCGACAGGCAGATAGTATAGTCGAGGTCCTCATCTGTGAGGTTCTCGACGGCGATCTCGAAAAAGGCAGCTGGGATGGAGGAATCCTTGTCGTTGAGCGGGATGAAGGGGTTGAAGGCCAGCAGCGATACCTTGCCAGGGAAGGACTGATCCTCAAAGCTCAGCTCGGCAAAGGGGAACTCGCCCCGGAATGTCACTTCCTCAAAATGGGGTACGCCGGCCATCGTGTCGCGCGGCGGTCCAAAGCCGAACGACTGGAAGAGAGGACCGTTGAGCGATCCCGAATAGGGCGGCTCGAGATGGCCATTGAGCACGCGCGCATCCAGCACCTGGCCGTCGCGCTCCGCCCGAATTGCAAAGTGGCTAAAGCCATTCGTGCTGCCCTTGTTGGGCCGGTTAAAGATCTCCCAATCGATCAGACGGCCGTTGCCGGCCAGTCCGATGCATCCAGTGCCGATGCCACCGAGCGGGAAAGAGATCTCCCTGGTCTTGTCACCCTTGTAGAGAAAGGCACACATATAGCACTCCTTGATTTGCCAGCCCGTTTCATGCTTCCGGGATTCACACTGTGATCGATATGCTGTGCGCCACTGTCTGCGGCCTCAGACTCCGAGTTATGCCGTTGATGGTCATGTCTATCCCCGTGAGAGGAACGTTGCCGAGGCACACTCTCACATCCTGCGGCTCGGTGTAGGGCAGGGGAAGGTCAGCCAGTGCCGATTCGATCTGCATTGTGACAGCGCCATCTTCCCAGCGGATGTCGGTGACCCGTACGCCATTGATGGGAACAACGGTCCGCCCGGCGACTTCCACCCACACATCGCCAACGTGACGCTCCAGGTAGGCTGCGGCAGCCAGCCCCCCCCCGGCACTCCAGTTCATCCCGGTCCAACCTGTGGGGCTATCGGGGCCCGTATGGTGGATATTCTCGGGGGCGTAGCCCATCCCCGGCCACCGTTCCATCAGCACTTGGTTGATATCGTTAGCGTGGTTCTCCCGCATGTCCATGAGGGCAAAAGCAGCGCGGCAAGCCGCAACAGCGCGCTCCAGGTGCTCGACCTTGCCCGTGGCACGGAAGTAGTCGACATACGTAGGCACGAATCGAGCCTGGCGGCCATCGTTCCATTCGCCGTCGGTGTTCATGACCCCAAACCCGCCAAAGAGATAGCCGGGTAGATGTGATGGATTCCAGACTTGCTGGTAGAGCGAGAGCACACTCAGCAGATACTCGCCGGTATCCAGCCATTGCCCGTCGCCCGTGAGGTCGTACAGCGCCAGCATCTGATCGCAGGCCCATTGCAGCGACAGGTTGCAGTGGGGCCGGATGCCACTCCAATAGTCGATAGCATGCAGCGGCTTGGGGCTGCAGGAATAGTAGGTTTCAAAGTCGTTGAATGCGAGGCCGCGTACGATCTCGCCAGCAACATAGCTGCCGGCCCGCACAGCGGCATCCTTGAGGTCCTGGCATCCCGTCAGCGCGGCAATCTTGGCCAGCACGGCGCCCGATATGGCTGTCGTGGCGCTTTCCCGCAACTGCTTGGCGACTGAGAGATCCGCATAGAAGTAAGTGGGAATGGCCCCAGAGGACAATTGCGCCGCCGTGAGGAACTGGCCATACGATAGCAGGGCGCTCTGAATACGCTTGTCAGCGGCGAGGTCTTGCTGCCAGTAGATCTGCCACCAGGCCGTGACTGACATGGCAGCGCTATCATAGCCATGGATGGGATCAGCGCTGCGCGCGGTCCAGTAGAGCGATCCCTCGTATGTTTGCTCCTCGAAATTGTAGATGCAGGGGAATGCCCCCTCGTCGCGAGGCGCGTTCAGGCACAGGTTGAGAATCCCGTCAGCGACGGACCGCAGTTTGGGGTCGTCCCACTTGTCGGCATAGTGTCGTATGCCATAGGCTACATTGAGGTCGTTCTCCCAGGCGTGAAAGTTGGCCCCCCGCCGGTGTGCATTGTCGAGCCCCACGCAATCGGTATCATTGACGCGCGCCTCGCGTGCCAGGGCTGGCAGCTCGCGGACATAGGTATAGCGGCGGCCGTACTCTTCGAATGGCAGGACCTGAGGCCGAGCATCTTGCAGTGCCCGATGACCGTATCTATCCCAAAGATAGCTACTGATATTGCGGGCCACCTGCTGCGGCGATTCTGCGGTGCCCACGAACAGATCGTAGCCATAGCACAGCTCATCAGTAGCGAGAGCGGCCGGGTTGCCCCTGTCCTGGCAAAAGTAAACGTGTCCGTCGAGGACCGAGGGACAGATGCCGTAGGACAGCCTAGGCGCCTCAATGTGGGTGCCCGTCACGCGCAGGTCAAGGGCTTGTGGAGTGTCGCGGTGCTGGCGGAATAGGTCGAGATCAGGCACCAGAGCCGCGTATAGACCATCCCCAGCAACAATGACGGCCGGCGAGCGGAAGAAATGGTCGGCACAGACATGCTCGGCCTTGCGGTGGAGCCCTGGTAGCCAGGCAAAGTCGAGCGGCTCGGCGTAGCGATCGGCTCTGCCATCGGGCATAAAGTACAGATGACTCCACAGCGCGCCGAGCCTGACGGTCTCTGTAGGTGCAGAGATGCGATCTCGCACGGTGACATGCAGGCGGTCGCGACCAGCCAGCTCGATGGTGACCGTGATGCGGTGGCAACCAGCCGTTCCCCTGATGGTCATCACGCGGCCGCTGGGGTCAGCGCTGGCCTGGCCAAGGAATCCCTGAGCACGAACGAGATCGGGATCGGCAGCGCTTGTCCATTCCACCCAGGGATCCTCGCAGTACCAGTCGCGATCCTGCACCCAGATGCTACGGCCGACTCTTGCGGCCGTGCTGAGCACCGTCCTCCAGCTTCCATCGTCTTGACGACTGTTGAATTCCAGGTGGTAGCGATCGTGTTCGGGTACCGCCGTGACGCAAAGCGAGTCGCTGCTGATCTTACAGCGTCGATTGATGGGTGACATCAGTTGTTCTCTCCTCGTTGAGCGATAATGACACGCTTGGCGAGGACCAGAGTGGCGCTCACCTGAAACGGTGTCAGCAGGGCGGGCAACGCTATCCAAGCCCCGATTCCGATGGCTTTGGCAGCCAGCATGAGCAGAAAGGCCATGGACAGCAGCCCAATGGCCACTGGAGGCCAGCGGATGACGAGTGCGAAACTGTAAGACCAGGCCTCCCTGAGGGTCAAGTCAAATGCGGCCAACATGGCAACGCCGTACATCAGGAGCGCGGCAAGCAGAGCACCGCTGACGATCAGCATGGTCACCATGGCAATGGTGGTCACTGAAAACTCTGCATTGAGGTTCGACCGTAGGAGCAGCAATGCCATGAGGAAGAGGGCCAGGGGGAGGCCCAGTAGAACACTCCGGCAATAAAAGTGCGGAACCGCCCGGAGCATGGATCCGAGGTCGGGCTTGAAGCCCACCAGGTTGCGGGCAACTATGTGGGCATATGCGCTCCACGAAGGAACTACGATAGCCACCAGTAGGCCACAGGCCAAAGGGACTGCTCCGGCCGCTAAGGTCCAGGAAAAGGCGATGAGCGCCAGATCGACGAGAATCGCGCCCGCCAACATGCGAGGCAGTTCCTCCCAGATTGAGCGCACTGTCTCTGGCACATAGTGGGCATCCTCGATCTGAATCTCGGATGCTCTGATGGGCGTGATACCACGCATCAACTCAGACTCAGCCCTTGATCCCTGAAAAGGTGATGCTCTCGATAATGAAGCGCTGCCCCAGAGCGAAGAGGATGGCCGTTGGGATGACGCCTAGGGAAATGCCGGCCATCTGAACGGACATACTGCCCTCGCCATACTGCCCGCGCAACATGGCCATGCCAAGCGGCCAGGTGAACTTGGTCCAGTCGTTGAGAAAGATGAGGGGGCCAAAGAACGCATTCCATGAGCCGTTGAAAGTGATGACCGCCAGGGTCGCCAATCCTGGACCAACGAGCGGAATCATCACCTGCCAAAGGATGCGAAAGGTGCCGGCGCCATCGATGCGCGCGGCGTCCTCGAGCTCGTTGGGCAAGGTCATGAAGAACTGCCGCAGCATAAAGACGCCGAACACGCTCGTCAGACCGGGGACGATCAGGGCACCATGGGTGTTCATCAAGCCGAGCTTGCGCATCAGGATGAACATGGGGATGATCGTCACCTGTCCGGGCACCATTATGCTCGTCAAGAAAAGCATGAATAGAAAACTGCTGCCCGGGAATCGCAGCCGCGCAAAAGCGTACGCTGCGGTGGTGCAGGTCACGAGCTGGCCCAAGGTGACCAGTGTGGCGATCTTGAAGCTATTCAGAAAGAACTTTGGGACGGGAACCGTCGGATGCTGGAGGACTTGACGGTAGTTCTCAAAGCGCCACTCATAGGGCCACAGCTCGGGGGGTAGCTTGAAGGCGGTGGCTGGCACCTTGAGTGAGGTGCTGAACATCCAGACGAACGGAAAGGCCATCATCAAGCTGAAAACCGTCATACCCGCGACAGTGGCGACGGTCGAGGGGTTCCAGTAACTCTTCCTGGAGTTTGCCTGTCTTCTGACAACGGTGGTCATTACGTTGCCTCATTTCAAATGTGAGCGCAGCAGGCCGAACTAGCGGTAGAATACCCAGTGTTTGCCACCCCAGAACTGCAGCAGCGTGATCAGTAGGATGATAAGAAACAAAACCAGCGCGACCGAGGATGCGGATCCCAGACGCATGGCCTGGAATCCCAGCTCATAGATGTACATGACGATCGAACGACTGGCATCTCCTGGTCCACCACGAGCAATCATGAACGGCTGATCAAAGAGCTGAAAGACGCCGATGAAGCCCTTGACTATGATGAAGAACAGGGTCGGGGTCAACAAGGGTATGGTAATGTGCCGGAAAGTGGCCACACGTCCGGCGCCATCGATGTCCGCGGCCTCATACAGCGTCTTGGGGATGCTGCGCAGACCAGCCAAGATGAGCACCATGTTAAAGCCCACGCCATTCCAGACCGTGAACAGAACAACTGCGGGGCGTACCCACTTGCTGGACATGAGCCATGGAATCTTGGCCACGCCAAAGCGGCCCAGGAACCAGTTGATGATTCCCAGGTCGGCGTTAAAGAGATAGCGCCACACGATCGCGATCACGGCGCCCGAGGTCAGGACGGGGAAGAAGAAGATCATGCGGTAGAGGATCTTGAGGAAATTGGGCATATAACTGTTCAGCGCCAAAGCGACCGCAGTAGCCCACACCAGGTCGAACGCCACCATCGCAATGCTATAATAGACGGTATTGCCAAAGATATTGACTACGCGCTGGTCCTGCAAAAGGGTGCGAAAGTTATCCAGGCCAACGAACTGGGGGGGAGCAAAAAAGGCATACCGATACAATGACAAGCCCAACCCATAGATAAGTGCTCCGAGCACAAACACAAAGAAGCTGATCATGGTCGGTGAGATGAAGAGATAAGCCCATAGCGCCTCTATGCGGCGGTAGGTGCTGAGTTTTCTGGGACGAGTGGCGGCAACCTCGCCTATCGCTACTTCGCTCGAGACTATGGCTGTGCGAGACATCGAGGGCTACTCCTTTGCGAGAATCGCGCCCGGGCAGCCAAGACCGCCCGGGACGCTGATTGCCAGACCGTCTTGTCCCCTCGAGGGATCAAGGTGTCCTAGAACATCTCGGCCCATTCGGCCGGACGGCGGTCGACCATCTGCTGCAGGTCTTTCTCCATGGCCGCGCAGGCTTCCTCGACGCCTACCTCATCGGCGAACACCTGAGAGAGATGACGGTCACAGATGCCCTCCATCTCTGAGAAATCGGGGGGGACGTCACTGACATGACAGGAATGTCCTCGCGGTCGATCGACTCGTACCAGAGCCTGCCGCTCTTGGCTGGCAGCTTGGTAAAGTCGGGATGGTAGCCCACGCTACGACGCGAGGGGATGTTGGCGCCCGTAGAGACCATATAGGCGATCGAGTCTCTACTGAGCAGGAAGACCTCCCAGGCCCAGGCAGCCTCTTTCTTTTTCGACTCGGCAAAGATGGGCCAGGAGCCGCAGCCGACTTCTGTCACCTGGCGCACGCCCTTGGGCCAGTATTGCACCTCATAGTCGTAGAACTCGTTCTGCAGGAAGCCCGACATAGGCCAGCGGCCCGCTATCATCATGGCCACGGTGCCCGCCTCGAAAGAACCGCCAAACTCGGCGTCCATGCGCGGCGCCACACCGTGAGTGTAGGTCAGATCGTAGAGGTACTGGATCACCTCGAGATACTTGGGATCACTGACCAGAGGCTTTTCCAGAGCAGCACCCCCCATGATACCCTCCAGGCCGTTGTTGAACAGCCAGGGGCAGAGGCCAAAGGGGCTCCACCAATAGGAGAAGCCATAGTGAGTGGTGGTATCCCCCTCCTTGCGGGTGAGAGCATTGGCGTACTCGACGAAATCGGAGAACGTCCAATCCTCCGGCGGCATGTCGAGGCCTTCCTCTTCCAGCCGCTTGGTATTGAACCAGATCATCATGTTATTGTAGTCGTAGGGCAGGCCATACGTCTTGCCGCCGAACACAAACACCTCGGCCAGCTCTGGGCTCACGTCCTGGAAGTAGTCGTCCAGCTCAGGAGTGGCCGCGATAAAGGGATCCAACGGCACGGTGAACCCCCGCGCTGCAGCCAAGCGCCCACCCTCGGTGGGGATCTTGGCCATGTCGGGCACATCGCCGCCAGCGATCATGATGGCCAGCTTGTCAAAGTAGCCGCCCCACCCGCCTGCGCCAACGATGCCCACAAACTTCACCGAGATCTCGGGGTGGACCTTGGTGAACTTTTCATAGATCGGCCTGTAGAGGGCCTCACTAGAATCCGCGGATTCTGTTAAGGCAAAGACGATCTCGACCGGTTCCTTCTCGGCTGGTTTGACCTCTACGACCACGGTTTCTTTGACAACCCGCTCCACCACTTTGGGTGTTCCTGCGACAATGACCGTCTCTTTGACGACCTTCTCGACTTCGACGACCTTGGTCACCAGCTTTTCCACCTCCTTGGTGACCACTTTCTCTACTTCCACCACCTTGGGCGCGCATGCCGCCAACACCCCAGCGCATGCGAGCGTTCCAAGCTTCAGTAGTTCCCGACGCGAAATCGTATTCATTTTTCTATGCCTCCTGTCACTAAGGAGAAGGATGGAACGAACTCTACGCTCCCATGTACTGTACCCTCGCTCTCACCTCCTTTCGCAGGGCTGCTGAACCGAGCTGTGGCTCAGGCGACGCATAGGCCCTGCTCTCGTGCACCCCCTTCTCCCCGAACCCGAATGATGTCGGTGCGGGGCTGTTCCAAGGGACGACCCCGAATCTGAACGCCTTTTGATTCTACTACACAGCAAGGACGTTGTCAAGGGATCCGCGTTCGAGAGAGTGTTGAGAAAGTCGCCCCAAAGTCGGCTCGCAGCTTCGGAGGGGTCCAAGCGCCTTACCGGGATACGATTTTGTTGTATTCTTCAGCGGAATTCTACCATGCGGATGAGGTGAGGTGGTGCATCCCGACGGCACCGCGAGCCCTCGACTGGCCATGATGGGCACCATCGAACCGTGTCCCACTTTTCCGGTGGGCCACAAGCGCGGCTGGGACACGCGCATGCACTCCTGGGCGCATGACCTCTCCGATGAGGAGTACATCTCTCCGAGCGAACGCGATCTGGTGCTGGGCTGGGTGGAGCGATATGAAAAGCTGCGGCTAGATCCCCAGCTTGCGGAGCGTAGCAACCTCCAGGAACGCATCTCCACCTTCGCCGAACTGGTGGCCTGGCGAGAATGGAAGGAACTACACGAATTCCTTGGTGTTGAGGGACAGGAGAACTGGGCATGAAGACCTTCTACACACACGACGAGATCAAGCAGCGATGGACCCACATCGTGCAGGGGATCGAGGAACCCTCTCACTGCCACTTTCACTTTCGGCCGTCGCGTCCGGCCAACCTGCTGGTCACCCTGGACCACATCACGCAGGAATTAAACGTCTCGGCGGGGACAATTGGGCCGCTTAGCTGGGACCCCTACACCATCGTTATCCACTGCGCTAAGAGCAGCCTGGATAGCGTCAGCAACATTCAACAGGTGGGTGCCGAGTGCGTCGTCGCTCTGCCCGGCAACGATATCATCCACGAGACGTGGATCACGGCGCTGTGCCTTCCGCGCGGAGTGAATGAGGCTGGCCCGGCGCGCCTGACCTTGTTTCCTTCGACGCTGGTCACG
>Ga0114930_10005140_pt1 | contig 10849 bp, 4 predicted proteins | sample AnhtaG_FD_87300 | JGI IMG/M metagenome (GOLD analysis project Ga0114930, IMG submission 87300) | Deep subsurface microbial communities from Anholt, Denmark to uncover new lineages of life (NeLLi) - Anholt_01485 metaG | ecosystem: Environmental > Aquatic > Marine > Oceanic > Sediment | place... | reverse complement strand
CGGTTACCAACAGCCACAACACCGGTAGGCTGCGACATACCTCCAACAGAATGAGCTTCATTTCCATTATATATATTATAAGCTCTCAATGTGCCGCTATTATGGTATGAATTTAATATATAAGAACTATCGGGATGAAATGTATGTGCAAATGATCCCCCCGCTGGTACTGAGACCTTCCATGAATTTGTGGGATTTTCCTTATCTGAAATATCAAAACACGATAAATACCCAGTACCTATTTTATAATACATGATTGATAATTTTTGGTTATCTGGAGAAATGGACAAGTATTGGAATTCTGCATTATCTTCAAAGTTATATATTTTTATTAGGTTATAAAGATGGTCGGATGGTTCCACAATTCCAGTTGTAAAACTCCATATACTTGACCATTCGCTTGACCCGCCGGAATTTGAGGCTATCACTCTCCAGTAGTATGTCGTTTCTTCTGATAATCCTGTTATTTGCTTGCTCGTTACGTTACCTACATTCTGGTTATAAACATAACTACTGAAATTGCTGTACTGAGAGACCTGTAAAGTATATGACGTTGCACCACTTGAACTGTCCCAGCTTAACGTCGGCGAGGTTGACACACCCGTTGCTCCATTTGAGGGAGAAGATAATGCCGGAGCTTCAGGGTAAGTAATATTTGATTCTATAACAATTTCATCCAACCACACTTCTCCATACTCTCCCCACCTGTCTTCCATCCATGAACGACCTAATGAGAAGTATAATGATGTCGGCTGGGTGCTTTGAATCGTATCTCTTGCAATCTGTTCACCGTCCACATAAAAGGTATATGTACTACCCGCTTTGATTATTTTTGCCTCGTGGAGAGAATAAAAATCCGAAGAATTTGTCCATTTCTTTCCTGGATTCTCAGTCATTGGCACACTAAGACCCCAACCATCATAGTTGTGGTATTTTACAATCTCAAAACAATACGCTTCTGTAGAATGAAATTTACAAAGGAACCCCGTTACCGATCCTGTATTAATATCACCCAGCCAGAAACCAATGTTCTTGTTCCCTGCAATATAAACAGGCTTCATTTTAACTGTTATTATAACATTATCTTGCAGAAAATCATGAGCAGTTCGAATTTGAGAATGAGGAGGAGTGCCGCTTCGATAGTTCAATTTTAAATACCCATCGGATTCCATTACTGTCCCTGAACCTGATACTTGAACCCATTTGCTCGCATCAATACTCGCATCCTCAAAATCATCAAAGAATGCAGTGAATGTTGCAGCAAACCTTTGTCCAAATATCCCCCAATCGTTCCCGTCCTGTCCAGCCGACTGCCAGATAACAATAAAAGAACCATTTGAATTCACTGCTGCTGACGGCTCTCTTTGGTCTCCATTGGTATATGTATTCACCTGGAACTCAGAGCCAACCCTATTTCCATTAGAATCAAATTTTTGTCCGAATATTCCATGTCCGGAACCATCCTGAAAACTTGATACCCATACAACAATGAAATCGCCATTTGCATGCATTGCTATTGAAGGATATACTCGATGATCACTTGTACTCGTATTTGCTTGAAATTCAGAACCTAATTTATTGCCGTTTATATCAAACCTCTGTCCCAGTGATAGACCATAAGCTCCGTAGCATCCGGACCAAACAACAGTGAAATTACCATTCGCATCTATGGCTATATCTGATAAAGTTTGTGACCACTGGGTGTATGTATTTCCTTGAAACTCAGAACCTAACTTATTGCCGTTGGAATCAAACCTCTGTCCAAACACACCACCCTGGTGTCCATCTTGTTCTATAGATGACCAAACAACAATGAAAGAACCATCCGAGTGTATCGCTATTTTTGGTACATTTTGATTACTAATCGTATATGTATTCACCTGGAACTCAGACCCTGTTTTATTTCCGTTGGAATCAAATCTCTGCCCGAATATTCCAAGTCCGGAACCATCTTGCAAACTTGACTCCCATACAACAACAAAGTTGCCGTTTGAGTTCATAGCTATTGAAGGATATGTTCGATGGTCGGCAGTACTCGTATTAACCTGAAACTCCGACCCGACTTTGCTGCCGCCGGAATCGAACCGCTGTCCATAAATTCTGCAGTAAGATGATGTAGCAGTCGTCCATACAACTGTGAAGCTGCCGTTTGAGTCCGCCGCTATCGAGGGATCTACTTGAGCAGTACCGGTATAAGTATTTACCTGAAACTCAGACCCCGTTTTATTTCCATTAGAATCAAACCTCTGTCCGAATATTCCGTAATTGCTGCCATCCTGACCGTCTGATTGCCAGACAACTACAAACGACCCGTCCGAATTCATCGCTACTGCCGGAACTTCTTGCTCATTACTCGTGTATGTATTCACCTGAAACTCAGAACCCACTTTAACAAGTGTTTCTATCTGCCCATAAATCGTGGTTGAGCCTAATAAGATTAGCCAGACAACTACTATGAGTTTTTTCATGACATCCTCCAGTTATGAATTTAATAACAAAGTAAAGAAATTGCAATTTTTATAAACTCGTGCAGGATATTCATCTATTATATGAAGCTCAGCAGTCAGCGCAGACTAAGATTTACCATAACGTGAATTGACCTTGCCGGTACAGGTGCATGAAGAAAGAAACGGTATATTTTTAATAAGCCTAATGATTATTTTATTTTTTGTCAACTGCAGGATAAAGCTATATCATATTTATCACTATATAAAAGAAAGAAAAATAAACCTAACAGCGTTAATTTAATAATATTTCAGGCTTTTTCCAATATTAAAAAAATTGCAAATATCGTGCCAGATATTTTTTTTCTTCTTTTTATAGACTTTACTGCTTGATTTTTCCTTGTTATTACAGCGATTCAGTTTAACGGTAAAAAAGTGTGCAAAATTTTGCACTATTGAGCTTAACTAACGAAACAGTATTAAATAATACTATATATAGTATATTTAGCTTACTATTCGACTATATATAGGCATTTATATATATTTCAGGTTCGATATGTTACCGTAATAACAGTGCAAAATTTTGCACTATATTATTTCAAGAGAGATTGGATTAATAAATCCTCTACTTTGCTGTTAATCTCCGTATTTCACGTTTTACTGAAAATTCTTTAACAATTGTATAAATCACCGGTATAACGATGAGCGTAAGAAGCGTTGACGTAACAATACCGCCAACTATCGGCGCCGCAATCCGCTTCCATACCATCGACCCAGTACCGGTACTCCACAAAATAGGCACAAGAGCCAACAGCGTTGTAGTTACAGTCATCATCTTTGGCCTCACACGGTCAACCGCTCCTGACATTACTGCCTTATAGACATCTTTGGCACTGAATTTATTGCCCATTTCTCTCTTAAGATTTTCATACGCATGGTCGATATATATTATCATAACAACTCCAGTTTCTGCAGCCAATCCAGCCAGCGCAATAAAACCGACCCACACCGCCACGCTCATATTATAACCGAGGATATACATTAGCCAGATACCCCCGACAAGCGCGAAAGGAACGGACAGCATTACAACTAACGACTCCCACACTTTTTTGAAGTTAAGGTACAGAAGAACGAAAATGATCAAGAGCGTGATTGGAACAACGATTTGAAGCCGCTTGTTTGCACGCACGATATATTCCCACTGACCGCTCCATTTCAAGTGGTATCCGGGCGGCATCTGTACCCGTGATTCAATTACCGGTTTCGCCTGCTTAACATACGTGCCGACATCAATATCACGAATATCGATGTATACCCAGACATTCGGCTTGGCATTCTCACTTTTAATCACCGGAGGACCTTTTCTAATATTGATAGACGCTAACTGTGCAAGGGGAATTTGCTCCCCGCGCGGCGTTGGAATAAGTACGCGTTTTAACTTCTCGGGTGTGTCGCGGAATTCACGTCCGTACCTGAGATTAATGGGATAGCGTTCCAGACCTTCAACACTCTGGGCTATGTTCATACCGCCGATAGCCGATTGGATAACGTCCTGAACATCGCCGATAGAAAGTCCGTACCTGGAGATTTCCTCTCTATTAATGTCGATGTCAAGGTAGTTTCCACCTACCGATTTCTCCGAATAGGCGCTTGCCGTTCCGGGAATATCTTTGGCAACCGCAGCGATCTGTTTGCCGATATCTTCAAGAACCTGCAGGTCCTTGCCTACTACTTTGATGCCGACCGGGGTTTTAATACCCGTTGAAAGCATATCTATCCGTGTTTTTATCGGCATTGTCCAGGCATTTGTTAGACCCGGAAACTGTATGGCGCTGTCCAATTCCTCTACAAGTTTTTCCATCGTCATCCCCGGTCGCCACTTCTCTTTTGGCTTGAGCATAATTGTGGTCTCTATCATGCTTAGAGGCGCCGGATTGTTAGCTGTTTTCGCACGTCCGATCTTTCCGAAAACCGTTCCCACCTCCGGAAAACTGCGGATGATTTTATCCGTCTGCTGGAGCAGTTCTTTAGCTTTGGTTATTGAAATCCCCGGGTCTGTTGTGGGCATGTACAGAAGGTCGCCTTCATTCAATGGCGGCATAAATTCCGTACCAAGCAGCTTAAGAGGAATATATGTAACCAGCAAAACTGCAAGGGATATGAGCAGGGTAGTTTTCTTAAACCGCAAGACTCTTTTAATAACGGGTCTGTATATCCAGATTAAGAAACGGCTGAGCGGGTTTTTTGTCTCGGGTCGGATTTTTCCACGAATCAATATCACCAGCAGAACCGGTACGACGGTTATTGCCAAAAGAGCAGAAGCCCCGAGTGAAAACGTATAGGTGAATGCAAGAGGTTTAAACAACCGGCCTTCCTGAGCCTGAAGCGTGAAAACCGGAATGAATGACAGCGTAACAATCAAAAGCGAATAGAACAACGCAGGTCCTACTTCTTTCGCAGCATCGGTAATAATTTGCCAGTGTTCCTTTTCACCTGCAAACCGTTCAAGATGCTTGTGCGAGTTTTCGATCATTACTACTGCCGCATCCACAAGCACACCTATAGCAATCGCTATCCCTCCTAAGGACATTATGTTAGCGTTTATACCCATTCTATACATAATTATAAAAGCGATAAGGATACTTACCGGCAGGGCAAGAATAGCAACGAAAGCGCTCCGAATATGCAGCAGGAACAGGATACAAACTAAGAAAACAACAATACTTTCTTCACGCAGTGTACCCGTTAAAGTATTTATAGCACGGCGGATAAGATTGGTACGGTCGTACACAGGTCTAATTTCAACACCTTCAGGTAATGCCGATTTGATTTCTTCCAGTTTTTCTTTAACCGCATCAATAACCTTAAGAGCGTTCTCACCATAACGCATAATCACGATGCCGGCAACGGTTTCACCGATACCGTCACGCTCTGCAATACCCCGCCGCATTTCAGGTCCTAAGTGCACATATGCAATATCACGCAGCAAAATTGGAGTTCCGTTATTGTATACCGCTACCGATATACTTTTTAGGTCTTCTACCGATTGAATATAACCGCTTCCCCTTACCATAAATTCCGTTTCGGCAAGTTCGATCATTCTTCCGCCGACCTCGTTGTTGTTTCGCTGAATCGCCCGTTTTACTGTGCTGAGAGGAATATTATAAGCAGCCAATTTATTTGGATCGACCTCGACCTGGTACTGCTTTACAAAACCTCCCACACTGGCAACTTCTGCAACACCGGGAACCGAGGTTAATTCGTACCGCAGAAACCAGTCCTGTATAGAACGAAGTTCAGCAAGATTATGGCGATCACTCTCGACAACATATTCAAAAGTCCATCCGACCCCTGTTGCGTCGGGTCCCAGTTGGGGTGTAACTCCTGCCGGCAGCCGCGTTGAGACATAATTCAGGTACTCCAGTACACGGCTGCGCGCCCAGTACATGTCTGTGCCGTCTTCAAAAATTATATATACAAATGACAGCCCGAAGAACGAATAACCGCGGACTACCTTGGCATACGGTACGGAAAGCATCTGCGTTGTCAGTGGATAGGTTACCTGGTCCTCGACAATTTGCGGCGCCTGACCCGGATACTCCGTCATGATGATCACCTGCACATCGCTCAGGTCTGGTATTGCATCCAGGGGAATATTCGCCACCGCAAGAACGCCAACAACTATTACGAATATGGTTGCGATTATAACCAGAAGTTTATTTCTAATGGATGCTTCTATTATTTTTTCTAACATTATTTACCTACCTTACTTTTGTAAATTTTGTGATTAAGGTGAATTGTCTTAATCATTCCCCTTTAATAAAGGGTAAATTTTCCAGTCAATCCCCCTTTGCTAAGGGGGACTTACTTGCGAGTTTCCCTTTGCTGAGGGGGGCTTACTTGCGAGTTTCCCTTTGCTAAGGGGGATTTATTAACAAGTTCCCGGTTTCTGATCTGGAATGTTGCCGAGTACGTTAATTGAAAACATAATTTTTCATTTAAGCCAATTTTTCATAGAAGAAGTTCTGTTATCTTCCTTAATGAAAAATTGAAACATTAAATGTACATGTCATTTTATTTTTTTAACCGGATATTTTTTCTGTAATTCTTCCATTCGTTTTTGGTCTTCCGGCTGCATTTCTACGAGATTCATATTGCAAACAGGACATTTTCCGGGTTCAGCAGAAAAAACCATGTCATCGGGCATGGGACAGGTGTATTTCATTGCACCCTCGCCAATCATAATTACCGGTTTCTCTCCGGCTTCCTGTTCATGCTCATGCCCCGTTTCAACTATCTTTTCATCTACATGAATATGTTCAACCTCGTGACTCTCCATGAGCTTCTGCATATTTTCCTTCTGCTCGGGAGTCATTTCAACAAGATTCATATCACATACTGGGCATTTACCCTGCTCAGAGGAAAACACCATATCTTCGGGCATGGGGCAGGTGTATTTCATCTCACCCTCTCCAATCAATGTAACGGTCTTTTTCACTGACGTCGCCTCTTTCCCGGGAGCAATCATTTTCATCTGGGCTTCCCTGAGCCGGCTTTCCGAGTCGATGAGAAATTGTGCGGAAGTAACCACTTTTTCACCCTCTTGCAAACCATCAACAATAGTGTAATAATCATCCGATTCAATACCGATTGTGACCTGGCGCGGTTCAAACTTACCTTCGCCTAAATCCATGATTACTATACTCCGTTCGCCCGATAAAATAACCGTACTCACCGGAACAATGGTTTCGGATTTTTGTGTCGTCGATTCTATGAGTACATTAGCATACATATCCGGCTTAAGTTCCATATTCGGATTTTCAAATTCAAACCGGACTTTATTTGTACGTGTCTTTGCGTCGAGATATGGATAGATGAATGAAATTTTTCCTTTGAATTTCTGTCCCGGATAATACGACAGGGTCATGGTCACCGGCTGCCCGATTTTTACCCACGGCATTTCATATTCGTATATCTCCGCTTGCACCCATACATTGGATAAGTCTGCAATTTCGTAAAGGTGCGTATTTGACATAATGCTTTCACCTTCGTTTATCATTTTATGTTTAACAATACCGCTGATCGGAGAATATATGGTCATGGTTTTTTTTACTTGCTTGGTCTTCTCTAATTCAGCAATCTGTTCGTCAGTTATATCCCAGAGTTTCAGCCGCTTTTTCGTTGAAGCTAAAAGGTTTTTCAATTGCTGCGCTACTTCGGCATAAGCCGCTCCTTTAAAATAATCAGCAGACTGCAGCGCCTGGAGGTATTCTTCCTGAGTTGTAACTAATTCAGGGCTGTAAATATCAATCAAAGGGTCTCCTTTTTGTACATTTTGCCCTGTAAAGTCCACGTAGAGTTTTTCCGCCCATCCGGATACTTTTGTTGTAATAGAAGCAATTCGAGTTTCATCGTAATCGATCTTCCCCACGGCGCGGATTTTTTTTGAAAGTGGTCTCCTTTCAACCACCACCGACCTCACGCCGATATTCTGAACCGTTACCGGGTCAATCATAACCTGACCCGGACTGCCCCCTTTTGAACCTGTCTGGGGACTAATCTCATCTTCGTAAACCGGGTCAAGGTCCATACCCATCGGCGATTTCCCCGGTTTATCGGATACATAGTTTGGGTCCATCGGCGCAACCCAGTAGACGATTTTTCGCTCCGATAAAGACGAATCAGCGCTTCTAAATATTTTATCCCATATATTATAATTATGAAACGCCCACTGACCAACGACCACAACGACCAGCGCTCCAATCCATATAAGACTGCGTTTACTTTGTGCCATCATTTTCTCCTTCAATTTTTTGATTATCATTACTATTAACCGGCTGACCTATGACGAATTCCAGTGTAGATAAGTCTTTTTTATAGGTTGTAAGAAGCCGGTAATAATCTAATTCAAAATTAAATAGTGTTATTTGATTATTAAGCAGCATTAGAAAATCCACCTTATTTACCTGGTAACCCGAGATTGCCGAGTTAAGCGACTGCGCTGCCTGCGGAATAATCACATTTTTAAGCAGTTGTATGCGCTCATCCGTTTCTTCCAGTGACGATAACAGCGCTGCAATCCGTGAATCTATTACATTTTTCGAATCCTCATACATCTTTTCTGCAGCGAAGACATTGTGCTGCGATTCCTCAACTTTTTTGTCCTGCTTACGGTTGCTCCAGATAGGGAGATTGACCGAAAACTGTGCCGTAAAAAAATCGCGCCGCTTGTCCCTCTGGCTGTAGGCAATACCTACACTGAAATCGGGCAAGTATTGCTTTTTTGCTAATTTAAGTGCGGTTCTGTTACGCTGAACCGAAGTACGCATTTCCTGCAGCATCGGTCGGTTCTCTTCGGCAATATTCTGCAGCGTTTGGATATTCAAGTTCACAGGTGCATAATGAACATCCGCAAGTCCGCCGATTATTGTCGAAGTAGATCGGTTCAGCAGAGCATTCAACCGTGCTGCTACAGCTTCCCGACGCTTCCTTAAAGTAATGAGTTTATCGAGCAGCTTGCTGAATTCAACCTGTGCCTTTAACACATCCTGCTGTAATCCGCCGCCCACTTCATATTTCTTTGAGGCGATGGTGATGAAATCATTTAGTATTTGCTTATTTTTCAGGGTAATTTCTACCGACTTATCGATTAAAAAAATGTCGTAATATGCTAAGGAAACATCCTTAATAATACTATTTTTTGTATCCGAATACGAATATTCTGCAATTTCGGTCTCCTCAGCAGCAATCCGCTCTTTTAACGACGTTATGCCGGGAAAGGGAATAGTCTGCATGAAGGAAATTTGCTTCTGCGTCATCGGTTCTAAGTTAAAACTAAACTCCGATACCGGAAAATTCATGATATTGACATTCAGCTTTGGGTCCATCCATGCACCGGCTTGAGGTATACGCAGCTTCGCCGATTCCCACCGCTCCTCTAATGCCCTGATTTTGGGGTTTTGGTTTACAGCTTCTTCAATAAGAGATTCAAGTGTAACTTTTCCAGATTTTTTAGAAGAAATGTTATTTTCTAAAGCCGGTATGTTAAATGAACCTTTTTGAGAAGCCAAGACTCCTTGCGGCATTGCTTTGCTTGCGGAATTAAAACCAGTTAATTCCAGCAGAACTACGGTCAATAAAATTACGTAACGCATGGCTTATTCACCTATTAGTTATTATGTGTAACGCTGCTTGTATAACTATTATTATAGTTATTAGTTTATTGTGTACTTAGACAAAAATAAAAAGATAAATGAGTAAAATTGAATTAAAATGCGACTTAATATAACTTGAGCATAATAACAAGATAAAAAAGTGCGCTTAAATCAATAGAGCGGAAGTTTGGAGATAAATGCGCAATGTAGAATGTGGAGAATAATAAGATAATAGCCCAAGCTTTTGATATGAATCAATTGTATAAATAGTGGTTTCATTAATCAAGCGAACGTTATAAGTATTTTCTGTCTTCGGAAGTGTGATTTTTTGAGATTTTTTATTAATATACGGGTCATCGCATAATAAACAAAATGATTTACAGTGTTTTTCAATAGAGTTGTTTTTAAGAAAAATCAATTGTTTGGCAATCTGATATGGTGAATTGCTGTCCCGGCAGGATGTATTTTCCTGATTTTCCGGTACACAGCACGAGCGACCACCCTTATGTGTGTATGAATTTTCCAGAGTGAATGTGCACACACCCTTATCCCCAATACACAGGCAGCTTTCAAAGGCAAACATAGCACCTGAAAGATTTAATATCAAAAGTCCGGCTATTATATATCGAAACGCTTTCATTACTTTTAAAGTATTGCTCATAATTTTATATGTAGTTTCAAAACTCTGAAAACTCAAGCTCGCTTATTTTTCATTATCTACCAATACAATTTTTCAAATGAAAAAGTTCCAAAATTAAAATAAATTATCTGAATAATTCATGAAATACATTTTTTCGAAGATAAGTTCTTGATCCCGCTTAGCGGGATTAAAGATATGGCATTAGTCTTTAAAAAATAAATTTTTGCATTTCATCTTTATTGTCATTCCCACGAAAGTGGGAATCCAGTTGATAGCATAATATAAGTTAATATTATTAAACTTAAAAATGCTAACATCTTACGTATATATACTTGAATGTGTAGAAATGAAATATTACATATTAAGATTATAGGCGACTTCTGGATTCCCCCGAGTACTCGGGGGAATGACATTGATGTAAGCGGTAATGACTTCATAAATTGAACTTTTTACTTAATATTAATTCATTCATAAATTGAATTTATGAATAAATCATGATACCTGGATAATTCATCCCGAGTACTCGGGATAAAAAGTAAGCAGTATATTAAATAAAAACAATTCATTATCCCGAAGATTCGGGATAGAATAAAATAAAAAAGTTTTAGATG